>Ga0302314_10017466_pt1 | contig 12033 bp, 11 predicted proteins | sample III_Palsa_N2_3_FD_200533 | JGI IMG/M metagenome (GOLD analysis project Ga0302314, IMG submission 200533) | Peat permafrost microbial communities from Stordalen Mire near Abisko, Sweden - III_Palsa_N2_3 | ecosystem: Environmental > Terrestrial > Soil > Palsa > Peat permafrost | place: Sweden...
GGCAGCATCACCGGCGCGGGGTTGATGTCGCGAACCCGGTCGCCGTAGGTGGCGAAGGTGAGCGCGCCCGGTGCGTCGCCCTCACCGTGCGGCTGCGGCGTGGTGTCGGAGAGATAGTAGCGGTCCTGCCATTCGACCGGCGTGCCCGGCAGGCCGAGATAGCTGCGGTAGGTCTTGTAGGAGATGCGCGCCATCTCCTCCCAGCGCTCGGCGAAGCCCGGCGCGGCCTGGTCGGCCAGGGCGATGCGCGAGTCGGGGGTCCAAGTGCCGGTGGCGCGCGAGGAGCGGGTGTCCGGCAAGAGATCGCGGGCGTAGATGGTCACCTTGGCCCCGGCCCGCTGCGCCAGGATCGCCGAGGTCAGCCCGAGCGCGCCGCAGCCCAGCACCGCGACCTCGGCGGGGCTGTTCGCCATCGCCATCCGCACCGCCAGCGTGCCCGAGCCCCAGGACAGCGACCAGCCGCTGCCGCCGTGGCCGTAGTTGTGCACCACCAGCGTATCGCCGACCTGCTCGGTCTCGATCCGAGGCCCCGCGGCGCGGAACGGGCGCAGGCAGACGGTGATGTCGAACAGCCGGTCCTCGCTGGCGCGGATCGGGGCGAAGCCGCCGTTCCCCGCCGCCGCGCCGGCGCTCGCCTGCACATTGGACATGAACAGGACCGATCCTCCGCGGCCGGTCGCGCAGGCGGCGAGCAGGCCAGCGCCGCCCAGCAGGGCGGCTCCCTGCAACAGACGGCGACGGTCGATCGGCGAGACGGTGTCGGTCATGGCGGCCAATCTAGCCGCCTACTCGTCGAGCGCCAGCAGGGCGAAGCTCGCGAGCCAATGTTCGCCCATATAGTGCTCAGCCAGGTGCGGCAGGGCGGCGGCGAGATGGCGCTCGGCGGCGTCCAGCAACGGCGGACGCATATCTGTCGGCGCGGCCTCGGCGAGATGGCGCCAACACCAGGCGCGGCTCAGGTTCAGGCCGTCGAGGTGGGCGATCTGGCCGTCGCTGCGGTCGCTGACCGCGGCGGGCTCGAACAGCGTCGCCGGCTCGCCCTCGGCCAGGCGCGGCAGGAAGGCGGCGAACCAGGCCGTAAAATCGTCCGCCGGCATGAGCCGCCGCAGGCACTCGGCCTCCATCACTGTCGGCGAGAGGAAATCGACGCCGCTGGGCTCGAACGGCCGCGCGTCGGCGTCCGCGCCGAACCAGCGGCGCGCCGTCGCGCTCAGCAGGCCCGTGAACGCCGGTTCCTCGGCGTGTGGCGCGTAGCGATGCGCCAGGGCCAGGGCGAAGGCGGAGCTGCCGTGCGTGCCGACCCGGGTCGGATAGGTCGCCTTCGGCAGCCAGCCCACGAACCGCGCCTCGAACGCCCGCGCCAGCGGCCGCAACGCCGCGGCCCAGCCACGGCCCTCAGCCGTCTCGTGCGCCTCCAGTTCGGCCTGCAGCATCAGCAGCCACGCCCAGCCATAGGGCCGCTCGAACCCGCCCGCCGAGGGCCGCGCCAGATAGGCGAGCTCGCCGGCCACCTTGTCCGCCGTGAACGCCCCCGCCAGCCAGGCGCGGATATCGCCAGCGCCCGCCGCGTCCGGAAACCGCCGCAGCAGCCGCGCCAGCAGCCAGTGGCTGTGTACGGCCGAGTGCCAGTCGAAGCTGCCGTAGAAGATCGGATGCAGGGCGCGCGGGGTCGCGAGGTCGGCCGGCCCGGTCAGCACCTGATCGAGCTTGTTGGGAAACTCGCGGCCGACATGGCCCAGCGCGATCGAGGCGAACCGCTGCGCCACATCCGATGTCAAAGTCTGCATCGGAACGATTCTCCCCTTCGCCACTCGCCGAATGGAGGTGCTATAGCTCGCGGCGGGAGTTGTGGCTGGAGGAATTCCGTATGCGTTCGAGCGTCTTCGCGGCGATGGCGGCCGCCATTTTGCTGATTCCGGCGGCGGGCCTGGCCCAGTCCGGCGATTCCGGTCCCGATAGCGGCATGAACGCCGAAAGCCGGGCGACGGCCGCCGCGCCGGCTCGGGGCGCCGCGCACGACCAGCCCACGCTCGCCGAGCGCCTCGCCACCGGCGGCGGCGAAGGCGCCAAGGTCGACGCCGATTGCGACGGCCACGCCGGTGGCGCCGCCAGCCCGCAGGCCGGCGAGACCGGCGAGTCCCGCGGCGGCGACGCGCGCGCCGACCGCGCCCGTTGCCGCAAGCTCACCGACGCCGACATCGCCACCGCCCCGATCGCCGAACAGCGCGTGGTCACCCATCACCAGGCGACCATTGGCGGCAAGGCCATCGCCTACACCGCCACCGCCGGCACGCTCACCCTGCGCGACGACGACGGCAAGCCCACCGCCAGCATGTTCTACGTCGCCTACACCACCGGCGAGCCGCACCGGCCCGTGACCTTCCTCTACAACGGCGGCCCCGGCTCCTCGACCCTGTGGCTGCACATGGGATCGCTGGGGCCCGTCCGTGTGCTGACGGACAGCCCGGCGGCGACGCACAACGCCCCCTATGACGTGGTCAACAACGACTCCAGCCTGCTGGACAAGTCGGACCTGGTGTTTCTCGACGCGGTGGGCGCCGGCTTCTCGCGCCCGGTCGGCGACACCAAGCTCGCCGCCTTCTGGGGCACCGACCAGGACATCGACGCCTTCGCCCGCGGCATCGAGCGCTGGCTGACTTTGAACGGCCGCTGGAACGCGCCGAAGTTCCTGTTCGGCGAGAGCTATGGCACCACCCGCTCGGCCGGCCTCTCCTATCGCCTGCAGCAGGACGGGGTGCAGCTCAACGGCGTCGTGCTGCTCTCCTCGATCCTCAACTACGGCCGCCGCCAACCCGGCTTCGACCAGGAGATGATCAACTACATCCCGAGCTACGCCGCCTCGGCCGCCTATCATAACCGGCTGGCCAGCCCGCCGACCGACCTGCCGGCCTTCCTGCGGGAGGTGCGCGAGTTCGCCCGCGGCCCCTACGCCCTGGCGCTGGCCAAAGGGCAGGACCTGGGCGACGCCGAGCGGCGCGCCATCGCCGAGAAGCTCTCCAGCTACATCGGCCTGCCGGTCGACTACATCCTGGGCAGCGACCTGCGCGTCCCGCCCGGCCATTTCCGCAAGGAGCTGCTGAAGGACCAGCGGCTGACGCTGGGCCGCTACGACGACCGCTTCACCGGCGAGGACGTCGACACCTCCGGCGACGAGCCGGAGTACGACCCCTCCGACACCGGCATCACCGGCGCCTTCGTCGCCGCCTTCCACGACTACCTGACCCGCGACCTCGGCTACCAGACCGACCTTTCCTACCGGCCGACCTACTATGCGGCGGGGGTGCGCTGGGACTTCACCCACAAGGCCCAGGACCTCGGCGGCGGCGGCTATTCCAACCAGGCCGACGTCGCGCTCGACCTCTCCCAGGCGATGCGCGAGAACCCGCACCTGCTGCTCTATTCGCTGAACGGCCTCTACGACCTGGCGACTCCGTTCTTCGGCACCGAATACGACCTCGGCCATATGCAGCTCGACCCGGCGGTGCGCGGCAACGTCCGCTTCAGCTACTATCCGTCAGGGCACATGGTCTACCTCAACCCCGACGCGCTGAAGATGATGAAGGGCGACCTGGCCAAGTACTACGACGAGGCGGCGCCGGCGCGGTGAGTTGGTTTGACCGTACCCGCCCCCTGGAGGGGCGGGTGGCGGTCCGCGAAGCGGAGCGCCGGGTGGGGGGCTCTATCCACTACCCGAATGTCGCTGAATTGCCGGCGAAGCCGCAGTGGCGGAGAGACCCCCACCCCTAGCCCCTCCCCTCAACGGGGAGGGGACGCTAACCCCCACCCTTCCCCCGCGCCGCAAAACCCCTTACCTCGCGGCCATGCCTTCATCCCCAGCCGCCGAGGCCGCGCGCCGGCGCACGTTTGCGATTATCAGCCACCCGGACGCCGGCAAGACCACGCTGACCGAGCACCTGCTGCTGACCGGCGGGGCGATCCGCGCGGCCGGGGCGGTGCGGGCGCGCGGCGAGCAGCGGCGCACCACCTCGGACTGGATGAAGATCGAGCGCGAGCGCGGCATCTCGGTCTCGGCCAGCGTGATGACGTTCGACCACGACGGGCTGATGTTCAACCTGCTGGACACCCCCGGCCACGAGGACTTCTCCGAGGACACCTACCGCACCCTCACCGCCGCCGACGCCGCCGTGATGGTGCTGGACGCGGCCAAGGGCATCGAGCCGCAGACCCTGAAGCTGTTCGAGGTCTGCCGGCTGCGCGACATCCCGATCGTCACCTTCATCAACAAGATGGACCGCGAGGCGCAGGACCCGTTCGCCCTGCTGGACGAGATCGCCTCCAAACTGGCGCTGGATCCCGCCCCGCTCTACTGGCCCGCCGGCTCCGGCAACCGCTTCAAGGGCGTCCTCGACCTGCGCCGCCAGCGCTTCCTGCCCTTCCACCGCAATCCGGCCGAACGGGGCGAGCCGATCGCCTTCAACTCCAACGCCGTCGTCCAATACCTCGACCCGGACGAGCAGGGTGAGCTGGAGGAAGGCGCGATGCTGGTCACCGAAGCCTCCAAGCCGTTCGACCCGGAGAGCTTCCTCGAAGGCCACATGACCCCGGTCTTCTTCGGCTCGGCGCTGCGCCATTTCGGCGTCGATGAGCTGCTGGAGGGCCTTGGCGCCTACGCCCCGCCGCCGAAGCCGGTCGCGGCGCGCAGAGCCGGCCAGGACACCCATGTCGCGCCGGGCGATGCGGAGGTGACCGGTTTCGTGTTCAAGGTGCAGGCCAATATCGACCCCGGCCACCGCGACCGCATCGCCTTCCTGCGCCTGACCTCTGGCCGCTTCACCCGCGGCATGAAGCTGAAGGTCGAGAACACTCACCGCCAGATCAGCGTCAATTCGCCGATGCTGTTCTTCGCCGCCGACCGAGAGCTGGCCGAGGAGGCCTTCGCCGGCGACGTGATCGGCATCCCCAACCACGGGGTGCTGCGGGTGGGCGACAGCCTCTCGGAGAGCGGCAATCTGCGCTTCGCCGGCCTGCCCAACTTCGCCCCGGAGATCCTGCGCCGGGTGCGGGTCAAGGATCCGCTCAAGGCCAAGCACCTGAAGCGGGCGCTGGAGGGCCTGGCCGAGGAAGGCGTCACCCAGCTGTTCCGGCCGGAGATCGGCGCCGATTTCATCGTCGGCGCGGTGGGCCAGCTGCAGTTCGAGGTGATGGCAGACCGGCTGGAGACCGAATACGGCCTCGACGTGATCTTCGAAGGCGCGCCCTTCGCCGAGGCGCGCTGGCTCGCCGGCGCCCGCGCCGACCTGGAGGATTTCGCCGGTAAGCACCGCATGGCCATGGCCGCCGACATCGACCAGGCCCCGGTGTTCCTGGCCAAGTCGGCCTGGGAGATCGGCTACGTCACCGAGCGGTTCCCGAAGGTGACCTTCGAGCGGACGAAGGAGCGCGCGTAGGTCCGCTCGCGAAGCCGTTAACCATGGCCGCGCATTAACCTCTTGCAAACCTTTCGGCTCCGGGTTTGCTGTTGATCCGTCGAGGACCCGCCGGCTTGTGCCAATGCGGGCCGCCCCGATGGGAGAGCCCCCGATGTTCGAATTCGGCCGTGAACTGCGTCGCCTGTTCGGCGGCTCCAGAGCGGGCTTCCCGGCCAAGGACGGGCTGACCGGCGGCGACGGCGCCCTGCTCGAGCTGCTGGATCTGAAGATGCTGCGCGCCGAGGCGAAGAGCGCCGATATCGCCGCCGGCCGCATCGGCGCCCGCGACCGCGCCCGTCGCCAGCTGGAGGCCGCCATCGTGTGGCGCGAGATCGCCCGCCGCTCGGGCGACATGGCGGCGCTGCGCAAGGCCGCCGTCACCGCCGAGCGCGCCGCCGACGGTTTCGGGACCGCGCATCGGCAGCAGGGCTGGGCCCGCGCGCGGCTGGAGCAGGCGACCTGCGCCATCCTGGGCGCCGAGCTCTTCGGCGACACCGGCCTGGAAGCGGCGGCCGAGCAGGCCGCCTCCGAGGCGCAGCGCGTCGGCGGCGCGGCGGGCATGCTGGCGCTGGCGGCGCTGGCGCAGATCCGTGGACGCCGTCTCATGGCGGCCAGCGGACCCGACGTCCGCGCCGCCGCGCGCCTGTTCAACGATCCGATCGCCATGCTGGAGAGCGCCGGCCGCCGCGACGTCGGCCTCAAGCTCGCCGGCGCCGACGCGCGTCTGGTGCGGGCCGACCTGCTGGTCGGCGCGGGACTCAGACTGAAGGACGAAGACCTCATCCGCGCCGGGCTCGGCGACCTCACCGCCGCCGAGGAGCGGCTGGACGTCGGATACGAACCGCTGACCCTGTCGCGGGTCGCCATCGCCAAGGCGGCGGCCAAGGCGGCGCTGGCCGAGCTGACCGGCGATCTCGCCCGCCTCGCCCGCGCCATCGGCGCGCTCGCCAACGCCCTCGACGCCCTGGGCCGCGATCAGAGCCCGCTCGACTGGGCGCGCGGCCAGACCGCCCTCGCCCGCGCCCTGGCGCAGCTCGGCGAGGCCACCGAGAACGAGACCGCCTTCGCCAAGTCGCTGGCCTGTTTCGACCGCGCCGGCCTGGTGCTGAAGGCGGCGCCCGGCCTGGTGCTGCGCGCCGAAGCGGCGAACGGACGCGGCGCGACCCTCGCACGTCTGGCCGAACTCACCGGCGACGTGAAGGTGCTCGACGCGGCCGAAGCGGCGTTCAAGACCGAACTGGCCCAGGGCCCGCATCGCAGCGATCCCGTCGCCTGGGCGATGTTGCAAGTGCAGCTGGGCCAGGTCTACGTCACCCGCCTCACCCTCACCCGCCACGATCGCGGCGAACGGGCGGCGGCGGCCATGGCCTTCCAGGCGGCGCTGGACGTGTTCGGCGAAGAAGGCCTGCGTTCGCTGGCCGCCATCGCCGCCGAAGGCCTGGAGCGGCTGGCGGCGGCGAAGGTGGGGTAGGGCTTAGGCCAGCAACCGGGCCGCTACGCCTCGCGCCTCCATAAGCCGGACGGCTCTACGGTCGAAGGATACGAACGTTTCGGCGCCCAACCAGGCCCCTTCGAAGGCGACCACCCCATCGGCAAAGTCGCCGCCGGCGTCCAGTTGCGCAAGTCCCGCATCGACGGTCGGCCGGTCGAGCACAACGTTCTCGACATCGATAAGCCGGCGAAGCGCGGCGGCGATGTCCGGGCGCGGCACCTTGTACTGGCTGTCCAATACCCAAACCAGTTCGCAGAGGGCCGGCAGGGTCAGCGCGACCAACTCAGCATCGCTGAGTTCCTTTCGCGCCAGTCTGGCTTGTCTGGCGTCGTCTTCAATGATGGCGCGGACGAGGAGATTGGTGTCAGCCGTTATCTTCACGATCAAGCCCGGCCCAGCCCCTTGCGGCGGCCTCGTTGATCTCTTCGATCGTGAGTATCGGCTGACCCTCGCGCTTCAGCATCCCGAACACGTCCGAGATTTTGCCCTTGCGCCTGGCCGCCCTGACCTCGATCCGCCCGTCGGGCAGCTTGTCGACTGTAATCTTCTCGCCAGGCTGCACGCCGAGGTGCTGCAACACGTCCTTGCGCAGCGTGACCTGGCCTTTGCCCGTGACGGTTAGCGTGCTCATGCCGCAAATGTAAGGTAAAATCGCCTTACATCCAATTGCGATCGTCGTCTTACCTTAGGCCGCGATGTCCGCCGTCTGCCTGCGCATCTTCCAGAAGCGCAGGGTGCGCTGGGCGGACTCCTTCGGCAGCTCGGCGTAGAGGTCGCCATACTGCTTGGCGCGGCCCATGGCGTCGGCGTCGCGGTCGAGCACCAGCACCGCGAAGGTGAGGAAGAGCGAGCGCTCGAAGTCTGCCGCCTTGCAGACGATGGCCAGGGCGTCGAGCTCGCGCCGCTCCAGGATCACCCGCGCGGTGTGGAAGTCGATCCCGGCCAGCTCGGCCAGGGCCACCATGAAGCGGGTGGATTCGCGGTTGCGCAGCATGCCGGCGAGCGCCTTCGGCGTCAGCGCCTTGCGCGACACCATCGAGCGGACGTCGGCTTCGGCCTCGGCGTAATCCGGCGGCAGGGCGCCGTCCTCGGTGGCGACGCGGTTGCGGCCGGCCGCCAGCGCCGCGTCGAGCGCGGCCGGGTCGAGCTGGGCGTTGCGCTCCAGGATCCTGGTGCGAAGCTTGGCCTCGACCATGAAATACATCTCGTTCAGGAGGTCGATCGGCAGCTCGCGGCGATTGACCACCGCCGCGTGCAGGGCGGGATTGAATTCGGCGCGGTCCACCGCGACCTCGTGCGCCCGCCGCGACAGCGCGGCGCCGTCATTGCCCAGCAGCACGCCCAGGGTGTCGTCGTCCGCGCGGGCCACGATTACCTCGGTGACCGCCTCCGAGACCTTGGCGCGGCGCGAGATCGCCCTCAGGTGCTCCTGCCCCTGACGGCCGGCGAGGGCGAGCAGATCTTCGTCGGTCAGCGCGCTCGAGGCCTCGAGGACCGGACGGGCCACCTCGATCGACGGATCGGCGGCGAGGCCGCGCAGGAGGCGCGACGGCCCGGGGTCGGCGGTCGCCATCCGCTCGGCCAGCTCGGCGCGCACCGCCTCCTCCATGTCGCCGGCGAGCTGGTTCAGCACGACGTCGAACAGCATCATCTCGCCGGCCTGGTGGTCCGGGTTGACGAAGAAGAGGTCGGTGATCTCGCGCAGCAGCACCCGGCGCTTGTTGCTCGAGGGCTCCTTGGCCAGGTCGATGAGGTCTTGCAGCTTGGACACGGGGCGTCTGGCTCTCAATTGTCGCCGGGCTGGTCGCCGGCGCCGCGCGCGCCTTGACCGTCATCATGCGGGGCGGGCTTGCCGCCATCGCCGTCATCGGCGCCGTTCTGCGGCGGGCTGGCCGACGCATCGGGCGGTCCGACCAGCACCATCGGCCGCTTGGTCGGCATCGCGATGGGGTCTGGCGTCATGCCGTAGGGCCGGTCCACCGAATAGATGTGCACGTGGACCCTCGGCGACGATCCCGCGGGCGTCGCGGCGGCGGCGGTCTGGTCGGGAGCGGCGGCCGCTGCGGCGCGGGCCGGCGCGGCGGGCGCCAGCGGCGCGCGCGTCGGTGTGGGCTGGGCCATGTACGGTGCGGGCGCGGTTTGTTCGGCGACGCGGGGCGGCGCGCGTTCCGGCGCGGGCTGCGGCGGCGACGGCGCGATATAAGGCGCGGGCGCTTCCTCGGCGACGGCGGGCGGTGGCGGCGCGCGTTCCGGCGCCGGCTCGGCGACGGGCGCGGTTCGCCGCTGCACGACGTAGGTCGCCGCGGCGTCGTCGGGCCGGGCGCGCGCCGGCGCGGCGACCGGCGCCGGCGCCGGGGTCTTGCCGACCCAGCTCAGGAACCGGCCGTGATAGCCGCCCTGCCCGGCCGGGCTGTCGCCGGCGTCCTGGGCGGCCGCGGCGCCGGCGAAACCGGCGACCAGGACCGCGAGGGTCGCGGTCGCGCAAACGGGTCGCAAGACGGCGCGCGGAGAAAAGGCCATGGCCTCCGAATAGCAGCGGCGGCTTAACTCACGCCTAACGCCGGCCCTCAGCGCCCGCGCCACCAGGCGATCAGCCGGCGCTCCAGCGCCTGGAAGGCGGCGTGCAGCACGCCGGCCATCAGCGCCAGCGCCGCCAGCGCCGCGAAGCTCTTGGCCATCTCCATCCGATGGCTGGCCTCCTGGATGCGCCAGGCGAGGCCCTGGGCGCCGCCCGCGCCGGCGATGATCTCGCCGAACACCGTGCCCACCAGCGCCAAGCCCAGGCCCACCTTGAAGCCTTCCATCGCCTGCGGCACCGCCGAGGGGATGCGCAGCCGTGTCATCCGTTGCCAGCGCGTGGCGCCATAGAGGTCGAACAGCCGCTCCAGCTCCGGATCGGCGGAATGCAGCCCGGCCAACGCGCCGGAGTACATGGGAAAGAAGGCCGCGACGCAGGCCAGCGACACCACCGCCCGGTCCGGATGGTCGATGCCCGCCCAGATCTGGAACAGCGGCCCCAGCGAGATGATCGGGGTGACCTGCAGCAACACCGCGATCGGCCGGAAGCTGGCCTCGACGATCTTGCCGCTCGCCGCCGCCAACGCCGAGACGCTGGCCAGCGCGCCAACCACCACGAAAGCCGTCAGCGCCGTGTGGAGCGTTCGCCAAGCCGAGACGAACAGCAGCGGCGCGTTCTGAACCAGGGCGATGGCGATCGCCGAGGGCGTGGGCAGGAAATAGCTCTGCACCGAGAGCGCCCGGCACAGCCCCTCCCAGATCGCCAGCAGCAGGGCGACGAACAGCGTCGGCGCGAGGAGGCCGATCCAGCGGCTCACGCCGGCGCGCCCATGGCCTGGTGCAGCAGCGCCGAGAGGCGCTCGGCGGTATGGCGGAAGGTCTCGGTGGTGCGGAAGCCCGCCGGCCGCGGCGCCGGTCCCTCGACCGCGACCTCGCCGGCGATCCGGCCCGGGCCCGGCGTCATCACGATGACGCGGCCGGCCATGTAGACCGCCTCCTCGACATTGTGGGTGACGAACACGATCGCCGGCCGATGCTCGGCCCACAGCGCCAGCACGTCGTCGGCGAGCTGGCGGCGGGTGATCTCGTCGAGGGCGGCGAACGGCTCGTCGAGCAGCAGCACCTTGGGCGAGGTCACCAGCGCCCGGGCCAGCGAGGCGCGCATGGCCATGCCGCCGGAAAGCTGCGCCGGCCTGGCCGCCGCCGCGTCCGCCAGGCCGACCCGGCGCAGGGCTTCGACCGCCCGTTCGCGCGCCGGCCGACGCGCCACCCCGGCCAGCTCCAGCGGCAGGGCGACGTTGGCGGTGGCCGAGAGCCAGGGCGCGAGGGTCGGCGACTGGAACACCACGGCGGTCTCGCCGCGTCCAGCCGCGCGGCGCACGACGCCCTTGGTCGGCGCCTCCAGCCCGGCGAGCAGCCGCAGCGCCGTCGACTTGCCGCAGCCGGACGGTCCAACCAGGGCGACGATCTCGCCGGCCTCGAGGTGGAAGTCGACCGGCCCCAGCACCCGACCGCGGCCGGCGTAGTCCACTTCCGCGGCCTCGAGGGCGGCGACGGCGCCGTCCGACATCTATTTCACCGGCGGATTGGGCAGGAACTGCAGGCTGTAGGCGTTCTTCACGTTCGCCAGGCCCTTGGGCGAGGCGATCTTGAAGAAGTCGGCCCAGTGCTGGTCGGTCATGGCGCCGACGCCGAGGCTGGCCGCGTCGCCGCCATCGACCAGGCCGTATTGGCGCATCTTGTCGCGCGCCTGGGCCAGCACGTCCTCGGTCATGTCGGGATTGTCCTTCAGGATCAGCGCGTCGGCGGGCTTCGGATCGCCGTGCAGATAGTCGCGCCAGCCGATCGCGCTGGCCTCGACGAAGGCGCGCACCGCCGCCGGATTGCTGGCGATCAGCTTGTCCGGCGCGATCACCATCGCCGCGTAGCTGGGATAGCCCTGGTCGGCGAGCAGGAAGACTTTCGGCGTGAACTTGCCCTGCTGGGCGACGGTGTAGGGCTCGGAGGTGACGTAGCCCTCCTGCACCGCCTTGTCGTCGAGGATGAAGGGGCCGTTGTTGAAGGTGTAGCTGCGCACCTGGTCGTCGGAGAAGCCGTACTTGGCCTTCATCCACGGCCAGAACGCCGTCTTCGACGCGTCGGAGAGCAGGATCGGGTGGCCCTTCATGTCGGCGAGCGTGTTGATCCCGGCGTCGGGGTGGGCCAGCAGCACCTGCGGGTCCTTCTGCATGAACGCCGCGACCGCCTTCACCGGCGCGTTCTCGTCGGCGAGGTTCATGACGATGAAGCTGTTGGAGCCATCGCCCATCTCCACGGCGCCCGACGCCACCAGCTCCGGCACATTGACGGTGTTGCCGCCCTGGATGATGCGCACGTCGAGGCCGCGCCTGGCGTACTCGCCCTCGGCCAGCGCCTCGTAGAAGCCGCCGTGCTCGGCCTCGGCCACCCAATCGGTGGCGAAACGGATCACGGTGCGCCCGCCCGGCGCCGCCGGATGGTCCTGCGAACAGGCGCCGAGCGCCATGAGCAGGGCGACGACCCCGACTTTCAACCGCATGCGAAGCTCCCCGAAGG
>Ga0302314_10017467_pt1 | contig 12033 bp, 11 predicted proteins | sample III_Palsa_N2_3_FD_200533 | JGI IMG/M metagenome (GOLD analysis project Ga0302314, IMG submission 200533) | Peat permafrost microbial communities from Stordalen Mire near Abisko, Sweden - III_Palsa_N2_3 | ecosystem: Environmental > Terrestrial > Soil > Palsa > Peat permafrost | place: Sweden...
ATGAATCCGCCGCCGCCGTTCATCGCCGACGATACGGGCTGGTGGAACGTGGAGCACTTCGACCCGAAGATGCCGCTGGCCCAGCGCGAGAGTGCCATCCGCTACAGCGTGCTGTATCGCCTGAACGGCATGGGCCCGTACGCCGCGCACGAAGGTGTGCCGGGCCACCACCTGCAGCTGAGCATCGCGCGCCTGAACCCGGATCCCGTGCGCAACCTGTTCCAGGACCCGGTGCAGAACGAAGGCTGGGCGCTCTACGCCGAACAGGAGATGTGGGCCCAGGGCGGCCTGGGCGATGCGGTCCAGACGCACGACGCCGTGCTCGAGAGCTGGCGCGCCCGCATCCGGCGCGTGATCTACGACGTCAACATGGAGACCGGCGCCTGGACGCTGCAACAGGCCGCCGACTGGAGCCGCCAGACGGCCCCGGGCAAGACGCCGGTGTCGCCGGAGATCCTGCGCGCCATCAACTGGCCGGCGCAGCTGATCTGCTACTTCGCGGGCAAGGAGCAGATCCTGGCGTTGAAGCGCGACGTCAAGGCCAAGTGGGGCGCGGCGTACAGCGAACGCCGCTTCAACGACGAGCTGCTGGCCCTCGGCTCCGTGCCCTACGTGTTCGCGCGGGCGAAGATGCTGGGCGAGCCGGTGCCGGACTTCGACCTGCCCACGTGAAACCGCGTGCCATCGCCCGTCCGTGCGGGCAGTCTTTCGCAAGGCTGACGTCAAGAAGTAGCCCGTGCCCTGAAGAGGCGCCGGCGTTGCGCGGACGCACACGGTGCGGGGTACACGGCGCACGCGTGCTCTAAGATCGTCGCGTGACCCCAACCGTCTACGAACGCCACCTGGAGCGCGCCCATGCGCTGATGACGCGCCGCCTGCGCAGCGGCGCGGCCGGCCTCGCCGCCGAGATCGTGCGCGCCCCGGTCGCCAACGCGGCCCTGCGCGCGCTGCGGGCCGAGGCAGCGACGGCGCTCTCACGCCAGCACGCGCAGTTCGCCTCGGCGTTCGGCGACGCGCTGCAGCAGGCCATGCTCGAGTTCGTGCGTCCGCCGGCGGCGAAGGCGCCCGGCCAGTGGCTGGACCTGGGCGCATTCGAGATCATGGACGACTCGCGCATCCAGGACGAGATCGAGGTCGCGCAAGTGGTGCGCATCCTGGACGAGGAGTGCAGCGTGGAGCTGCGCCGCCTGATCAAGTTCGAGGCCGCGTTGCGGCGCCATGAAGGCGTGCGCGTGGCGGCGTCGCCGATCGGGCCACCGGGGCTCGCGCGCGCCTTGTGGGCCGGCTCCGACGGCCTCGGGCTGCCCGCACCCGCGCGGGCCGAGCTCGTGCGCTGCGTCGCGCGCTGGCTGGCGCCGCGCCTGAGCGAGCTCTACGCCGCGGTGCGCCAGGCCGGCTTCGCCGACGCCTCGCACCTGGAGGCGGCCGATCGCGCGACCGAGGTCGCGGACGATCGTTCGACCGTGACGCCACCCACCGGCTTCGACGTCACGCGCCCCGGCGCCTTGTTCGAGCTGATGGATCTCGACGAGCAGCGGCCGGTGTTCGCCGCGTCCACCGCGCCGGGTCCGTTCGTGACCATCCCCGACACCCAACCGATGCCGCTCGACGGCGACGACCCGCGCATTCCCGGCCTGATCCACAGCCACCGCGAGGAACTGTCCGCGCTGCAGGACGCCACCAGCGCGCGGCTGGGCGTGGCGCTGATCGGCCACCTGTTCGACCAGATCGTGGCCGATCCGGCGCTCTCGGCCGAGGCGCGGCAATGGATCGCGCGGCTGCAACCCGGCGTGGTGCAGCTGGCCACGCACGACCCGACGCTGCTGCGCTCGCATCGCCATCCGGCGTGGACGCTGGTCAACCGCATCGCCACGCACATGAACGTCGACAAGGCCGCGCCGGCGCCGGAGTTCATGCAGTGGTTGACGGACACCGTGGCGCAGGTCGCGGCCGATCCGTCGACGGCCATGTTCCAGGCCGCCGTCGACCGCCTGGCGCAGTGGCAGCGCAAGCAGGCGCAGCGCCGGCTCACGTCCGTCGAAGGCGCGCTGGACCTGTTGCGCCGCAACGCCTCGCTGGAGGAACTGGTGGCACAGGCCAGGGCGCGGCTGCAGCGCAAGCTCGATTCCGCGCAGCCGCCGTCGCAGACCAGGCGCTTCATCCTGACGTTGTGGTCGCTGGTGGTCGCGCAGGAATGGGCCACCCTGCCGCCCGGGGCGCCGCGCAACACGTCGCCCGCGATGGACACCGCCGTCGACGTGATCTGGTCCACCGACGCCGCGCGCTCGCGCGCCGATTCGCCCACGCTGGCCGCGATGATCCCCGAGCTGGTGGAGCGCCTGAAGGCCGGCATGGCCACGGTCAAGCTGTCCGACGCGATGAAGACGGCCTGGCTCGACCAGTTGGCCGCGATCCAGCTGCACGCCATGCGCAGGCCGCTGGGCACCGAGGCGACGTCCGGCCCCGTCACCGTGGACCTGCAACTCGACGACGAACTGCCGCCGGCTCCGCCGTCGCCCGCACCCGCACCCGCGCCCGCGACGGACGCCGCTGCGCCGCTGGCCGGCCTGCAGATCGGCGACAGCATCACGCTGCAGCTGCACGGCGACTGGCAGGACCTGCAGTTGCTCTGGACCAGCGACAACGGCTACTTCCTGCTGTTCGCCGGCCGCGACGAAGCCTCGCACAGCTTCACGCGGCCCGCGCTCGAGAAGATGCAGGCGCAAGGGCTGCTGCGCAGCGCCGACGCCAGTTCGGCGCTGCAACGCGCCGGCGACGAGATCCTGCGGCGCCGGCACTGAGGCCGACCGCGCCGCGTTTCAGAGCAGCGCGGGCCGCGGTTCGGCGGGCGCGCGCAGCGCGGCCAGGTGCAGCGTCTGCGTCAGCAGCTCGAGCGGATAGACGGCGTCCACCAGGTCGAAGACCATGCGCCATTCGGCCAGCACGCCGCGCCACCAGCCGAGCTTCTCGGTCTTGCGCGACTGCGTGACCGCGCGCCAGTTCGCGATCGCGATCGGCAGCCGCGCGGCGATGATGCGCTTGTTCATGAACACCTCGATGCCGAAGCGCGGCAGCGCGTGGATGTCGTGCAGCACGTCGGCGAGCAACGCCTTCTCCACCACGCGTTCGCCCGACACGAAGTCCATGCCCACCCAGCGGAACAGCGCCAGGCTGTTGCGGCGCAGGCTCATGCTGACGGCGGCGCGGCCGTCGAGCACGGGCGCGGCGAGCGCCGTGAGGTCGTCCTCGCACAGGCCTTTCAGGTCGGCGTCCAGCAGCATCAACAGGGCATGGCGCGCGGCGCCCACGCCGGTGGCGATCGCCTTGCTCTTGCCCTGGTTCTTCGCGTGCGAGATCAGCCGCACTCCGGGAAAGCGCGCCACCACCTGCGCTGTGTCGTCGGTGGATCCATCGTCCACCACGATCACCTCGGCCACCAGCGGATGCGCGGCGGCCACCGCCAGCACGGCGCCGATGCGCGGGCCTTCGTTCAACGCGCAGATGATGCAGCTGATGCGGGCGGAGGCAAGGGGGGGCGCGGCGGGATTCATGCGGGCACTATCGACGTTGATCGTGACACGCTCGCGGCAGCAGGCCGTCGCGTGTCGTGCGCGTATCGACAGCGCCGCTGTCTTTGTCGTGTCATGTGCTCGTCATGACGGCTTCACGCTCGTGCGGGACGCTCGCGAGCTGCTCCCACGCTGTCGTCAGAACGCGATGCCCGCATTCCTCGTTCGTCCCGCCTGATGCCCGCGTGCTTCCTGCTGTTGCTGGCGGCCCAGTTCGCTTCGGCGCTGGCGGACAACGCGCTGCTGATCGTCACGATAGACCTGCTGCAGCAGCGCGCGCTGCCCGGCTGGCTCGCGCCGATGCTGAAGGTGGCGTTCATCGCGTCCTACGTGCTGCTGGCGCCGTTCGTCGGGCCGCTGGCCGATGCGTTGCCCAAGGCCAGGCTGATGGCGTGGATGAACGCCGTCAAGGTCTGCGGCGTCGTCGCGTTGCTGGCGGGCGTGCATCCGGTCGCGGCCTTCCTGGTCGTCGGCCTGGGCGCGGCGGCCTACGCGCCGGCCAAGTACGGGCTGGCCACCGAACTGGTGCGGCCCGACCAGCTGGTGGCGGCCAACGCCTGGATCGAGGTCGCCGCGGTCTGCGCCGTGCTGCTGGGCACCGGCCTGGGCGGTGTCCTGGTCAACCCGTGGCTGCTCGAACACGCGAGCCGCGTCGTCAGCGACGCGGTCGATCCGGTGCTGCCGTCGCTGTTGATCGTGCTGGCCATCTACGTGCTGGCCGGCATGCTCAATCTCGGCGTGCCCGACAGCGGTGTGCGCCACGAGATCGCGTCGCTGCATCCGCGCGCGCTGGTGCGCGACTTCGCCGGCGCCAACCGCGCGCTCTGGCGCGACCCGGACGGCGGCCTCTCGCTGGCCGTCACCAGCATCTTCTGGGGCGTCGGCGCCACCTTGCAGTTCGCGCTGCTGCGCTGGGCGCGCGAGACGCTGCATCTCACGCTGGATCGGGCCGCGTTCGTGCAGGCCGCGGTGGCCGTGGGCGTCATCGCGGGCGCCGTGGCGGCCGGCCGCTGGGTGCCGCTGGTGCATGCCAGGCGCATGCTTCATGCGGGCGTCGCCTTCGGCGTGCTGATGATAGTGGTCGCGTTCGTGACGCAGCTGGAGGTGGCCGTGCCGCTGCTGATCGTCGTGGGCGCCGTGGGCGGCCTGATGGTGGTGCCGCTCAACGCGCTGCTGCAGGATCGCGGCAACGCCTTGCTGAGCGCGGGACGCTCCATCGCCGTGCAGGGCGGCAACGAGAACGCCAGCGTGCTGGCCTGCCTGGGCGTCTATTCGGCGCTGGTGGCGGTGGACGTGCCGCTGGTGGCGCTGATGGCGGGCCTGGGCGTGTGCGTGGCCGCGGCGCTGGCGTGGCTATTGTGGCGCGAGCGTGCGCGCCACCGGCGCGCGGGCGCTCACACGGACGAATGGCGCGCCGAGGCGAAGGCGTAGTCCGCGGCCGGCGTTTCGGCGCGCATCACCGAGAGCATCACGCCTTCGACCTGCGCGGCGATGCTGTCCCAGTCGAGCGCCATCACGCTGGCGCGCGCGCGGGCGCCGAGCACGCGGCAGCTCGCCAGGCCGGCGGCGATGCGTGCCGCGGTCGCGACGAACGCGGCGGTGTCGTCGAAGGGCGCCAGTGCGCCGTTCTCGCCATGGCAGATCAGGCGCTGCGCGGCCGCGTAGTCGAATGCGACCACGGCCAGCCCGCTGGCCATGGCCTCGGTGGTGACGTTGCCGAAGGTCTCGGTGGTGCTGGGAAACAGGAACAGGTCGGCCGACGCGTAGTGCGCGGCGAGATCGCCGCCGATGCGCTGGCCGGCGAAGACCGCGTCGGGGCAGCGCGCCTGCAATTCCTTGCGCATCGGGCCGTCGCCCACCAGCACGAGCCGGGCGCGCGGCTGGGTGCGGCGGATCGCCTCGAACGCGGCCAGCAGCGTGATCAGGTTCTTCTCGGGCGCGAGGCGGCCGACGCAGGTGACGACCAGGTCGTCGGGCCCGGCGCCCCACTGCGTGCGCAGCGCGTCGCTGCGATGCGCGGCGTCGAAGCGGCGCACGTCCACGCCGCGCGCCACCGTCATCAGGTTGCGGAAGCCGTCCTGGCGCAGGTCGTCGTGCAGCGCCTGCGTGGGCACCATGGTGCATTGCGTCGCGTTGTGGAAGCGGCGCAGGTACTCCATGATCGGACGCCGCAGGAAGCCGAAACCGTAGTGCTGGCTGTAGGCGTGGAAATTGGTGCGGAACTCCGAACACACCGGCAGCCCCAGCGCCTTGGCCGCCAGCAGCGCGGAGCGGCCGAGCGGGCCTTCGGTGGCGATGTGCACGACGTCGGGGCGGTGCTGTTTCCAGAGCCTGACCAGCGTGCCCGTGCACGGCAGGCCCATGCGCAGGCCCTGGTAGCGCGGCAGCGGCACGCCGCGCACCAGCACGTCCGCGTGGCCGTCGCCTGCGGTCGCGCCGGCGTCGCCGGCCTGGCGCGGCCGCACCACCTGCACCACGTGATGGCGCTCGCGCAGGCCTTGCACCAGGCGGGCGATCGTCATGGCGACGCCGTTGACCTCGGGCGGATACGTCTCCGTCACGCAGGCGATTCGCAGGGGCCGAGGGAGGCCGGGTTGCATGTCCACGAGTGAACCTCCGATTGGTTGCGGTCGCCGCCGATCATGACAACGCCAAACAACAGATCGATGACAGTTCCGGGTCAATTCACTCGATGAACGGACACGGGCCTTTCATATTTCGACGTCACCATCCTGTCACGCCGCGGTCGCCTTCACCGCCGTGAACTCTTCGAGAGGACCTCCGTGAACACCTTCATGCAAACGCTTCGCACGCAGCGCTGGGACGACCACCGCTTCTATCACCACAGCCTCGTCAACCAGAGCCTGCACCTGGTGAGCGCGATCACCTTCTGCATCGCGTATGCGCTGCTGTTCGTCGACCCGGCGATCGCCGCGGTGCTGGCGTGGACGGTGTCGATGACGACGCGCCAGGCCGGCCACTTCTTCTTCGAGCCGCGCGGCTACGACGAGGTCAACCAGGTCACCGACGCGTACAAGGAAGACGTGAAGGTGGGCTACAACATCCGCCGCAAGATCGTGCTGATGGCGATCTGGGTGGCGATTCCCGCCGCGCTGTGGCTCGCGCCTTCGCTCGGTGGCCTGATCGCCCCGCACACCGACCTGCGCGGATTCGTGCATGACGTGGGCATCGCCTGGCTGTCGCTGGGCGGGGCCGGCCTGGTCTTCCGCGTGCTCCAGCTGTGGGCCACGCAAGGCCTCGTCGAAGGCCTGGCGTGGGGCACGAAGATCGTCACCGACCCGTTCATGGACATCGGGCTGTACCACGCTGCCCCGCTGAAGCTCCTGCGCCAGCTCAGGTCGGCGTCGACGTCGGCGCCGGTTGCCCACTGAAGCGTTGACGCAGCATCTCGCGCACGAGCCCGCGCCGGATCGAGCGGTTGCTCTGCGCGGGGTCTGCCCACCACCAACCGTCCGCACGCATCTGGCCGGCCGCGGCGACGAAGCGATCGAGCACGGCCTCGAAGTCGTCGTCGCCGTAGTTCAGGCTGAAGATCAGGCGACCCGTGCCCACCCAACTGAGTGCCAGCCCATGCGCGCGCAGATAGAACTGCAGCATCCAGTTGTAGCGCGACGGCTGCTCGTAGAGCACCGTCCAGATCGACGACAGGTTGGCCACGCGCACCGGCACGCCGGCTTCGGCCAGCCGCGCGTTGAAGCGGGCGGCGCGGGCGTTCCAGCGTTGGTCGACGCCGTCGTACATCGCCTGGACGGCCGCGCTTTCCAGCCGTTCGAGGAACACGTTCATCGCGCCCATCACGTACGGGTGCGAGTTGAAGGTGCCGCGCGCGAAGCAGATGTCGGCGGGCCGGTCCTCGCGGAATCGCTTCATCAGCGCGTGCTTGCCGCACACCACGCCCACCGGCAGGCCGCCGCCCAGCGACTTGCCGTAGGTGACCATGTCGGCTTTCACGCCGAAGTATTCCTGCGCGCCGCCGGGAGCCAGGCGGAAGCCGACGAAGATCTCGTCGAAGATCAGCACGATGCCGCGCTCGGTGCAGACCTCGCGCAAAGCCTTGAGCCACGCGGCGTAGGCGGCGCGGTCGAAGCTCGCACGGCGGCCGCTGTCCACCAGCGACGAGTCGCCCGGCGCGGCGGCGTTCGGATGCAGCGCCTGCAGCGGGTTGACCAGCACGCAGGCGACGTCCTTGCGCGTGCGCAGCACGTGCAGCGTCTCGGCCTTCATCTCCTCGAGCGTGTAGGTTTCGCGCGGCGGCAGCGGGTTGCCGGGACCGGGCTGCACGTCCTCCCACCAGCCGTGGTATGCGCCGCAGAAGCGCACCAGGTACTTGCGGCGCGTGTGGTACCGCGCGAGCCGCACGGCCTGCATCACGGCCTCGGTGCCCGACATGTGGAACGACACCTCGTCGAGGCCGGAGATCTGCTGCAGCCGGCGCACGTTGTCCAGCAGCACCGGGTGGTACGCGCCGAGCACCGGGCCCAGCGCGCCCACCCTGGCGGCGCCTTGCGCGATGCATTCCTTGTAGAAGTCGTAGCCGAACAGGTTGACGCCGTACGAGCCTGTGAGGTCGTGGAAGACGTTGCCGTCCAGGTCTTCCACCGTGACGCCGGACGAGGACTGCAGGAAGCTGCCGGTCTTCAGGTGCCGGCGCAGGTACGGGCTGTACTGGTACGGCACCCGGTAGCTGCCGGTGAACTGCAGGTCGGAGAGTCCGGCGCTGGCCTGGGCGGTGAGCGCGGCACTCTTGGGGAAACGCTCCCCGTACAGCGTGGCCAGGCGCTCGAAGCCGGCGCGGCGCCGGCCCTGCAGCTCCGGCGGTGCGCCGTCGGAGCCGAAGAAGCGCGCCTCGTCGTACGCGTAGCCGGGCAGCAGGCCCGCCACGCGCTTGGCCATCTTCGAGTGGCCCGTGAGCGACGCGTGCTTGGCACGCGAGAGCTCGAGGCGTCGTTTCGCGCGCGGGGCCAACACGGCGAGCGCTGCGAGCATCAGGGCGGAGAGTGCGAAGGTGGATTCCATGATTCATGACGTGAATAGCAAGCTCGGGATGTACCCGTTCCAATTGACAAGCCGATGAAAAAACATTTCCGCCGCCTTCTTGCCCAGGAAGATCTCAACTTCCTGCTCACCAACCGCGTGCCGCGCATCGCGCTGACCCATTTCATGGGCCGGTTCAGCAAGATCCGCCATCCGCTCGTCAGCCGCGCGTCCATCGGCCTGTGGAAGCTGTTCACGGATCTCGACCTCAGCGATGCCCGCACACGCCAGTTCCGCAGCCTGCACGACTGCTTCACGCGCGAGCTGATGCCCGGCGCGCGCGTGATCGACCCCGACCCGGCGCTGCTGACCTCGCCGTGCGACGCCATCGTCGGCGCCTGCGGTACCGTGGCCGGCACCACCGTGTTCCAGGCCAAGGGCTTTCCGTACAGCATGGAAGAACTGTTCGGCCCCGGCACGGACACGGCGCCGTTTCGCGACGGCCGCTTCGTCACGCTGCGCCTGACGTCGGCGATGTACCACCGCTTCCACGCGCCGCACGATTGCGACGTGGACCACGTGAGCTACCTCAGCGGCGATACCTGGAACGTCAACCCGATCGCGCTCAAGCGCGTGGAAAAGCTGTTCTGCCGCAACGAGCGCGCCGTGCTCAGCATGCGGCTGCGCCGCGGCAACTTTCCCGTCGCCATCGTGCCGGTGGCCGCGATCCTCGTGGCCAGCATCCGCCTGCGCTTCACGGACGTGCTGCTGCACCTGCGCTATCGCGGCCCCAACGAGATTCCCGTCGCGGCGCGCTTCGGCAAGGGCGAGGAGATGGGCGGCTTCCAGCATGGCTCGACGATCATCGTGTTCGTGCCGCGCGGCTTCGAGTTCGTCGACGGCATCACCACCGGCCAGCGCATCCGCATGGGCCAGCCGCTGATGCGCCTGCCGCCGCTGCAACGCACGGCCGACGACGCCGATTCGTCGCCGGCGCGGGAACAGGTGCCCGCTTGACGCCCGCGCGCCGGGCCACGCTCGCGCGCCGCGCGGGCGTGGTGCTCGCGTGCGTGCTCACGATCGCCGCGCTCGACTTCGTTTTCCGCGACCTGGGCCTGGCCCAGCTCGAAGCCGCGGTGCTGCGCCAGCCGCCGCTGCGCGTCGCGGCCTGCCTGGGCCTGACGGCGGCCAGCTTCCTGTGCCTGGCGTTGTACGACGTGGTGGGCGTGCACCTGGCCGCGCCCGGGCGCGTGCACCACGGCCTGGCGTTGCTGGCGGGCGCCGCCAGCGCGGCCATCGCCAACACGCTGGGCTTCCACGCGGTGTCGGGTTCGGCCGTGCGGGCGCACCTGTACCTTCCGGCCGGCCTGACCGGCGCGGAGGTGGCGCGCGTGGTGTCGATGTCGTGGCTGACGCTGGCGGCCGGCAACATCACGATGCTGGCCGGCGCCGAGCTCTGGCAGGCCGCGACCGGCGTCGATCCGGCCTGGCATGCGACGCTGGGCGTCGGGCTCGAAGGCCTGCTGCTGCTGTGGCTGGGGTGGCTCGCGCGCGGCCCGCGCCAGATCGCGCTCGGCCGCCTGCGCCTGCCGATGCCGCCGGCCGGCCTCGCATTGATGCTGATGCTGCTGGGCGCGGTCGAAAGCGCCACCGCGCTCGGCGCGCTCTACGTGCTGCTGCCGGCGGACCTCGCGCCACCGTTCGACGTGTTCGCGGTCGGCTGCATCGCCGCGGTGATCCTGGGCGTGCTGTCGCATGCGCCGGGCGGCCTGGGCGTGTTCGAGGCCAGCATGACGGCCATCCTCGCGGGCCGTGGCCGGCCCGACCTGCTGGCGGCGCTGTTGCTGTTTCGCCTGCTGTACAACCTGCTGCCGTTCGCGCTGTCGGTGGCGGTGCTCGGCCTGCGTTCGGGATGGAAGTCGTTCGCGAGACGGGTCGGCGCTCAGAGCCGCAGTGGTGCGTAGCGGGTCAGGTTGGGCGCCTGCTGGCAGGCGAGCGCGTCATGGCGTCGCAGCAGCTCGGAGGCGATCGTCGCCGCGGCGGGCGACAGCAGGAACGTGAAGCGCGATGCCGAGCCGCGATTGACGAATGCCGCGGCGCCTTCGGGCTGGCCGGCGTTGCGGTACGCGAGACGCAAGGCGGACACGAAGGCGACAGCACGGGTTTCGCGCGGTTCGCCGTCGACGATGATGACGCAGTACCAGGACATGAAACGCGAAGCGCCGGAGGGTTCGATTCGCGGTCATCTTGGGATCGTTCGATGACAGGGGCGTGTCGCATGCCACGCCGTGCCGGCGCCGTCTTTGCCAGCGAGAAGCGGCAACTTCGGGCCGACAGCCGTTCAGGCGCGCGCGACGCGATGCGCGACCACGATCACGCGCTGCACGTCCATCGCCACGGCCTGGGTCTGCGCCAGCGTCTGCTGCTGCGCGGCGGCGACGCGGTACTGATGGCTGGCCAGGGCGTTCGTGGCGAACAGCATGGCCGACGTCAGCAGCGCGGCGAGGGCGATGGGGGCAGCCTGGGTGGCGAAGGTCTTGGTCATGGTGGGCTCCGGGGTTCGTGTTCGGTGGATCGATGGCGTGACTTTAGGCAGCGTGCCGGCGCGGCGCGAGCGGCATGCGACGACGCGCCAGCCGCGGCCGACGAGATGCAGGCCGGCGCGACGAACCGGAACCCGCGCGGCGCGGATGGCCGGGTTTGGCGGCCGAATGGCACGCGTGACGCATCAACCGGGTTGGCGGGCGATGCGGCGTGCGCCGCGGCCGCGCATCGGCTGCAGAATGGCGCCATGACCGAAGCAACGACTCTTCCCGACGGCCTGTTCTGCCACGACGACGGCGTGCTGCGCTGCCAGTGGTGCCGCGCCAGCCCCGAGTACCGGCGCTACCACGACGAGGAGTGGGGCTTTCCCGTTACCGACGAACGCCGGCTGTTCGAGAAGATCTGCCTGGAAGGCTTCCAGGCGGGCCTGAGCTGGCTCACCATCCTCAACAAGCGCGAGGCGTTCCGCAAGGGCTTCGCCAATTTCGAGGCGGAGCAGGTCGTGCGCTTCGGCGACGCCGACATCGACCGCCTGCTGGCCGACGCCGGCATCGTGCGCCACCGCGGCAAGATCGTGTCGACCATCAACAACGCGCAGCGCGTGCTGGAGCTGCGCCAGGAGTTCGGCTCGCTGGCCGCCTACGCGTGGCGCTTCGAGCCGGCGGCCGGCACCCGGCCGCACACGCCGCAGGCGGGCGTCGTGCTGGGGCCGTCGGACGAGGCGGTGGCGATGTCCAAGGATCTCAAGAAGCGCGGCTGGAGCTTCGTCGGGCCCACCACCGTCTATGCGTTCATGCAGGCGATGGGCCTGGTCAACGACCACTACGAAGGCTGCCATGCGCGCGAGCTGGCGTTCAAGGCGCGCAAGAAGCTGAAGAAGCCGGCCTGAGGGGCGCTGGCCGGCATGCCGGGCGGCCGGCGCAGG
>Ga0302314_10017470_pt1 | contig 12032 bp, 6 predicted proteins | sample III_Palsa_N2_3_FD_200533 | JGI IMG/M metagenome (GOLD analysis project Ga0302314, IMG submission 200533) | Peat permafrost microbial communities from Stordalen Mire near Abisko, Sweden - III_Palsa_N2_3 | ecosystem: Environmental > Terrestrial > Soil > Palsa > Peat permafrost | place: Sweden...
CCTGGGGCGCCCCCCCCCCGGGGGCGGCGCGCGGGCCCCCCGGGGCCCGCCCGCCCCCCCCCGGCGCCCCCCCCCCGCCCCCCCGCCCCCCCCGCTCCACCATTGCGCACGATTCTCGTCACCGGCTCTGATACCGGCATAGGGAAAACCTGGGTGGTGGCCGCTCTCGCGCAGGACGCCGCCGCCCGCGGCGAGGGCATCGAGCTCGTGAAAGTGGTGGAGACCGGAATCGAGCCGGGCGAGACCGGTGACGCCGCGCGTGCGGCCGGCGGCCGGCCCGGGGTGGCGACGCGCACCTTGTTGAGCTTTCGCGCGGCGCTCGCGCCCGCCGCGGCGGCGGCGGCGGCGGGGCAGGCGCTGAGCTGGGCCGACCTGCTGGCGGCTGCTCGGCTGCTGCCGGTCGACGCGACTCTGTCCTGCCGAATTTACGAAGGGGCGGGGGGCATCGCTTCGCCCCTGGACGCAGCGGGGCACGATTGGGCGGATTTTGGCGCGGAGCTGCGGGTTGACCTCACGATCATCGTGGTGCCTGAGCGGCTGGGCGCGATCCACCATGCGCGCCTCGCTTGGGGCCATGCGACCGCCCGAGGCCTGAATGCCGTCATCTGGCTCAACCGAATCGAACCGGTGCCGGAAGCGGTGGCGCAGTCCACCCGCGAGGCCCTGGCGGGCTTGGGGATTCCGGTCGTGGACGGTCTGCGGACTCCAGACGTGGAGGGTCTGAGGATGCCGAACGAGAAAGGCTGGACGGGCTCGGTGGTGGAGCGCGTTGTCCCCAACGCGCTGGGCATACACCTGGTTTCGATTCCCGCAGCTCGAACCAACGCGCCCGGAGGTCGCGTTCCACCTGCCGGAGGTCGCATTTCACCCGCCGAAGGCCACGTCGCATCACTGCTGGGTGCGCGCAACACGCCTGCCGTCGTGGCCCGCTTTGCCTCCGCGCTGGCGGAGCGCGACCGGCTGCACCAGCGACGGCACCTGCGGGTGGCTCCGCTGCCGGGCCCGCGCACGCTCAATTTGTCGGACAACGACTATCTCGACCTGGCCCACGATCCCGCGGTGCGCGCGGCGGCGGCGCAAGCTTCGGCTATCTATGGCACCTCCGCGTCGGCCTCGCCGCTCATCACGGGCTGGAAAGAGCCTCACGCCGCGTTGCTGGACGCGCTATGCCGGTGGCACGGGTTTCCCCATGGGATGATCTGGACCAGCGGATACGCCGCCAACAGCGCCGTGCTGGGCACGCTGCCCGAGAAGGGCGATCTGATTCTCGCCGACCGGCTGATTCATCACAGCATGATCGCGGGACTGAGCCGCAGCGGGGCGCGGTTCAAACGGTATCCCCATCTGGATCTCGACCGCCTGGAAGCCGAACTGGCGGCAGCGCCGGAGGGCGGTGCGCTCTGGGTGGTCACCGAGTCGGTGTTCAGCATGGATGGCGATTATCCTGATTTGCGCCGCCTGGCGGAGTTGAAGCGGCACCGGGAATTTTTTCTGGTCCTCGATGAGGCTCACGGGCTCGGCTGGTACGGTCCGGCCGGCGCGGGGCTCGCTGCCGCGCAGGGAGCGTCGTACGCGGTCGACGTGCTGGTCGGTACGCTGGGTAAAACACTTGCCTCAGGCGGGGCGTATACGCTGTTTCGCGACGAAGCGGTCCGGGATATTCTGATCAATCGGGCTGGCGAATTCATCTATTCGACCGGAATTCCGCCGGGCGCGGCGGCGGCCGCCGAGGCGGCGGTGGAGCGGACTCGCACGCTCGTATCTGACCAGCCGAACTGGCAGGCCGCCTCCCGGATTTTCCGGGAGCGGCTCAGGGCCGAAGGCTGGTCCACCCTGGCGGGCGATTCGCCGATTGTACCGGTCGTGCTGAACGCGGAGTCGGACGCGCTCAGCCTCGCCGCTGCGCTGCGGGCCGACGACATCTGGGCGGCGGCCGTGCGGCCGCCCACTGTGCCGGCCGGCACCAGCCGGGTGCGCTTTTCGCTGAAGCGGGGCTTCGGCGCGGCGGAGATCGACCGGGTCCTGGCCGTCTTGGCCCATTGGCGGCGTTCGAGATGAAACCGCCGCATTATGCCTGGGTGCTGGGCTGGGCGATTCCGCCCGGATGGTTTCGGCCGCTGGCCGAGGCCGCCTTTCCCGCCGCGCAGCATACGTTGGTGCCGCCGACGTCGCGCACGTGGGAACAGCTGGAGGCGGCCGGCGAACCTTTCGATCGGCTCTGGGGCTATTCCTTGGGCAGCCAGCTGCTGCTGGCCGATCCGACGCGGGCCAGCGCCCTGGGAGCGGTTTCGCTGCTGGCACCGATCTGGACATTCCCGCGGGAAGCGGGGCAGGGGGGCCGAATCCCGCGGGCCCAATTGCGCGCGCTCAGCCGGGCATTTCGCCTGAATCCAGCCGACGCGTTGAGCGGCTTCTACGCCGCAGCCCAACTGGACATCCCGTCGCCACCCGTAGCGGTCGAGGCGGGCGAATGGGGATTGGAACAACTGGCCCGCACGGCGCTCTCACCTGAGTTGCCGGACGGGTGGCAGGCCTGGTGCGGTGACGAGGATGCCTTGCTCGATGCCGCCCGCCTTCAATGCTGGGTGCCGCAACTGAACCGAGTGCCGGGGGCGACCCATCACCCCCGGGCGCTTTTGGCCGCGGCGGCTGCTCTGCGATGAATTCCTCCGTCATTTTAGCCGATAGCTTTGGACGGGCGGCCGCCCGGTACCGGGCGCATGCCCGCGTCCAGGCCACCTTGGCCGATTGGACGGCCGAATGGCTGCCGGCGGGACGGACCGGCCGGGCGCTGGAAGTCGGCGCGGGGTCGGGCTTGTTCACCGAACGCCTCCTGCCCTGGTCCGGGGCGTTGGTGGCCACCGACGTCAGCCCGGCCATGTGTGCTGAAGGACGGCGTCACCTGCCGGAAGTGACCTGGCTGGCGTCGGCGGTGGAACATCCGCCCGCGGGCCCCTGGGACTATGTTTTCACCAGCAGCATGCTCCAATGGGTCCGCGACCCGGTGGCGGCCTTGGCCGCGTGCCGCGCCGTGCTCGCACCCGGCGGCTCCATCGTCGCGGGCCTCTTTGCTGCCCCGACGCTGCCTCAATGGGCGGAAGCAGCGGGGGCGGCGCCCCTCGAGTGGCGCACGCCGGCGCAGTGGCTGGCCGCCTTGGAGCAAGCGGGCTGGCGCGTCGTCCGCTCGGCCGCTCGGACCGAGGAGATTGAATTTGGCTCCGGCCGGGAATTGGCGCATTCGTTGCACGCGGTGGGCGCCGCTCCGGCGCGGCGCCTGACCGTTTCCCGGCTGCGGGAAATTCTGCGGCAGTACGACGAGCGCAACCGCTCCCCCGGCGGAGTGCGCTCGACCTGGACATTTTTTCGATTCGAGGCGACAGCTTGAACCCCTTTCATGACACATCCGTTTCTGGATAATTCCTTTCAAATCCGCTGGTTGCAATTGCGGGCCGCCGACGTTGAGCCCGATATCGTCTCCGCCTTGGCCGAAGCTCAGGGCGCGCTGGAAACCGTGGCCGCCGTGCCGCTGGCCGCGGTGACTTATGCCAACACCGTCCTGGCGCTGGAGACCGCCACGCTGGCCCTGAGCCAAGCCTGGGGCAAAGTCACCCATTTGCAGTCGGTGGCCGATTCGCCGGATTTGCGCGCCGCCCACAACGCCGTGCTGCCAAAGGTCTCGGCGTTTTACGCCAAGATTCCGCTCTGGCCCGAACTGTGGCAGCGGTTGAAGACGTTTGCCGCCACGGCCGAAGGCCAGTCCCTCACCGGCATCCATCGCCGCTTTCTGGACGAAACGCTCGCCGACTTTCGCCAGGCCGGCGCGGACCTGCCGGCTCCCGCGCGGTCCCGGCTCGAGGCGATTCAGACGGAATTGGCCGAACTGACCCAGAAATACTCGGAAAACGTCCTCGATGCCACCAACGCCTGGCAGATGGTGGTCGAGGACGAAGGGCGCTTGGCGGGACTTCCGGATCACGCCAAAACTGCCGCGCGCCAGAGCGCGGCCTCGAAGCAGCTCGGTTCCGAAGAAAAGCCGGTGTGGCGATTCACGCTTCACGCTCCGTCGCAGGAGCCCCTGCTCACCTACCTGTACGACGCGCCGCTGCGCCAGGAACTGTGGTCCGCCGCGGTGGCGGTGGGCGCAGCCGCTCCCCACGACAACACCCCGCTGATTGCGAAAATCCTGCAGCTGCGCGCCGAAAAGGCGGCGCTGCTGGGCAAGAGTCATTTTGCCGATGCGATCCTCGAGCGGCGCATGGCCAAGAACGGCGCCCGGGCGCTCAGCTTCATCGAGGACCTGCGCGTCCGCTCCGCCTCCGCCTTCCAGCGGGAATGCACGGAGCTGGCCGCGTTCAAAGCCGAGCGCACTGGCGGAGCCGCCGCTCCGCGCCCACAGCTGACTCCCTGGGAACTGGGCTATTGGTCGGAAAAACTCCGCCGCGAAAAATACGCCTTCGACGAAGAGGTGCTCCGGCCGTACTTCCCGATGGGCAATGTGATTGCCGGCCTGTTCGAGCTGGTCTCCCGCGTGTTTGGCCTGCGCGTCGCCGAGCGGCCGACGACCGGTCCTGACGCCGTTGAAGTCTGGCATCCGGACGTTAAATTTTATGACATGCACGATGGCCGCGGCCGGCACGTCGGCTCGTTCTACGCCGACTGGCATCCGCGGGAATCCAAGCGCGGGGGCGCGTGGATGAACTACCTGCTGACTGGCGGGCCGCAGCCGGACGGCAGCCGTCAACCCCACCTCGGGCTGATCTGCGGCAACTTGACTCCGCCCAGCGGCGGCAAGCCGGCGCTGCTGACCCACCGGGAGGTCGAGACGATCTTCCACGAGTTCGGCCATCTGCTCCACCATTTGCTGGGCGAAGTGGAAATCAAGTCGCTGAACGGCGTGAACGTGGCGTGGGACTTTGTCGAACTGCCGTCGCAGATCATGGAGAATTGGTGCTGGGAGCGGGACAGCCTGGATCTGTTCGCGCGGCACTACGCCAGCGGGGCGGTGATTCCCCCGGACATTTATGGCAAGATGATCGCCGCCAAGAATTTTCGGGCGGCCACCTTGATGACCCGGCAGGCGGCCCTGGCCAAAATGGATCTGTTGCTGCATACCCGCACCGCGGAGTTTTCCCACCTGCCCGACGTCGAGCCGGCGATCCGCGCGGCGATCGCCGATTGTCTGATTCCGACCGAGCCGCCGGCTCCGACCATCGTCAAGCGCTTCACGCACATCTTCGCCGATCCGGTGGGGTATGCCGCCGGCTACTACTCCTACAAATGGGCCGAGGTGCTCGAAGCGGATGCGTTCACCCGTTTTCGCAAGGAGGGCCTGTTCAATCCGCAGGTCGGAGCGGAGTTTGTGGCCAAGGTCCTGAGCCGGGGCAATGCGGCGGATCCTGCCGAATTGTTTCGTGATTTTATGGGCCGTGAACCGGATTTAGAGCCATTGCTGCAGAGGAGCGGACTTTAATGGCAACCAGCTGATAGGGAGGAGGTCTGCACAGGTGCAAACGCATGCGCGCCGGATGGAAAATCGTGTTGGGACTGGCGGTCGGGGCGGGGGTGGCGCTGGCCGCGCTTCCGTTTTGGCTGGGCCATGCCTTGCCGCTCGTCGGTAAGCCGCTCCATCTCACCTTCGGCCGTTACGAACGTGAGGGCTATTGGCGGTTCGCGCTGCATGAGACCGTCTTTCAACGGAACAACGTCAAGGTGACGGTCCAGGAGGCGGAGTGCGATACTCCGCTCCTCTGGGCCTGGCGCCATCTGCGCCACCGGGACCGCCCGGCGCGCGCCCGCGGTTGGGATGTGACCGTGACCGCGTCAACCATGCCGGCGACGGCCCCCCGTAAGGTAACGGGCATCACGACGCTGCATCCGCTGCTGGAAAAGATCGGCGTCAATCTCGGCCGGTGGCTGCCGCGCGCCGAAGTGCAGGACGGGGCGGTGCATTGGCCGAAGGGGGGCTTCAGACTGCGGGACGCCGTCTGGCAGGGAAACACCCTGACGATCGCCGGGCTGGGCTGGATCGCGGGCTCCGCCGACGGCAAGATCGCCTTTCTGCCGGGCGAGGACATTCGGGTGACCGCGCAGGAGCCCGACCGCGAATGGATTGCCGCGGTCGATTGGACCGGAGCGGAAGTGAAGGGGAAAGCCACCGCTTGGGACCAGCCGTTGGCGGTCACAGGCCACTACGGCGCGACCGGTTGGATGCCGGAGTCGGCGCGGGCCGATACCGGTGACTGGAGCCTGGCGGCCCGCCGGGCCGGCTTGGGTGACAACTATGGCGTCCTCACCGGCGGAGCCTGGGCGGAATGGAAGAAGACCGCCTTCGAATTGTCGGTGCATCTGACCGCGGAGCCGAAGTCGCCCGGCTTGCCCCCGCTGAAGATTCTCGCCCACGCCGACGGCGACCGGACTCGGTTCACCGTCGAACAGCTTCAAGTCGAATTGCCCTTCGCCACGGTCCATCTCGACCATCCCATCGTCATGGGCTACGGCCGGCAAACCGTGCCGGCGGTGGCGCGCGTCACTTTCGCGGCCAACTTGACCCAGTGGCCGGCCTGGGCCGCGCACGGCCGGGTCAACGGCCAGGCGACCGTGACCGAACAGGTCGGCACGCGGCCGGTCATCGCCTTCAACGCCCGGGCCCTGGCCGCCGGCTGGAAGCGGTATCCGGAAGGTGATTACGATCTGGCGGGCACGGTGAACTGGCAGGCGCGCACCGTGGCCGGGCTGCAGGTCAAGGCGCATTGGGCCGCGGCAGCGCTGCAGTCCTGGCTCCCCGCCGGAGCGACGCTTTCCGGGGTGGATCTGACCGCGAGCGCGGAGGGGCCCTGGGATCAGCTGACCCACCGCGGCGAATTGAAGATCGCCGCCGCGGACCTGCCCCCGGTCGTTCCGGTGGGCGTCACGCTCACTTGGCAGGGCCGGGGAACTCGCCTGGATCATTTCGATTTGGCGCTGCGCAATCCGCATACGGCCCTGGATCTGGCCGGCTCGGCCGATCCGGGGGCGTTGCAGTTAAGCACGCTGCGCTGGACCATCAACGGCGCCCCGGCCCTCTCCCTGGCTGGCCCCGCCACGGTGCGCTGGTCCGATCGTGGATTGACCGCAGCCGATCGTGGGTCGAGCGATCCTGATCGTGGGCGGAGCGCGCCCTCCTTGCGCGATTGGATGGTCACTGGGCTCAAGCTGGTCGGCCCGACAGCCGGCGTCCAATTCGAGCAGGCGGCCAGCGGTGCATTTGCCCTGCAGCTAACGGCGATTCCGTCCCAATGGGCCAGCATAGTCGTCGGCTGGCCGGGCCCGGAGCTGATGGTGCGTTCGCTGCGCTTCAATGGCCACTGGGTGAATGACCGCCTGGTTTTTGACGCCGATCTGGACGCAGCCGCGGAAGTGACTCATCGCACCGCCCGGCTGACGGTCAGCCTGGCCGGCAACGGTGGCAGCCTGCAGGTGCGCGAGGGACGGGTCGTCGAGGGCAACGAGGCCCTCGGCCATTTTGAAGGGGTCATCCCCGTTTCCTGGGACCGGGCCTCCCGGCCCCATTTAGTCGTCGATGTGAACGGTCCGCTGAAGGTCTCAGCTGAGACCACGCCGAATACACCGTTCTGGCCGGCGCTGGCGGAAAGCTTCGGGGTGCGGCTGGTTCATCCCCACGCCTCCCTCCAGGCCAGCGGCACGCTCAGCGCCCCGGCCGGAGAACTGCACGTCGCGGTTGAGCAATTGTCGCCGACGCCGCAGAAGGTGCCGTGGAAGATTCCCTCGCTCGAAGGGGTTGAGTTGGACGCTCATGCGAACAAATCGGCGATCATCCTCGATCGGCTGTCGGGCAGTATCGCCGGCCAGCCGATAAGCGCTGCCGGCCGCCTGCCGATGACGGAACAGAGCTGGCGCGATCTGGTCGCCCGAAAACCGCAGGCGGATTGGAACCAGGCGGATGCACATTTGGACATTGCCGAAGCGGAGATTGCGCCTTTCTCCGAATTTTTGCCCCAGTACTTCGCTCCCCGCGGCCACTGGAGCGTTCACTTTCGCCTCGCTGCGGGCAAATGGAACGGCCTGATCCACGTGACGGACGCCGCGCTGCGTCCGATCGCACCGCTCGGGCAGCTCCAGAACATTTCCGGCGATTTGGTCTGGCATGACCGGACCGTGGAGCTGCGCGAGCTATCCGGCGAACTGGGCGGCGAGAAAGCGGTGCTGACCGGCCGGGCCAATTTTCCGCTCCGCGGCGCGCCGCGCTTCGCCCTCGATCTGAAGGGACAGTCGATCCCGCTGGTCCGTCGGGCCAATATGCTGGCGCGAGCCGATCTCGACTTGCACGTCGCGTCCCGCGGGGCGGTCACGTGGGTCACGGGCAAGGCTACTGTAACCGATGGCTTGCTCTTGGGCGACCTGGGCGACCTCCTGCCCAGCGGCATGACCGGCGGGCAGCGTCCGCCCCCTTATTTCGAGGTGGATTCTCCCCTGCTGGGCAAGTGGCAGCTCGACGTCCAACTGGCGGCCGATCACTCCCTGCGGGTGCGGACCACGCTCTTTTCGGGCACGGCCAGCGCCCAATTCGACCTGACCGGCACGCTGCAGGACCCGCGGGCGGTCGGAGTGATGCGGGTCGATCAGGGATCCATCGCGCTGCCCTTTGCCAACTTCGACGTTCAAGTGGGCACCGTGCGGCTGACCGCCGACGATCCCTTCCATCCGCGGGTGGATGTTTCGGCCACATCTCGTCGTTACGACTACGATATTCGAATGAATGCCACCGGGCCGGCGGATGCTCCGGTGCTCAATTTTACCTCCAATCCGGCCCTGCCCTCCGATCAGGTGCTCTTGCTGGTGATGGCCGGTCAGTTGCCCAATGCCAACGGCGCCATCGGCGCCACCGGGGCAACCAGCACGCAGGTGGCGGGTTTGGGCGCGTATTTTGGCCAAAGCGTGCTGTCGGGGTTCAGCAGCGACGGCACGCCCGACCGCCTGACCGTCAACTCGGGCCAGGAACTATCCGAAAAAGGCAAGCCGACCTACGAGGTGGAGTACAAGGTCGCGCCCCGATGGTGGATCGTGGGCGAATACGACGTGTTCGACGACTACAACGCCGGCGTCAAATGGCGGGTTTACACTCAAGGGGGCAAGCAGCCATGAGGTGCTGGCTTGGGGTCGGCCTGGCCGCGGCGCTGCTCGCCATTGCCGTTTCCCTGCGGGCCAAGCCAGCCGAGATCACGGTCAGCGGCATGGGCCTGATCCGGGACCATACGATCCGTTCGACCTTGATTGTGCTGCTGGGCAAACAGCGGGGCGAAACGGTGAACGCCGCGGCGATAGAGGATGCGTCGCTCATCCTGTTCTCGACGCTGACCCAGGCCGGCTATTTGGAGCCCTCGATGGAAGTGAAGGTCACGACCGCCAGCGGGGCGACGGCCAGCTACCCGTTGGACGCGAATCTCGATCAACCGCTGCCGCGGGATTTGGCCGTGACCGCGGTCACCTTCGAGATTCGCAAAGGGCATCGGTTTCGAGTCACGGCAGTGGAGTTTCGCGGCACGATGGCGCTCCGCCCGGATCAGGCACGGACCTATTTTCTCGGCGACGGGATCCTGGCGGAGTTTACCTCGGAACAGGCCTACTCGCCCGATCGTCTCAATCGTTCGCTGTCCAATCTGCGCGACGAATTGCGGCACCGGGGATATGCGGATGCCGAGGTCACGGCCCAACCGCCCGAGGTCGATCACGCCACCGGCCAGGTGAAGCTGCTGATCGACGTCAAACAGGGCTCCCAGTGGTACACCGCCGAATTGGCCCTGCATGTCACCGGCCCCGGTCCCACGCCGGTCGACATCGAGAAAAAGAATCTGGGCAAGCCGTGGTCGGCCTGGTGGCGGCACGACGCGGAAACCGATCTGCGCCGGTGGTACTACCAGCGGGGCTATCCCGACGTCCGCATTGCCATTGTGCCCGAGGCCGCACCGGCGACCGTCCCGGGCGGCAGCCGCCGGGTCGTCGTGCGCGCGGACGTGCGCACCGGTTCGTTGGTCCGTCTGGGCGACATCCATTTCCAGGGCAATACCCGGACGCGCGAGGCGGTGCTGCGGCCGCAGATCAAGGCGAAGCCCGGGGATCCGCTCAATCCGCTGCAGCTCCAGGATGGGCAGTACAAGATCTCCCGGCTGGGGGTGTTCAGCTCGGTGGACCTGCAGTACCAGCCGGCGCAGGGGCCGGTGCGCGATGCCATCTACGACCTGAAAGAGGGCAAGAAATCCGATGTGGACCTGCTGCTGGGTTGGGGGAGCTTCGAGGAGCTGCGGGGCGGGGTGGAGTGGCGCGAATACGATCTGTGGGGACGCGCGCACGAAGGCACCCTCAAGTTTGTGCAGTCGATGAAGAGCACCGAAGGGGAATATGACTATACCGTGCCCGAACTGTTCGGCACGGAAACCGACGGCACCGCCAAGGCCTTCGGCTTTCAACTTTACGAGCGGTCGTTCCTCGCCCAGCAATACGGCACGACCTTCTCGGTAACGACCCCGCTCTCCAGTCTCGGCACCCAACTGCTCACGGCTTATACGTTCCAGCGCTTGCGCGCCGAAAATGACACGTTGGCGACGGTCCTGACCGACTCGACCAATGCCAATGCGACCAGCATCGAGGTCGGCCTGACCCGGGACCGCCGCGATAATCCCCTGCTGCCCAAGAAGGGCTACAAGATCGCGGTCCAAGTGGAGGAGGCGAGTCGCTGGCTCGGCGGCCAGGTGGACTTTCAACAGTATCAAATCGCGGCCTCCTATCACACGCCCTGGGGGCATTCCCGCTGGATCCACATCGGCGTCACTCACGGGGACATCACCACCCTGGGTTCGAGGGCGGGCAATCCCCCTCCGCCCAACGTCTACTTTTATCCCGGTGGGGAAGACTCGATTCGCGGCTATGGGCTCGGCGAAGCGGCGCCTCGCGACGCCAATGGTCAGTACGTGCCGGCCGTGTCCTTTACTCAGCTCAACGTCGAACTGGAGCAGGCGCTGACCTCCAAATGGTCCGCGGTGGCCTTCAGTGACTCGCTGGGCGGCACCGACACGCTGGAAAAATATCCCTTCGATTATGAGCTCTATTCGCTGGGGTTGGGCGTGAGGTATCAAACGATCGTCGGACCGATCCGGTTGGAGTACGGCCGCAATCTCAACCCTCGGCCGCACGACCCACAGGGCACTGTGCTCTTTTCCGTCGGTTTTCCGTTCTGATTGCGCCAGATACTGGGCTTTGGTCCCAAAATGAGTTGAGGAAAAACCCGGGGTAAGTAGGTTACTCTTTCACCATGATCCCATTTCTATCCGCTATACCTTCAGCGGTTTACTATTTGCTCATGCTCGCCGTGTTCCTCTTCGCCCTGTATGCGCAGTGGCGGGTTTCGAGCGCTTACGGCAAGAATTCCCAGATCCAGTCCCGCAGCGGTCTCACGGGTCGTGAAGCGGCCGAGGCGGTGATGGCCCAAGCCGGGATTCACGACGTTACGATCGAGGAGATCGACGGGCATCTGACCGACCATTACGATCCGCGGGAAAAGGTCCTGTGCCTGTCGTCGGAAAACTACCGCGGGACGAGCCTGGCTGCCATCGGCGTGGCGGCGCACGAATCCGGCCATGCGATCCAGCACCAGATCGGCTATCAGATGCTCAATCTCCGCATGGCGCTGGTGCCCTCGACCCAGTTCGTCTCGAAGGCGCTCCCGATCATTTTCATCGGCAGCATCTTCATGCTCCACGGTCTGTCGCCCTTGATCCTCGACCTGGTGATCATCTGCTATGCGGTGATGACCGTGTTTCAGCTCGTGACGCTGCCGGTGGAGTTCGATGCCTCCCGCCGGGCCAAGCAACAGCTGGTGAGCCTGGGGATTCTCAGCCCGGACGAGATGCCGGGGGTCAACGAAACGCTCGACGCTGCCGCCCTCACTTATCTGGCGGCGTTCATGAGTTCGCTGCTGTATTTGCTCTATTACCTCTCGCGCCGGCGCTGACCGGCCGGAAGCCCTTTGAACACCTTCT
>Ga0302314_10017471_pt1 | contig 12031 bp, 9 predicted proteins | sample III_Palsa_N2_3_FD_200533 | JGI IMG/M metagenome (GOLD analysis project Ga0302314, IMG submission 200533) | Peat permafrost microbial communities from Stordalen Mire near Abisko, Sweden - III_Palsa_N2_3 | ecosystem: Environmental > Terrestrial > Soil > Palsa > Peat permafrost | place: Sweden...
GATCGCCAAGGATCCGGGACAGGCCTGGCGCTATGCCCGCGCCGATACCCCGCCCACCGACGCCGAGCGCCGTCCCGCCACCATCCGCGAAGTCGCCGCTCGCCTGAACCTGAACAAGGAAAGCATCCGCCGCCAGGTCCACGCCCTGGTCGCCGCCGGCAAACTGGTCAAGGTCGGCAAAGGCTACCTCGCCAGCATCGCCTACATGCAGGCGCCGGCGTCGATGGTCGCGGGGTGGAGATGACGAAGGCGCTTTACCGGATGATCTATGATCTGACGGCGTTGGGGATTGAGCTTTAGGGGGGCTGGTCAGGCGGCGCCGCATCGCGCGCCGTGGCGTCCCAGAGTTCCGCAATTGCGCCGCCTACCGCACCGCCGGCTTTAAGCTTGGTCGCAGTGGATTGAACCTGCGCGTACGTCGGCGATGCCCTTTCGGCCTCGCCAACCATTACGCCAAAGACTGACATCAACCTGACATGAGTTCAGAATGGTTAGCCGAACCACCGCCGAACCGCCAAATATTGATACAAAACAATGGTGCCCCAGGTCGGACTCGAACCAACACGTCTCTCGACAACAGATTTTGAGTCTGAGTGGGATTTGTGCAACGCCCTGATTTAACATGATAAACGAGGGTGTTGGGTTTGAGTGCGCTAACTAGTGCGCTAATTGCAAGGCTCCAAGGATGTCTGCAAAGCATAGTAAACTGAGTCTTTCACGCACTACAGGGACGACGGGAAATTCAGCCAGGACCAAGCCGCCCCATTGCGAGGATGCATCGACGACGATCGTCGGCCGTCGCCTGGGATCACCTTGTGGTTGACGTCGGGCGTTGGCGTCACGAACGGCGAGGCCTGACTCTTAGCCGAACTTGGGAAAGTCCGCTGACGGGCGATAGTCCCGTCAGGTTTTGCCTTCAGCTGATAGTGGCCAGACTTTGGCTTGGATCGGAGCCACCCGATCGACCCGATCCATAAAGCGTCAGTCCAACGCGGCGAATGGATGCGCTCGCCGTCGTAGAAGGCTAACCTCACAAGTCGGCCCGCAAGGCCCGCGACTCGTTGGGACATTCGTATGGTCTATAGGCAAGATCTGGTTACTGCGGCCCGACGACATCTTAGGGCAGCCACCGAGTTGCACGGCGCTGCCTCGGCGGGCGCACAGCCTGGATGTCGGAGCGTAGCCGGCTACCTCTTCGGCTTGACTGGGGAGTTGGCCGTCAAGGCCTTAATGCGGTCAAGCGGGATGGCACCCCTGGCGCCGGAGTCTCGGCGGGACGATCCGTACTATGCCCACTTTCCCGAACTGAAGGCGCGTTTGGGCGAGGCAGCCTTTGGCCGACGCGAGGGAGAGTTGCGCAAAATTGCGGAGTCCCAAACCCTCTTCCAGCACTGGAACACCCAGATGCGCTATGCCCCGACCGAGGATATCCGGGAGGCCTGGATCGTCGCTTGGCGCGGCGACGCTGAGGAACTGATCGGCAGAATGGAGATGCCATGATGCCGGATCCGTTCTTCGACGAATCTTTGCCAATCCTGATCCGGACCCTGAGTGCCCAAGCAGGCACCGATTTCGTTGAAGAGGGGACGGCCCTGCGTGACGCTTCGGGGCGCCTCAGCTTCTTCTCGGCGCGCCGGCCAGCCTCGGAGGAGGAGCGTGTTGGCCTCGGCGAAGCACTACGGGCCGCGCTGGGACCTTATGCCCGCGCTGACCGGACCCTTGTCTTCGCCGACGAGCCAGGCGCAGGTCCTATCCTCGCCTCGCCGGACCGCGTGCCGATCAAGGCCGATGGGCTGTTTTGCCAGCTGCTCGACCGCCGCATCGTCGGTGCCGGATGGCTGGCTGCTCCAGCAGCGGTCTCGACCAATCCGCCACGGATCGCCTTCGCCACCCTGAAAGGCGGGGTCGGTCGTTCGACCGCCTTGGTAGTGGCGGCCGCCGATTTGGCCCGGCGCAATCGTAACGTACTGCTGGTCGACTTGGACCTGGAGGCTCCGGGCCTTGGTGACATGATCCTCGACGCCGAGCGCATGCCGGAATTCGGCGTTCTGGACTTCTTGGTTGAAAACGGCCTCCGGGGGGTCGGCGACGCTCTGCTTCCATCGTTCATCGGAGCCAGCGGCCTAACGGTGGCAGGTGGCGGGCGGGTCGACGTCATGCCGGCGCTCGGGCGGCGGTCGATTGCGACGCCGGTGAACGTCTTGCCCAAACTCTCGCGTGCCATGATTGAGGATATCACGGAGCAAGGCAGTGTGCCGGTAGGTGAACAGGTCTCCACCATGATCGGCCGCATCGCCGATGCGAGCACCTATGACGTTGTTCTGATCGACAGCCGCGCAGGTCTATCCGAACTGGCCGCCCCGGCCGTGATCGGCTTGGGGGCCACCGTCCTGCTCTTCGGCACGGCGCAAAAACAAACCGTTGAAGGCTATCGGTCGCTTTTTTCGGCGCTGCAGTTGCTGGCGCAGCGGGACCTGGCGCTCAAGCGCGACGCTGACTGGCGCGCGGCCCTCCGGCCCGTCTACGCGAAGGCGAGTATGGACTTCGGCGTCGGCCAGCAGTTTCAGGACGATTTCTACGATCTCTATTCCGAAAATCTCTATGACGAAGAGCATACGGGCCAAGCTGACGAGGACGCGTTTCGCTTCACTCGGGACGATGTATCGGCACCCCATTGGCCACTGACTATCGCGTTCAACCAGAGCTTTGTCGATTTCGACCCACTTCGCATTCCCGGCCAATTGACCCAATCATTTTACGAGCAGACCTTTCGCTCGTTCCTCGACGGTCTCGATGCCATCATTGCCTCTCCTTTGAATCGGATCGACTAGTCGCCGTGAACACGCAGGCCATCAACTTCGCCGCCATCCGACGAGCCATCGCTGCCTTCGAGCTGTCCTCGAGGGTCGAGCCGAACGAGCCGATCCCGGTCGATCGAGCATTTTTGCCGAGCGGCCACCGCGGCGTCCTCGACCTCAAGCGACAATTGGTGGTGGGCAATCGCGGGATGGGCAAGAGCTTTTGGACCCATGCGCTGCTGAGCCCAGACCTGCGCAGCCGTCTGGCGGATGTCTATGGCAATCGGCCGCTGAAGACTGTCCGCGTCGAGGTCGGCTTCAACGGATCGGCCAAGGTCGGTGCCATCGCCCCGACTACGGACGAAATCGCCGGTCTGTTCGCGAGGGGCCTCAGTCCGGACCTGATCTGGCGGGGGGTGCTCCTGCGCGCGGCCCTCATGGTCCTGGGCAGTGGCCCACAGTCGACCTTGGCGCAGGCAATTGCGGCGCTTGAGGCCGATCCAGGGCTATATTCCCAGAACCTCTCGCAGCTCGACGACCAGCTGATCCACGGCCAACAGACCCTGCTGGTCGTGTTCGACGCGCTTGATCGGCTGGGCCCGGACTGGGGTACCATCCGTGCCCTAACCCGCGCACTTTTGGCCCTCGCCGTCGGCCTTCAGTCGTTTCGCGCCATCCGCGTCAAGATCTTCATGCGCGTGGACCAGTTTTCCGATCAGGAGTTGTTCCGCTTTCCGGACAGTTCGAAGATCCGCAACGACTACGTCGACCTGATCTGGCGGCCCAATGAGCTTTATGGGTTGCTATTGTTCGAGATTCTCCGCGACGCCGAGGGCGGACCGGCGCTGCAGGAACTGGCCGAGGGGATCGGCGCTAGCCGCGCCCTACCCATCGGCGGCGCGGACAACACCACCTATGTCGATGAGCAAGCCAGGCTGATCGAGGCGATCGGCGGTGCCTTCATGGGGACCAACAAGAAGCGCGGGCGGGTCTATACCTGGGTGCCTCTGCACCTGAGCGACACCGCGAACACGTGCTCGCCGCGTAGCTTTCTCATCGCCTGGAAGAAGGCGGCGGAACATGACCCGCCGCCGACGGGCCTGGCGGTGGATCATCTGGGACTTCAGGATGGGGTACGATGGGCCTCAACCAGCCGGCTGACGGAGCTCTACGAGGACTACCCCTGGATCCAGCCAGCGCTGAAAGCCCTGCACCGGCAGTTCGTGCCGATGGACCGCGCAGAACTCTTCGAACTTTGGAACGCGCAAAAGGTCCTTCAAGCCGTCGCCACACCGGCCGGCTCTCAGTCCATGAACGCCCCGGTTGGACTGTCCGACGGCGGTGAGCTATTGGCCCTCCTTGGAGCGATGAAGAACGTCGCGGTGATGGAGGAGCGCACCAACGGCAAGATCAACGTGCCGGATATTTTCCGCGTCGAGGCGGAGATTCTGCGCAAAGGCGGCGTCGCGGTTCCGAAGCGGTTCTGAGGCCGGCAGATGACGGCTTAATGTCGGGAATCCGCAGCGTGTCCAAGGTCTGCAAATGGCGCATTTCTGACCGCTGAATTTGCCCGCTTGATGCCGGATTGCTTAGCAAATCGGAACGAAGTGGAAACGGGACCGGCCCTGGGGCGAAGGCAGTATGAGTCGCGACCGAATTCGGCCGGCATGTTTCCCCGGCCTTTATAGCGGGTTGGCCGAAGATGACCGGCCGCTGATGGGGCAGATTTCAGGGTCTATTTCCCTGCTTGACAGCATCACACATTACGCACGCCTGTTTCGCCTTCGGCGCTGAACAATATCTGGCGCTGAAAACGCTCCGCCTGATCCGCGGCGCGGGTCACCCTGCTGAACGGATCCTAGCCGTTGCTGGCCTCAGTATTCAGAGGCCAGCATGATCGTCATCACGCGGCACGTGACGTTCGGGTCCGCGGGGTCGGGCGACCCAAATTGCAGATTTCCGTCGTAGTAGTCGATCTTCCAGAGCAGGCGTTCGCCGGCGAGTTCGAACGATCCAAAATCGTGCTCGCCGTAAGGGTCGTTGTCGGTTGTGAATGCCGTGAACGAGCGGACGTAGCTGACGGCGGCGAATTCGAAGACGGGTCCTTTGGCCCGGACGCCGGCTGTGATCATCCAGCCCTTGCCGGGATGGCGGCGGAAAGTCGTCATTCAGGCGGGCGACAGTTGAAGCGGGCGATGTGGCGCTGGTGGTCATGACGGTCTTCCTTCGGTGAAGGAGGCCGCCGCATGCGGCCTCGCATGCGCACCGATCGGAGCCGATGGCGGGAAGGGTTCACCCGCAGGGGAAAACGGGAATTTTGCAGCATTAGCGGCCGCGAGGAATGGCGCCTTGGCGTCAGGGGAAAATTCTCGTTGAAGCCGGAGCGCGAGGCTCCAGGTTGCGTTTCAATGCGAGTTCGAATGGAACGGCGATGCAAGGCAGGAGACATGGCCTCCACCGCTTAAATCACGCCATGGCGCTCGGCGTCGGCAGCCGCGCCAGGATCATCGATACCGGCCGTTACGGCCGACTAGCCACCATCGGGCGGCACGGTCAGGACGCATCGCTGCGCCTGCCCGGAGGACTGCACAGCCGTCTCGCACTTGGTCAGCGCCTCCCGATTGGCCCGGACCAGCCGATCGCCCTGGACCGCAAGCTGGAACCCTGGCGGGCTCGCCCAGCGCATCAGCCTCTGCCCGGCGCTCCAGCCGTCCACCCCCAGCGTCGCGGCGGCCATCTTCTCGGGCGCCGCCCAGCTCACCGGCAACGCCCGCGCCACCGGCCCGGACAGGCCGGCCCACAGGCCCGCCCCGACCACCAGGCCAACCCCCGCCGCTATGGCCAGAAGCTGGTTCTGCCCGTGTCGTTCGCGGGTGCCGGCCAATCGCACTTTGAGGTCCCGCGCCACGCCGTCCAGTCCCTGGATCACGCCATAGAATTGTTGCTCCGCGCGTTTCTCCACCGCCTCGCTGGCGGCGCGCAGCGCTTGGCCGTACTGCTGTGGCGTCATGCTCAGCGCTGGATGATCTTCAATGGCCTGCAGACGCTGGACGATGACGCCCAGGGTCTCACTGCAGTCCAGACGTCTGAGTTCCGCAGCCACGCTGTCCTGGCCCGCTAGCAACTCATTCCTAAGCCTGTCGAACGCCGCTTCCGCAGGATCGCCGGTCTCGTGCTGGTCCAAGCTGTCATCCAGCGCCACTGGGGGGCTCCTAGAGATCAATGTCCAAACCCTGTGCATATTGGTGCCCCAGGGCCTAACGACCTCTCAAGGTTGCATGGGCTCATTACGAAAAGAGTTGAAGCTTCGGCCAGATGAGGATGCGTCTACTGCTGAAGCGTTCTGGCGGCCCGGATTGTCGAGGCAGAATAGCGAGCCTCTATGGCTGAGCTTCCCGGCGAGCGAAATCCATCCCAACGATAGCGCCGCCAGTCTCTCTAAAACGAAGGCCCCCAGTCTCGAATACTTGCCTCATGGCCTTGATGTTGTTGGGGTGTGGCTGACGGGCGCCTCGCTCGAAATCAGCGACCGTCTGAGGTGCTATCTCGGCTAGGCGAGCGAGTTCTCGCTGCGTGAGATTCATGGCGCCACGTGCCGCGCGGCAGACATCCGGCGTCAATTTAAAACACCGACATCAATGTTTTGCATTGACGTAATCGCGGAACCCCTTACGTTGTGTTTCAGGATAGCTCGCCGTTCTTACGGGAACAGAAAGATTCAGGCCATGGACTCTCGCCGAAACGCGGGAAGCGCGGCCGTGCGCCTGCCGAAACTGACGAGGCGCTCGGTTATCGCAGGAACGTCAGTCGCCAGTTTAGCCGGGACAAAATCCGCCTCAGCCTCACCCATTTCCGACGAGGGCGCCAAGACCTGCGCGCGCTGGCTACGGCTCAACGCCCACATCGAACGCCTTCAGGCCCGTTGGGCGCGACTGGAATCCTGGCTTGTGAAGGAGCGTTCCTGGGGCCAGCTCACCACGGCCGAGCGGCAGGCCTTGCCCTGGGCGCGGGAGCTTCGCGACATCGATGGTTGCCTCGAAGTCCTGTTCGAGAAGCGCGACGCCCTGTTGGCCGCCGTGCCGGCCACGGGGTCATCGACCCTTGAATCCGTCATCGCCAAACTCGCCGTCACGGAGCGGCTGATCTGGCCGGACGATCACCCCGAGGCCCACGCCTTGATCGCCGGGTCTGTCCAAGACCTCCTCGCTTTAACCCGGGGGGACGCTCACACCTCGCGCTGAAGCGTGCACCCATCCAGACTGTCATGCAGCGCCATGGGGGCTCCTAGCGATCGAAATCCAAACCCGGGCCATGTTGGTGTCCCGGGGCTAACGACCTCTCAAGCAACTGCCCGATGCTGAGCGGCGGTGCGGCCATCAGTCTGGAGCCGGTTGGTAGGCCGAGATCCTTTCCGCGCGCCGTGAGAAGCTTCGCCACCTGTGGGTCCCGGTCGAGGCCCTGGGCGAGGTTGCGCAACTGGGTCTCCACCTTCACGCGCGTCTCCCGTTGGGAGAGCCCAGAAAGCTCGGCGCGCCGCCCCGCCAGGCGAGACCAGTCCTCGACGAACCGGCCAGCGCGAAGCTGCGGATCCCCGCGCACCCTGGCTTCGCGGGCCATGGCCTTGCCGATCGCCACCAGTCCGCCCGGCTGGTCAATCCGCGCGGCCAGGCCTGGGTGGCGCGACAAGGCGGAACGTAGATCTTTCGCCGTCTCGGGACTGACGGCTTCCAGCGCGCCCCGGGCCTGCCGTGTCGCCTTCTCCTGATGGGGCAAGGCGGGCAGGCCTCTCTGCGCCATGCGCTCGATGTCCGCGCGGGCGATCGCATAGGCGCGCACCGGCGCCGTGAGGTTGGGCGCCAATACATCCGTCGTCATCGAACGCGGCGAGGATTCTCGCGGCTTGAACCCAGCAAACCGTGAGGCCTGGCGCGGCGCTTGCGCCACACCCCGCTCCAGCGACTTGAGGACGCCCGGCCTGTCTGCACGCCCCCCGCCAACGCCGCGTCGCTCGGCGAACACCGCCCCATAGTCCAGGCTGGTGTCCTTGGCCCGCTCCCGGCCCAGCGTGCGGGCCAGCTGGTCCCGGTCCCTGAAGTCCTCGACGCCGTAATGGAGGCTCACCGCCTCCCGATGCCGGCTCAGGCCCACATAGGCCGCATGCCGATCCAGGCCCTCTGTCGCCAGAAGATGCGCCCGGTCCACCGTCACCCCTTGGCTCTTATGGATGGTGGCGGCATAGCCATGGTCGATGTGGGCGTAGTCCTTCAGGTCGAAGCTGACCAGTCGCCGCTCCGGCCCATCCAGCCGGACAGCCAGGCCGCCGCCATCCACCCGCTCGACGGTCCCACGCGTCCCGTTCTTCACCCCGAGGGACCGCTCGTTGCGCAAGAACATCAGCCGGTCGCCAACCGCGAAGGACCGCTCGCCGCGCTCGGTCCCAAGCAGCTGGTCCTCGCCCTTCAGCGCGCCGCCCTCGCGCATGCGTCCACGGGCCAGACGATTGAGCTCAGCCACGTCGGCGCGGGTGTGCGCCAGTATCACCTGGCTGGCCTCCGGTCGCGTCCGACGCACCTCGTCCCAGCCCTGCACCAGGGCGGCGCGTGCCGCGTCCCTCGTCTCATGCGCATGGACCATGCCGGCGGCCTCGTAGCGCTCAAGCGCCTCCGCCGTACGCCCGGTGGCAAGCTCGCGCGTCGCGTCCCGCTGCCAGCCTTCCTGTTGACGCCGGATCTTGGTGATCTCGGCGGCGCCATGCCGCTCGGTGAGCGCCCGGAACGCCGCCCCGGCCTCGATCGCCTGCAGCTGCTCGGCGTCCCCGACCCACACCACCTTGGCGCCGGCTGTCTGCGCCGCCGACAGCACCCGCTCCATCTGCCTTGAGCCGATCATGCCGGCCTCGTCGATCACCAGCACATCGCGCGAGGTCAGTTCATCGCGCCCCTGCGCCCAGCCGTGTTCTAGGCTGGCCAGGGTCCGCGAGCTGATGCCTGAGCCGCCCTCCAGGCTTTCCGCCGCGATCCCCGACAAAGCCGCCCCGCGGACCTGGTAGCCAGCCGCCTCCCAAGCCTCGCGCGCCACGCCCAGCATGGCGCTCTTGCCCGTGCCAGCGTAGCCGACAACGATGGCGAGGTCCCCGGACCGGGTGATATGCTCCAGCGCGTCTCGCTGCTCGACCCCCAAGGTGAGCCCGTGGCGTTCGCCGGCGGCCATCGCCCCCCGCGTGGTCGCCGGCGAGAGTTCATGACCCGAGCGCCTTGCCATGTCGGCGGCGGCCCGCTCCAACCGCTGCTCGGTCGCCAGCATCTCCCGGCTGGTGAAGCGCTCGCGTCCCCGACCGTCGACGCCCAGGGCGATCAGGTCCGGCGAGGTTCTCATCGCGCTCACAACTTGCGCGAACTGATCGGCGCCATCGCTGTGGCGGTGGGCGAAACGATAGAGGTCGTGGTCGGTGAAGGTGCTCTGCTGGCGGGTGATGGCGTCCAGCGCCACCGCTGGCTCGGCAATGATCCGCTCGCCATTGTGGCGGGCGATCTCCCGGTGCTCCTCAGCCCGCTCGGCGTCTTCGCCGCGATCAAGCCGCCGCGCCCCGGCCGGCCCGATCTTGTTCTGCGGTTCAAGCTCGATCTCTTGAGCCTCCAGCGACCGGTGGTCGATCCGCGCATCGATGTCGAGTCCGGCAAGGCGCACATTGACGTGCTCGGCCCAGGCTTCGCGCCAATGCGACAGCACCTCGCGGCTGTTCCAGTCGCGGGCCTTCGCCCCAAAGCCGATCTCGCCATCGGCGCCGGGGCTTACCTCCCGCATCGACAGCATCACATGGGCGTGGGGCTTGGACTCGCCGTCCGGGCCGATGTCCCAATGCACATTGAGGTCGGCGACCATGCCGCGGGCGACGAACTCCCGCTCCACGAAATCCCGCGCCAGCGCGATCCCTTGCGCCTGGTCCAGTTCGCGGGGAATGGCGAACTCCACCTCGCGCGCCAGCTGGGCGTCCTTGCGCTTCTCCAGCGCCTCGACCTCGTTCCACAAGGTCGCCCGATCCTGCCACCGTTCCGGCGAGCCTTCCGGCGCCAGAATCTCCGAATGAATCACGCCGGCCTTGTTGCTGAAATTGTGCGTGCGCCCGAGCCGCTCGTCGAAGAGCTGCGAGCCCGAACGATAGGCCGCCGAGGCTACGGCAGAGGAACCGTTGGCCCGGGAGATCACCTTGGCGCTGAAATGATAGATCGCCACGCTCAAATACTCTTGGTTACCACCACTTTTACCAAGCGCACGTCGGCACGACGTATAAGCGCGCACTCAAAGACTTTCGCCTTTGTGTGATCTGCTACGAGGAAGTTCAACGATTCATTGACGCAGACTTGGCAGAGTGACCCAACACCCCGGAGCTGTCATGCGAAAACCTCAGGACATCGACGCCGAAATCAGGGCGCGCAAGGACCAGATCAAAGGCCTCAAGGCGCTGCGTGTGCGGCAGTTCGGCGAGCTGGTCGTGGCGACCGGCGCCGACGGGCTAGATCCCGAAATCCTCGCGGGCGTCCTGCTCGCCGCCGTGGCCGCGTCAAAGCAACACCCCGAGACCTTGGAGGCGTGGCGGCGGAAGGGCGCGGGATTTTTTCGAGGGGGGACCGCACGAGGCGCTGACAGCGGGGCTGATGATGTCGGCCCGGGCTTTGGGGCGGACGACCACCGGGCTGCGGCGGGCTGAGGCCCGCGCCGCCCGCACCGATACGAGAGAGTGGGTCATGCAAAGACGCGAACGCACCCGTCATCTGATCGAGCTGGGCGGCCTGGTCCAGAAGGCCGGTCTCGTCGAACTGCTGGACGACGACCGCGGCGCCCTGCTGGGCGCGCTTCTGGCCCTGGCCGATCAGGCCGGCGGGGAGCAGCGCGGGGATGTTTTGGAGCTGTGGCGGCGGCGTGGTCGGCGCGCCTTTGAGGCGGGAGCGGCGAAGGTTTGAGTGGGTTGATCCGGCGCATTTCATGGCCGCTGTTTGTCGTCGGCGGCTTTGCCCTCGGCATGGTGCTGGGGCAGACTCTGGTACGCTTGCCCGCCTTCGCCCATTTCGGCGCGGTGGCCATTCTTTGTCCGCTGGGCGGCGCCGTCACCGGCTACGTCATGGGACGCGCTGGCGTCCGGAGCACCACCCCCAGCACCGTCCACGGCTCCGCAAGCTTCGCGACCGAACGCCAGATCCAGGCGTCCTTGGGCGGCGACGAGGGCCTGATCGTTGGGCGCGAGAACAGGCGCCATGGTCGACTGCTGCGCTATTCCGGACCTGCCCATCTCCTGACCATCGCCCCCACCCGGTCGGGCAAGGGCGTCGGCGCCATCATCCCCAACCTGCTGACGGCAGAGCGCTCGATCCTCTGCATTGATCCCAAGGGCGAGAACGCTCGCGTCGCCGCTGGCGCCCGTCACCGGCTCGGCCCAGTCTATGTGCTCGATCCCTTCGGCGTCTCCGGCGCGCCCACGGCCGCCTTCAATCCGCTCGACGCTCTGTACCCTGAGAGCCTCGACCTTGCCGAGGACGCCGCCCTGCTGGCCGACGCCCTGGTCCACGACCCGCCCGGCCAGGTCGGCGACGCCCACTGGAACGAAGAGGCCAAGGCGCTGATCGGCGGGCTGATCCTGCACGTGGTCACTGACCCTGGGCAGTCATCCAATCTCGCCACGGTTCGCGATCTTCTGACCCTGGCGCCGGACAAGTTCTATGATCTCCTGCGCCAGATGCAGCAGAACCCGGCGGCCGGGGGCCTGGTCGCACGCGCCGCCAACCGGCACCTCGGCAAGAGCGAGCGGGAGGCCACGAGCGTCCTCTCGTCAGCGCAGCGCCACACCCATTTCTTGGACAGTCAGCGCATGGTCCAGGTGTTGAGCCGGTCGGACTTCCGGTTCGAGGATCTCAAGGCTGGGACCGCCACCGTCTTTCTAGTCTTGCCGCCGGAGCGGCTGGCGACCCATGCCCGGTGGCTCCGCCTGCTGGTCGCCCAGGCGATCAACGCCATGGCCAGATCTCCAACCCGGCCCGCGGCGCCGGTGCTCTTCCTGCTCGATGAGTTCGCCGCCTTGGGTCGGCTTGAACCGGTCGAGCGGGCGTTTGGCCTGATGGCGGGCTACGGCCTGCAGCTTTGGCCGATCTTGCAGGACAAGCACCAGCTTTGGAGCGTCTATGGGGAGCGCGCCGGCACCTTCCTCTCCAACGCCGGCCTGATCCAGGTGTTCAACGTCG
>Ga0302314_10017473_pt1 | contig 12031 bp, 11 predicted proteins | sample III_Palsa_N2_3_FD_200533 | JGI IMG/M metagenome (GOLD analysis project Ga0302314, IMG submission 200533) | Peat permafrost microbial communities from Stordalen Mire near Abisko, Sweden - III_Palsa_N2_3 | ecosystem: Environmental > Terrestrial > Soil > Palsa > Peat permafrost | place: Sweden...
CCGTGCGACGATGGAGAGCGAAAACGCATCCTCTATCCATCGTCGCACGGAGTGCGACGGCTACCTTGAGATTACGTGCCGAGGTTTAGAATGTTCCACACCAGACTCCGACCTTGAGAAAAACCGTTCATTCCCGCCTCGACCAACGGGGGAGACGACGCTAATCAAAGCGGGATGGCCGCCGACACGACCGCCCCGAAATCCACCGGCTGGTTCGTCGCCAACGACATCGACGGCTTTTTCGGCCTCTTTGTCGACAACCTCTGCCAGCTCATCGTTGTCGTCACTCTTTGCCCAAAGCTGGCGGGCCTGCCCGATTCGCTCGTCGTCGGCCGCATCCTTCCTGGGATCGCGGTGTCGCTCGTCGCGGGGAATCTTTTCTACGCCTGGCAGGCGCTGCGCCTCTCGCGCCGCACCGGCAAGCCGGTGACCGCCCTGCCCTTCGGCGTCAACACGGTCAGCCTCTTCGCCTTCATCTTTTTCATCCTGGGTCCCGTTTATCACGAAACGCATGACGCCGACCTGGCGTGGAAAGTTTCGCTCGCGGCGGGGCTGCTCGGCGGCGTGGTGGAAATCGTCGCGTCGTTTTTCGGCGCATGGGTCCGCAAACACACGCCGCGCGCCGCGTTGCTCTCCGCGCTGGCCGGCATCGGCATCACCTTCATCGCGATGGGGTTCATCTTCCAGATTTTCTCATCACCGCTCATCGCGGTATTTCCCGCGTTGCTCGTGCTGATTGGTTTCGCCGGGCGGGTGCGCTGGCCGCTCGGCCTTCCCACCGGTTTCGTTGCCGTCATCGCCGGTACGCTGGCCGCCTGGGTCATGCGCGGCCTGCAGATTGCGCCGATACCGGCGTGGCCCGAGTCTCACCTTGGTTTCTATCATCCGGCGCCGATTTTCGGCGAAATCTTCTCGCTCGCCTCGGACCCGCGCGTCTGGCACTACGCCGCCGTGTTCCTGCCGATGGCCCTGCTCAACGTGATCGGTTCGATGCAGAATCTCGAAAGCGCGGAAGCGGCCGGCGACAAGTTCGACACACGCTCCTCATTGCTGGCCAACGGCATTAGCGCGGTCGTCGGCGTCTTCTTCGGCAATCCCTTCGCGCCGACCATCTACATCGGCCATCCCGGTTGGAAAGCGATGGGCGCGCGCGCCGGATACTCGGTCCTGAACGCGGTGGCGATCACCGCCATCTGCCTGACCGGCGCCGTGCCGTTTTTGATCTGGTACATGCCGATGGAGGCGGCCCTGGGAATTTTGCTTTGGATCGGGCTCATCATCACCGCGCAGGCATTCCAGGAAGTGCCCTGCGCTCACGCGCCCGCCGTGGCCATCGGCTTCATCCCGGCGCTCGCGGCCTGGGGCCTGCTGCTCATCCAGACGACGCTCGGCATCGCCGCGCCGGGCTATTCCTTCCAGCAGGCGTCGGCCCATTTCGCACCGCAGCTTTTCTTCAACGGCATGCTCAGCCTCGGCCTTCAGCAAAGTTTCATTCTCGTCTCAATCTTTTTCAGCGCGATCGTCTCCCGTGTCGTCGATCGTCAATGGTTTTCCGCCGCCATCTGGTGCGTGATTGCAGCGGTCGCCTCGGCCTGCGGCATCATTCACGGATACGTCTTCACGCCCGGCGGCGGTGCCGAGCCTTCGCTGTTCCGATGGACCGGCATCGGCGGCAGTGTTCCTTCGGGCTTTGATTTCGCCCTCGCCTACATGCTGGCCGCCGCGCTGCTCTTCGCCATGGATGTCCTCAAGCCGGGCGAGGTTGAGCAGTAAGCCAACGCTCCAGCCTCGGGGCCCGTTCACGCGAACGAACCATCACACCAGGAGACGCTTTTGATCGTCCCGGCGGGACGACTGATAATAGCCCGGCGATTTATCGCCGGGTTTTTGGGGCGAAATGCAGCGCGTCCCAGCGGGACGCTTGAACGCCTTCAAATATGTTAGCCGAAGCGTGGCGATTTCAAGCGTCCCGCTGGGACGCGGCAATCTCTGGGAGGTTACCCGGCGATGAATCGCCGGGCTATTCTCAAAAGTCCCTTCCGGGACTTTGCGGAATCATTGCGATCCCCATTTCGCTTGAACAGGTCCTAGACCAGGTGCTTTTTAACCGGCACGAGCACGCGGTCGGCGACAGGTTGGAGGAGCGCTTCGTCGCGCGTTTCCACCAGGAGCCGGATTTTCGGCTCCGTGCCCGAGTAACGGAGCAGGATGCGGCCATTCGAGCCGAGCTCCTTTTCGATCGCCTTCACGGTCTCCGTCACCTCGGGCAATTGGTCGAGCGGGATGCGCTCGCGCACTTTCACGTTCACCAGGAGCTGCGGATATTTCTTCATCCCAAGCCGCAGCTTGCTTAGCGGTTCGCCCGTCGTCTTCATGATCCGCAACAACTCGAGCGCGGTGACGAGGCCATCGCCGGTCGTGTTGTAATCGAGCAGGATGACGTGTCCCGATTGCTCGCCGCCGACGTTGAGATCGTCCGCGAGCATCTTTTCGAGCACGTAGCGGTCGCCCACGCCGGCACGCAGCACTTTGCCGCCCGCCGCCGCGAAGCATTCGTCCAGGCCAAGGTTGCTCATCACGGTCGCCACGAGGGTCTTCTTCGCCAGCTTGCCGCGCTTAAGGAGATCGAGTCCGATGACCGCGAGCATTTCGTCGCCGTCGAGCAGCGAGCCGGTCTCGTCGCAGCAAATCAGACGGTCGGCATCGCCATCGTGGGCAAGGCCGATTTGCGCGCCGAATTCGAGGACCGCCTTCTGGATCAGCTCGGGATGGGTGCTGCCACACCCGGCGTTGATGTTCACGCCGTTCGGCTCGACGTTCAGTGCGAGCACCTCGGCGCCGAGGGCGCGCAGCACGTGCGGGGTCGTTTCACAAGCCGCGCCGTTTCCGGCATCGACCACCACGCGCACGCCGCGCAGGTCGAGCCCCTGCCCGTAGGCCTTCACCGCGAGTTCGGCGTAACGCACCGCGCCGCTGGGCCATGTTTCGATCCGGCCGATCTTCGCGCCGGTCGCCCCTTGGGCACGGAGCGATTCGTTGAGGATGAGCGCCTCGATTTCCAGTTCGAGCGCGTCGTCGCATTTGAGCCCTCTGGCGTTGAAAATCTTCAGCCCGTTGTCTTCATACGGATTGTGCGACGCGCTGATGACGATGCCCGCGCAGCCTTGCAAATGTCGGGTAAGAAACGCCACCGCCGGCGTCGGAACGACCCCGGCCAGCAACACATCGACGCCCATCGCGGCGATGCCCGCCGCGACGGCCTGCTCCAGCATCGGACCCGAAAGCCGCGTGTCGCGACCGATGATCACCGGCTGGCCGGGCCGTCCGAACTTCGCGGCGATGGCGCGCCCGAAAGCGACCGCCATCTCCGGCGTCAGCGGCTCGACGTTGGCGCGACCGCGAATCCCGTCCGTTCCGAATAGCCGCGATTGGTCGCCCATGTTGAAAAGTGAGCCGGTCTTACTTGGGAGTGGTGGACGAAATCAGGTCGATCTCGAAAATCAGCGTCGCGTTCGGCGGAATGACATCGCCCGCGCCCTGCATGCCGTAACCGAGTTGCGGCGGAATGATCAGCTTGCGCTTGCCGCCGACCTTCATCGTCGACGTCCCTTCGGTCCAACCCGGGATCAAATGGGTGACGCCCTGGACGTAATCAAACGTGCCGCCGTGCTTGGCCGAGGCGTCGAATTCCGTGCCGTCGATGAGCTTGCCGACGTAGTTGACCGTGACCTGGTCACCCGTCTTCACCGCCGGTCCCGTACCGGGGGTAAGGTCGACATACTTCAGGCCCGAGGGCGTGGTGACGACCGGCTTGCCGGTCTCCTTGTCCGTCTCGATGTTGGCACCGGCGGGAGCGGGAGGTGCGGACGGCGCGTTGGTCGTCGCCGGAGCGGCTTGGGCGGTCGTGAAAAAGCGAGGCCCGAAGGAAAGCGCGGCGACCAGCATTCCGGCAAAAACGAGACGCCGATAACGGGAAGAAGAAGACAATTTCATAGGAGAGGTGAGTTAAGCGCAGCCCCCGGAAAAAAGCGAGACTTCAGGCAGGCGTTTTCTGCGTCTCTTTCAGGGTCGCATTCCAGAGCCGGGCGTAGACGCCGCCCCGGGTCAGCAAGTCCGGCCCCGTGCCCGATTCGACCACGCGTCCTTCCTCCAGCACATGGATGCAATCGACGTGATGGACCGTGCTGAGCCGGTGCGTGACGATGAGCGTGGTGTAGCGGCGCATCAACGTTTGCAGCGTGCCCATGATCTCCGCTTCCGTCTCGAGATCGAGCGCGCTGGTCGGCTCGTCGAGCAGCAGGATGGGCGCGTTCTTCAGGAACGCGCGCGCGAGGCCGATGCGCTGTTTCTGGCCACCGCTGAGCCGCACGCCGCGCTCGCCTACCGGAGTATCATAGCCATTCGGAAGCTTCTCGATAAAAGTGTGGGCTTGCGCGGCCTGCGCCGCGGCCTGGATTTCGGCGCGGGTGGCGCTGGGCCGGCCATAGGCAATGTTTTCGAGGACGGTGCCGGAAAGCAGGAGCGTATCCTGCAGGACGACGGAGATGTTGCCGCGCAACGATTTTTTCGTCGCGCCGCGCACGTCGTTGCCGTCGATCAGGACGCGGCCGCCTATGGGATCGTAGAAGCGCGGGACCAGCGAGAGAAGCGTCGTCTTGCCCGCGCCGGTGCCACCGACCAGCGCGACGGTCTGCCCCGGTTTCACGGCAATATCGATGCCACGCAGGATGGGATGCTCCGGCTCGTAGGCGAAGGCGACATTCTCGAACGTGATTTCGCCCTTCGCGCGGGGCATCGGCTTCGCTCCGGGCATTTCCGGCACGGAATCCTCGGCGTCGAGGATTTCAAAGACGCGTTGCATCCCAGCCGCCGCACCTTCGAGCGCCCAGGCGGTGTAGCTCAACTGCTCGAGCGGCTGGTAGAGCATCGTGACGTAGGCGAGGAAAAGGGTGAGCTGCCCAACGGTCAGGCGATGGTCGAGGATGTGGAGCGTCGCGACGTAGAGCACGAGCGACAAGCCCAGCGCCATCACGCAGGCGATGGCCAGGGTGGAGATGGCGTTGGTGATGGTGAGCTGGAGATTGGCCGCGTAGCTGCTCCGGGCCTCGCGCTCGAATTCGCGGACCTCGTACTCCTCCTGTCCGAAGGCGTGGACGATCCGGATGCTGGTCAGGCCCTCACTGGCCCGCGCGAGGACGTCGCTTTCCTCCTGCTGCAAGGTGGTGGTCTGTTTACGGACGCGCGCGGAAAAGAAATAAATGGTGAGCCATAGCAGCGGCAAAATGAGCAGCGATACGCCCGCCAACACGGAATCCATCGCCGCCATGTAGGCAAACGTGGTGAGCAGCGTGACGACCGAACCGAAGATGGTGTCGAAGCCGCGGTTGTAGAAGGTCTGGACCGCCTGCGAATCGTAAGCGACGCGGAAGGTCGAGTCGCCGCTGCGTCGCCGGTCGTGGAAATGAAGCGGCAGGTATTGCAGGTAGGAATAGAGTTGCGTGCGCAATTGCAGCAAGGCTTTCAGGCCAATCTCGATCGAGACGTAGTTGCGCCAAAAACCGAGCAGCCCCGCAAGCAGATAGATGACGACCATGGCCACCGCCGCGGCCAGCGCGGCGTGACCCGGCGAAAAGGTCCATCCCTTCCAGCTAACTTTTCCACCTGGCCCAACCGTGACAACGTTGTCGATGACCCACTGCACCGGCCAGTATTTGAGCAGGTTGAAATTAACGCCGATGACCAGCAGGATCAGGCTGAAAAGGATCGTGCCCAGATACGGGCGATAGTAGCCGGAGACGCGGCGGTAGAGGTTCATGGGCAGACAAAAAAGAAATTAGCGACGGCCGCAGACCGCCGCTACACTAATCGCATGGATGACCTGTTTGGAACCAATCCGGCAACGGAGGAGAGCACTGGGCGGACCGTTTCGCCCAACGCGCCGCTGGCCGCGCGCTTTCGTCCGCGCACGCTGGAGGAGTATATCGGCCAGGGTCATCTGCTCGCGCCGGGCAAGCCGCTTCGCCGGTTGATCGAGGCCGACCGACTGACGTCGCTCATTCTTTTCGGGCCGCCCGGCGTGGGCAAGACCTCGCTGGCGGAGGTGATCGCGCGGCGGACCGAATGCCACTTCGAGCGGCTCAACGGAGTCGAGGGAACCGTGGCCGATTTGCGGCGAGTTCTCGCCGCCGCCGTGATGCGGATGAAAGTAAACGGCCAGCGCACGGTTTTGTTCATCGACGAGATCCATCGCTTCAACAAGGCGCAACAGGATGTGCTGCTGCCCGACGTCGAGGCCGGCTCGGTGAAACTCATCGGCGCGACGACGCACAATCCGTCGTTTTACATCAACGGGCCGCTCGTCTCGCGCTCGCAGATTTTTCAACTCGAGCCGCTCAGTTCCGCCGACTTATCGAATCTGATTGATTCCGCGCTGGCCGATCCCGAGCGCGGCCTGGGCAAGCTCACGGTCGACCTGACACCGGAAGCGCGGACGCATCTCATCTCAACTTCCGAAGGCGACGCCCGCCGCACGCTGAACGGGCTTGAGATCGCCGCGCTGACCACGCCGCCGGATGCAAAAGGCGTCGTCCACATCGACGCGGAGGCCATCGAGGAATGTGTGCAGAAAAAGCGCGTGCTTTACGACAAGGACGAGGACCAGCATTACGACACCATCTCCGCTTTCATCAAGTCGGTGCGCGGGAGCGATCCCGACTCGGCTCTCTACTGGCTGGCGAAGATGATCGAGGCGGGCGAGGACCCGCGTTTCATCGCGCGGCGGTTGATCATCCTGGCCAGCGAAGACATCGGGCTGGCCGATCCGCAGGGGCTGGTCGTCGCCGTCGCGGCGCTCCACGCGGTCGAGTTCATCGGCATGCCGGAGGGCCAGATTCCGCTCTCGGAAGCGACGCTCTATCTCGCCTGCGCGGCCAAGAGCAACTCGGCAGTGATGGGCATCGGCAACGCGCGGGCCGCCGTCCAGAAAGGCGAGGTCGTGCAGGTGCCCACCTATTTGCGCGACGCGCATTATCCCGGCGCGAAGCGGCTGGGCCACGGCGAGGGTTATCAGTATAGCCACGATTTCCCGGGCGGTGTGGCCCCACAACGGTACGGCATCGAAGCCGGCCGGTTTTTCCAACCGACCGACCACGGCTACGAAGCCAAGATCAAAGCCCGCCTGGCGGAGTGGGAGAAATTGCGGGCCAGCGCGCCGAAGAAGCAGAGCTGAGCGGCTCAGGCCATCTGCAAGCCTGCGCCAACGAAGGGCATAAAATCTTTTTGATTTTCTGTAGCCAGCGCAGCCCTTGCGCATATCGCCGTTGCCGCGATAAAACAGTCAGTCCGCGTCGTGCGTTTCCGTCCTGTTTGGTTAAATATTTTCGCGGCCATTTCCGCCTCGGGAATCCCAAACGCCATGATCCGGCCTTCGACAATAACCGAAGCGTCATGGATCTGCTGTTGCGTGACCGGGCCATTTAGAAATTCGCTCCAGACGACCGCGCTGACCGCAAGCTTTTCACCCGCACGCATCCAGGCAATAAGCTCGGCCTTGAACGGCGAAGGAACGGTGACAAGGCCGATCAGGTAATTGGTGTCGAGATGGATCATCCCCGTTTCCGGCTCGAGGCACGCCGCTCGCGCCGCACTTCCGCGTTATACTGCGCGGCAGCTTTCGGCGAAATGCCCTGGCCCGTCTGCTGAATACGCAGAAAAGCTTCCAAGGGGGTTTCTTTCTTTTGCGTTAATTGACCCGTGTTTGTCGCGCTATCCACGACGCGCCGGATCACTTCCGACTTGGGCACACCCCATTGCGTTGCCAGCTCCTGGACGCGATCGACCGTTTCGGGCCGAAGGGAATAGGTCACTTTGCAGGTCGTTATGGCCATACTCATAGTATGGCCATACTTTTGGCTCCGTCAACCGCGCTCAGGAGTGCCCTAATTCGAGATCATCCGTTGCTGTGGTAGCCGTCGCACTCCGTGCGACGATGGATAGAGAACGCGCTTTCGCTCTCCATCGTCGCACAGTGTGCGACGGCTACCCTGCTACAGCTTCCGGAACGTCGCCAGGTAGGCGTAGCGGCCGGCCACGGACTCGAGTTTGAGCGAGCCGACACCTTTCGCGTCGAGTTCCTGGAGGTACTCCAGCAGTTCCGGACGGTAAACGACGTGGAAGAGATCGAGCCAGCGCTTGAGGATGACGCGAAAGATGCCCGGCCAGCCGCCCTGGTCCCAGAAATCGACGACGTAGAGGACGCCTCCTCGTTTGATATTGCGCAACGCGGCATCGACGGCCTGCGCCCACGGGGGAATCATCGAGAGCGAGTAGGAAAAGAACGCGGCGTCGAATGGACCGTCGAGGCCGAAGGTCTTCGCGCTGTCGAGTTCCTCGGCCATGCAATGCTTGAGAATGATCCGCTGGTCGAGCCTGCGAGCCTTTACCTTGGCTGCGGCGGTGGCCAGCATTTCGTTGGAAACATCGAGGCCATAACAGTGGACCTCGCGCCGTTGCCGGGCCAGGCGGATGAGGTTGCGCGCCGTTCCGCAACCGATCTCGAGCACGTGGTCGCCGGGCTGGAGCTGCATCTGACGCAGGAGCCGGTCGCGGCCCAGAAGGTAGTACTTCCGGGTGAGATCGTAGACATACCGCGTCCAGCGGTACATTTTGTCCATCTCTTCGGTGGTGGCCATGGAATGGGGAAACTACAGGAATCGGAGCTTTCCGAAAGAGGAAAGCGGCGTCAGGCGCCCAGTCCGCCCGGCAGCCGACTGGCGGGAGTGATGCCGTAAACGGTGAGGATTTTTTTGGCGGTCTCGAGGCTCTCCGGGGAAATCCACACGGCGGAATAGAGATCGCATTCGTTGATGTGGAGCGTCAGCAATGGCCAGCCGCGCTCGATGTTGCCCTGATCGAACTTTTCGAATTGATCCAGCCTGCGCCCCGAACGAACTTCAAACGCGGCGCCTTCCGGCGGATGCCAGCAAAGATAGCGAAAATTCCCCTCGGACGAGCATTCGGAATAGAGGGGAAGGAGGCGCAAATTTCTCAGAAAGTCGCTGGCGGGCTGAAGCAGATCGCCCGACATCCAGCGCGTGAAGCCATGCCGGCGAAGCAGCTCCCCGTCGCCGGGAAGAAGGCGCGAGGGAATGTAGGAGGTTTTCATGATGCCGGTCCAAAGACGACCGCCCTCCGCAGATCGACGGTTGCCTAGGATTCCATCACGTAAAGATGAAATCCGCCGTAGATGGCGGAACGGTCCTCGTTCAGCAGCGCCTTGGAGAGCGCTTCCTTGTAGTCGAATTTCGCCCTGAGCGTGGGCGGCAGGGCGGTTTCGACCGGCGAAGTGGTCGCGGCGGTGCGGAAGACGATGCGCGTGCCGGGCTTGCCGACGCGGGCAATCTCGGCCCACATCTCGGCGATCTGTTCCGGCCGCATCCAGTCCTGCGAATCGAGGAACACGAAGCGGTCGAGCGAGTCGTCGGGCTGCGAACGCATGTACTCGATCAGCGTCGTGTTGGTGACGGAAATGCGGTCGAGGTTGTCGCGGAGCGTCTGGAAATTTTCCTCCTTGAGGTACTCGGGCATGGCGCAACGCGCGGCGCGATCATAGCTGCGGCCAAAGGCCTGCCAGCCGAAATAGTTTTCAGAGATGGGGAAGTCGCAGGCCAGGCGCTTGACCCGCTCGCGGTACATGCCGACCAGGCCGCCGGGCGTCTCGGTTTCCATGGCGCTGAACTGCTGGGGCGGAATGCCCAGCGAATAGAGCATGACCGGCATGTTGCCGGTGGCGCGGACGAACCAGTTATCGAAGAACGGCGCGATGTCTCGCTCGAAGACTTCCTCCTGCTCGGCGCGGCTGCGCGCGGAAAGCAGGCGCGACGGGTCCCACTTGCACACGCGGGCGATGGTGTGCAGGAAGCGGATGAAGTAACCCATCTTCGCGTAGTCGTAGAAATTCTTGGTGAAATACTTGATGCGCGGACCAAAGAGCGCGAGACGCAGCCAGCTTCCCTTTTCCCAGAACGCGCGGGTGTTGTCGTCCAAGTGCTCCGCAAGGGAGGTAAAGTAATTGTAGCGGTTCAGTTCGTCGTCGGCACAACCGAAAAAGAGAAAGAAGTCCTCGTAACTCGGCAGGTATTGAATCGCCGCGAGCTTGAGCTTGAGGAGACAAAGATGGCTCCGGTTGAGATCGACCGCGTGGATGTGCGCCGGCTTGTGGATCAGGTAATTGAGGACGTTACAGCCACCGGAGGAGATGGTGAGCATCCGGCTCTCCGGGGTGAGCGCGAGGGCCTTGAGGTCGACGCGCGGGTCTTCCCAGATCTGGTTGTAGACGAAACTATTGAACCAAAAAGTAAAGAGGCGCTCCGAGACACCCTTGGGACTCAGCGGGTGATTGTGATGAACGGCGCCTTCCAAATATTGAGCAGTGGTCGAATTCATGTTCGGAAAGATGGGACCAACAGGGGTTGCCAGAACTTAGCCGGGGCGCGATTCGGAACAAGCTCCATATCTTGAAGGCCCCTTAAGGAAGGGGACTCAGGGCGAACTTGTCTTATCGCTCGCTGAGAGGGACGACTTTCTTGCCCACAGGGAAGCCGACATACTCGCTGCTGGGACGGAAAATTTTGTTGTCCTTGAGCTGCTCGATGATGTGGCCGGTCCAGCCCGAGGTGCGGGCGATGGCGAAGATGGGGGTAAAGAGGTCGGTCGGAATCCCCAGGCTATAATAAACCGTGGCCGAGTAGAAATCGACGTTGGCGTTGAGGTTCTTCTCTTTTTTGACGATTTCGGCGATGCGTTCGCTCATCTCGACCCACTTGGTCTCGCCCAGTTCGCGGGTGAGCGTCACCGCCATGGCCTTGAGATGCGGTGCGCGCGGGTCGAGCACCTTGTAGACGGCGTGGCCCATGCCCATGATCTTTTCCTTCTTGGCAAACTTCTCATGGACCCAAGCGTCGACCTTGTCCGGAGAACCGATCTCCTGGAGCATGTGGATGACCGCCTCGTTGGCGCCGCCGTGGAGCGGCCCTTTGAGCGAGCCGATGGCCGTGGTCACCGCCGAGTAAATGTCCGAAAGCGTGGACGTCGTCACCAGCGCGGAAAACGTCGAGGCATTGAAACCGTGATCGGCATGGAGCACATAGGCCAGGTCGAGCGTCTTGATCGCTTGGGGGCCCGGCTCTTCGCCGTTGATCAGGTAGAGAAAATGGGCCGCCTCGTCGAGATCGGTGCGGATCGGCGGCAGCGACTTGCCCTGGCGCGCGCGGTGGAAATAGGCGATGATCGGCCCCACCTTGGCCGTGAGCGAAATCGCCCGGGGCAAAAGCTGTTCCGGCGTTTGCGGACCGACCGGCGCGTGGTCATAAAGGCCCAGCATGGAGACGCCCGTGCGCAGGATGTCCATCGGGCTGGCATCCTTCGGCGCGTTCTTCAGGAAATCGAGGACCGGCGGCGGAAGCGTGCGCGCGGCGCGGAGATCGGCTTTCAGCTTCTCGAGCTGCTCCTTATTGGGCAGCGCCTCATGCCAGAGGAGATAGACGACTTCCTCGTAACTGACCCTTCCGGCCAACTCGTTGATGTCATAACCAGCGTAAACAAGAACGCCTTCCTCACCCATGACATCACTGAGACGGGTGGTGGCGGCAACGATCCCCTTGAGTCCAGGCGAAGTGACAGGCATACGCCTCAATTAACAAGCCGCGTGCCACTTTGCCACCGAAAAGAGTAATCGCGCTGCTTTTTAAGAAACATACACGGCGTCTAAGCCCGTCTAATGAAGTGTCCCCGCCACCGCCTCTATTTCGCGAGCTGCGCCCGGATATCCGCCATCTGGGCGTCTGACAGGACATCGCGATCCCAGTCCTCGCCCAGAATCTTGAACTGCTCGCGGGCGACATCGAGCTGGTCACCGTCAAAGGCATGCTTCGCATAGTTGGTGCGGAAGAAGATCGCATTGGGGTAGCGGCTGAGATACTCGCGATAGACGATTTGCAGCGTGGCCCAGACCTTCGGGTCCGAATAGATCGCT
>Ga0302314_10017475_pt1 | contig 12030 bp, 12 predicted proteins | sample III_Palsa_N2_3_FD_200533 | JGI IMG/M metagenome (GOLD analysis project Ga0302314, IMG submission 200533) | Peat permafrost microbial communities from Stordalen Mire near Abisko, Sweden - III_Palsa_N2_3 | ecosystem: Environmental > Terrestrial > Soil > Palsa > Peat permafrost | place: Sweden...
GTCATCGCCGATCCGCACTGCCCGGTCTGTGGGGGAAACGCATGAGAACGGTTTTGAGACTGGCCGGCTGGGTCGTGGCCATCGTCGTCGTGCTCGGCGTGGTCGGCTATTTCACCCTCAGCCGGGCGGACATTCCCTACGCTGTGCTGCAAGCGCAATACGGCGGCCCCGCCGACCGCTATCTCGATCTGCCCAGCGGCGTGCATCTGCACTATCGCGACCAGGGCAATCCCTTGGGCGAGGCCATCGTGCTGGTGCATGGCTTCGGCGCCTCGCTGTTCGACTGGGAGGACTGGGTCAAGCGGCTGGGTGGCCAGTACCGGGTCATCTCCCTCGACCTGCCCGGCCACGGCCTGACCGCGGCGCCGAAACACTACCTGGCCCACATGGACGACCTGACCGGGGCGGTGGACGCCCTGACCACACACCTGGGCGTCAAGCATTTCGTCCTGGTCGGCAACTCCATGGGCGGCGGCGTCGCCTGGAACTACGCGTTGCAGCACCCTGACCGGCTGGACGGACTGGTGCTGGAAGACTCCGTTCCGGCGCCCAATCCGGCGGCGGCTCAGACGCGCGGCAAAAGCAATGTGATCATCTTCAACCTGATGCAGTCGCGGGCGCTGCGCGGGATTCTTCTGCACGTCGACCTGACGCCGCTGGTGCGCCAGGGCCTGGAGAGCGCCCTGGTCGACAAGTCGCTGGTGACCCCCGCCATGGTCCAGCGCTACAGCGACTTCTCCCGCGCGCCGGGACATCGGGTGATCCTGCTCAATCTGCAGGGCGGCGCCCATCCCGACCCCGCCGCCATCAACGCCGCCCTGGGCAAGCTGACGGTCCCGACCCTGGTGATGCACGGCAAGGTCGACAAGCTGATCGCCGTGGCCGAGGGCGAGCGCACCGCTGCGACCATCCCGGGCTCGACGCTGATCCTCTATCCCGGCGTCGGCCACGTGCCGATGGAACAGATCCCCGACAAGTCGGCGGCTGACCTGGATGGGTGGATCAGGACCAAGAGTTTGGCGGCTAAGACGGCGGGGTAGAACGCACCATTCCTCCCCCGTTGGGGGAGGGGGACCGCGAAGTGGTGGAGGGGGCCTTGCTGCCACGCCAGCGCCAGACGAAGACTCGCCCCCTCAGTCGGCTTTGCCGACTGGCTCCCCCAGCGGGGGAGCAATTGGGTCCGCGCGCGCCGGAATGAGCCGCTCCTCGATCCCCTCCGCCTCCCTCGGGCGCCGCAGCCTGTGCACCTGCAGATGCGCATAGGCCGGATCGGCCAACAGGCCCACGTACCGTTCCCGCAGAGGCGCCCAGGTGCTCCAGGCCCAGCGGATCGGGTGGCTGGCGTGGGTCCATTTGCGCCAGTCCTCGAAATTGCCGTTCCAGAGTTCCCGGCCACTGACCGCCCGGCCGACCGAGCGGCGGATCACCCGCGCCATGATCACCGGCCGGTCATAGTCCAGCCAGATCAGGTGGGCGGCGCGCGGCCACAGCACCTGGCGCAGGACGCTGTAGGTGCCGTCGCAGACCCAGCGCTCGCAATCGGTCGCCTCGGCGGCTCTACGGCGGAATTCGTCGGGATCGTTGAGATGCAGTCCCTGCCAGCCCGGTTGCCAGTTCACGGCGTCCAGCTCGACCTGTTTCAAATCCAGCGCCGCGGCGAGCCGCCGTCCCAGGGTGGTCTTACCCGACCCCGAACTTCCGATGATGAGAATGCGCATGGCTCACGCGTCTTGCCCGCTCAGTGCCCGTGGGAGCCTTCGTACACGCCGGGCGCAAACCGTTCGTTCTCCTCGCCCTCGTCTCCGGTCGCCAGCACGAAACGGCGGTCGCAATAGCCGCACTCGACGAAAGGCTCGCCGCCCATCTCCAGCCAGACCCGCGGATGCCCCAGCGCCCCGCCGACCCCGTCGCAGGCGATCCGGCGCGAGTGAACGATCACCACCTCGGGCACATCGGGCGACGGGTGAATGGGCTCGGACATGGGATGGATCCTGGGTCGGGAGGCTTGAGACATGCCTTAAGGGCGCCGATGTTGAGCGTCAATTCGAGGGTAACGGGTCGAGCATCCGCCGATCCGCACAAGCCACATGTGGAATTGGCCTTGGCGTCTTGGTGGAACGGTGGCTTCGGGGCTCGACCTGCCAAGGCGACAGTTGGGCACCCATCATAACTCGCGACAAAGCCCCACCGCTCGTGCAATCTGGCGTTGCTGTTGAGGCCGGTTGGGGCGCGCACCATGTTCACGAAACTAAAGGGTCAGGGCGAGTGGAGCACCCTCGGGCTCCGATTTCTGGTCCTGTCGGTGGTGATGAGCATAGCCTTAAGCTTCCTCGACGGCGTGCTGCATGGTGGAATCTATAACGACTCTGGAGCCGAACCCCTGTTAAGGATGGTCCTCTATTGGACCGCCGATTTTCGATACATCTTCGAGAACGGCATCTATGCGTCAATGGTCCTGTTCGTCGGCGCCAAGTTCTTTGAGACCCGAACCGTGTTGACGGTTGGGTTCGACACGGTCGACGGGTCCAAAGTCACCGTGAAGGGTCCGGACGAAGAACACGTGGTCTGGATCGGCCGGCGGTACGATACCGCCAAGGAGGCGGAAGCCGTCGCCTCGGTGATCGCCGACCGGCTGGCGATCGGCGCCAAGACCGACTAGGCGAACCGGCGGGGCCACCCTAAATAGAGGCCTGCATCGCCTCACGGAATCCCATGTCCCTGTCCCTTCCCGACTACGCCATCGAAGCCGAAGGGTTGTACAAGACCTACGCCGCCACCAAGACCACCCCGGCCAAGACCGCGCTGAACGGCATCGACCTGAAGATCCCGCGCGGGTCGATCTTCGGCCTGCTGGGCCCCAACGGCGCCGGCAAGTCGACCTTCATCAACACCCTGTCGGGCCTGGTCCGCAAAAGCGCCGGCACGGTGCGCATCTGGGGCCGGGACATCGACACCCATCCCCGCGACGCCCGCGCGGCCATCGGCGTGGTGGCCCAGGAGATTGTCGCCGACGTCTTCTTCACCCCGCGCGAATCGCTGGAGACCCAGGCCGGCCTGTTCGGCGTGCCGCCCAAGGAGCGCCGCACCGCCGAGCTGCTGGCCGCCGTCGGCCTGACCGAACAGGCCGAAGCCTATGTGCGCCAGCTCAGCGGCGGCATGAAGCGGCGGCTGATGGTGGCCAAGGCCATGACCCACAATCCGCCGGTGCTGATCCTGGACGAGCCCACCGCCGGGGTCGACGTGGAGCTGCGCCGCCAGCTGTGGGCCTATGTGGTCGACCTAAACCGCAACAAGGGCGTCACCGTCGTCCTCACCACCCACTATCTGGAGGAGGCGCAGGAGCTCTGTGACACCATCGCCATCATCAATCGGGGCCAGGTGGTGGCCTGCGAGCCGACGCCGCAGCTGCTGCGGCGGCTGGACACCCGCACCGTGGTGATCACGCCCCGGGCGCCGCTCAGCGAAGTCCCCAACCTCGGCCGCTTCGAGGGCCGCATCCGCCAGGGCGGCGAACTGGCCGTCACCTTCAAGACCGGCGAGGCAGGGGTCGAACAGGTGCTGACCGCCGTCCGCGACGCCGGCGTCGCCATCAAGGACCTGTCCACCGAGGACCCCGACCTGGAAGACGTCTTCATGGCCCTGACCTATGACGCGGCGGACGCAGCCTGATCCGGCGCCGCCTCCGCGTTGCGCCGCCGCGCCCTTTCGGCTAGGTATCCGCGCCCCGCACTCGTAGCTCAGCTGGATAGAGCGCTGCCCTCCGAAGGCAGAGGTCACAGGTTCGAATCCTGTCGAGTGCGCCAAGGGGCGGGTCGCGGGGCGCCTGGATCGGCGCGGTTCGGGCTGAGCTTCAAGACGACCATGCCGTTGCGCCGCGCCTTCATCTCCTTTCCGAAATCGGGGCGCACCTGGCTGCGCTATGCCTTCAGGCTCGCCGGCGTCGAGGAGCAAATCGACTTTCACCATGACGGATTTGAGTACAGCGACGGATCGCGTCCCGCCCTGGACTTTGACTTCGACGCCCGGTTGGCTCGCAGCCTGGACGTGGATCGGCTGATCTATCTGGATCGCGATCCCAGGGACGTCATGGTCAGCCTCTACCATCAGGTCACCGGGCGTTTCAGAACCACGTTCAACTATGCGGGTTCACTCTCGGACTTCATCCGCGATCCCTATTTCGGCGCGGAAAACCTCGCCGAGTTTCGCCGGCAATGGGATGAGGTCTGTCGTCGGCGCCCGGTGTGCCGGGTGAGCTACGAAGACTGCCACCGGGATTTTCGCGCCGTCCTGGGCTCCGCGATGGACTACCTCGGCTTCCCATGCCCCCAGCAGCAACTCGCCGACATTGTCGAAGGGTCCAGCTTTTCGAGGATGCGCCAGGTCGAACAGTCCGGGACCTTCGATCAACCCTGGCTGCGGACCCGCGACGGCGCCCCCAAGGTTCGCCGGGGACAGACCGGCAGCCACCGACTTGACCTGAACCCGGCCGACCTGGCCTTCCTGAACCAGGTTTTCCAGCTCGAACCTTAAGGCGCGCCGATGGGTTCGCGACCGGCAAGATCTAGGCGGCGACCTCCAGCGGCAGCCGCGACAGCAACCACGCTTGCGCATCGTCCGGCAACTGAAGTCGCGCGTCCAGCATGGCGTCCGGGCTGAAGTCAGGCTCCGACGCCAGCCAGTGGTAGTGGATATGCACCGGCGGCGCATCGATCACCGAGGTCTCGTCCATCAGATGCAGGGGATAGTTATAGCTCGCCGGCAGCAGGTCCACCGCGTGGCCGTTCGCCACCGCAGCGAGCGAAAGGGCGGCCTGGCTCGAGCCCCAATAGGCGCTGCCCGTTTCGCTGACCATGCCCGCGCCGCTCTTTACGATAACGCCGCTGTCGCGCCAGGGACGAAGATCGGCGGCCACCAGACGGTCGAAAATGTCTTCGGTGTGCTGGAACAGCCCGTCGGCTCGCCGCGCGGCGACCAGGCCGCCATTGTAGCTGGCTCTGACGGCCAGGCGCTCGATTGTGGTCTCCAGGACCGGAATCTGATCGTAGTCCACACCCGCCACCGAACAGAGGTCGCGCCAATAGGCGTCGAATTCGTCGCCGGGCCCGGTGGTGCACATCCCCTTCATGTCGACCGGGCGCGCCGCCGCGGCGCGATCCTTCGCCAGCAGGGTGGGTTCGCGAACGAACAGGGTGTCGCTGTCGAGCTGCACGACGATGGCCGGCCCGGGTCGCCGCTCGATATGCGCGGCGGCGTGCACCCGAAACGAGGTGCCGTATTCCGGACAGCGGCTGTCGATCTCGATCGGCAGATATTCAACATGCAGTTTTTGCAGCGCGGTGATCGTGTTCGCCGATGGCCGCCGGGCCGCGCGCGGCGACACGACGGTGATCTGCGAGCCGGCGAGCGATCCGCCGAACCGGCGAATGCTCTCGCACAGCAAGGCCGCCTGCTTCTCCAGAAGGCCGGCTTCGGCGATGAGGAGGAACTCAACCTCGCAGTCCGCGCCGTCCATACAGTCTCCCCTCCCCAGGCCTCCAACAGCCATGGGCGATAGCGCCGCCGCCAAGACCACGATATTTGTCACACCAAGCCCGACGGGTCCAACGGTCCCCAACACATGGACGCCCAGCGCCCGCGGTGTCGAGAAATGAACCTGGCGATGAAACTCCCGACCCGCGCCGATCTATCCCGGTATCTTCGCCTTCGCCAAGCCAGCCCGCGCCTGCCCCCGGCGACGCTGGCCACTGCGGACGTGACCGACCTGATCGCCCGCGTAGGCGCGAACGTCGAGGCCGCACGCGAGGCCATGTGGTCGAACATCATCCAGCAGATGCAGGCCAGGCGCGTGCTCGAGCTGGGCGTTCTGCGCGGCGCCTTCGCCGAGCAGATCCTGCTGCGTTGCCCGGACATCGAACGCTACTACATGCTCGATCCCTGGCGTCACCTTGACGACTGGAACAAGCCGTCGAATTTCGCGCAGCCGGCGTTTGACGAGTATTTCGCCCTGGCGATGCAGCGCACCGAGTTCGCGGCGGCCCGGCGCGTCGTCCTGCGTGGTAAGACCACCGAGGTGATCGACCAGATTGCCGACCACGAACTGGATATCGCCTATGTCGACGGCGACCACACCCTGCACGGGACCACGATCGACCTGATCCGCACCTATCCCAAGGTGCGCCCGGGCGGCGTGCTCGGCGGCGACGACTACACCCCCACCATCTGGCAGCATTCGGAAGACTACGAGCCCAGCCTGGTCTGTCCGTTCGCCGCCTATTTCGCCGAAAGCCAGCAGGCGCCGCTGGTCATCCTCCCGCACGGCCAGTTCGCCATCGTCAAACCCGCCGAACCCGGCAACCACTTTCAGGTGATCGACACCACCGGCGCCTACGGCCCACGCTCGCTGCTCTGGCAGGTCAGCAAGCGGTGACCCACGCGCGGAGGGGCCACTTGGCGCATCTGTCGATCCATGGAAAGACGTCATCGCGCGAGCTCGCGACACAGATCGCCAGTTCCGCCAATAAGACCGGGGGAGGACGCCCATGCGCTATCTGAAGATCGGCGTGGCTTCGCTGGTTGCGTTGGTGCTGATCTCCCTGACGGTGGTGATCGCTCAGGACCGGCTCGGCCAACCGCCCGCCCCCTCGCGATCATCCCTTATCGCCCGCGCCGCCCTCTACCACGCTCGCATCCAGCGCGACCATTTCGGCGTGCCGCACATCTCCGGACCCACGGACGCGGACGTGGCGTTCGGGTTCGGCTTCGCCCATTCGGAAGACGATTTCGCCACCATCCAGGAGGCGGCGCTGACCTCGCGGGGGCAGCTGGCCAGCGTCGAGGGGATGAAGGGCGCGGTGACCGACTATCTGGTCCAGCTGATGAAGGTGCGGCAGACGGTGGCGTCGCAGTACGAGACCGCCCTGCCCGCCGACGTGCGGGCGGTGATGCAGGCCTACGCCGACGGGGTGAACTATTACGCCGCCCTGCATCCGGACAAGGCCGCGCCGGGCCTGCTGCCGCTGACCGGCCAGGACGTGGCGGCCGGGTTCGTGTTCCGCACGCCCTTCTTCTATGGCCTTGATCATGTGGTCGGAAAGATCATGGCCCCGCCGGCCAAACAGGCCCAGATCGCCATGGTCGGCGGCGGACTGCCGATCGGCTCCAATGGCGCGGCCGTGGCGGCGTCCCGGTCGGCGGATGGCGCGACGCGGCTGCTGGTCAATTCCCACCAGCCCTACACCGGGACGGTGGCCTGGTATGAAGCGGTGCTGGACTCCGGCCAGGGCTGGCACGTGGCCGGCGGCTTCTTTCCCGGCGCGCCCTTCATGCTGCACGGCCACAACGCCCACCTGGGCTGGGCCAACACGGTCAACGACCCCAACCTGTCCACCGTCTACCGGCTGGTCATCAACCCGGCCAATCCGGACCAGTACCGGCTGGACGGCCAGTGGAAGAGCTTTGAGAAGGGCGACGCGGCCATCCGGGTGAAGATCTGGGGGCCCTTTATCTGGACCGTGCACAAGCCGCTGCTGTGGTCGGTCCAGGGTCCGGTGTTCAAGACCGACCACGGGACCTTCGCGGTGCGCTACGCCGGCATAGGCGAGGCGCGCCAGCCGCTGCAATACTATCGGTTGAACAAGGCGGAAAACCGCGACCAGTGGCTGGCGGCCATGCGGCTGCAGGCGCTGCCCAGCATCAACTACGTCTACGCCGACGAGAAGGGGAACATCGGCTATGTATACAACGGCCAGTTCCCGGCGCGCGCGGAGGGGCGTGACTGGACGGCCGTCCAGCCTGGCGACCGCTCCGACCTGATCTGGCATGGCTACCTGCCCTTCGACCGGGTTCCGCAGATCTGGAATCCCAAGTCGGGCTATGTGTTCAACTCCAACAACACGCCCTTCCAGGCGACGGGCGCCGAGGATGCGCTGAAGCCGGCCGACTTCAGCCCGACCATGGGCATCCAGACCGGCATGACCAACCGGGCCTATCGCGCCGAGGAAACCTTCGGCGCCGATACGCACATCACCGCCGAGGCCTTCCGCCGCTACAAGTTCGACATCGCCTACAGCGCCCGCTCCGACATCGCCCGGGAGATCGCCGAGGTGGACGCGGTCGATCCGGGTGCGGACAATGACCTGAAGGCCGCCCAGGTGCTGCTGAAAGGCTGGGACCGGCGCACCAATGTGGCCAGCCGGGCGGCGGCTCTGGCGGTGCTGATGGGGACCGAGGCCGCCCATTCCGACAGCCACCCGGACGTCAAACCTATTGACGCCCTGCATCATGCGATCACCACGCTGAAGACCCACTTCGGCCGCATCGATCCCGAGTGGGGCCAGGTCAACCGCATCCGGCGCGGGAGCGTGGACATGGCCATCGATGGCGGGCCGGACACCTATCGCGCCGTGTACGGAGCACCGCAGAAGGATGGGACCCTGACCGCACAGGCGGGGGACACCTTCATCATGTTCGTCACCTGGGACAGGGCGGGCGCCCTGTCCTCGGAGTCTATCCACCAATTCGGTTCGGCGACCCTGGATACGCACTCGCCCCACTACGCCGACCAGACGCCGCTGTTCGTGGCCATGAAGACCAAGCCGGTGCTGTTCACCGCGGCCCAGCTCGCGGGGAACGTCGAGCAAGACTACCATCCCGGCGATCGCGAGAAGGCGCACTGACATGGACCACCGCGACGCCCACGTCGAAGCCGTCCGGCGCGACGGCTACACCATCGTCGAAAACGCCATCGCGCCCGACCTGATCGAGGCGTTGAACGACGCGCTCATCCGCCTGGAACACGACCTGGAAGCCAAGCCGGCGATGAACGGGTTCGAGGGCCATCGGACGGTGCGGATCTACAACCTGCTGGCCCACGGCGCGCCGTTCGAGCAGGTCCCCGTCCACGACAACGTCCTGCCGATCATCGAGGGCGTACTGGACCCGGGCTGTTTGATCTCGTCCCTGTCCTCCATCGCCATCGACCCCGGCGAGACCGCCCAGCCGATCCACGCCGACGACATGGTGATCCCGCTGGACAAGCCGCACCGCTCCATCGTCTGCAATTCCATGTGGGCGCTGACCGACTTCACCGAGGCCAATGGCGCCACCCGCCTGGTCCCCGGCAGCCACACCAAGCCCAACCCGCAATACGGCGGCGTCTATGACAGCGTCCCGGCCGAGATGGCCAAGGGCGGCGTGCTGATCTGGGACGGCTCCCTGTGGCACGGCGGCGGCGCCAACGTCACCGACCAGCGCCGCACCGGCGTGGCCATGAACTACTGCGCCGGCTTCATCCGCCAGCAGGAAAACCAGCAGCTGGGCCTGACGCCCGAAACCGTGAAGGGCTTTTCGCCCCGCCTGCAGGAACTGGTCGGCTACGGCGTCTACCAGGGCCTGATCGGCCACATCGACAAACAGAGCCCGGCGCAGTTGCTGAACGGCGGCGGGGCGTTCAAGTCGATCTGGGACTAGGCGCCGTCAATCCGCCGCCACCGGCACGCCACCGGACAGCGACCTGCGTGCAAACCAGATCAGCGGGGCCATCACCAGCGCCAGCACGCCAAACAGCCAGAACATCTCCACCGCCGCTATGTCGTAGGCCTGGTTGACCACTTGGCCGTATAGGCTGGCCAGGGCTTGTTTCGGTCCGGCGCCGAGGGACTGCAGGGTCGCCAGCGCCTGGTTGAAGGCGGTTGCGTGGCTGGCCTGGGCGTCGGCCAGCACCGACTGGTGCAGGCTGGCGCGTCGGTCCCAGAAGGCGGTGGTCAGCGAGGCCGCGAACCCACCGGCGGTAATGCGGGCGAAGTTGGACAGGCCGCTGGCCGCCGGCGTCTGCTGCGGCGTGATGTCCTTCAGCTGGATCGTCAGCATGGAGACGAAGAAGGTGCTCATGGCGACGCCCTGCACCAGCATGGGCAGGACCAGCATGCCGAAGCTGGCGTCGGGCGGCAATCTGGCTCGCATGAAGAACGAGCCCGCGAAGGCCAGCAGCGCCACAGTGCCGGTAATCCGCGCGTCGATCGTCGCGCTGTAGCGGGCGAACAGCGGCGTCAGCAACACGGCCACCAGCCCGCTCGGCGCCGCCACCAGACCTGCCCAGGTGGCGATGTAGCCCATCCGGGTCTGCAGCCACAGCGGCTGCAGCACATTGCCGCCGAAGAAGACCGCATAGGCAAGGCAGAACACCAGGGCGCCCAGGGCGAAGTTGCGCGACTTGAACAGCGACAGGTCAACGATGGGGTTTTTCTCGGTCAGCTCCCAGATCAGCCAGGCGACGAAGGAAACGGCCGCGACAATGGCCAGCACGACGATGGAGACGGCGTTGAACCAGTCCGCGTCCTGGCCGCGATCCAGCATGACCTGCAGCGCGCAGACCCAGATGAGCAGGAGCGCGAAACCCATGGTGTCGATCGGCCGCTTGAAGGTCGGCGTCTCCCGCGACGCCAGGCCCCGGAAACAGACCAGGGCGCAGAAGATCCCCACCGGCACATTGATGAAGAAGATCCAGCGCCAGGTGCTGTTGTCGGAAATCCAGCCGCCCAGGATCGGCCCGCAGATTGGCGCCACCAAGGTGGTCATGGACCAGATCGCCAGGGCGAACCCGCGCCGCGCCGGCGGGAAGATGGAGATCAGCAGCGCCTGCGATCCGGGGATCATCGGCCCGGAAACGCCGCCCTGCAGGACGCGGAAGAACAGCAGCGACGGCAGGTCCCAGGCGACGCCGCAGAGGAAGGAAGCGATGGTGAACAGCACCACCGAGGCGGCGAAGGTCTTGACCACCCCATAGCGGCCCATCAGCCAACCGGTCAGTGGCACCGAGACGCCATTGGCCATAGCGAACAGGGTGATCACCCACGTGCCCTGGTCGGTGCTGACTCCGAGGTTGCCGGAGATGGTGGGAATGGAGACGTTGGCGATGGTCGAATCCAGCACCTGCATGAAGGTGCCGAGCGCCAGGGCGACGGAGATCAGCGCAAGGCGACCGCCTTGCAGCGGCGCGGGCGCGTCGCTGGGTCCAGCCTGAGACATACGCCAATCCAACAAACCCGACCCATGGCTCAGGTGGGCGCCGCCGCTGGGGATTCAATGCCGTCGGCGGTAATTTTGCACGCCTGCGACACGCGTCTGTCGAATCCGCTCCCCCTGGTGCGTCTCTTGAGCGAGGCTGCGCGCAGTGCGCGGCCGCCAGAGGGATAAGTCCATGCAATATCTGCTGCTGATCTATGAAGACGAGAGCGTCTACGGCTCCAAAATGACGGGCGAGGCGGTGAACCAGGTGGTGGCCAAGCACATGGCGTTCGGCCAGGCCATCGGCGCCAAGCGGCTGGGCGGCGCCGGCCTGCAGAACACGCCCACGGCCACCACCGTCCGCATCGGCGCCGACGGCAATCAAAGCCTGCACGACGGCCCCTTCGCCGAGACCAAGGAACAGCTTGGCGGCTTTTATCTGATCGAGGCCGACGATCTGGACGACGCCATCGCGATCGCAAAACAGGTGCCGGTTTACGCCACGGGCTCGATCGAGGTCCGGCCGCTGCTGGGCCAGGGCGAGCGCAAGGCGGGCTGAGGCTTGAGCCAGGCGCTGGAGACGGCGGCGCGGGGCGCGGCGGGGCGGGTCATCGCCGCCCTCGCCGCGCGCTTCCGCGACCTCGACATCGCCGAGGACGCCTTCTCCGACGCCTGCCTCGCCGCCGCGCGCGTCTGGCCAAAGGAAGGCGATCCCGCCGACCCCACGGCCTGGCTCTACCGCGCGGCCTATCGTCGGGCGCTGGACAATCTGCGCCGGCGAGGGGTGCGAGCGCGGCTCAGACCCGACCCGCCGGCGCCAGAGCCCTCAGCCGAAGACGCGTTGGTGGATGACGCCCGGATGATTCCCGACGAGCGGCTGCGGCTGATCTTCGTCTGCTGCCATCCGGCCATCGCCCCGGAATCCCGCGCGGCGCTGACCCTGCGCCTGGTCTGCGGCCTGGAAGCGCGGACCATCGCCGCCGCCTTCCTGATTCCCGAAGCGACCCTGCTGCAGCGGCTGACCCG
>Ga0302314_10017476_pt1 | contig 12030 bp, 12 predicted proteins | sample III_Palsa_N2_3_FD_200533 | JGI IMG/M metagenome (GOLD analysis project Ga0302314, IMG submission 200533) | Peat permafrost microbial communities from Stordalen Mire near Abisko, Sweden - III_Palsa_N2_3 | ecosystem: Environmental > Terrestrial > Soil > Palsa > Peat permafrost | place: Sweden...
CGCGCTGCCGCTGCGCCATCCGGCGTCCGGGGCATCGGCGGCACCGGTGGCCGACGCCCCGTATTCCGGCGGCGGCCAGCGGCCGGCGCCGGTCACCGAGCGCCCGCCGCTGCCCCGGCGCCAGGCGCAGTCCGGGTCGGCCGTCCAGCCCGCCGACAGCCCGCGCGGCTCGCTCGGCGACGGTCCGGCGGCCCGCGAAGCCGAGCCTCCCGCTGACCAGATGACCGGCCTCATGGCCGACTTCCTCCGGGGCGTCAGCCAGGCCGAGGAAGAAGATTCCCCCGCACGGGACTGACGATACTGCCCGCGACAGGCACATTTCCCTAAAGGAGAATCCATTCACCATGGTGAGCGACGCCACCCCAGGCCATGAACCCGATCTCGGCTGGCTGCTGCGCGGCCTCGTTGAGCACGTCCCGCATACCCGCAGCGCGGTGCTGCTGTCCGCGGACGGCCTCGCGACCGCGTCCTACGGGCTCGGGCCCGACCCGGCCGACCAGCTGTCCGCGATCGCCTCCGGCATGTTCTCGCTCGCCCGTACCGCCGCCGTGCGGTTCGGCGACAGCGGCCGCGACGGCGTGCGGCAGGTGGTCGCCGAGCTCGACGACACGCTGATGTTCGTCTCCTCGGCCGGCTTCGGCTCCGTGCTCACGGTGCTGGCCGACCGGGAGGCGGACGCCGGCGTGCTCGGCTACGAGATGTCCCAGCTGGTCAAGAGCGTGCGACCGTTCCTCGCCACCCCGGCGAGGAACCCGGGTGCGGTGAGCGCCCCGGCCTCCGGGCAGCCATGAGGCAGCCATGAGCATGCGCGGTGACGACTCGTGGCTTGACGGGGACTCCGGCCGGCTGGTCCGCCCGTACGCGGTCGCCAACGGCCGGACCTCGGCCACGCTCAGGCTCGACCTGCTCTCGATGGTGGTGGCCACCGGCACCGGCTCCTACGGCAACCTCGAACCCGACCACATGCAGGCCCTTGGCCTGTGCCTGCGCCCGGCTTCGGTAGCCGAGATCGCCGCCCGGCTGCGCCTTCCCGCGGTCGTCACCAAGGTCCTGCTCTCCGACCTGGTCGACTGCGGCGCGGTCCGGGCCGCGTCACCGGAGCCGGCGACCTCCGACGCGTCCGAACGAGTCCTCTTGGAGCGACTGCTCGATGGCCTACAACGACGTCTCTAACCCGCTCCCGACCGCGGTCAAGCTCCTGGTGGCCGGGGGCTTCGGGGTCGGCAAGACCACGTTCATCGGCTCGGTGAGCGAGATCGAGCCGCTGACCACGGAAGAGCTCATCACCGAGGCGAGCATCGGCATCGACAGCCTGGACGGCGTGGCGGGCAAGACCACCACCACCGTGGCCTTCGACTTCGGCCGGATCACGGTCAACCCGGGCCTGGTGCTCTACCTGTTCGGCACGCCCGGGCAGGACCGCTTCTGGTTCATGTGGGACGAGCTGTCGACCGGTGCCCTCGGGGCCGTCGTGCTCGCCGACACCCGGCGGCTCGAGGCCTGCTTCGCGGCGGTGGACTTCTTCGAGAGCCGCGGCATCAAGTTCGTGGTCGCGGTCAACGAGTTCGACGGGGCGTTCCGCTACGAGGCCGAGGAGATCCGCGCGGCCCTTGACCTCAAGCCGCACGTGCCGGTCAGCCTGTGCGACGCCCGGGACCCGCGCCTGTCGACCTCGACGCTCGTCACCCTGATCAAGCACCTACTCGAAGCGACGATGGTCCCGAGCCCCCGCTAGCCGCCCGCACCCCTGGAACGGAGCCCGCCACGATGAACGAAGCCCACCCCGACAGCATGTTCGCCCCGGCCGACGAGGAAGCCGCACGGCGGGCCGTCCGCCTGCGGGAGCTCGGCCTCGGCGACCGTCCCGAGCCGGAGTTCGACGACTTCGCCCGGATGCTGGCCACGTCGACCAAGGCGCCGCTGGCCATGGTGAACTTCGTCGACGAGGAACGGCAGTACTTCGCCGGCCTCTACGCGCCGGCCATGATCCCGGGCGGTCCCGGCGCGGTCGCGGCGGCCGACGACCCGGCCCGGACGATGACCAAGCAGCAGGGGTGGTGCCCGCACGTGGTGGTGCGCAGGCTGCCGCTGGTGCTCGACGACGTCTGCGACTACCCGAGGTTCGCGGGCAACCCGGTGGTCGACGAGTTCGGCATCCGCTCCTACCTCGGCGCGCCGCTGATCGACCGGACCGGCATGACGCTGGGCACGATCTGCGTCGTCGACCTGGAGCCCCGGCCCTGGGGCCGGCCGGGACTTGAGTTCATCAAGGCCAAGGCGGCCGAGATGGTGGACATGATCCACCTGCGCGAGCAGCGCTTTTCCTAAGCCGGCTGAGACCGGCGCCGCCGAGGCGGCGGCGAACCGCTGCGACCACTGGCCCTTGGCCGTGCCGAGCGCGGTCTCGCCCAGCCGGAGAAGCTGGATGTCGGAGGTGCCGGCCGGCGCGAAGATGTGGAAGGCGTCGCGCAGGTACCGCTCGACCGGCCGGTCGGTGAACAGCCCGGCCGCGCCGTGGATCTCCATCGCCTGGCGCGCGGTGTCCAGCGCGTACTCGACGTTGATCAGCTTGGCGTTGATGAGCTCGGCGTCGCACTCCTGTCCCTGGTCGAGCAGGTGGGCCGCGTGGTAGGCGGCCAGCAGCGCGGTCATCAGCCGGGACTGCATCTGGCCGAGCTTGAGCTTGATGGACTGCATCTCGGCCAGCGGCCGGCCCTGGCTTATCCGCTTCTTGGCGTACGCGGTGGTCTCCTCGACCAGGGCGCGGTGGATGCCGAGGGAGACCGCGGTCAGGTTGGGCCGGCCGTAGAGCACGCTCGAGCTGTAGGCGACCGCGAGCCCGTCGCCCTCGGCGCCGAGCCGGTTGGCCGCCGGGATCCGGCAGTTGTCGAAGATCAGCTCGCCGAAGCTGAACCCGTGCAGGCCCATGGCCTGCTTGTGCGGGGCGAGGGCCAGGCCGCGGCGGCCGGATTCGACCAGGAACGCGGACAGCCCCTTGCTCCCGCTGCCGGTGCGCACCACGACGCCGTGCACGTCGCCGACGTGGCTGTTGCCGATGTAGATCTTGCGCCCGTTGAGCAGGTACTCGTCACCGACGCGTTCGGCGGTGGCCTCCATGCCCAGGACGAAGCCGCCGGAGTCCGGCTCGGTTACCGCGATCGTCGGCAGGCAATCGCCGTTCGCTATGGCGGGCAGCCAGCTCTTTTTCTGGATATCGGTGCCGAAGTGCACAATTTTGGCCACGCCGAGCTGTGAGGCCTGCACCATGGCGCCCATGGCCCCGCTGACCCGGGAGAGTTCCTCAATGATGATCGTCTTGGCTAGGTGGCCGAGGCCCATGCCCCCGTATTCGCGACCGATGGTCACGCCGATCCAGCCCTGCCTGGCGATCAGCCGGGACAGCGTATGCTGCACCGACTTGGCGTTTTCCATTTCCGGAATCAGCGGCCGGACCTTCGATTCGGCGAATTCGCGGACCTGCTGACGTAGGCGTTCATGACGCTCCGTAGTGAAATAGCCGGTCACTATGCCTCCAAGCACGAACTACAAGATCATCTTTGTTCCGTGGCGAGGGAAACTCAAGATCGACAATGTTAAATGTCTTGGGCTGCTTGGCGCCGGAGTGGCTGGTGCGCATTTATTGGACGTTGATGCGAAGGCCCGCGGGCTGCCTGCCTGTGGAAATGCCGAGTGTCAAGACAATGATGTGTGAGTCTTGCCACACGCAATTGTGAATTAATTCCCAGAAACGCCAAAATGCACCCTGAACACCACGGAGCCGCTGGAGCATCCCGGGTAATTAGCCGACCCACGGCGGCCAATGCGGCATCCTGCCAAGATGGATCCCCTCGCCGATCTCGAGGCCCGCGGCCTCGTGCCGGACAGCACCGACCGTGAGGCGCTGCGCGCCCGGATCAGGGCTGGCCCGATCGGCGTCTACTACGGTGCCGACCCGAGCTCGGACAGCCTGCAGATCGGCAGCCTGGTCGGCGGACGTGATCACGAAGGTTTTATACACCTATACGATTCGTATCCTTCGTCAGGAATCAAGTCTTCGTGATCATGACGCCGCGGCGAGCAGTTCGCGCCGGTGGTGCTCGCACCACCGGCGCGCGCGGGCGGCGGAGGCCGCGACCGCGCGCCAGTGGTCGGTGAAGCCCTGGTGGCCGGCCGCGGCCGCCTCGGTGACGATCGCGTAGGTCCAGTCGTGGTTGGCCAGCAGCGCCTCGGCGACCTCCCGGCGGCCGGCCAAGGACAGCCCGCTCGCGTCGAGGAAGACGCGGAACCGCGCGAGCGCGCGGCCGTGCCGGCTGTCGGTGATGTCGGCCGGGTCGAGCAGCGGCACCAGTGAGCGCGCCGCCGCGGCGAGGTCCCAGGCGGCGCTGCCCGGGCCGGCCAGGTCGAAGTCGATGAGCGCGACCGCCCGGCCGCCGCGGAACACCAGGTTGGCCGGGTGCACGTCGTTGTGGCTGACCAGGCCGGTCCGGTAGCGGGCCGGGACCGGCCGGGACCAGGTGTAGCCGGCCGGGTCGAAGGACGCCGCCGCCTGGTGGTAGCGCCGGAGCAGCTCGGCCACGCTGGCCAGGGCGCCGTCGGTGAGCGTGTCGTCGGGCAGCGGCGCGACGCCCGCCCGGCCCTCGATGTAGGTGAGCGTCTCGGTCACGGTGTCGGCCGCGAGCACCCGGGGGGCGCCGTCGAAGCCGGCCGCGGACAGGTGGTCGAGCAGCGCGTGGGTCGCCCGCCACTGCGGGCTGGCGGGCCGGCGCACGGTGTCGCCGACGCGGACGACGAGGCCCCGGTTGGCGGTGCCGCCGCTGAGCGGCTGGCCGCCAGGAAGGGCCCCGGGGGGCAGGTTCGGCTCGGGGGACGGGCGCGGCCTAGGCAGCTCCGTCGCGGCTGCCCGCAAGGCTGAGTAGGGACTGGGCGAGACTCGTATGGGTGACCAGGCCATGGACAAGTCCTCCTCTGATGGCGGCTCGGACCGCTGAGCTCTTCGCGGCGTCGAAGGCGACGGCAAGGATGAACGGGATCTGGGTGAACTGCGCGGCGGGCGTCACGATCATCCGGCTGTCGAGCGGCGTCGGGATCGGGCCGCCGTCCGAGCCGATGAAGACCCCGGCCAGCTCCGCGTGCACGCCGAGCGCGGTGAGATCCTCGCGCTCGGCCGGCGTCGCGGCGTCATAGATCGTCGAGAGCCCGGAGCCCCACGCGCCGATGGAGACGATCGCGATCGTCACGCTGGGGATCAGGGCGAACGCGTCGGCGACGTCGTTCTGGCGGCGGATCGCCGCCGCGGTCTGCGCGTCGTCGAGCAGCATCGGCGCGTAGAACACGTGAGCCGGGCCGCCGCCGACCCGGGCCACGGTCCTGACCAGCTCGAGCAGGTCCCGTCCGTCCGGCGGCGGCACCGCCCCGGTGAGCTGGACGATCGGGCACGGCGGCAGCTGGGTGAGCGCGGCGGTGAGCCCGCTCAGCGTCCGCGACCAGCTCAGGCCGAGCACGTCGCCCGGCTTGATCAGGTCCATGAGGGCCTGGCCGGCCGCCTCCCCGAGCCGCCGGCGGAGCGCCGAGGCGCCGTCGGAGTCGTCCGGGAATTTGAAGACGAACGCCTCCTTGAGGCCGAAGACGGAGCAGAGCTCCGCCGACAGGCCGACGTCGAGGCTGCCGCCGGGCAGGCCGATCTCGATCCGGACGAGCCCGCTCTCGCGGGCCGACTCGAGCAGCCGGGCCACCCGGAACCGGCTGATCCCCAGCCGGTCGGCGATCTCGATCTTGGAGACGCCTTCCAGGTAGAACTGCCGCGCCACCCGCGCGGCTAGGACGACTTCCGACGGCCGGTCGGCCGACAAGCTGGCCATCTATGCCTCCAGCATGTGCTCATCTGAGCGCATACATCTCATATTTGCAGCATTCCTTGACATTGCCTAGCCGCAAGTTCACTGTGATGTCAAAGATCATTTGAGCATGCATCCGCTCAAATGAGCATACCGGTGCTCTGGATCGGCGGCGTGGCGCTTCGCGCCAGAACGTCCTCATCGCTGTGGAGGTTCAATACATGAGTTCGACTAGGTTCTCCAAGCGCAGACTCGCGGCCGCTGCGGGCGTGGCTGCGCTTGTTACCGTGGCCGCGGCGTGTTCGAGCGGCGGCGGTTCAAGCTCCGCCGCGGCCGGCGGCGGCTCGACTAGCAGTAGCAACAGCGGGACGGTGACGGTCGCGGTGGTGTCGAACCCGCTGATCACCGGCCAGATGATCCCGCTCACCCAGTCCGTGTTCGAGAAGGAGAACCCGGGCATCAAGGTCAAGTTCGCCACCTACACCGAGGGCGACCTGCGAGCGGCGATCGAGAAGGACGTCAGCACGCACAGCAACTCGTTCAACGTCGTCATGATCGGCCCGTACGAGGCCCCCCTGTTCGCCAAGAACAACTGGCTGGTCGACCTGACCAAGACCTACACCAGCAGCGACCCGTCCTACGACGCCGCCGACCTGCTGCCCCCGGTGGCCAAGGCGCTGTCCTACAACGGCGACCTGTACGCGGCGCCGTTCTACGGCGAGTCGTCGATGCTCTACTACAACAAGACCCTGCTCAAGGCGGCCGGGATCACCATGCCGCTGCACCCGACCTGGACCCAGGTCGCCGCCGACGCGGCGAAGCTGAACCAGCCGGGCAAAGAGGCGGGCATCTGCCTGCGCGGCCTGGCCGGCTGGGGCGACAACATGGCCGCCCTCGACACGGTGATCAACACCTACGGCGGCGAGTGGTACAACAAGAGCTGGCAGGCCGAGCTCGACTCGCCCGCGGACACGGCGGCCATCAACTTCTACGTCAACCTGGTCAAGGCGGACGGCGAGTCCGGCGCCTCCAACGACAGCTTCAACCAGCTGCTGACCCTGTACGGGCAGGGCAAGTGCGCGATGTGGTACGACTCCACCGTCGCCGCCACCTCGATCGCCGGCACCTACCCGTCGGTCTACGCCCAGACCGGCTACGCCTTCGCCCCGGTCGACAAGACCACCTCGTCCGGCTGGCTCTGGTCCTGGTCACTCGGCATCCCGCAGGGAGTCAGCGACCAGGGCGCGGCCTGGAAGTTCGTCTCCTGGGCGACCTCGAAGGCCTACGACTCGCTCGTGGCCGCCAAGTACGGCTGGGCCGCGGTGCCCCCGGGCAACCGCACCTCGCTGTACAGCAACCCGAACTACCAGAAGGCGGCCGGCGCGTTCGCCAACATCACCCTCCAGTCGATCGACGGCACTGACCCGGACCACCCGACACTCAACCCGGTGCCCTACGTGGGCGTCCAGTACGTCGACATCCCGCAGTTCGAGACCCTCGGCCTGTCGGTCGGCCAGCAGATCGCCGGGGCGATAGCCGGCACGGAATCGGTCAGCCAGGCGATCTCGTCGGCCCAGTCCGATGCCTCCGCGTACACGCCGGCCGAACTGTCCGGCACGAACTGACGTAGGGACAGTCAGGACATGGCGGTTCTTGAGGACGTCACCTCGCCTCCCGCGGCCGGTCTCCGGCCGCGGGGGGTGAGCGGGCGCGAGAAATGGCAGCGGCGGCTCCCGCTGCTGCCCGCGCTGATCTACACCATCGTCGTCACCCAGGTGCCGTTCCTGGTGACGCTCTACTACAGCTTCCAGAACTACTTCTGGAACGAGCCCGGCGGCGCGACCTGGGCCGGGATCTCCAACTACAAAGAGGTCTTCACCGACCCGAACTTCCGCAGCGCCCTGTGGCGGTCGGTGACGATCACCGCCCTCGCGGTGATCTTCGCGATGGCCATCGGCATCGCGCTCGCGGTGCTCCTGGACAAGAAGTTCATCGGCCGGGGCATCGTCCGCACGCTGATCATCACGCCGTTTCTCGTCATGCCGGCGGCGGCCGCGCTGATCTGGGCGGGCCCGATGCTCGACCCGAACTTCGGCCTGCTCAACTACCTGCTCGAGCCGTTCGGCGTCAACCACGTGGCCTGGCTGACGACGCACGCCTACGGCTCGATCATCGTCGTCATGGTCTGGCAGTGGACGCCGTTCATGACCCTGATCGTGCTGGCCGGACTGCAGGGCCAGGCCCAGGACTCGCTCGAGGCCGCGCGGATGGACGGCGCCAACGCCTGGGCCATCTTCCGCGAGCTCACCCTCCCGCACCTGCGGCCCTACATCGAGCTCGGCGTACTGCTCGGCTCGATCTACCTGGTCAACGTCTTCGACCAGGTCCGGCTGATGACCAACGGCGGGCCCGGCACCTCGACCACGACGCTGCCCTTCTACATCTACCAGAAGGTGAACTACGCCTTCGATATCGGCGGCTCGGCCGCGGCCGGCGTGGTCACCGTGGTGCTGACGATCATCGTCGCCAGCTTCGCGCTGCGGCTGTTCGCCCGGGTCTTCCAGTTCGAGGAGGCACAATGACCGCCGTCACGGCGACGGACGCGCCCGCCCAGGCGCCGACCGCGCCGAAGCGCAGCCGGCGGGTCCGCGAGATCACCGGCCTGGCGGGCTGGACGGTGCTCGGCTGGGTGGTCGGCATCGCCTTCTTCCTGCCGATCCTGTGGATGTTCCTCACCGCCTTCAAGCCGGAGTCCTCGGCCGAGACCTGGCCGCCCAAGTTCACGTTCAGCCCCACGCTGGCCGAGTTCCGGCTGGTCTTCAGCGGCTCCACCCCGGTCGGGCCGTTCATCGAGCACTCGGCGATCGCCACGGTCGGCTCCACCATCTTGGTGCTGGTGCTCGCGCTGCCCGCCTCGTACGCGCTGTCCATCCGCCCGGTGGGCAAGTGGCGCGACTCGCTGTTCTTCTTCATCTCCACGAAGATGCTGCCGATCGTCGCGGCGATCGGCCCGCTCTACGTGATCGCGCTGAAGACGCACCTGCTGGACAGCATCTGGCTGCTGATCATCCTCTACGCGGCGATGAACCTGCCGCTCGCGATCTGGATGATCCGCTCGTTCATGCTCGAGGTCCCCACCGAGATGCTCGAGGCGGCCCGGCTCGACGGCGCGGGCCGGTTCCGGGAGATCGGCGAGGTCATCATGCCGGTGGTGTCACCGGGCCTGGTGTCCACCGCGCTGATCTGCGTCATCTTCGCCTGGAACGAGCTGTTCCTGGCGCTCAACCTCACGGTCACGAACGCGGCGACCATGCCGATGTTCCTGATCAGCTCCGTGCCCCAGGAAGGCCTGTACATCGCCCACCTGAGCGCGGCGGCCACCGTCGCCTCGGTCCCGGTGATCCTGGTCGGCTGGATCGCCCAGCGCTCCCTGGTCCGCGGCCTCTCGATGGGCGCGATCAAGTGAAGAGCCACAACCCTCAAAACCATCTGAATGAACGGACCGTTCCTTCGAGGAGAGCCCTCCATGGCTGGAGTTAGGTACGTAGGCGCGAGCCGCGTGTACGCCAAGGGCGCCAAGCCCGCTGTTGACGTGCTCGACCTGGACATCAAGGACGGCGAGTTCATGGTGCTCGTCGGCCCGTCGGGCTCGGGCAAGACCACGGCGCTGCGGATGCTCGCCGGTCTCGAGCCGCTGGACGGGGGCCGGATCGAGATCGGCGGGCGGGACATCAGCGACGTGCAGCCGAAGGACCGGGACATCGCGATGGTGTTCCAGAACTACGCGCTGTACCCGAGCAAGACCGTCGCCGAGAACATGGGCTTCGCGCTGAAGATGCAGCACGTTCCCAAGGAAGAGCGCACCCGGCGGGTGCACGAGGCGGCCCGCATCCTCGACCTGGACGAGGCCCTGCTCGACCGCAAGCCGAAGGCGCTGTCCGGCGGCCAGCGGCAGCGGGTCGCGATGGGCCGGGCGATCGTCCGGGAGCCGAAGGTGTTCCTGATGGACGAGCCGCTGTCCAACCTGGACGCCAAGCTCCGGGTGCAGACCCGCAGCCAGATCGCCGAGCTCCAGCGCCGCCTGGGCGTCACCACGGTCTACGTGACCCACGACCAGGTGGAGGCGATGACCATGGGCCACCGGGTCGCGGTGCTGAGCGGCGGCAAGCTGCAGCAGTGCGCGTCTCCCCGCGAGCTCTACGACAACCCGGTGAACCAGTTCGTCGCCGGGTTCATCGGGTCGCCGGCGATGAACCTGCTGACCGCGCCGCTGACCGAGGGCGGCGCCCGGCTGGCCGGGGCCGTCGTCCCGCTGGCCTCGTCGGTGCGCGTCGCGGCCGACCGGGACAAGCTGACCGAGATCGTCCTCGGCATCCGGCCCGAGCAGATGCACCTGACCGAGGTGGGCACGTCGGACACGGTGCCGGCCGCGGGCGGCCCGGCCCGGTCCGGCGCGAGCCCGGCGAGCGCGGACCCGGGCAGCGCGGTGCTGCTCGGCGACGTGGTGCTGGTCGAGGAGCTGGGCGCGGACGCCCTGCTCCACGTGCGGCTGGCCGATGACGGCGGCTCCGTGGTGGCCCGGGCCGAGGGCCGCAAGCCGCCGGCCCCCGGCCAGCGGGTCGCCTTCCGGGTCGAGTCGGCCGACGTCCTCGGCTTCAACCCGGCTAACGGCGCCCGGCTCGCGGGCTGAGCCTCTTCCCTGCTTTCCGATCTTTCGATTGATGGAGGACCCATGCGGGCCATTGTGCTCGACCGTCCCGGCAGCTTCCGGGTGGCAGAGGTACCAGATCCCACGCCAGGACCAGGTCAGGTCGTCGTCAAGGTCGATGCCTGCGGGATCTGCGGCACCGACATTCACATCATGGACGGCGAGTTCCCGCCGACGCCCTATCCGATCACCCCCGGCCACGAGTTCGCCGGGACGATCGCGGCCATCGGCGCCGACGTCACGATGGACCTGCCGGTGGACGCCGCGGTGGCGGTCGACCCGGGGATCTACTGCGGGTACTGCCGGCGCTGCCGGGCCGGCCGGGGCAACCTGTGCGAGAACTGGGCGGCGATCGGCGACACGATCGACGGCGCCTTCGCCGAGTACGTCGCCGTTCCCGCGGCCAACGTGTACCGGCTGCCCGCGGGCTTCGACGGGCAGACCGCCGCGATGATCGAGCCGCTGGCCTGCGCGGTGCACGGCCTGCGGCGGCTCGGCCCGGTGTTCGGCGACTCGGTCCTGCTGACCGGGGCGGGCACGATGGGGCTGCTGCTGCTCCAGTTGCTGGTGCACGCCGGGGCGGGCGCGGTCACCGTCGTGGACCGGGTGAGCGACCGGCTCGAGGTGGCCGGCAAGCTCGGGGCGGCCCGCCTGGTCAGCGACATCGGCGAGCTGGCCGGGGAGAAGTACGAGATCGTGGTCGACGCGACCGGCGTGCCGGCCGTGCTCCAGGCCGGGTCCGACCTGCTCGACCGGGGCGGGCGGCTGCTCGTCTTCGGCGTGTCGCCGGCCGAGGCCGCGCTCAGCGTCTCGCCGTTCCGCATCTACAACGACGAGATCACCGTCACCGGGTCGATGGCCATCCTGAACAGCTACGCCCCGGCCGTCGAGCTGATCACCAGCGGGGTAGTGGACCCCAGCCTGCTGCTCAGCAAGCCGCTGCCACTTGAGGAGTTCGGCGAGGCCCTGCGCCGGGTAAGAACTGGCCAGGGGATTAAATGGCACATTCGACCCTAATCGCGGTCGTCGGCGAAGCGCTCATCGACCTGGTCGTCCGCGGGGACGGCCAGGTCGACGCGCGACCGGGCGGCGGTCCTTACAACGCGGCCCGGACCCTGGCCCGGCTGGGCGTTCCGGCCGCCTTCATCGGACGGCTGTCCGACGACGGCTTCGGCCATCTGCTGCGGGGCCAGCTCGAGGCCGAGGGCGTCACCCTCGGCGTGCCCGGGCCGTCGGCCGCGCCGAGCACCCTGGCGGTCGCCGACGTCGACCAGGCCGGGATCGCGCGCTACGCCTTCTACCTGACCGGCACGGCCGGGGCCGACCTCGAGTACGGACAGCTGCGGGCCGCGCTCCCGGCCGATGCCGCCGCGGTCCACGTCGGCACCCTCGGCCTGGTGATGGAGCCGATCGGGTCGGCGATCGAGCGGCTGGTGCGCAGCGACGTCCCGCCCGGCACCCTGGTGCTGCTTGACCCCAACTGCCGCC
>Ga0302314_10017477_pt1 | contig 12030 bp, 9 predicted proteins | sample III_Palsa_N2_3_FD_200533 | JGI IMG/M metagenome (GOLD analysis project Ga0302314, IMG submission 200533) | Peat permafrost microbial communities from Stordalen Mire near Abisko, Sweden - III_Palsa_N2_3 | ecosystem: Environmental > Terrestrial > Soil > Palsa > Peat permafrost | place: Sweden...
TGCGCCCGCGCGCCTGGCTCGGCCCCGGGCTGCTGTCGCTGGCGTTGCTCGCCGAGCTGGCGCACGTCCTCGCGACGGGAACCAATGTGGTCGGTGGCGCGGATCACTCGATAGCGGCGCCGCAGATTGGCGTGGCGCTCTACGGACCGTATCTGCTGGCGGTGGAACTGGCCTCGATGCTGCTGCTGGCGGGGCTGGTGACCGCGTTGCATCTGGGACGACACGAATGAGCACGGCCAGCCTGCAATTTGCCGTGCTGCTCGCGGCGATCCTGTTCTGCCTGGGACTGCTGGGCGTGCTGGTCAGACGCAATCTGCTGTTCGTGCTGATGTCGATCGAGATCATGATCAACGCGGCCGGGCTCGCCTTCGTTGCCGCGGGCAGCCGTTGGAACCAGGCGGACGGCCAGGTGATGTTCCTGCTGGTGCTGACGCTGGCAGCCGCCGAGACCAGCGTGGGCCTGGCGATACTGCTGCAGCTGCACCGACGCTTCCGCACCCTCGATACCGACGCTGCCGCCGAGATGGGAGGCTGACCCGGGATGTTCAACCTGCTGTTCATCGTCTTCCTCGCCCCGTTCTTAGGGTTCATCGTGCTCAGCATCGGCCGCAACCGGTTCTCGGAACGCGCCGCGGCCGCCATCGGCATCGGTGCCATGGGGGTCGCGGCGCTGACCACGCTCGCGGTGGGCAGCGAATTTCTGCTGCATCCGCCGACGGGCGGCGCGTTCACCCAGCCGCTGTGGCAGTGGCTCGACGTGGCGGGATTCGCGCCACGCTTTGCCCTGCGCCTGGATGGCCTGTCGCTGAGCATGCTCGGCGTGGTCACCGGCGTCGGCTTCCTCATTCACGTGTTCGCCGCCTGGTACATGCACGAGGATGAGAGCTTCGCGCGCTTCTTCGCCTACATGAACCTGTTCGTCGCGAGCATGCTGTTCCTGGTCCTGGGCGACAACCTGCTGTTCGTGTTCTTCGGCTGGGAAGGCGTGGGCCTGTGCAGTTACCTGCTGATCGGCTTCTGGTACACGGATCCGGCCAATGGCGCGGCAGCGCGCAAGGCGTTCATCGTCACGCGGGTGGGCGATGCGCTTTTGGCAATCGGCCTGTTCTGGCTGTTCCAGGAGGTGGGTACGCTCGACATCCAGCAGGCCGTCGCGCTGGCGCAGCAGCACCTGGTGCCGGGCGGAACGGCGATCACGGCGATCACGCTGTTGCTGTTGGGCGGAGCGGTCGGTAAGTCGGCCCAGTTGCCCTTGCAGACCTGGCTGCCGGATGCGATGGCGGGCCCGACTCCGGTGTCGGCCCTGATCCACGCCGCGACCATGGTGACCGCGGGCGTCTACCTGATTGCGCGCACCCATGGCCTGTTCGAGTTCGCGCCATTCTCGCTCGAGGCGGTCGGCGTCATCGGCGCGGTGACGTTGCTGCTGGCGAGCGGCGCGGCACTGGTGCAGTCGGACATCAAGCGCATCCTGGCCTATTCGACCATGAGCCAGATCGGCTACATGTTCCTGGCGCTGGGTTCCGCGGCGTGGGGCGCCTCGATTTTCCATCTGATGACGCATGCCTTCTTCAAGGCGCTGCTGTTCATGACCGCGGGCGCCGTGATCCTCGCCTGCCATCACGAGCAGAATATTTTCAAGATGGGCGGACTGCGCCGGCAGCTGCCGCTGGAGTACGCCTGCTTCCTGGTCGGCGGCCTGGCACTCTCGGCGTTTCCCGTGCTCACCGCCGGCTACTACAGCAAGGACCAGATCCTGTGGGAGGCCTACGCGAGCGGGCACTTCGGACTGTTTCTCGCCGGGCTGGTCGGCGCGTTCCTGACCCCGCTCTACACCTTCCGCCTGATCTTCACCGTGTTCCACGGCGAGCCGCAGCTGCACGCGCACCGCGGCCAGGGCGTGACCTACTGGCTGCCGCTGGTGGTGCTGCTGGTGTTCTCGACCTTCTTAGGGGGCATGATCCATCTGCCGCTGGCAGGGGTGCTGCCGGCGGCGGCCGCGCACACCGCGCAGCATTCGGAGCTTCAGATCGGAATCCTCTCGAGCACCATCGCCCTGAGTGGCCTCGGCCTCGCCTGCGGCCTGTTCCTGGGCCGACGCCGCTTCATCACCTGGCTCGCCCAATCATCACCCGGGAGGCTACTCGCGGCCTGGTGGCGCCAGGATTGGGGCTTCGACTGGCTGTACGACAAACTGCTGGTGCAGCCCTTCGAATGGTTTGCGCGGGTCAACGTCCGCGATGGCATCGACCTTGCGATCCTGACCGTACCGGCGGGCCTGCGCGCACTCAATGGCGCGCTGGTGCGCACCCAGACCGGACGGATCCGCTGGTATGCCGCCGGCATGGCGGGTGGGGCGCTGCTGGTGATCGCGATGGTCTTCGTATGAGGGCCCGGCCATGATATTGCTGTTCCTGTTGCTGGTTCCCTTCGTCGGCGGCCTCGTGTGCGCGTGGCTGCAACGCACCGGTGCGGGCTACGCGCGCTACGTGGCGCTCGGCACGATGGGCGTGGTGCTGCTGCTCACGGCAGTTCTGTGGCTCACCGGTGATTACTCCCAAACGCTGCTGCCCACACCCGGACATCCGTCCGGTCAGTGGGTGCAGCAGTTCTCGGTGCCCTGGATCCCACGCCTCGGGATCCGCTTCAGCCTGGGGCTCGATGGACTGTCGCTGCTGCTGGTGACGCTGACCGCATTCCTGGGGGTGCTCTCGGTGGGTTGCTCCTGGCGCGAGATCCGCACCAACACGGGCTTCTTCTACATGAACCTGTTGTGGAACATGGTCGGCGTCACGGGCGTGTTCCTGGCGACGGACCTGTTCCTCTTCTTCCTGTTCTGGGAAGTGATGCTGGTGCCGATGTTCTTCCTGATCGCGCTGTGGGGCCACGATATCCCCGGCAGACGACCGCGGCTGTACGCGGCGATGAAGTTCTTCATCTTCACCCAGTCGGCGGGTCTGGTGATGCTGGTGGCGATCCTGGCGCTGGTGTTGGTGCACTACGCGGCGACTGGCGTCCTCACGTTCGCCTACTCGGACCTCCTCGCGACACCGCTCGGCGGGCGCACCGGGTTCTGGATCACGCTGGGCTTCTGCCTGGCGTTTGCCGTGAAGCTGCCGGTCGTGCCCTTCCATTCCTGGCTGCCCGATGCGCACTCCCAGGCGCCGACCGCAGGCTCGGTGATCCTCGCCGGGGTACTCTTGAAGACGGCGGCCTACGGTCTGCTGCGCTACCTGCTGCCGCTGTTCCCGGCGGCCTGCGCCGAACTTGCGCCCTATGCCATGGGCTTAGGGGTGCTCGGGATCATCTACGGGGCGGTATGCGCCTTCGGTCAGGATGACACCAAGCGCCTGGTGGCCTATACCTCGATCAGCCACATGGGCTTCATCATGCTCGGAGTGTTCGCGGGCACACAGCTGGCGCTGCAGGGCGTGATCATGCAGATCCTCGCGCACGGCATCAGCGCGGCGGGCCTGTTCATCCTGTGCGGGGAGCTGCAGGAGCGGCTCGAGACCCGCGACCTGCGCAAGATGGGCGGCCTGTGGGGGCGGTTCTCCAACCTGCCGCAGTTCGGACTGTTCTTCATCCTGGCATCGCTGGGCCTGCCGGGCCTGGGCAATTTCCTGGGCGAATTCCTGATCCTGATGGGCACCTTCAAGGCGCATCCGCAGCTGGCCATGCTGGGCACGATCGGCCTGGTGCTCTCGGCGGTGTATTCCCTGATCCTGATGCAGCGCACGTTCTACGGCAAGGCGAGTACCACGGCGCCCATTGCCGATCTGGACCGGCGCGAATTTGCAATTCTGACGACCCTGGCCGCCATCATGATCTGGCTCGGGCTGTACCCGAAGCCGTTCTTCGCGCTCGCGCATGCGCCGATGCAGGCCCTGCAGAGCCAATACGCGCCTGTCGCAGCCGTGCCCAGCGAACCCTCAACCGTACGGGTGATCCCATGACTGTGCCCTCACCGCTGGCGCTCGCGCCGCTGCTCATCGTCTCGGCCACCTGCGTCATCGTGATGCTCGCGATTGCCATCAAACGCAACCACGCCCTGATCGCCCTGCTCTCGATGACGGGGCTCGCACTGGCGCTCGCCGCGACGGCGGTAGTGTGGTCCACCACGGCGGTCCCGCATGACGCAACGATCCTGCTGATCATCGATCGCTTCGGCTGCTTCTACATGGGGCTGACCCTCACCGCCGCACTGGCGACGACCGCACTCTCGTACGGCTACCTGGCCCGCTACCCGGGGCGCCGTGAGGAAATGTATCTGCTGCTGCTGCTGGCCACCTTGGGCGGCCTGGTGATGGTGGCCGCCGATCACTTCGCCTCCTTCTTCATCGGCCTGGAGCTCCTGTCGATGCCGATGTACGGCATGGCGGCATACCTGGTGAAGCAGCGGCGCTCACTCGAGTCGGGCATGAAGTACCTGGTGCTGTCCGCGGTCGCCTCCGCGTTCATTCTCTTCGGCATGGCGCTGGTCTACGCGCAGCTGGGGACGATGCTGTTCGGGGAGATCGGCACCCGGCTCGCGGCGGCCCCGGATGCCGCACCGCTGGTGCTCTTGGGCGCCGCGCTCCTCATCATCGGTCTTGGCTTCAAACTCTCGCTCGCCCCCTTTCACCTGTGGACACCGGATGTCTACCAGGGGGCCCCGGCGCCGGTGGTGGCGTTCCTGGGCACCGCCTCCAAGGTCGCGGTGTTCGCGCTGCTGCTGCGCTACGTCATCGCCACCCATGCCACCCAATACGCCGCGCTGGTGGACGCACTCTCCCTGCTCGCGATCCTCTCCATCATCGTGGGCAATGTGCTGGCCTTGCAGCAGTTGAACCTGAAGCGCCTGCTGGCCTACTCCGCGATCGCCCACTTCGGCTACATGCTGGTCGCGTTGATCGCCGCAGGTCCGCTGGCGACCGAGGCGGTCGGTGTCTACCTCCTCACCTATACGATCACGACCCTGGCCGCCTTTGGCGTGATCTGCCTGGTCTCGAGCCCCCTGGATCAGGAAGCCCAGGCGCTGTCGGACTATCGCGGCATGTTCTGGACGCGGCCGGGCCTCGCCGTGATCCTCAGTCTCGCGCTGCTGTCCCTGGCAGGAGTTCCCCTCACCGCAGGTTTCCTCGGCAAGTTCTACGTGTTCGGTGCCGGAGTCGATCAGCACCAGTGGCTGCTGATCGGCAGCATCATCGCAGGCAGCGCCGTCGGCCTCTTCTTCTACCTGCGCGCCATGATTCAGCTCTACCTGAGTCCCGCACCGGAAGGGGCGACCGCTGCCGCGCCCCCCGATATTCACTGGGCCCATGGATCGGGCGTCGGGACACTGCTCGTCCTGCTGTTGCTGTTGCTGGTGTTGGGCGTTTACCCATCGCCCTTCATCGACCTGGCACAGGGCGCGGGGATCGTGCCCTAAAGGCGCAGCCTTTAGGTCAACGCGGGCGGCGCACCGAACAATGCCAACCGTGCCGCGACGACCCGCCGGACCGCTGCCACCGCGGGCGCCAGCAGCGTATACGGGGCAATCTCCTGTGGGTCGCCGCTGAGACCCGCCTCGATGCCGTGTCGCCAGGCGAGCCGCACCTCGGTATTGATGTGCACCACCGTCATGCCCGCGCCGATCGCGCCGCGCAGGTCGGCATCGGCGGTATCGGAGCCGCCGTGCAGCGTCATCGGCATCCGCGTCGCCTGCTTGATGGCGCGGATGCGCCCGATATCCAGGTGCTTGCGTTCATCGCCGCTGAGCATGCTCTTGAGCACACCGTGCATGTTGCCCACCGCCGGCGCCAGGGTATCGATCCCGGTCGCCCGCGCGAACTTCACGGCTTCCTCGGGCGTCGACAGCACGCGGTGCGGGGCACTTTCATGGATCTGCGAGCCACTGCCGATGTCACCGATCTCGCCCTCGACCAGGATCTGCGGGCGCAGGGCTTTGAGCGTGATTACGGCCTCGCGGGTCTGGCGCAGGTTCTCCGCGAAGGGCAGCGCGGAGAAATCGCACACCACCCAATCGAACCCGGCCTTCGCAGCTTCGATGGCACCGGCCAGCGAGTGAGTATGGTCGGCATTGAGGAAGATCGGCGGCCCGCCCTGCTCGCGCAGGCTGGTGATGAGCGCCACCAGTTGTGGAATGCCGATGAAGCGTCTTTCAGACTCCGACACCCCGACGACGACCGGCAGCTGCTGCTGCCGCGCCGCCTCCACCACGCCGTAGAGCGTGACCAGGTCCGACACGTTGAAGTGGCCGACCGCAATCCGGCGGGTGTCCGCGTCCTGCAATACCTCGAGCAGTGTAGTCATCAGTGCTGCATCTCCATCATCTGCGCCGGGGTGAGCATGTTGGCGTTGAGGTGATCCATGATCCACAGAGATCCTGCGAGGATGAGCGCCACGATGATGACGCCGAAGCCGAGCGCGAGCACATTGTTGGTGCCCTCCGCGTCGGTGCCGATGTGCAGGAAGAACACCAGGTGCACACCCATCTGGGCGACCGCCAGCACCGCGAGCCCCGCCGCCACGCCGGGCTGCCACAGCAGATCGGTCTGCGAGACGACGAAGGAGGCTGCCGTGAGCAGCAGCGCGAAGCCGAGGCCCGCCGTATAGGTCCAGAAGCTCCCCGAGCTCGTATGCTCGCTTGCGGCCCCGACCACTGCACCGTTTTCTGCCACTAGCGTGCTCCCATCAGGTAAACCATCGTCAGCAGCGCCACCCAGATGATGTCGAGGGCGTGCCAGAACAGGCTGAAACACAGCAGGCGGCGGCAGACGTAATCGACCGGTCCGCGGTACGCGGTCTGTGCAATGAGGAAAATGAGCCACAGCAGCCCGATGGTGACGTGCGCACCATGCAGCCCCACCAGGCTGAAGAACGCCGAGAGGAAGCCACTGCGCGCGGGGCCCGCGCCGCGTGCGATGAGGCCCGCAAATTCGTTGAGCTCCAGGCTGAGAAACACCGCGCCCAGGATGAAGGTCAGCGCAAAGCACACGTAGAACGCGCGCATGCGCCGTCGCTCGATCGCCACGATGGCCAGCCCGCAGGTGTAGCTCGAAAACAGCAGCGCGACGGTCTCGATGCCGGCATTGCGCAGCTCGAACAGCTGGTGCGCGGAAGGGCCACCGGCCGTCTGTCCCTGCAGCACCGCATAGGTCGCAAACAGCGCCGAGAACAGGATGATGTCGGAGAGCAGGAAGATCCAGAACCCGTAGCCGACGATGATGCGCGTTGGGGCGGGGCCGACGACGCCTGCGTAGACGCTCATACCGGCACCATCGCGCGCTGCCGCGCGCCGGCGTCTGCCGCCAGCTGCTCTGCCGATACTTCGACCGGGACGCGTTCGCGCCAGCCGAAGGTCACGAGAAGGATGAGGGCGCCGGCGAGGCCGAGTATCACCAGCCACCAGATATGCCAGATCAGGGCAAAGCCGATGACCACCGCGACGAAGGCGGTGAGGAAGCCATTGGCGCTGTTACGCGGCATCTCGATCGCCGGGGCAGGATCGGCGGGCTCGGCCCCCGCGCGCTGCTTCATCACCCAGAAGGCATCGATCGAATCGACGACGGGCAAGCGCGCGAAGTTATAGGCCGGCGGCGGTGAGGACGTCGACCATTCGAGGGTGCGGCCATTCCAGGGATCCCCGGTCAGGTCCCGGCGGCTGTCCCGGGTGCGGATGCTGATCCACAGCTGCGCGATCGTGGCGGCGATACCGCACAGGATGACGACGGCGCCGAGCTCGGCCACGATCATGTAGGGCTGCCAGCTCAGATCGGCGTAATGCTGCATGCGCCGGGTCGCGCCCAGCAGCCCTACCGCGTACAGCGGAAAGAAGGCGAGATAAAACCCGATGAACCAGCACCAGAAACTGACCACGCCCAGGCCGCGATGCAGCGTGAAGCCGAACGCCTTGGGGAACCAGTAGTAGTAGCCGGCCATGAGGCCGAACAACACCGCGCCGATGATGACGTTGTGGAAGTGCGCGACCTGGAACAGGCTGTTGTGCAGCTGGAAGTCGGCCGGGGGTATGGCCAGCAGCACCCCGGTGAGCCCGCCTAAGACGAAGGTCAACATGAACCCGATCGTCCACAGCACGGGTACTTCGAAGCGGATGCGGCCCCTGAACATCGTGAAGAGCCAGTTGAAGAGCTTCACGCCGGTGGGGATGGCGATGATCATCGACATGATGCCAAAGATGGCATTCACGTCGGCGCCGGCACCCATGGTGAAGAAATGATGCAGCCACACCATGTTGGACAGCACGCAGATGGCGAGCGTCGCCAGCACCATCGAGCGATAGCCGAACAGCTGCTTGCCCGAGAAGGTGGCGATGACCTCGGAGAAGATGCCGAAGCCCGGCAGCGCCAGGATATAGACCTCCGGGTGCCCCCAGGCCCAGATGAGGTTCACGTACATCATGAAATTACCGCCGCCATTGCTGGTGAAGAAGTGCATGCCGGCGTAGCGGTCGAGCAGCAGCATCCCGAAGGTCGCGGTGAGGATGGGGAATGCCGCCACGATCATCATGCTCGAGCACAGGGAGGTCCAGCAGAACACCGGCATGCGCATGTAGGTCATGCCCGGTGCCCGAACCTTCAGAATGGTCGTGACCATGTTGATGCCGGCCAGCAGTGTGCCGATGCCGGAAATCTGCAGCGCCCACAGGTAATAGTCGACCCCGACTCCGGGCGAGAACGCGAGTTCCGACAGCGGTGGGTAGGCGAGCCAGCCGGTGCGTGCGAACTCGCCCACCACCAGTGAGACGTTCACGAGCAGCGCCCCGGCGGCCGTGAGCCAGAAACTCACCGAGTTGAGCACCGGGAAGGCCACGTCGCGCACCCCCAGCTGCAGCGGCACGACGAAGTTCATGAGCCCGACCACGAAGGGCATGGCCATGAAGAAGATCATGATCGTGCCGTGGGCAGTGAAGATCTGGTCGTAGTGCTCGGGGGGCAGGTAGCCCGGGGCATTGCCGGCGGCCATGGCCAGCTGCGTGCGCATCATGATGGCATCGCTGAACCCGCGCACCAGCAGCACCAGCGCGAGGATCACGTACATGACGCCGATGCGCTTGTGATCGACGCTGGTCAGCCACTCGTGCCACAGGTAGGACCACCAGCCCTTGCGCGTGATCAGGGTCAGGATCGCCAGGATTCCGATGATGATCATCGCCGAGGCCGCCATCGCCGGCGGCTCGTTCCAGGGAATCGCGTGCCAGGTGAGTTTGCCAAACATTTTATTGCCCCGTCGGTCCTTGCCCCATCGGTCCCGTGCCGGTGCCGGTGCTCTCGTGCTCGATGCGCTCGAAGAGCCCCGGTATGACCCGCCCGTAGGTCCGCAGGCTCACATCGGTGCCGCTTTGCGCCAGCTGCGAGTAACCCGCGGCATCAAGGCTTGCCGTGTCAGCCCGCGCCGTCGTCAGCCAGTTGGAGAATTCCTGCGCGGAAACGGCGTGGACCACGAAGCGCATGTCGGAGAAGCCGTCGCCGCTGAAATTTGCTGAAGCCCCTGGATAATCGCCCGCGTGCGTCGCCAGCAGGTTCAGGCGCGTCGTCATCCCCGGCATGGTGTAGATCATGCTGCCCAGCTGTGGCGCCCAGAACACATTCATGACATTGGTCGAAGTGAGCAGGAACTCGATCGGCACGTCGGCCGGGATCGTGATCTGGTTGAGCGTCGCGATCCCGAGGTCGGGGTAGATGAAGAGCCATTTCCAGTCGAGCGACACGACTTCGATACGAACCGGTTTCACGGTGGAGGAGAGCTCCTGGGCCGGGTCGAGATCATGGGAACTGGTCCAGGCGACCGCGGCGAGCAGAATGACGACCATCGCCGGGATCGACCACACCACGAATTCGATGCGACCGGAATGCGCCCAGTCCGGCGCATACGCGGCGCGGGTATTGGAGGCGCGATACCACCAGGCAAAGACCACCGTGAGGACCATCACCGGGACTACGACCACGAGCATGATGGTGGTGGCGTTCAGCAGGATCGTGCGTTCCGCGGCCGCGATGGGTCCTTGCGGATCGAGCACCCCTTCGGCGTGGCTCACGCCCACCCACCCGGCCGCAAACAGCAGCGCCAGGCCCTGCCCCAGTCCGGATTTCCCAAGCGCCTTGTGCAATGAATCCCACTCCCAAATTTCCACTCATGGCCACGATGGGCCTCGCGGACCCCTGTGCGCTTGCACGGCAGTGCCTCCGATTGAATGGTGTTGCTCAAGACGCGCGGACCCGCCATGGTTCAAACACACAATAAATCCGGTGCGGCCCGTTACAGAGTTGTCTCCCTCTCAATGATGAGGCCGGCGAATCCGCGATGACGATTTCAACCGAGCGAATGCGGCTGGCCGCCGACAAGGCGGGTCGCGAAAACTGGCGCCGCTGGGGGCCCTACCTGTCGGAGCGTCAGTGGGGCACGGTCCGCGAGGACTACAGTGCCTGGGGTGGTGCCTGGGACTATCTGCCGCACGACCTCGCGCGCAGCCGCGCCTACCGCTGGGGCGAGGACGGCATCGGCGGCTTCAGCGACGATAAACAGTTCCTGTGCCTGTCCCTGGCGCTGTGGAATGGCCGCGATCCGATTCTGAAGGAGCGGCTCTTTGGGCTGACCAACTCGGAAGGCAATCACGGCGAGGACGTGAAGGAGCTGTACTACTACCTCGACGCGACCCCGACGCACTCCTACCTGAAGATGCTCTACAAGTATCCGCAGGCCGCTTTCCCCTACGGACAGCTGCTTGCGGAAAATCGCCGGCGCGGCGCCGCGGAACCCGAGTACGAACTGCTGGACACCGGCTTGTTCGATGAGAACCGCTACTTCGACGTGTTCGTGGAATACGCGAAGGCCGGCCCCGATGAAGTACTGATGCGGATCACCGCGCATAATCGCGGGCCGGAATCCGCCCCGCTCACCCTATTGCCGCAGCTGTGCTGCCGGAACACATGGTCCTGGAAGCCGGCCATCGCGAAGCCGGTGCTCAGCGCGCGAGGCGACACACTCGACGTACGGCATCCGGTGCTGGGCGAATTCGAGGTTGCGTTCGATTCGGGGCCCACCCTGCTGTTCTGCGACAACGAGACCAACCCGCGGCGGCTGTTCGGCATGAACGATGCCCCGGGGTACTTCAAGGACGCCTTTCACGAGTACCTGGTGGCAGGCAGTATCGGCGCGGTGAACCCGAAGCGGACTGGCACGAAGTGCGGCGCGGTGCATGTGCTCGACATTCCCGCGGGCAGCAGCGCCACCGTGCGGTTGCGACTGTCCCCGAAACGCGGCGCAGCTGAACGCCGCCCTGCCTTTTCGGACTTCGACGGGATCCTGCAGGCGCGGCGCCGCGAGGCGGACGAGTTCTACGCCGAGCTGCAGCGCGGGATCGTGGATCCGGACGCGCGGCTGGTGCAGCGCCAGGCGTTCGCCGGCATGATCTGGAACAAGATGTTCTACTACTACTCCGTGGAGGAGTGGTTGCAGGGCGACCCCTTGCAGCCACCGCCGCCACCGCAGCGCGCCGAGGGACGCAACCGCGATTGGCGCCACCTGCACAGCAGCGATGTCATCTCGATGCCGGACAAGTGGGAATTTCCCTGGTTCGCGGAGTGGGACCTGGCCTTTCACTGCGTCGCCTTCGCGGTCATCGACCGCGAGTTCGCGAAGTCGCAGCTGCTGCTGCTGTCGCGCGAAACCTATATGCACCCCAACGGTCAGTTGCCCGCATACGAATGGGCCTTCGGCGACGTGAATCCCCCGGTGCGGGCGTGGGCGGCGTGGCGAGTGTTCCAGATCGACCGCAAACAGCGCCAGGAGTCCGACCCGGACTATCCGGGCGATCTGGAATTTCTGAAGCGGGTCTTCAACAAGCTGATGCTGAATTTCACCTGGTGGGTGAACCGCAAGGACGCGCAGGGGCGCAATATCTTCCAGGGCGGCTTCCTCGGACTCGACAACATCGGGGTATTCGATCGCAGCAGTGCGCTGCCGACCGGTGGTTTCATCAACCAGGCGGACGGCACCAGCTGGATGGCGATGTACTGCGTGCACCTA
>Ga0302314_10017480_pt1 | contig 12029 bp, 10 predicted proteins | sample III_Palsa_N2_3_FD_200533 | JGI IMG/M metagenome (GOLD analysis project Ga0302314, IMG submission 200533) | Peat permafrost microbial communities from Stordalen Mire near Abisko, Sweden - III_Palsa_N2_3 | ecosystem: Environmental > Terrestrial > Soil > Palsa > Peat permafrost | place: Sweden...
CGTGGTCGCAGCGGGGGAGGCCGTGGGGGCCGAAGGCGAATCGCTCATGGTGGGCCCCACGGTACCGGCCGGGGCGGCAGCGCCGGGTACCGTCCCGACCTGCGGACGCCTGCGGACGCCTGCGGACGCCTGCGGACGCCTGCGGGGTCAGCGGGGTCAGCGAGTCGGCGGGTCCGGGGCGGGCGGGGGCTGCCGGATCGGGCCGCCGGAGTAGGGGTTGACCTCGGGGGACCGGGACCGGGACGGCGGCGGCGGCCCGGCGTACGGGTTGGCTGTGGGCGGCGGGGCGGACGGGGGCTGCTGCGGCAGCGCCCGGTACTGGTGCGGCGGCCCGGAGCGGTCGGGGCCGGTCGGGGTGGTCGGCGGTGGGCCCTCGGCGGCGAAGCGGCGGGCCAGGAGGGCGCCGAGGAATCCGAACAGGGCCCCCTCGACCAGGCCGAGGCCCGCTCCCGCCGCCAGGTTCCCGCTGACCCTCAGCCCCGCGCCGACCGCGGAGAAGCCGAACACCGACAGGTTCGCGTCCACCGAGACCGCGCCCAGGGCCAGCAGCACCGGCACGGTCACCGCCAGCGCGACGCCCAGCCGCAGCGCCGCCGCGGACGCCTCGCGCAGCGCGCCCGGGCGGCCCCCGGCCCGGACCGGCGTCCGCGTGGCCGTCAGCACCCCCGCCGCCAGCAGCATCAGCGCCACCGCGACCGGCAGCAGCCACACCCGGCCGTCCAACTGAGCCAGTCGGCCGAGCGTGATCGACTGCCCGCCGCCGCCCTTGAGCAACTGGTTGACCGGCGACGGCAGGAACTGTGCCAGCGGCCCGGAGGCCTGGCCGGTGAGCGGGACGGCCATGCCCAGCGGTACGCCGAGGAACACGCCGTTCGGGGTGCCCAGCAGCACCCCGCCCACGGTTCGCTCGCCGCCGTGGCCGCTGAGCCCGACCACCAGCCCGGACACCGCCCCGGCCGGCACGGCCAGGCACACCACGGCCACCACCGCCGACACCACCGGCCGCACCACCCGGCGCAGCACCCCCCAGCCGAACGGCAGCGGCGCTCGCCGGTACGCCAGCAGCGCGACCAGCAGTACCGCCAGCGCCCACAGCAGGCCGAGGCCGAGGGTCGGCAGCAACTCCACCCGGAAGCTGACGGTGGGTCTGACGCTGCTGCCCACCGCGCCGCCGACCAGCCCGGCCAGTCCGCCCAGCAGTCCGCCCGAGCCGCTCCCCGAGTCGCCGCCGGACCCGATCGAGCTGAGGTCGATCGCCGCGGTGCCGTTGCCGGACCAGGCCACCACCCAGAGCAGCACCGTGAAGGCGACCAGCACCCCGGCCAGCCGCGACAGCAGTATCGGCAGGTCCAGCACCGGCAGCCGCCGCATCGGCCGGACGAACAGCCAGCCGAGCACCAGCGCCCCGGTGAAGGACACCCCCAGCGGCATCATCCCGATAGCGCCCTGGGCGCCGGCCTGGAGTCCGAGCGCGGAGACGTCACCTGACGGCGTGACAGTCCCGCCGACGGCCAGCGCCAGCAGCGCGGCGGTGACCGGACCGAGCGCGGCATAGCGGTCCAGCCCGAGCAGGTGCGCGCCCAGCGCGGCCACCGCGGCCATCGCCGCGAACGCCCAACTCGCCGACACCGCGGCCAGCACCGCCCCGGCGGCCAGGCCCCGGCGGGGCGCTCCACCCGTGGCTGGACGCTGGTGCCCGTACACCGTCATCGCTTCCGCCCCCCAATTGACTGGCCGTCAGGTTGCCACACGGTCACGTTCCGCGAGGGCGGTTCTCCGCAGCGAGATGGACCTGGGATGATTCCCCCCGACGTTCGGCATCTCTAAACTTCCCTTGTTGAACTGGGACTATTCGGGGGACTACTTCGTGGGGCAGGCGACAGTGCCGCAGCTGGTACTTGACAACAACGGACAGCGAACGACCTTGGAACCGGGTCGCAGTTACACTCTGGGTCGCGATCCAAAGTCGGATGTGACGGTCGACGACTCCCGAGTCTCCTGGCGGCACGCCACCATCGCGTTCACCGGCACCGGCTGGGTGTTCACCGACATAGGCAGCACCAACGGCAGCTTCGCCGAGGGGCGGCGGAGCAACCAGATCCAGCTCGCCGCGGGGTCGGTGGTGGTCCTCGGCAACGTCGACAGCGGCCCCCGGCTGTCGTTCGCCGCGGCCCCCGCCGCAGCCCAGTGGCAGCCCCCGACCGTCCAGCCGCACCAGCCGCAGGCGGCGCCGTACGCCCACCCCCAGCCATACGCCAGGCCCCAGCCATATGCCCAGCCCCAGCAGGCCGCGCCGCCGTACGGCGTCCCGGCGCAGGGTGGTGGCGGCGGGTTCGTGTCGCAGTCGCGGCCCTCGCAGCCCGCGCACGAACCGGTCTACGCCTCGCGTAACCCCACCATGATCCGCAACCTGGCCGGTGGCCTGCGGACCATCCGGATCGGTCGCGGGCTCGACAACGAGCTCGTGGTCAGCGACCTGTCGGTGTCCCGGCACCACGCCGAACTGCGCCAACTCGCGGACGGCCGCTACGAGATCGTGGACCTCGACAGCCACAACGGCACCTATGTCAACGGTCAGCCGGTCTCCCGGGTGCTGCTCGGCCCGCAGGACATCGTCGGCGTCGGCCACTCCACCTTCCGGCTGGTCGGCGACCAGTTGGAGGAGTTCGTCGACACCGGCGAGGTCTCCTTCTCGGCCCGACACCTACTGGTCAAGGTGGAGCACAAGGGCAACCAGAAGATCCTGCTGAACAACGTCAGCTTCGGCGTTCCGGAGAAGTCGCTGGTGGCGGTCATCGGCCCGTCCGGGTCCGGCAAGTCCACGCTGCTGCGCGCGCTGACCGGCTACCGTCCGGCCGACAACGGCGATGTGCTCTACGACGGCCGCAACCTCTACAAGCAGTTCGCCGAACTGCGCCAGCGCATCGGGCTGGTGCCGCAGGACGACATCCTGCACTCGCAGTTGACCGTCCGCAGCGCCCTGCGCTACGCCGCCGAGCTGCGGTTCCCGGGCGACACCGAGGCGTCCGAGCGGGCCCGCCGGGTGGAGGAGGTACTGGTCGAACTGCACCTGGAGAAGCGCGGTGACAACAAGATCACCGCGCTGTCGGGCGGCCAGCGCAAGCGGGTCTCGGTGGCGCTGGAACTGCTCACCAAACCCTCGCTGATCTTCCTGGACGAGCCCACCTCCGGGCTGGACCCGGGCATGGACCGGGACGTGATGAAGATGCTCCGGGATCTGGCGGACGAGGGCCGCACGGTCCTGGTGGTCACCCACTCGGTGGCCGAACTGGCTCTCTGCGACCGGCTGCTGGTGATGGCGCCGGGCGGCTCGGTGGCCTACTTCGGCCCGCCGAAGGAGGCCCTGCACTTCTTCGGCTACGAGACCTGGGCGGACGTCTTCCAGGCCTTCGAGAACTACCCGGACCATGACTGGGCCGGGCGGTTCCGGGGTTCCGTGCACTACCAGATGTACTCCGCCGACGTGGAGGCGGTGCAGGCGCAGTCCTCGCCGATCCAGCAGCACCAGAGCCAACCGGCCAAGCAGCAGGGCTGGTTGTCGCAGCTGTCGACGCTGATCCGGCGCTATCTCGCGGTGATCGCCTCCGACCGGGGGTTCATGGTGCTGTCGGTGCTGATGCCGGCCGTGCTCGGGGTGGTCAGCATGGTCATCCCCTCGCCGGCCGGTCTGGGTCCGGGCACCTCGGCTCACAACGGGCTCAACGGTGACGCCCCGACCATCCTGCTGATCATGGCGGTCGGCGCGTGCTTCTCCGGCGCGGCCAACTCGGTCCGGGAACTGATCAAGGAACGGGTGATCTACGAGCGGGAACGCGCGGTCGGGCTGTCCCGCTCGGCCTACCTGATGTCCAAGGTGATCGTGCTCGGCGCGATCAGCGTGATCCAGGGCGTGATCATCGGTGGCATCGGCTTCTCGTCGCGCAAGCTCCCGGCCCACGGACTGATCGTGTCCAGCGCGCCGATCCTGGAGATGACCATCGCGGTGGTGCTGCTCAGCTTCGCCTCGATGATGTTCGGGCTGGTGATCTCGGCACTGGTGAAGACCTCGGAGAAGACCATGCCGCTGCTGGTGATGTTCGCCATCGTGCAGGTGGTGTTCACCGGTTGCCTCGGCTTCGCCATCGCCGGGAGCCCGGGCCTGGAGCAGGCCGCCTGGCTGATGCCCTCCCGCTGGGCGGTCGGCGCGCTGGCCACCACCACCGACCTGGGGCACCTGATCGGCCCGTTCCAGAGCTCTCCGCACTACGACCCCATGTGGCAGCACACGGCCACCCAGTGGTGTGTCGACTCCGGCGCGCTGCTGGTGATCAGCGCCGTGCTCGGCTTCGTCGTGCTGCGGCTGCTGCGTCGGCACGAGCCCGAGGTGATGCGGTCCCGCTGAGCCGTAGCGAAGTTGACTACCAGTCAGTAGATGTCGTGGGATTGCCATAATTCGTCTCATAGAGTCGGCAGTTGAGTGCGACGGGTAGTCAGGAACCGCCCTTTGCATACCAATTCGATATCTGTTGGCCCAGGGTCCGCTTCTGGTTGCAGGGCCCATGTGTCGTGCTCATAGCATCAGTTCGCGCCCGATCGGGGGCAGCCGGAGGCAGCGCGGGCTCCGGGCTGTCGCGGCGCCTCACCGGAACCAGCGAACGGACACGATCCCATGGCACATATGGACGGCTTCACCTATGGATGGGTGAACCCCGTGCTGGCCTACCTGGTCGCCTGCATCGGGGCGGCCCTGGGCCTGCGGTGCACGGTGCGCGCGCTCGACCTGCCGCGCGACCGCCGCCGGGGCTGGCTGCTGCTGGCCGCCAGCACCATCGGCTGCGGCATCTGGACCATGCACTTCATCGCCATGATGGGCTTCTCGGTCACCGGCTCGACGGTCGTCTACAACATCCCGCTCACCCTGGCCAGCCTGGCGGTGGCAGTCCTGGTGGTGGGCTTCGGTGTGTTCTACGTCGGCTACCGGGAGCCCTCGGTGCCCACGCTGCTGATCGGCGGGACGATGACCGGCCTCGGCGTCGCGGTGATGCACTACCTGGGCATGGCCGCGATGGATGTCAACGGCTCGGTGCACTACAGCCCGGGCATCGTCGCGGCCTCGGTGGGCATCGCGGTCTTCGCCGCCACCGCCGCCCTGTGGATGACCGTCAACATCCGTCAGCTGTGGGCCAGCGTGGTGTCGGCGCTGGTCGCCGGGGTGGCCGTGTGCGCGATGCACTACACCGCGATGCTCGCGGTCTCGGTCCGGCTGAACCCGGAGGCCGCCGCCGGCGGCTCACCAGCAGGCGACTTCATCCTGCCGGTGGCCATCGGCATCGTGGTCTTCCTGTTCATCGTGGCCATCGTGGTGGTGATGTCCCCGGAGGTCGGCTACGAGCGCGGGCCGGTCGTGGAGACCCAGGAGCGGATCACCGTGACCCTGTTCGACGGCCGGATGCGCTGACCCACAAGCCGGTTGATCCCCAGGATGACTGACGATCGGTCAGCGATCGAGCAGCAGGTGCAGGTCGCCGAACTCGTGCCACGGGTAACGCTCGCGCAGTGCCTCCGCGTACGAGCGGTCCAGCAGTGGACGTCCGGCGACCGCCTCCAGCATCAACAGGTGTGAGGCGCGCGGTTCGTGGAGACCGGTCAGCAGGCCGTCGACCACCCGCACCCCGCGCTCCGGGGTGATCACCAGCTCCGTCCAGCCGGAGGCCGCGCGCAGCACGCCCGACTCGTCGCAGGCCGACTCCAGCGCGCGGACCGCGGTCGTGCCCACGGCCACCACCCGTGAGCCCGCCCGCCGGGCCACCAGCAGCCGGACGTCGTCGCGCCCGCTGCCGCCGCGCTCCTCCGGCGGCGCGGTCGCCTCCAGCGCCCCGGGCAGCTCGAACTCGTCCACCCCGAACCCGTCCAGGCTGACCGGCCCGGCCTCGGCCCCGGCTCGCGGCTCAGCCAGCGGATAAGCCAGATGCCCGGCCCGATCCCCCCGCCGCCCCCGACCCCCCGCCGTCCGGTCCGTGTCCGGGAGCGGGCGGCGGGGCTGGGTCCTGGTCCCGGTCACCTCGCCCCCAGCTGTCCCGCGGCGGCCAGCAGCTCGGCGGTGGTGTAGCGCCCGCTGGGGTGCTTGCCGTTGAGCAGTGCCACCAGGGCGGGTACCGCCGCCTGCTCCGGGAGCGGTCGCTGCTGCTGCTCCGGGTCGTCCGGGACCGCCGCCGCGTACATCGCGGTCCGCATGTCGCCCGGGTCCACCCACCAGACCCGCAGCTCGGGCTGCTCCAGCGCCAGTACCGCCGAGAGCTGCTCCAGCGCGGCCTTGCTCGCGCCGTACCCGCCCCAGGTCGGGTACGGCTCCACGGCCGCGTCCGAGCTGATGTTCAGCACCGCGCCGGCTGCCGCCCGCAACAGCGGCAGCGCCGCCTGGATCAGCGCCAGCGGGGCGACCACGTTCACCTCCAGCGCCTGCCGCAGGCCCTGCGGCGGATGCTCCGCGAGCGGTCGCAGCGGCTCCGCGCCCAGCACACCGGCATTGTTGACCAGCAGGTCCAGGCCGCCGAGCCGTTCCGCGGCGGCGACCAGCGCGGCCCGGTGCGCCGGGTCCGCGACGTCCCCGGGCAGCGCCGTCACCGCGCCGCCCAACTCCCGCTCCAGCCCGGCCAGATCCCGCGCGCCGCGGGCGTCCAGCACCAGCGTCCAGCCCTCGGCGGCCAGTGCCCGGGCCAGCGCCCGCCCCAGCCCCCGAGAGGCCCCGGTGATGACGGCGACAGCCATGATGTGTCCTTCCTCTGGATCATTCGGTTCCTGCGGACAACTCCTGCGACAACTCCTGCGACCACTCCGCGACAACGTCGCGACCGCACCGACGCTAGGCGCGGCCCGGTCCCGATTGCCTCGGCCGCTGGGCAGCCGCGACCACCGCCGCTGGTCCTAGGCCGTGCGGTCGGTCCGGGTCGCCCCAGCGGCCGATGCCCGGGCGATCACCCGGCGGTACCGTGGCCGTATGTCCACGTCCCCGGTACCCCCGGCCGAGCCGCAGGCCGAGCCGCCCTACGGGGCCTGCCTCGGCGGCATCGAGGCGATCAGTGCCGCGGTGCTCGCGATGAGCAGGCACCTGGAGGTGCGCGAGGTGCTCCAGCGGATCGTCAGCTCCGCCCGCGAGCTGCTCGGCGCCCGCTACGCGGCCCTCGGGGTCCCGGACGACAACGGCGGCTTCGCGCAGTTCGTGGTCGACGGCGTCAGCGACGAGCAGTGGCGGGCCATCGGCCCGCTGCCCCGGCAGCACGGCATCCTGGCCGTGATGCTGCACGAGGCCACCCCGCAGCGGCTGGCCGACCTGCGGCAGGACCCACGCTTCGGCGGCTGGCCCGCCGCGCACCCGGAGCTGAGCGCCTTCCTGGGCGTCCCGATCGCCGACGGCGACGAGATCCTCGGCGCGATCTTCCTGGCCAACCCGGAGGACAAGGCGAGCCGCCCGGCTCGGACCTTCAGCGCCGACGACGAGCGGCTGCTGCGGATCCTGGCCGCGCACGCCGCCATCGCGCTGATCAACGCCCGGCTCTACGAGCGCAGCCGCGAGCTGACCCTGGTCGGCGAGCGCGCCCGGATCGCCCACGAGCTGCACGACGCGGTCGCGCAGAAACTGTTCTCGCTGCGGCTGACCGCCCAGGCCGCCGCCGCGCTGATCGCCCGCGACCCGGACCGCGCCCGGACCGAGCTGGCCCAGGTCTCCCGGCTCGCCGCCGAGGCCGCCGACGAGCTGCGCGGCGTGGTGGTCGAGCTGCGCCCGGCCGCGCTGGACGAGGACGGGCTGCTGCCGACCCTTCAGTCCCATGTCGAGGTGCTGGACCGGGCCCACGCGGCCAGCGTCAGCTTCCGCCACGAACGCGTCAGCGCGCTGCCCCCGGCGCAGGAGGAGGCGGTGCTGCGGGTCGCCCAGGAGGCGCTGTACAACGCCCTGCGGCACTCCGGCGCGACCGGCATCCAGGTCGAGCTGCTGGCCGCCGGTACCGGCTCCGGCGGCGAGAGTGGTACCGGGACCGGCCGGGGCGCCCGGCTGCGGGTCCGCGACGACGGGCAGGGCTTCGCGCCGGAGCAGGTCCGCCGGGCCGGACGGCACCTGGGCCTGGTGTCCATGCGGGACCGGGCCGCCGCCGTCGGCGGCACGCTGCGGATCGACTCGTCCCCCGGCCGGGGGACCGTGGTGGAACTGGAGGTTCCTGGTGGCTGAGACCCGGATCAGGGTGCTGATCGTCGACGACCACCAGGTGGTCCGGCGCGGCCTGCGGACCTTCCTGGAGGTCCAGGACGACATCGAGGTGGTCGGTGAGGGCGCGGACGGCGCGCAGGGCGTCGCGCTCGCCGAGGAACTGCGCCCGGACGTGGTGCTGATGGACGTGAAGATGCCGGGCACCGACGGCATTGAGGCGCTGCGGCTGCTCAAGGAGGCCGGAAACCCGGCCCGGGTGCTGGTGGTCACCAGCTTCACCGAGCACCGCACGGTGGTCCCGGCGCTGCGGGCCGGAGCCGCCGGGTACGTCTACAAGGACGTCGACCCGGAGGCCCTGGCCGGGGCGATCCGCTCGGTGCACGCCGGACACGTGCTGTTGCAGCCGGAGCTGGCCGGCGCGCTGCTGGCCGACGAGCCGCTGAGCCCGCCGCACGGGCGTGGCGGGACGCTGACGGAGCGTGAGCGGGAGGTGCTCGGGCACATCGCCGACGGACGCTCCAACCGGGAGATCGCCCGGATCCTGCACCTGTCCGAGAAGACGGTGAAGACGCACGTGTCGAACATCCTGATGAAGCTGGACCTGGCCGACCGCACCCAGGCCGCGCTCTGGGCGGTCCGCAACGGCGCGGCCCGCCCGACCCCGTAGCGCTGCTGCCCGTCGCGGTCGTCCTGGCGCGGTCGTCCTGGCGCGACGGTGCTCAGCGCAGCGTCGGCTCGTCCACCATCGCGTTGTACGCCGCGACCTGTGCCCGGCGCACGGTCCGTCCCAGCGGGCGCAGCGCCTCGGCCCGGGCCGCCATCTCGGCGGCGCTGACCGCGGCCCCGTCGCCGACCGAGGCCAGCGCCAGCATCGCCCCGACCTGCCGCGCCGACTCCAGCACCCGTACCGCGCGTGGCGGGTAGCCGGGCGCCAGCAGCGCCGGGGTGCGCCGCCTGCGGAACGCCTCCAGCGCCCGCTGGACGTCCGGGCCGCCGCCCGCGACGTCCAGCCGCAGCAGCGCCGCGGTCGCCTCCCGCAGCCCGGCCGCCAACTCCCGCTCGGCGTCGCTCAGCTGCGGCACGTCGGCCGGGACGCCCTCGTTCACCGGTTCGGCCCGCCAGACCACCCGGGTCAGGCTGTCGCCCTCGGTGCCGTGCCGGACCACCTCCGGCAGTAGTCCCAGCACCGGCCCGCCGACCGTCAGCACCGCCTCCCCGGCCTCCAGCGCACGGGAGTTGAAGGCCGCCGGGCCGGTCAGCCCGAGCGCGTGCCCGGGCGCGGGCAGCGCCAGCCGCAGCCCGGTCACCCCGAGTGCCCGCAACCGGCCCAGGGCCAGCGTCAGCCCGGCCCCCTCGGCCCCGGGCACCCCCTCGACCCGGTGGCCGTCGTCCGCGCCGCGGACCGCCTCGGCCGCGTCGTCCGGCGACGCCGAGCCGCCGAGCACGGCGTTCCCCCAGGCCACCAGCCGGCCGGACCGGGGTTCGTCGAATACGTCATCGGGACGGCCTGCGCCGGGCATCTGCACCATGAGCCCAAGCCTACGAAGAACTCACCCCGTCGCGTGGCGTAGGTTTTCCCTGTGCCGTCCGCAGTGCTGCCACCCGTGCCGTGCTCGCGACGCCCGATTGTCGACAAAAATCGCACTCTGCATTGGGGAAGGCGTACGCAATGAGCGACGTGCTCGAACTGGTGGACGTATCTGTGGTCCGGGACGGCCGGGCGCTGGTGGACCAGGTTTCCTGGGCCGTCGCCGAGGGCGAGCGCTGGGCGATCCTCGGGCCCAACGGCGCCGGGAAGACCACCCTGCTACAGGTCGCCTCGTCCTACCTCTTCCCCTCCAGCGGCACCGCCGCCATCCTCGGCGAGAAGCTCGGCGCGGTCGACGTCTTCGAGCTGCGCCCCCGGATCGGGCTGGCCGGGGCCGCCATGGCCGACAAGATGCCGCGTCGGCAGACGGTGCTGGAGACCGTGCTCACCGCCGCCTACGGGATGACCGCGACCTGGCGCGAGCAGTACGACCAGACCGACGAGGCCCGCGCCCGGCTGCTGCTCGACCTGCTCGGCATGGCCGAGTACACCGGACGCAAGTTCGGCACCCTCTCCGAGGGCGAGCGCAAGCGCACCCTGATCGCCCGGGCCCTGATGACCGACCCCGAACTGCTGCTGCTGGACGAGCCCGCGGCCGGTCTCGACCTGGGCGGCCGGGAGGACCTGGTCCGCCGCTTGGGCGCGCTGGCCCGCGACCCGCAGGCCCCGGCCATGGTCATGGTCACCCACCATGTCGAGGAGATCCCCCCGGGCTTCACCCATGTGCTGATGATCCGTCAGGGCAAGGTGCTGGCCGCCGGTCCGATCGCCGAGGCGCTCACTCCGCGTAACCTCTCGCTCTGCTTCGGCCTGCCGCTGACCCTGGAACAGCACGACGACCGCTGGTCCGCCCGGGGCCTGCCGCTGCGCTGACCCCCCGTCGGTCGGCCAATGACCGCCCGTCCTTGGGACGACCTGGGCAAACCCCTCTCCAGCAGCCCACCGCGCCCCTACGATGGACGGGTGGAGAACTGGATGTGGTGGCTGATCACCGGGGCGGCGCTCGGCGTCCCCCTGGTGATAACCGCGCTGCCCGAGTTCGGCATGTTCGCCCTCGGCGCCGGGGCGGCCGCACTGACGGCTGCTCTGGGTGCGGACACGGCAGCGCAGTTCTGCGTCTTCATTGTGTTCTCCGTCGCGCTGCTGGGCTTCGCCCGGCCGGCCATCCTGCGCCGCATGCAGCGGGGCAACGGCGTGCGGATGGGCATAGAGGCCCTCACCGGCGCACCGGCGCTGGTCCTGGAGCAGGTCAACGAGCACGACGGTCGGATCAAGCTCCAGGGCGAGGTCTGGTCCGCGCGCTCCTACGAACCCGGACGCGTCTTCGCTCCCGGCGAGCAGGTCAACGTGGCCCGGATCGACGGCGCTACCGCGCTGATCCTCTGACGTAGTCGAGTCCGCTGACGCAGTCGAGCCACCAGACCCAACGGCCGCCCCGGAAGGCGGCCGAGGAACGCAACGAGGGAGTCCTTGTGCAACCCGTGATCATCGTCCTGGTCATCCTGGTCGTGCTGGCATTCATCGCACTGATCAAGACCATCCAGGTGATCCCGCAGGCGAGCGCGGCGATCGTGGAGCGGTTCGGCCGCTACACCCGCACCCTCAACGCGGGCCTCAACATCGTGGTGCCGTTCATCGACACCATCCGCAACCGGATCGACCTGCGCGAGCAGGTCGTGCCGTTCCCGCCGCAGCCGGTGATCACCCAGGACAACCTGGTGGTGAACATCGACACCGTCATCTACTACCAGGTCACCGACGCCCGCGCGGCCACCTACGAGGTCGCCAGCTACATCCAGGCCATCGAGCAGCTCACCGTCACCACGCTGCGCAACATCATCGGCTCGATGGACCTCGAATCCACCCTCACCTCCCGCGAGACCATCAACGCCGGCCTGCGCGGCGTCCTGGACGAGGCCACCGGCAAGTGGGGGATCCGGGTCAACCGGGTGGAGCTCAAGGCCATCGAGCCGCCGACCTCCATCCAGGACTCGATGGAGAAGCAGATGCGCGCCGACCGCGACAAGCGCGCCGCGATCCTCACCGCCGAGGGCGCCCGGCAGGCCCAGATCCTCACCGCCGAGGGCCAGAAGCAGGCCGAGGTGCTGCGCGCCGAGGGCGAGGCCCAGGCGGCGGTGCTGCGCGCGGACGGTGAGGCCGCCGCGATCCGCACCGTCTTCGACGCCATCCACGAGGGCGACGCCGACCAGAAACTGCTCGCCTATCAGTACCTGCAGA
>Ga0302314_10017481_pt1 | contig 12029 bp, 10 predicted proteins | sample III_Palsa_N2_3_FD_200533 | JGI IMG/M metagenome (GOLD analysis project Ga0302314, IMG submission 200533) | Peat permafrost microbial communities from Stordalen Mire near Abisko, Sweden - III_Palsa_N2_3 | ecosystem: Environmental > Terrestrial > Soil > Palsa > Peat permafrost | place: Sweden...
ATGCACCCATCCTGTTGCGCCTGTCCGGTTGCCCGAACGGTTGCTCGCGGCCGTACCTGGGTGAAATTGCGCTGGTCGGTCGCGGGCCGGGTCGCTATGACTTGCGACTCGGCGCGGACTTCAGTGGCCAGCGTCTGAACCGGATCTATCGCGAAAATGTGGACGAGGTCGCGATCCTCACCGCGCTTGATCGGTTGTTCGCCTATTACGCCGCCGAACGTTTACATGAAGAAGGCTTCGGCGATTTCCTGCTGCGCAGCCACCTGCTGCTCGATGATCGGCATGCCACCCGGCAGATTCCCGTGCAGGTGGTGGCATGAGCGCGCTGGAACTTCCACCAAAGAACAACGCGCGCGCGCTCAAGGCCCTGAACGCAGCGTTGGCAGAACTGGGCGCAGAGGAGCGTGTTGCGTGGGCGCTGGAACACGTACCGGGCGAACACGTACTGTCGTCGAGCTTCGGCGCGCAGTCGGCGGTTTCGCTGCATCTGGTTACGCGGCAGAAGCCGGACATTCCGGTCGTGTTGATCGATACCGGCTACCTGTTTCCGGAGACGTATCGTTTCATCGACGAATTGTCCGAGCGCTTCGCGCTGAATCTCAAGGTGTATCGACCACGCATCGGCATCAGCTGGATGGAGGCGCGTTACGGCAGGCTGTGGGAGCAAGGTCTCGAGGGCCTGGATCGCTACAACAGCATCCGCAAGATCGAACCGATGCAGCGCGCGCTGAATGAACTGGGCGCCAGCGGCTGGTTCGCCGGCCTGCGTCGAAGCCAGGCGCGCAGTCGCGCCGACATTGCGTTTGTGGAACACCGGAACGAGCGCTGGAAATTCCACCCGCTTGCTGACTGGAGCGACCGCGACGTTGGCATGTATCTGCAGCGCCACGACCTGCCTTACCACCCGCTGTGGGAGCAGGGCTACGTGTCGATCGGCGACATCCACACCAGTCGCCGTTGGGAACCAGGCATGGACCCGGAAGACACCCGTTTCTTCGGACTCAAACGCGAATGCGGACTGCACAGCATCGCGTGACGCGCAGGCCGTCGTGGCGGCACGCACTTACCTATGTTCAACCCCCGATCGGATCCATCATTCATGAGCCATACCGCACTTGTCCCGAAAGGGGACCTCGCCCTGGACGGCGAACTGATCGCACCGCACGGCGGAGTTCTGAAGGAACTTTACCTGCCACACGCCGAAGCCGAAGCGCTGAAACAACGCAGTGGAAGCCTGCCTGGCGTCGATCTGAATATTCGCCAGCTATGCGACCTGGAGCTTTTGCTGAGTGGCGCGTTCTCGCCGCTGGAAGGCTTTCTCGGCCGCCATGACTACGACCGCGTCGTCGACGAGTTGCGTCTGGCCGATGGCACGCTCTGGCCGATCCCGATCACGCTGGATGTGAGTGAGGAGTTTGCCGCGAAGCTCGCGCCCGGCAGTGAAGTCGCGTTACGCGACAGTCAGGGCGTGCCGCTTGCAGTGCTGGAAGTGAAGGACATCTATTGGCCGGATCGGCTGCATGAAGCGAAGCGCGTATTCGGCAGCACCGACCGCCTGCATCCCGGTGTAGCCGAGCTGCTGGAGCGCACTCAACCCGTGGCGCTGGGCGGTCGCCTGCTCGGCATCCAGGCGCCGGCCCACTACGACTTCGACGAGCTGCGCGATACACCGCGTAGCCTGCGCGATTGGTTCGCCGAGCATGGCTGGACGCGCATCGTGGCATTCCAGACGCGCAATCCCATGCATCGCGCGCATCGCGAGCTGACCCTTCGCGCCGCGCAGCAGGTCGGCGCGAAGTTGCTGATCCAGCCTTCGGTGGGCCGCACCAAGCCGGGCGACGTCGACCACTACACACGTGTGCGTTGCTATCGCGCACTATTGCCGCAGTACCCGCAGGACAGTGCGAAGCTGTCACTGCTGCCGCTGGCCATGCGCATGGGCGGCCCGCGCGAAGCGCTGTGGCACGCGATCATCCGCAAGAACTACGGCGCCAGCCATTTCATCGTCGGGCGCGATCACGCCGGGCCGGGCAAGGACTCCCGTGGTCAGCCGTTCTACGGTCCCTTCGACGCACAGCTGCTGCTGGAGCAATACCAGGACGAGCTCGGCATACAGATCGTGCCATTCCCGGCCATGGTCTACGCGGCGAATCGCGAGACGTACCTGCCATCCACCGAGGTAACGCATGCCGATACGGTACGTGACATATCCGGCACCGAACTGCGCCGGCATTTGCACGAAGGCACCGAGATCCCCACGTGGTTCAGTTTTCCGGACGTGGAGAGAATCTTGCGCGAACGCCATCCGGTGCGCGCGCCGCGGGGTTTCGCGCTGTTCTTCACGGGCCTGTCCGGCTCAGGCAAGTCGACCATTGCGCAGGCGTTGATTGCGCAATTGCTGGAACAAGGCAGCCGCCCGGTCACCGTGCTCGATGGCGACGAGGTGCGCAAGCATCTGTCGCGCGGACTGGGTTTCTCACGCGAGGATCGCGCCGCCAATGTCACGCGCATCGGTTATGTCGCAAGCGAGATCGTGCGCCATGGCGGCATCGCGATATGCGCGCCGATCGCGCCGTTTGCGGATGCCCGCACCGAGGCGCGCGCCCTGGTGGAGGTACACGGCGCGTTCATCGAGATCCACGTCGCCACGGCGCTGGACGTCTGCGAAGCACGCGACCGCAAGGGCCTGTACGCGCAGGCACGTGCCGGCAAGATTACCCATTTCACCGGCATCAGCGATCCTTACGAAGTCCCGGAAAATCCCGAGCTGCGCCTGGATGGCAACGCGGCCGAGCCGGTGGTGCTGGCGCGACAGATCCTTGCGCTGTTGCGCAACAAGGGGCTGATCGACGAAGCAGGTTGATCGGCGGCGCCGTGCCCTCAACCGATGTAGGTTGGTTTTACCAAAACCGTTCGTGCTGAGCGTAGCGCCGAAGGCGCGAAGTCGAAGCTTCGCGCAAGACCGGGCCCTTCGACTTCGCCGCTGCGCGACTACGCTCAGGGCCAACGGAGGATGGTGGATGGTGTGATGGATGGTGGATGTGTGGAAGGGGGCGAACAGAGGATGGTGAATGGATGGGACGAACGGAGGTGTAGGTTGGGGTGAGCGCAGCGAAGCCCAACATCCCGACATCCCTCTTCACAGGACCCCAACATTGGGCTTCGCTGCGCTCACCCCAACCTACGTCACTCTTTCACGCAACATCGAGCAACGACGCCTGTCGTTCGCGCCAATGCGGCACAGCTGGCCATTCGGTAAGCGGTGGATCACTGGCCAGTGCCCGTACCACATCGCGGCGATCCAGATGCGGCGCGAACTGGCTGATGAACTCCAGCACGTAGTCGCGCTGCACACTTTCCCGACGCAACACGATCCACGTCGTGCATTGCGGAAACAGATGATCAGCTGGCAACACTTGTAAATCCGTATCGCCGGACAGCACGGCCATCTCGGCCAACACGCCGATACCGAGGCCGGCACGCACGTACGTTTTGATCAGGTCGGCATCACCGGCGGTCATCGCGATATGTGGACGCAAGCCCGCAGCGTCGAACGCGCGTCGCAGCGACGACTCTGCCTTCAATGAAGACTCGTAACTCACCAGTGGCAGCGTGGCCAGCTCATCCAGCGTAGCCAGCTGTTTGCGCGTGGTCAGCGGATGGCCCCGCGGCGCCAGGATCACCCGCTGCCACCGATACGCCGGCAACGCGATACCGACGGCGGGAGGGGGACCTGCGCTGCTGACCACCGCCAGATCGACGCGGCGGGCTTCCAGCTGCGCCAGTACCTCAGCATCGCGACCTGGCTGCAGATGCACGCTGACCTGCGGATAGCGCTGGCTGAGCGCACCGATCGCCGGCGGCAATGCAAAGCGTGCCTGGGTATGCGTAGTGGCAATACGCAGCTCGCCGCGCGCTTCGTTGCGCAGGTTTGCCGCGATCGAGCGGATGTTGGCGGCCTCGGCGAGAATCGTGCGGGCACGCTCGAGCACGTGCTGACCGGCGTGGGTTACCGAATCGAGGCTCTTGCCCTTGCGCACAAACAACTGGAAGCCGAGTTCGTCCTCAAGCTGCCTGAGCTGCTTGCTCAGGCCTGGCTGGGTGGCGTGCACCCGTTCGGCCGCCAAGGTGATGTTAAGGCCGGAATCGGCGATGGCAATCAGGTAGCGCAACTGGGTAAGTGTCATGGCGAATGGCTCGTGAGCGGTCGGTGGCAATGGATTGATACGCGAACGGAGCACGGGGACATCGGATGGCACGATACGGCATCGTGCATGACACGACGACTTGGACAGGATTGACGGCGCCGACGGCCGCAAGGCGGTCGCAGGCAGGTCTGCAGTGGTGACGATTGCCGATCATAGTTAGACGTCTATACGTCCAATCGTCGGTCATGTCAAGTTTTTGTTATATGCACCCGACTCATAACGTGGTGGCATATGCACGGGGATACAAATCATTTGTCGGACACGGAAGCATCCCCGTAGCGTGACTTTCCCCCGCCACGCGCCTGCAGGTTTACGTCATGAAGCTCTACCCGCTGTTCGCCGATCTCACCCACCGCGCGGTTCTGGTGGTGGGCGGCGGAGCGGTCGCCGAACGCAAGATCGCCGCCTTGCTTGGCGCAGGGGCGCAAGTCACAGTCAATGCCGGCGAGCTGACCCCGCAGCTACGACGATGGGTGGCGCAGGGACGTATCGCCTGCCGTCATGATGCTTTCCAGGAGAGCTGGCTCGAGCGAATCTGGCTGGTCGTGGCCGCCACTTCCGATCGCGAACTGAATCGGCACATCGCGACGCTGGCCGAGTTGCGGCGGGTCTTCGTCAATGTCGTGGACGATGCAACCCTGTCGAGTTTTCATGTGCCGGCCGTGATCGACCGGGCCCCGCTGACGATCGCCATCTCCAGCGGCGGCGAGTCGCCGATGCTGGCGCGTTTGCTGCGCGAACGACTGGAGACGCTGCTCGACCATTCGCTCGGTGCGTTAGCCACGTTGTCCGCACGGCTGCGCAAGCGCATCCGTCTGCGTCATCCGCAGATGGCCGCACGGCGACGTTTCTATGAGGAGCTGTTCGCCGGACCGGTAGCCACACTGCTGCGCCAGGGCAAGCCAAAGGCCGCGTTGTTGGCAGCCGAAGAGGCGCTGACCACGGCATCGACGAATCCTTCGGGATCGGTGGTGCTGGTGGGCGCCGGTCCCGGCGATCCTGGCCTGCTCACGCTGCGCGCGCTGCGGGCGTTGAACGAAGCGGATGTGATCCTGCACGACCGGCTGGTCAGCACCGAAGTGCTGGAACTGGCTCGACGCGATGCCGAGCGCATCGAAGTCGGCAAGCAGGCCGGCAACCACCACACCAGCCAGGATGGTATCCACGCCTTGCTGCTCGAACATGCGCGAGCCGGCAGGCGTGTGGTGCGGCTGAAGGGCGGCGACCCCTTCGTGTTCGGTCGCGGTGGCGAGGAACTGGAGTTCCTGCGCGCGCACGACATTTCCTATGAAGTGGTTCCCGGCATCACCGCGGCGGTGGCTTGCGCCGCCTATGCTGGCGTGCCGTTGACTCATCGCGACCATGCTCAGTCGGTGCGCTTTGTTACCGCCCACTGCCAGTCGTCGCTGGATACGCTGGACTGGACTGCCCTGGCCCAGGAGCGGCAGACCCTCGCGGTGTACATGGGGGTGGGCGAACTGGATGCGCTGCAGGCTCGACTGATCCAGCACGGACGCGCCGCATCGACGCCGTTCGCATTGATCGAGAACGGATCGCACGCCGGGCAACGCGTGATCACCGGCACCCTGGCCCACCTGGCTGAACGCGCGACAGCGCATGCGGTGCGCTCACCGGCGTTACTGATCCTGGGTGAAGTCGCTGAATTGGCCACGTCGCTGGCGTGGTTCGGCCACCCGCCGCTGGGCGCGGTGGTTCATGACCTGCCACGCGCCACGCGCCAGGGCGAAGCGCGATCCCGCGACGACCTGCTGGCGGCGATCCATCGTGCCTGATCCAAATTTTTTACATGCGCGGACGCATCATGTTTCGCGCTGTTCAACCCTGGCTCCATGGAGTAACCCATGATCTACAACAGCATCCTCGACACCATCGGCAATACACCGATCGTCAAACTCCATCGGTTGGCACCGAAGCACGTTGAACTCTACGTAAAAGTGGAGGCATTCAATCCCGCCGGCTCGGTGAAGGATCGCCTCGCACTGGCGATCATCCTCGACGCCGAACTTCACGGGACGCTCAAGCCCGGCCAGACCGTGGTTGAAGCGACCTCCGGCAATACCGGCGTCGCCCTGGCGGCCGTGTGCGCGGCGCGCGGCTACCCGTTCGTTGCGGTCATGAGCGAGACGTTCTCGATCGAACGCCGCAAGCTGATCCGCGCCTACGGCGGCAAGGTGTTGCTGACGCCAGCGGCGGCGCGCGGTACCGGCATGGTGAAGAAGGCGGCGGAGCTCGCGGAAAAACACGGTTGGTTCCTCGCGCGCCAGTTCGAGAATCCGGCCAATCCCGCCTATCACCGCAACACCACCGCACCGGAAATCCTGCGCGACTTCGCCGGCCGCCGGCTGGATTATTTCGTCACCGGCTGGGGCACCGGCGGCACGCTCACCGGCGTGGGTGAAGTGCTGAAAGTGGCGCGGCCAGAAGTGAAGATCATCGCCACCGAGCCAGCCGGCGCAGCGCTGTTGTCGGGCAAGGAGTGGCAGCCCCACAAGATCCAGGGCTGGACCCCGGACTTCGTACCCGCCGTGCTCAATCGCAAAGTGGCCGATACCATTGTCCTGATCGACGACGTGCTGGCCCGCGATACCTCACGCGAACTGGCACAGAAGGAAGGCATCTTCGTGGGCATCTCTTCCGGCGCCACCCTGGCGGCCGCATTGAAGGTCGCCGCCGATGCGCCCAAAGGCGCGGTACTGCTGGCCATGCTGCCGGACACCGGCGAACGCTACCTGTCGACCTTCCTGTTCGAGGGCGTCAACGAAGGTTCCGACGACGTCGAATGACCGCACCGATCTGCTGATTGCTCGCCGGGAGCGTCGCCGTTCGCACTACATTCCATCATCGAAACGACGACGTCCTGGCCATGCATGCAAGTAGACATTGTCCAGAAGGTTTGCAGCCGGAGCCGTAAGCATGGGGGCGCTGCCCGCTCACCTGGCTTGCGGCCTCCGGCTGCAAGCCTTCTGGACATCTTGGATTTTTATCTGGGTCATGAACGCAACGCGCTTCAAGTGACGAGTCGCCCCGACCCACAGGCACGGCATTCGATACGTCGAGTTTCTCAGTCGACGAATTGGCTATAACGCCTCGGTTTGATGGCCCATCTCGACGATGGAAAATACTGCCGTCTCTGCATCAGACAGATACCCAGATACGCCGAGACCAACGCCAGGCCGCACCAGACACCAACGTTGCCGCCAGTGCCAACGACCAGCTCACCCACAGAAAACAGGAAGAGCGATCCTGTTGCGGTCAGGCAGAGGTTCCTTACCGGGTGTGCGCGAATAAAAAATCTGGGCGAGATCTTCATTCGGCGATTGTGCAGGCGCATTCCATAAAGTTGCGATATGGGGAAATCGGTTCGCCATATAGATCGCGTAAATCTTTATGGAGAAAGTCAGGCTGGCCTCATCAAGGCCAGCATGACCAAGCTCTCTTGACTAACGATCAGCCGCGCTTCTGTCCGATCTCTACCAGTTCGGCGAGAACATCTTCTGCGAGCACCAGATCGCTCACCGCCAGATTCTCTTTCAAGTGCTTGAGTGACGAGGTGCCGGGAATCAAAAGAATGTTGGGCGCGCGTGCGAGCAGCCATGCGAGGGCTACCTGCATCGGCGTTACATCGAGTTTTTGGGCGACAGAAGACAACACTCCCGACTGCAACGGCGTGAAGCCGCCGAGCGGAAAGAACGGAACGTAGGCGATGCCTTTCTGGCCGAGCTCATCGATCAACGCGTCGTCATCGCGATGCACGAGGTTGTAGTGGTTCTGCACGCAGACCACCTTGGCGATGCGCTGTGCCTGTGCCACCTGCGTGGGGGTGACGTTGCTCACACCCAGATGCCGTATCAGCCCCTGCTGCTGCAGCTCGGCCAACGCGGTGAACTGCTCTTCGAGCGACCCTTCGCTGGGCTCATGAATAGCTCCCATGATGCGCAGGTTCACGACGTCCAGTACATCCACGCCAAGGTTGCGAAGATTATCGTGCACCGCACGGGTCAGCTCGGCGGGGCTCTGCGCCGCATTCCATGATGCGTCGGCACCGCGCGTGGCGCCCACCTTGGTCACGATCACCAGGTCTTTCGCATAAGGGTGCAGCGCTTCACGGATAAGCTGGTTGGTGACGTGCGGGCCGTAAAAGTCGCTGGTGTCGATGTGGTCCACGCCAGACGCCACCGCTTCGCGAAGCACGGCAAGCGCCTCGTCGTGGTCCTTCGGTGGTCCGAATACGCCGGGACCGGCCAACTGCATGGCGCCGTAGCCGATGCGGGTCACCTTGCGGTCGCCCAGCGAGAAAGTCCCCGATTTGATTAGGTTGGTCATGTTGCCTCCAGAAAGGTGCGGCCAAGTGTGGACACACGCCACTATAGGTGCTGCCCAATTGCGCGATAATCCGGTTAAATCAGCACGGGCTGTACGAAATTCCGAACAATGGCGACCGATCTGCGGGATCTTTTTGCGTTTCTGGCGGTGGTGAAGGCGGGAGGCTTCCGCGAAGGGGCTCGCGCAGGCGACACTTCGGCCTCGCGCCTGAGTGAATCGGTGCGGCGTCTGGAAACGCGGCTTGGCGTGCGGCTGCTCAACCGCACGACCCGCAGTGTCCTGCCGACGGAAGTTGGAGCCCGCCTGGCCGAACGGCTCGTGCCCGCGCTTGGTGAAGTGGAAGCCGCGCTGGATGTCGTCAACAGTTTCCGCGACCGCCCGACAGGTACGCTACGACTCAACGTGCCAGCCAACGTTGCGCGTATCGTGCTGCCTTCGATCGTTACGCCGTTCCTCAAGAGCTATCCCGAGATCAAGCTGGAAGTGATCGTCGAGGACAGCTTCGTCGACATGCTGGCCGCGGGGTGCGACGCCGGCATCCGCTACGACGAGCGGCTGGAGCAGGACATGATCGCCGTGCCCATCGGCCCGCGCTTTCAACGCTTCGCGACTGCCGCGGCGCCGGACTATCTCAACGCACGAGGTCGACCGGAACACCCGCGCGACCTGCTCGCGCATGACTGCTTGCGCGGACAGTTTGCCAGCGGCGCCATTCCCACGTGGGAGTTTGAACGCGACGGCGAGATCGTACGCGTCGACCCGACGGGTCCGTTGATGGTCCGCCTGGGAGCGGCAGTGGATCTGGCCGTTGAGGCGGCCGTGGGCGGTCTCGGTGTGATCAATCTGTTCGAGGATTGGCTGCGTCCTCACCTCGACAGTGGCGCGCTTGAACCCGTGCTGGAACCGTGGTGGCAGACCTTCACAGGTCCGTTTCTCTACTATCCCGGACGCCGTCATTTGCCTGCACCGCTGCGCGCGTTTGTCGATTTCATCCGATCGCGGTGAACGTGAGCGGCGATGGCTGAGCCGCCTTGATGGGGACCGAGTCGAGCGCTCGACTCGGTCCTTTGCGTTATCGATCACGGGCGATTTCTGCCGGCGCCGCATCGCCTGCTTTCTGCGCCAATGGCAACGCGTCGGTCACCAGGTGCATCAAGAATCGACCGGGCTGCTCCTGCATGATCATGTGTGCCGAATCGGCAAACACCACCAACCGTTTGGACGGCGCCTGTATATCGCTGAACCACTTTTCCGTCAGCTCGTGCGCGGTGGTGTAGTCATGCTGCCCCACGAACACGATCACCGGGCAATCGAATTGTGTAGTGTGATCGAAATCGACAGCGAGCAATGGCTGCAGCAGGTGATTCAGCGAAAACAGGCTGCCCTTGCCGATCGCAGTAAGGTCTGCCTTGCTGTAGTCGGGTGATAGGGATTCGGCATCGTCTTCGAACTGATAGTCCTGACGACCGTAAGCGAGACCGCCGTAGTACATCTCCCATTTGCTGCGCATGCCAATGTTGTCGAGGGTCAACTTCGGACCCGGATAAGGCGCCATCGCTTTCAGTTCACGCATGGCCTGGGTGTTGCCCTGGGCAATGGCTTCGCGCAGAGCGAAGGCATAGCCAACCTCTTCGTTATGGCGCCCGTTCACGACCTGGCCCACCGAGATATAAGCGTAGAACCAGTCCGGATGTTGCTGGGCCAGATGCACGCCGAGCACCGTGCCCCACGAATGTCCCAGCAGGAAAATCTTCTGCTTGCCGTAGTGCTGGCGCAGGTACTGCACGACCTGCGCGGCATCATCCGTCATGCCATCGACGGTCATCCCCGCTTCCATCGCCTGCTCGGTATTAGCCTCGTAGGTTTTGCCGGAGCCGCGCTGATCCCACTGCACCACGGTGAAGTAATCTTCCCAGGGCGTCTGGAACGTATAGGCTTCCGGCATCGCCGGAGAAGCCGGACCGCCATGCAGGAACAGCAGGATCGGATTGCGCCGATCCTTGCCGCGGATCGACAGCCATTGGTCGATACCATTGATGCGTACCTTGACCCTCTCGTCGACGCCGTTCGGCGAAACGATCTTGCGATTGCTCTCGAGAATCCGGGTGACTTCGTCGCGCGACATCAGCGTTGATTTGCCTTGTGTGGAAGTGACGCTGGCTGCGCCTGCGGGTTCCGCAGCGACGGAAACGTTGGCGGCGATCATTCCAACAGCAACGGCCAGCATGAAAAGAAACGGCGTGCGGAAGATGGTCAACGAAGCTCTCCTTATGTGATATCCGATAAACCGCCTGGCTCAGCGAGACAGACGAATGCGGGACACAGTGGCCTGGCATGCATGCCAGGCAAACACGACACTGTTGTATGTAGCCAGAGCAAGCGATATGCCAACAGCGCATTCGCGGCTGAGGCGAGTCGATTCAACAGGTTGCCTGCTCACCGTCGCTACACGCCGCCGTCCGCGGACAAGTTGACGGACGTCCGGTCACTGCGCGCCGAGTGTCGACGCGGTCATCATCGCGTGCGGCATTCCACGTCGCCAAATGCTGCTTGCGGAAGCGCGGATCCATGGGATTCGGTCTCCGCGTCAGTACAAAGTTTGCAGCCGCTGATCCGGGAACGCGGCGATATCGAGACGCATGTGATCGCCGATGCCGATCACACCATCGCCGTCAATCCGCACGAAAAAATGCCTTCCGACAAGACAGGGCTACTCGCAGCGCACCCGGAGTCGCCGACGTATTTCTTTATTCTTGGAGATAGCCCAGACCAGCATGCACCAACTCGCTGACACCGGTTCTCAGGATTTCTCCGCTTCGGCGAAATAGTCGATCACCGCAATGCATCCCAGGATGACGAAAATAATCCCGCCAACGATCGACCAGACGGGAAACATCAACCATTTCGCCACGTACCGCATATATCCCCCTACTTCCCTGTCAATCACGCATGGTGACGTCAATAGATGACGCCACCACGACATTCTCCACATCCCTTGATGTCTGACATGGATCACCGGCGCACACCCAGATTGACCGCCGCTTTACCGTGCAAAGAAAACGGGCGCCAAGGCGCCCGTCTTTTCAACTCACGATGTCGCCGCGATCAGATGCCGTAGTACATCTGGAATTCGATCGGGTGGGTGCTGGCGCGGTAGCGGGTGACTTCCTTCATCTTCACTTCGATGTAGGCATCGATGAAGTCGTCGGTGAAGACGCCGCCGGCCTTGAGGAAGTCGCGGTCCTTGTCCAGCGCTTCCAGTGCCTGGTCGAGGCTTGAGCACACCTGCGGGATGTTCTTCTCTTCTTCCGGCGGCAGGTCGTACAGATCCTTGTCGGCCGGTGCGCCCGGGTCGATCTTGTTGATGATGCCGTCGAGGCCGGCCATCATCAGCGCGGTGAACACGAGGTAGCCGGAGTTCATCGGATCGGGGAAACGCACTTCGATGCGGCGGCCCTTCGGGCTCGCCACGTACGG
>Ga0302314_10017482_pt1 | contig 12028 bp, 13 predicted proteins | sample III_Palsa_N2_3_FD_200533 | JGI IMG/M metagenome (GOLD analysis project Ga0302314, IMG submission 200533) | Peat permafrost microbial communities from Stordalen Mire near Abisko, Sweden - III_Palsa_N2_3 | ecosystem: Environmental > Terrestrial > Soil > Palsa > Peat permafrost | place: Sweden...
TGCCTACAGATATGGTGGGGCGGTATCTGCATGATGGAACGAATCCTGGATTGGCGAAGCGGTACAACCTTGCGTTGCGCGAAGCGGTAGCTGTGGGTGCGGGCTGGTTGCTGTTGCTGGATCAGGACACGGCTGTGACGGCGGAGTATCTGGCTGAGCTTTGTGAGTTGGCGCAGAGTTTGCGGGATTAAGCGAAGGTGGCGGCTGTTGTGCCGAAGTTGCTGCTGGATGGCGGAGTGCAATCGCCGCATCTGCCGAATGTGGCGCGGTACCGGCGAGCGTCGCAGAGTTTGGATGTGTCGAAGGTTGGGTTGATGCAGGGCCGCGTGCGCGTTTATAACTCGGGCGCGATGATTCGCGTGAGTGCGCTGGAGGCGATGGGTGGATTTCCGGAGGCGTATTGGCTGGACTATCTGGACCACGCTACGTTTGCGAGCCTACAGGAAAACGGCGGGGGCATTTATCTGATGGCGTCGAGTCTGAATCATGAGATGTCGATCTATCTGCCGGGCAAGCATAGTGACCCTGGCAATGCTGCTCGGCAGACGAACCAACTCGCTGCGGAGAATCGTTTTTATCGCGAGCATGGAACGCTGGAGGAGCGGGTTTGGCATCGGCTTGCGCTGGCGAAGCAGGCGCTGCGGTCTGCGTTAGGGAAACACTTCTCGGAGGCTGGACGATATTTGCGCGCGGCTGTGGCAATGGATCGAGGGCAAGCGTGATCGAGACAGGCCTTATCGAGACAGACGTGCAGGTTTTGCTGGCAACGTATAACGGCGAAGCTTATCTGCGGGAGCAGATCGAATCGATCCTGGCGCAGACGATGCCGGTGAGTGTGCTGGCGCGGGATGATGGATCGCGTGATGGGACAGTTGCGATTTTGGAAGAGTATGCAGGGCGTTATCCGGAGCGCTTTACGTTGCTGCCAACTGGGGCTTCGACCGGGAGCGCGAAAGGGAACTTTCTTCGCCTGATGGAAGCAGCTACGGCTGGCTATGTTGCTTTCGCGGATCAGGATGATGTGTGGGTTCGCGAGAAGATTGCGCTTGAGATGGATGCGATGCGTGGGCTGGAGCAGAAGCATGGAGTGGGCGGACCGCTGTTGGTGTTCAGCGATTTGATGCTGGTGGATGAAGAGTTGAAGGTGCTGCATAAATCGATGTGGAAGCAGCAGGGGATTGATGCGGCGAACATTCATCGGTTTGCGCGAATCGTGGCGCAGAACGTAGCGACGGGGTGCACGGAGTTGATCAATCGGCCACTGCTGCAGCTTGCGATGAAGATGCCGGAAGATGCCTTCATGCATGACTGGTGGATTGCGATGCTGGCGAGTGGGTTTGGCGCGTCGGCGTTAGTGTCGCAGCCGACGGTGTTTTACCGTCAGCATAGCCATAACGTGTTGAGCGCTGTGCTGCATGAGCGGCCAAGTGGCGTGCCACAGTGGCGCAATCACGCGCAGCGAAGAGAGCAGTGGGAGATGAGCGTGCATCAGGCGGAGGCGTTGTGGCGTGTGCATGGCGGAGATCTCACGGCGAAGAAGCGAGATGTGCTGGCGGCTTTTCTGCGTTGTGAAACGCATCCGAACCGCGTGGTGCGGGTTTTTACGTGGCTGACGCAAGGGTTCTTTTTGAATGGTGGCTTGCGGGCCAATCTCGCGACCCTTTGGTATCTGTGGGACATGAAGGTGGCCAAGCAAACGGCCGCGGTGGTTTAAGGATGGCGGCTATGAGTACGTCTCCGACTGTGCAGGTTTTGCTGGCGACTTATAACGGAGAGCGATTTCTGCGGGAGCAAATCGAATCGATCCTGGCGCAGACGTATACGCCGCTACAGATTCTTGCGCGCGATGACGGATCGCAGGATGGGACTCGCACGATTCTTGAGGAGTATGCGAGTGCTTCTCCGGAACGATTTATGTTGATGCCGTTGGATGCGACGACGGGCGGTTCCAAGTGGAACTTTGTGCGACTGCTACAGGCGGCGACGGCAGAGTATGTTGCGCTTGCGGATCAGGACGACGTCTGGTTGCCGGATAAGATCAGCCGCGAGATGGAAGCGATGCAGACGTTGGAGCGGAAGAATGGTGTTGAAAAACCGCTGCTGGTGTTTAGTGATTTGCGCATTGTGGATGATGAGCTGCGGACAAAGTTTGAGTCGTTGCGAGAGCACCAGGGGATCGAGCCTGCGAGCATTCATGAGCTGCGGAGGATACTGTCTCAAAATGTTGTGACGGGATGCACTGCGTTGCTGAATCGTCCGCTGGTGCAGCTTGCGACGCGTATGCCGGCAGAGGCGTTTATGCATGACTGGTGGATTGCCCTGCTGGCGTGTAGCTTTGGCGATGCGACTGCGATGCCGGAGCCTACTGTGCTTTATCGCCAGCATGGAGCGAATGTGTTGGGGGCGGGGACTGTTCGCAGAGTGAGTGGCGCTCCTGCGTGGCGGCAACATGGTTTGCGCAGAGAGCAGTGGGAGATGACGGTGGTGCAGGCGCAAGGGATGCTTCGCGTGCATGAGAGCGAACTGACGGCGCGACAGAGAGATTTGCTAGAAGCTTATGTGCGTTGCGAAACGAGTTCGAATCGTTTTGTGCGTGTGTTTACGTGGCTTTCGCATCGCTTCTTCCCAAATGGATTGAGAGCTATTGCTGCGCGGCTTTGGTACTTGTGGGACATGGACGCTGCGAAGCGGGATGTGGCTGGTTGAACCTCTGCGACGTAGAAGATGTTGTCGCGGCAAGTCGTTATGGCTTGCGAAGAAATGAAAAGTCCCCCTCGCAAAGTAGAAACGCGAGGGGGACTTTTCTTTCAGCATTGCGTTTGTGTTTAGTGGTGTTCGCCGCCGCCACCATGTTCACCGCCGCCGCCATGTTCGCCACCACCACCGCCGTGGGTGTAGCTGCCATGCTGCTGTTCGGTGTGATAGTGGCCGACTGGATCGCTGTAGCGGCTACCGTGGAAGCTCTGGAAGTGGTCGGGGTTTTCGCGATAGGGGCCGTGCGAAGGATATCCGCCGTGGTAGCCGTAGCGCGGATCATACTGATGATTGACGTGTCCATAGAAGCCGGGACCGCCGTGATAGTAGGGGCCTGCACCGACGAAGCCGCCGCCAACAAACCACTCAGGACCGTAGTACCCGTAAGGGGAGCAGCGGTAAGGAGCATAGCCGTAGTAACCGTAAGGGCAGGATGGGCCTACGCCGATACCGATAGAAATCTGGGCTTCCGATTTGGGCGTTGCTGCACTCGCAAAGAAGAAGATAGCAGCCGCCAGAAGCACGTACTTGAGTCCACGCATGAATTACCTCAACGCAGTGTGAGTGCTTAGCCGACAAGCGAGTTGTACCGCGAGTGTCATTAAGAAGACAAATAGCGAGGACCATTTGTGCGTCGCGACGAATATGGAGGAATTGTCGATTCCGATCCGAAGAAAAAGCCCCTCGTGCAGGAATTGCACGAGGGGCTTCGGTTGGAGTTGCGGGTGTGGTTTAGCGGTGGGGCTTATCGGCGTGACCCTGGCCGTCGCGGCTTTCGTTTGCCTTGAACGCAGCGTGCGGAGCCTGGGCTGGGCCATGCTCAGGCGCGCGTCCTTTGTAGCCGTGCTGGGGATCGTAGTGGTTGTTCACGTTGCCGTGGAAGTTAGCAGGGCCGTGGAACCACTTACCCGCGCCAACGAAGCGTCCGCCTGCGAACCACTCCGGACCGTAGTAGCCATCGGGAGCGCAGTTGTAGGGCGCGTAGTCGTAGTAGCCGTAAGGGCAGGAGGGCTCAGCACCGATGCTGATATTGATTTGCGCGTGCGCTACGGGAGCGGCTGCGGCTACGAGAGACAAAGCAGAAGTAGCAAGAATGGACTTGATGAAACGCATTAAGTAATCACCTCTGGGAAGATAGGACGAACGACCTCTGAAGGAAGTTTGCCCTGGAGGCATTAAATGTTGGGCGGAGAACTGACCGCTGTTGGGGTTGCCTGACTGTTGAAATTCGTCGCCCCAAATGCACGTGAAACCGCTTGCAAAGAGCGGGAGGAAGCGGATTCGTTCGCCTTGCTCAGAGTGATCACAAGCAAGGCGAGACGATATTCCAACGAGCCAGGCAAGATAGCCCTTAGGTGCGTTTGGGTTTGCCGAAGGATTTGCGCTTTGGCGGAACCGGCTTCTTGAGCTGTGCGGCTTCCGGCATGGTCTTCTTGCGTTCGACCTTCTTGCCTGCGGCTGCACGGCCAAGGGCCTGCACTTCGCCGGTGGTAAGTTCGCGGAAGGCGCCGGGTGGTACGTCGAGCACGAGCGCGCCGTAGCCGATGCGGCGGATCTTTTCGACGTGGTGGCCGATCTCTTCAAACATCTTGCGAAGCTGGCGGTTGCGGCCTTCGGTGAGGGTCACTTCGAACCATGGATTTTCGCCGCGGCGAACCTGCTCGATCTTTGCGGGCTGTGTGAGCACGCGATCACGGCGACCGCCGCGAACTTCGTTGAGACGGCCGCGGTCGATCATGATGCCGTGGCGAAGGTTGTCGATGGCTTCTGCGGTCGGGGCTCCGGAAACTTTGACGAGGTAGGTTTTCTCGACGCCAGCGGCGGCCTTGGAGAGCTTGTTGGCGAGCTCGCCGTCGTTGGTCATGAGCAACAGGCCTTCGGAGAGGTAATCGAGGCGGCCAACGGGGTAGAGGCGCGGCATCTTGGAGTGCTCGCCGGCTGCCTTCTTCTGCGCGTCCTGTCCGAGGAGCTGCATGACGGTGGGGCGATGCTCGGGGTCGTCGAGCGTGGTGACGTAGCCGCGCGGCTTGTTGACCATGAAGTAGCGTTGGGCTTCGGGACCGTGGAGGAGCTTGCCGTCGACACGGATGTGGTCGCGCGTGGCGTCGGCGCGTGTGCCCAGCTCGGTGACGACCTGGCCGTTGACGATGACGCGGCCTTCGAGGATGATCTCTTCGGCTTTGCGGCGGCTGGCGATGCCGGCCTGCGCGAGAATTTTCTGGAGACGGTCGCCTTTAGGGGCGTCGCCTTCGGGCTTGGGAGTGGATGTCTTGCTCATGTTGGCTGCTTTCTGACTGCGGAGTTGCTCGTCGCGGTCGGTGGTGCTGGTTTAAGTGTATGCGTGTGGCGTGGCCGATTGCGAAGAAATCGCACGGAGGGCACGATGTGCTGCTAAGTTGCGTCGTTTGAGGACGCGGGGACATCGATTAAGGGTATGAGTGATTCCATAAAGTCGATTAGCGTGGTTCGGCCTTCGCAGTTTCAGTCAGGAACTCTTCAAACCTCCGGGTCAACCCGGCTGGCGGCGATTCCCGGGGCGTTGAGCGTGGACTCCCCAATGTGGGCGGGGACGTTTCTTGTTGAACCGGGAGCGAAGACGGGCGTTCATCATCATGGCGAGCAGGACACGGTGGTCTATGTGCTGGAAGGAGAGTCGCTGGTGCGGTGGGGTGAGAAGGGGGAGCACTCGGCGACGGTACATGCCGGGGATTTTCTGCATGTGCCGGCGTGGCTGATTCACATGGAGATCAACCCTTCGCAGGAGAAGCCGTTTCGGTGGATCGTGGTGCGGAGTACGCCGGAGCCAATCGTGGTGAATCTGCCGGATTCGGTTTGGGAGTGATTTTTCTAGTCGAGAGCGTCGCGGAGGGGCTCGATGGAGTGGGGTTCGTCGCCGCGGGGCCGCTCGATCGCCGGGGGTTTTGGCGAGAGCGGCTGGTCGGGAGCGCCCTCGTTGTCGCCTTCGGGCGTAGCGAGGGTATCGGGCTCGTTGTCTTCGGGCGAGTCAGCCGGTTCGGTGGGGAAGTTTGAAGTTCCGGACATGGATTACTCCCCGTCTTCGTTCTCTTCTGCCTGGATTTCGCCTTCGACTGCGGAGGGATCGTCGGTGGTGTCGTCGGCGTAGCTGGGCGGAGGGCCGGAGATGCGGCCGTCGATGATGGTGTCCTCTACGGGATCGACGCCTGGGTCGTCTTCAGAGCTGTCGCCGTCGGCCTGTGGCTCGTGGACGTCAGCCATGGGTTCGACTTCGCGGGGATCGGCGTGCTCGCGGCGGACGCCTTCGGGGTGGGTGGACTTGTCGCTGAGGAGCTCCTCGGGCGATTCGTGGAGGATGTTGGTGGGCTCGGGTGCGGCGTTGAGCTCATCCACGCTGGGCGATTCGCCGCTGGCTGCGGCTTCAGATTGGTGGTTTGGGGCTTCCATGGGGATTTCCTCCTGGACTGGTTCGGCGTCAGCGAGTTCGCCGGCCATCTTTTCAAACTCTTCGATGCTGGGAAGCTCGTTGATGTCTTTGAGGCCGAAGCGAAGGAGGAAGTCCTTGGTGGTTTTGTAGAGGATGGGGCGGCCGATGACCTGTTTGCGGCCGGCGGTGGTGATGAGCTTGCGGGCCATCAGGGAGCCGAGCACGCCGCCGGAGTCGACGCCACGGATCTCGGAGATCTCGGGCGCGGTGACGGGCTGCTTGTAGGCGACGACGGCGAGGGTTTCGAGGGCCTGGAGCGAGAGCTTGAGAGGCGGTTTGAGGCTCTTGACGAAGCCGCGGACGGCGTCGTGGTACTCGGGCTTGGTGGCCAGGCGGTAGCCGCCGGCGACTTCGCGGATTTCGAGGCCACGGTCGTCGCGGGCGTAGTCGGCGATGAGGCTGTCGAGGAGCGAGCGGAAGTACTCGCGGAGCTTGCGCTCGCGTTCGCGGGCGAGCTTCTTCTCTTCGGCGGCGGACGGGGTGTCGGCGGCGTCTGCGGGCGCGGCATCCGGCTCCGTGGAGGACTCTTCGGCGGTCGCGGATTCTGGCTTGGCGGAGGACTCTGCTGCCAGTTCGGCTTCTGGAGCGCCGGTTTCAGGCGTGGATTCCGGCTCGGAGCTGGCGTCCTGCTCGTCGTTCAGGGCGAGCGACTGCTGCTGCGATTCAAGCTCGTTGAGTTCGGTCTGGGCTTCTTCTCCCAGCAGTCCGGTGAGTTGGGCGAGCGTCACAGGTTCTTCGGACGCGTAGATGACGGCTTCGATCTTGGCTTTAAGGCTCATTTGTTTGCAGGGTTGAGTGTATCGCGAGCAGGGGTCAGCGAGGCGAAAGTATGGAGGCGAAAAGCGCTGCCAGGGTGGAAGTGTCGCCGTGCATGACGGCACGGTCGCGTGCGGCGTAAAGATCTTCGCGGGCGGATTCCGGGGCGGCAAGAGCGGCCCAGTCGAGCTGGAAGCCCGCATTGTGAGCAAGGCCGTGAAAGAAGAGCCGGAGGGTTCGGCTGTTGCCTTCGCGGAACGGATGGACAGCGTCGAATTCGCCGTAGAAGTAGGCGGTACGTGCGGCGAACTGGTCTGCGGGGATTCGCTGCAGGTAGTTCTCTGCCTCAAGGAGGGTAAAGATGCGCTCAAGTCCTGCATCGACGAAGGCCGACTCGCCATACATAACGACGGAGCCGTTGAGCCGAGTCTTGGTCATGCGGCCTAGATCGCGCCGGGTTTCACCAGCCCAGGGGTAGATTTGGCCGAAGAGAGTCCGATGGATCGATTTGAGATACTTGAGATCAGTAAGGCGGGGTGGGTTTTTGTAAAGGTCAACAGCTGCGAGAGAGGCACTGAGCGACTCAAAGACTTCCAGTTCGGTACGGTCGAGAATGCCAGGTAGATTGCGAAGGACATTCGTGCCGGGGAAGCAGTAAGGGTCTACCAGTTTTTTATTCAAGCTGCTGTAGAGCGCGTAATGGTGCGCTGGGCCAGAAGAATGGCGACGGCTTGTTGGGAGGTAATCTCTCCAGCCAGGATGCGAGCTTTAAGGGCGAGATACTCTGGGAAGTCGGTGGGGTCGATGCCTTCGAGACGGACACTGGCTTCAGATTGGCGGAAGGCTTCGGCGTGCGCGGCGGTATCGTTTTTTGGGGTTATCGTAGACATCCGGGGCACACCTCCGTAGAGATATTTTACCAGTAGGCAATGGGGGATGAAAGCGAAAACGGCAAGCCGTTGGGCTCGCCGCTTCCTGAGTTGTACTGCCTGATCTGCTGTTAGCTGGCGAGCTTGTTGAAGAGCAGGAAGAGGACGCCGGAGAGCACAGCAGCGGCCGGGAGCGTGAAGATCCAGGCCAGGGCGATGTCGCGGATGGTGGACATCTGCAGACCGCTCTTGTTGGCCGCCATAGTTCCCGCGATGCCGGAGCTTAGGACGTGCGTTGTACTTACGGGCAGGCCGTAGCCGTCGGCCAGGCCGATGGTGATCATTGCGGTGATCTCTGCGGCGGCACCCTGAGCGTAGGTGAGGTGGGTTTTGCCGATCTTTTCGCCGACCGTGACGACGATGCGCTTCCAGCCGATCATGGTGCCGAGGCCGAGAGCGAGAGCAACGGCGACTTTGACCCAGGTGGGGATGAACTTTGTCGACTTATCGAGGAACTTCTTGTAGTTGCTGAGGGCGGCTGTGTCCGCGGCGTTGAGCCTGGGGGCTCCGTCGGCTTTGGGCAGCAGGGTGATGGCTGCGCTTGTGAGGTACATCTGGTTGCGGACGTTCGCCTGCATCTTGGCTGGGACGCTGCCGAGTGAGCCGTAGGAGGTTGCTTCGTTGCGGATGTCGGTGACTTCTTGCTGGAGGGCGAGCATGACGGCGGGCTCGTATTTCTTGGAGTTGATGAAGCTCTGGAGTTCGGCGTCGCTGTCGCCGAGGGTGGTGGTGGGATCGACGTAGTTGCTGAGAGCTCCGGCGACCTGCGTGGAGACGGCGGCGAAGGTTTGAACCTCCTGCCGGCTGACAGTGTGATTGAGCGCGTAGGCGGTGGGTACGGTGCCGACGAGGATGAGCATGATGAGTCCCATGCCCTTTTGGCCGTCGTTGGAGCCGTGGAAGTAGCTGACGCCGCCGCAGGTGAGGATGAGCAGGCAACGGATGTAGAACGGTGGCGGTGCGGTGCCTTCTGGAGCTTTGTAGAGGCGTGGGTCGCGGGCGAGCAGCTTGAAGACGAGGAAGAGCAGACCCGCCATGGCGAAGCCGACGACTGGGGAGACGAGCAGAGCGGTGAAGACCTTCTTGACCTGGGTGCCGTCTACGCCGCTTAGGCCGGAGTGGCCGTGCATGAGCTGGTTGGCGATGCCGACGCCGATGACCGAACCGATCATGGTGTGCGAGCTGGAGGCGGGAAGGCCGCGCCACCAGGTGGCGAGGTTCCAGATGATAGCCGCGATGAGTAGAGCGAAGACCATGGCGAAGCCCGAGCCGGAGCTGACCTTGAGGATGAGCTCTACGGGAAGCAGGTTGACGATGGAGTAGGCCACGGCACCGGAGGAGAGCAGAACGCCGATGAAGTTCATGCAGCCGGAGTAGACGACAGCCACGTGGGGTTCAAGCGAGTGCGTGTAGATGCAGGTCGCGACGGCGTTGGCGGTATCGTGAAAGCCGTTGACGAACTCGAAGCCAAGAGCGATGAAGAGTGCAATGCCCAAAAGAATGAAGGGGAAGACCGAAGCCGAGTGGACGACGGAGAGATCAGCGCCGAGATGGGTCGCGATGTACGCGATGCCGGCTACGAGCATGATGCCGAAGACGATGGCTCCCCATTTGCCGGGGGAGGAGTTCGCTAGTTTGCTGTCCAGCAGAGAGGGCGCGGGAGCAAGAGCGGGAGTAGGGGTTGCCGTCGATGACATTGGATTTTCGCCTTGCGCAATTGGGAGTGATTGCTGAGTGCCACCAGCGTAGTGCTGTTTGCGCGTTACGAAAATGAACAGATTGTGAACTTCTGGTGAACGGCTTCTGGAGGATTGCACCTTGTTTGGGGCGAGTGGGGTGGCTATCGCCAATGGTGGCAATGGTTTGCTATGGGATAGGAGTACTGGAACGCAAAGGTCGCTAAGGTTTGCCAAGGAGGGTAGTGCGGGAGCTGGGGAGTATCTGGCGAATCGGGTTAGCTCGATTTGGGATAAGTGATGGGGTGAAAGAGAGCGTATCCCGGGGGCTGAAGCCCAGTTTGGGGCGGGTTTTAATGTCCGGGCTGAAGCCCGGACCTATCTCAGAAGCAAAAGCAAGTGCAGAAGCAGATTCCCTGCGGGAATGACAGCAAGAACAGCAAAGGCAAAGGCAAAGGCAAAGGCAAAGGCAAAGGCAAAGGCAAAGGCAAAGGCAAAGGCAAAGGCAAAGGCAAAACAACAGCAAGAACGATTCGTCAGACTCTATCTAGTTGCCGGGGATTTGGGAGTAGGTAGTGTCCCAGTGGGTGAGGATGTTGTGGAGCACCGTGCTGCCGCAGAGGTATGCGGCTTCGAGCGCGACCCTGCTGCCGATGTAAGGTGCGGTGACGGACTCGATGGCGGTGTGGCCGGGGGCGGGCATGGAGTAGTTGCTGCCGGTGCGGAGGACCATGACGCGGTTGGCGTCGACGCGGTGCATGGCGTTGAGACGCTCGATGGCGTTCATGAAGCCGGAGTCTTCCATCTCGGTCATGGCGAAGGTGCCTTTGCCGTGGGTGTAGAGCCTGACCCAATCTTCGGCGAACTTGGTCATGGTGGGGCCGTGCCAGTAGTAGTCGGAGGCGAAGGTGTCGCCGAGCAGGACGAAGGGCGGACGCTGAGCTTCCGGGAATCCGGTGAAGGTGGCGCGGAAGGCGGCGACCTTGGGGTCGTCCATGAGCTTGAGGTCTTTGGTTTGCGCGAACGCCCACTCAGCTAGCTTGGGGTTGAGCGTGTAGAGGTTGGAGCGCATCCATGAAGCATCCGGGACGCTGGCGGGGTTGGGCCCGTTGGCGCCGTTGGGGAAGAAGCCGTAGGGCCAGTCGGCGGGGGAGTCACGGGTGTCGATGTAGCGGGAGACGTCGTTGACGACGTAGCGTGCCCAGGCGGCGGAGCCCATGGAAGCGACGTGGGGGTCGGCGCCGGCGATGCCGTTGATGAGGATGTAGGCGTGGGTGAGGTCGAAGCGCGGATCGAGGCCGAGCGCCATCATGGAGGCGGTGGAGTTTACGAGCGTGGTTCCGCTGACGATGCCGAGGATGGTGTGGTCGGCGTTGGTGCGGATGGGGTGGGTGCCGCCGGGGAAGTCGAGGGTTTCGTCGAGATGTTCGCGCTCGACCCAGAACTGGAACTCGCCGGGAATGTCTCCTGTGTCTTTGCCGATCTCGAAGGTGGTGACGATGATGGCGCGGATGGGCCATGGCTTGGCAGGAGTTTGCGCGCGTGCGACGAGGCCGGTCGTGAAGACGACGAGAAGGGCGAAGACGGAGACACGAAGACAACGAATGCGCATGCGAAAGGCTCCTGAAAGCAAATGGCGATGGAGCTTCTAGGGTAGCGCATGGTTTGGGGGGATGTAGCGACAGCGGTGGGAGCGAGTGCAAAAGCAAAGGCAAGAGCCAATACAGGGGTCCTTCGCTTTGCTCAGGATGACGGGAGTAGTGGGGATGCAAGCACTGCTATAAAACAAGCAAAGGCAAAAGCAGATTCCCTGCGGGAATGACAGCAAGAAAAGCAAAGGCAAGAGCATGAAAAGGCAAAGGCAAGAACAGAATTGCGGCGCGCACCGTTGGGGGAGGATCGCGGTGCGCGCCAGGTTGTTCGCGTTCGCAGGTTAGCGGCCGATGACTTCCTGCTTTTCGGCGGGGATGCGGCGGATTTCTGCGTCGGTGAGGTTGAGGTGAGATTTGATCATCTCCGGCGGCGAGCGGCGCAGCCAGTTGTTCATGGAGAAGTCCTGGAAGGTGTCAGCCTTGAAGAGTTCTAGGAAGACGAGGTCCGTGTCGCCGGTGTTTTCGATGTAGTGGCCGGCGACGGCGGGGACGTAGCCGACGTCGTTGGCGTTGAAGTCCATGGTGCGGGCGCGGCCTGGTGGCATGAAGACGGTCATGCGGCCTTTGCCGGCGATGTAGAACTGCCACTCGCTGGCGTTGGGATGCCAATGGAGTTCGCGCAGGCCGCCGGGCTTGATGGTGACGAGGCCCGCAGCAATGCTCTTGGAGGCAGGGAAGTTGTGTGAATCCACGACGCGGACTTCGCCGCCGGTGGTGGTTTTGGTGGGCGCCATGGCTTCCATTTTGAAGGTGTAGCTGATGGGCGAAGCGACAGCTTTGCCGCCCACGGCAGCGCGG
>Ga0302314_10017483_pt1 | contig 12028 bp, 10 predicted proteins | sample III_Palsa_N2_3_FD_200533 | JGI IMG/M metagenome (GOLD analysis project Ga0302314, IMG submission 200533) | Peat permafrost microbial communities from Stordalen Mire near Abisko, Sweden - III_Palsa_N2_3 | ecosystem: Environmental > Terrestrial > Soil > Palsa > Peat permafrost | place: Sweden...
GTGGACTCGCGTCCCAGCCCAGGGATGGTGGGCACGCCATTCGGCAGGGGTTTGCGATGAAGATCCACGAGTACCAAGGCAAAGAGCTGTTCCGCAAGCATGGGGTCCCGGTCCTGCGCGGCTATCCGGCGACCACCCCCGAGGAGGCCGAGGCCAAGGCCCGCGAGCTCGGCTCGCCGGTGGTCGTGGTCAAGAGCCAGATCCATGCCGGCGGACGCGGCAAGGGCACCGTCTGGGCCGACGCCGCGATGACCACCAAGGTCATGGATGGCGGGGTCAAGGTCGTGAAGAGCCCGGCCGAGGCCAAGGAGATGGCAACCAAGCTCCTGGGCAACTACCTCAAGACCGTGCAGACCGGCGACGGCAACAAGCAGGTCCGCATGCTCTACATCGAGGACGGCTGCCGCATCGCCAGGGAGCTCTACTACTCGATCACCATGGACCGCTCGGTCTCGGCCCCCCTGCTGATCGTCTCCTCCGAGGGCGGCATGGACATCGAGGAGGTCGCGGCGCACACCCCCGAGAAGCTTTTGCGTGCGCACTTCGACCCGCACATCGGCCTGGGCGACTACCAGGCACGGCGCCTGGGCTTCGAGATGGGCCTCACCGCCATCCAGGTCGGCAGCTTCATCAAGGCCGCCAAGGCCTTGGCCAAGTGCTTCATCGAGACCGACGCCGACATGCTCGAGGTCAATCCCCTGGTGGTCACCGCCGACGACCAGGTGATCGCGCTCGACAGCAAGATGTCATTCGACGACAACGCCCTGTTCCGCCATCCCGAGATCGCGGCGATGATCGACCCCAACGAGGAGGATGCCGCCGAGCTCGAGGCCAAGCGCCATGAGATGGCCTTCGTCAAGCTCAACGGCAACATCGGCTGCATGGTCAACGGCGCCGGATTGGCGATGGCCACGATGGACGCCATCGCCATGTACGGCCAGCCGTGGAACGCCTTCCCGGCGAACTTCCTCGACGTCGGCGGCGGCGCCACCGCCGAGAAGGTCACCACCGCCTTCAAGATCATCCTCAAGGACGCCTCGGTCGAGGCGATCCTGGTCAACATCTTCGGCGGCATCATGAAGTGCGACACCATCGCCACCGGCGTGCTGCAGGCGGTCAAGGAGGTCGGACTCGATCGTCCCCTGGTGGTGCGGCTCGAAGGCACCAACGTCAAGCAGGGCAAGGAGCTGATCGCCGCCAGCACGCTGAAGGTCATCGCCGCGGACGATCTCAAGGATGGCTGCGTCAAGGCCGCCAAGGCCGCCGCCGAGTACCGCACCCAACGTCAGAAGAAGGCCTAGGGGCCTATGCATTCCGGAGCCACACCGTCATGAGCGTCCTCGTCAACAAAGCCACGCGCCTGATCTGCCAGGGCATCACCGGCAAGGTCGGCACCTTCCATTCCAACGGCGCCATCTCCTACGGCACGACCTTCGTCGGCGGCGTGACGCCGGGCAAGGGCGGCCAAGCCTGGACGGCGGAGAACGGCAAGACCTATCCCGTCTGGAACACCGTCGCCGAGGCCGTCAAGCAGGGCGGCGCGACCGCCTCGATGATCTTCGTGCCCCCGGCCGGCGCCGCCGATGCGATCCTGGAGGCGATCGATGCCGGCGTGCCCCTGGTGGTGGCGATCACCGAGGGCATCCCGGTGCGCGACATGTATGCGGTGAAGAAGAAGCTGCTGGGCTCGGCCAGCCGCCTGGTCGGACCGAACTGCCCCGGCGTCATCACCCCCGACGAGTGCAAGATCGGCATCATGCCGGGCTACATCCACAAGCGCGGCTCGACCGGCATCGTCAGCCGCTCCGGGACCCTGACCTACGAGGCGGTCTTCCAGTCCACCAACTGCGGCCTGGGCCAGTCCTCATGCATCGGTATCGGTGGCGATCCGATCAAGGGCATGGACTTCATCGACTGCCTGAAGCTCTTCCAGGACGACGACGAGACCAAGCAGATCATCATGATCGGCGAGATCGGTGGCGACAGCGAGGAGCGCGCCTGCGCCTTCATCAAGAGCTACGTCACCAAGCCGGTGGTCGGCTTCATCGCCGGCTCGCGTGCGCCCAAGGGCAAGCGCATGGGTCACGCCGGAGCGATCGTCTCGGGCAACACCGGGACCGCCGAGGCGAAGTTCGCGGCCATGAAGGACGCGGGCGTGCTGATCGCCGAAAGCCCGGCAACGCTCGGCGAGACGCTGATGAAGGCCGCGAAGCGCTAGCCCCAGGCGCCGTGGCGCGTGGCAGTCGCCACCGCCCGGGCGCCACGATATTTCGCTCCGCATGGCCGGGCAGCATCGCATACTTGCGCGATGCCCAATGCGCTGGCACGTGAATCCTCCCCGTACCTGCGGCAGCATGCCGACAATCCGGTGGACTGGCATCCCTGGGGCGAGGAGGCATTCGCGCTGGCCCGCAGCCGCAACGTCCCGGTCCTGATCTCGATCGGCTACAGCACCTGCCACTGGTGCCATGTCATGGCGCATGAATGTTTTGAAGACCCGGCCACGGCCGCGGTGATGAACGAGCACCTGGTGTGCATCAAGGTCGACCGTGAGGAGCACCCCGAGGTCGATGCGATCTACATGGACGCGGTCCAGGCCCTCTCCGGCCATGGCGGCTGGCCGCTGAACGCCTTCGCCGACCATCACGGCAAGCCCTTCTACGCCTGCACCTACCTGCCCAGCGACCACTGGCTGCGCCTGGTCGACCACCTCTCCACCCTGTGGCGCTCGGACCGCGAGCGCGTGGCACGCGCCGCACACGACATCCTGGCGCACATCTCCGAGCCGTCCGCCAGCCATGGCATGATCCGCGACACCGTCTGGGCTGCGCTCGACAAGCACCTCGAGCGCAGCTTCGATCACCGCAATCCGGGCTACGGCTGGAGCGCCGAGAAGGCGCCCAAGTTCCCGCCCAGCCAGCTGCTGGCCCTGCTTCTGGCCTCCGGCCGCAAGCCGCTGGTGGCGCAGGCCGAGCAGGTGCTCGAAGCGATGCAGGACGCCGGGCTGCACGACCGCGTCGGCGGCGGCTTCCACCGCTACAGCGTCGATGCCCAGTGGCGCGTGCCGCATTTCGAGAAGATGCTCTACGACAACGCCCAGCTGATCGTCGTCTACTGCCGCGCCGGCATCCAGCTGGGCCGGCCCGACTTCCTGCAGACCGCGATCAACGCCGGCGACTACCTGCTGCGTGACCTGCGCGTCGTCGACGGCACGGCCTTCCTTGGCTACGCCAGCGCCGAGGACGCCGACGATCCGGGCGGCGAGGGCAGCTTCTACGCCTGGAGCCCGGAGCAGCTGAACGCGGTGCTCGGCGAGAGCGAGGGGGCGCAGCTCGCCAGGGAATGGGATCTGCAGCAGGGCGCGCCGCACCGCGGCCGCTCCGGGCACTTCGAACCGGTCGCCAGCCACATCCCGCAGCCGCGCGCCGGGCAGTTTGCGCGCATGTCGGAGACCGAACGCCAGGCCGCGCGGCGGCGCTGGGAGCCGCTCTATCCGCGCCTGCGCGCGGTGCGCGACGCACGACCCCGTCCCGGGCGTGATGACAAGGTCCTGACCGACCAGAACGCGCTGGCGCTCGAAGCCTTCGCCGCCCTTGGCCGCTACACGGGACTGACGCGCTTCAGCGACGCCTGCCGTGAACTCGCCGGGGTCCTGGCCACGCGCATGACGCCGGAAGGACTGCTGCGCCTGCCCCAGCGTCCGGGCTTCATCACCGATTATGGCAGCAGTGTCGCGGCCCTCACCGCGGCCTTCGACCTGCTTGGCGATCCGGCGCTGATCACGCTGGCCGAGCGCATCGCTGATGAAGCGATCACGCGGCTGCGCGCCGACGATGGCGGCTTCTATACGACGCCCGCCGGTCGCACCGACCTGGTGCGCCGCTCGCGCGAGCCGACCGACAATGCCTGGCCGTCCGGGCAGAACGCCCTGACCCTGGGTCTGGTGCGGCTGTGGAACCTGACCGGGGTCGGGCGCTGGTGGACGGCCGCGGAGGGCGTCTTCGCCAACGCCGCGAGCATCTGCGAGCAGCAGCCGAGCTCAGTGGCCACCCTGCTTTTGGCCTGGCGCAATGCGCGCCGCGGCCATGGCGCGGCGGTCATCCGCGGGGATCTCGCCGACCCCCTGACGCAGGCCCTGCTGGCGCAGGCGCGGCTCTGCACCGATCCCGCCTTCACCGTGCTCAGCGTCGAGCAGTGCCGTGGCCAGAACTGGCATGTGCTCGAGGGACGCCGCGAGGCGAGCCGCCCCGAGGCGCTGGTCTGCCTCGACCGCTCCTGCCTGGCACCGGCCCATGATCCGGAGCAGGTCGCGCAGCGGCTCAGCCAGGCCGCGCGCTAGGCCACGCGACGACCCGGGCCGCTGCGCTTAGCCGCGTGCGGGCTCGGCGCCGGAGGCGATCAGCTCGCGGGTCTTCTGGGTGAGCAGGAAGTCGTTGGCCATGACCTGCTCGAGATGGCGCATGCGGCCCGGGGTGGCGCTTGCGAGCATCAGCGGACCGACATTGCGCTCGATCAGGAAGCGCGCGTGCGAGGCGATGTATTCCTGGAACTGCGGCAGCCAGCTGTCCGGGCAGTGCTGGCAGAGGTTGATGGTGAACATGCGGCGGCGGGCCCCGCCATTCCACGCCGAATGCGCCGTGTTGTGGTTGAAGATCAGCACATCGCCCGGGGTGCTGTCGAGCGCGACGGCCGGGATCTCGGAGCCGTGCCGGGCCACCGAGCCTGGATTCATCGCCGCCGCCAGGGCCTCCTTGCCGTAGGTGTCGTCGAGGCGGTGCGTGCCGGGGATGACGCGCAGGCAGCCGTTGGCGGCGGTCAGGGGATCGAGGTAGATCGCCATCTTCAGGAAGCGGATGGCGCGGTGCGAGCCATCCGGATGCCAGGCGGTGTCGCCGACGTAGAAGTTGCCGTCGGAGCCCATGTAGTTGAAGTCGTCGCCCAGCAGCGAGCGCGCGGCGCCGTGGATGCCCGGATGGTCGAGCAGCGCCGAGAGCACCGTGGACTGGTCGATGAAGGGCACGATGCAGGAGCGCGCCTTGCCCTCGTGGGGCTTGCCGTCGTGACCGCCGCCGCGCGTGCTCCAGACCTTTTCGAAGGCCTCGGTCACCTCCCGCACCTGGGATGCGAAGAGGCCGGGCAGCTTGAGGAAGCCGAAGATGTCGAAGAAGCGCACCTGCTCGGCGCTGAGCATGAGGTCCGCGGTCGCGGCGGCGGCGGCAGGCGGAGCGGTCTGGGCGGTGGTGGCGGAGGCGGTCATGAGACCCTTTCAGCTGGTGGGGTTCGCGGCCTGGAGGATAGGCAGCGGGGCGCGGCAAGGCCATGGAGGCTGCTCCGGCGCCCATGTCGTTTCCTCTTGTATACGTCATCGCAGTACCATAGTCAGTGTGCGCATGGCCTGGTGGGCGACCGCTTTTCGCCTGTTAGCCATCATATTATCCCCTGCGGGGTGGTGGATATCGTCGTGACGGGTAGCCTCGCATCCATGTCGGTAGCTCGTGCCTCCCCTCACGCCATCAACGATGCGCGCTCGCTCGCCGCACTGGTCGAGTCGTCCCTCAGCGCGGAGTTCGTGCATGGCGATGTCACCCCGATCGCACGACCGCACTCGACCGGCTGGCGCACCATGCCCTACCTGGTCACGGCGCGGCTGCTGGATGGTGAGAACCTGCTCGAATTCGAGGCCCGTCCGCCGCTGATCCAGCACGCGGGCGACTGCCTGGTGGTGCGCGCCGGCATGCGCCACCGCTTCACCCTGCAAAGCGATGGCGAGGCGGTCTCGGAGTGGTCGCACGTCCAGTTCAACGCCTTCTCCTCCATCGACATCCTCGCCGTCATCGAGCCGCCGCTTTTGGTCAGCGGGGCCACGGCGCAGCGCATCGGCGCCATCAACCGCGATCTGACCCAATGCCGTGCGGATGCGACCCTGCCTGGCGCGGTGCATCGGCGTGCGCTGCTGTTCACCCTGCTGGATGCGATCCTCTCGGAGTGCCCGGATCCGGCGCGCACCCTCGAGGCGCTGCGCGAGGCCCAGCGCCTCGCGCCGATCCTGACCGTGATCAACCAACGGCTCGGCGATGCGCAGCTGACCATCGACGAGCTGGCCGGGCTGATCGGCCTGAGCACGTCACGCTTCCACGCGCTGTTCCGCTCGGCCATGGGCCAGGCTCCGGCGCGCTACATCCAGGGCCAGCGCATGGCGCGCGCCGAGCAGCTGCTTTTGGCCAGCGAGCTGAAGATCCGCGAGATCGCCGAGCGCTCAGGCTGGGCCGACGAGTTCCACTTCAGCCGGCTCTTCAAGCAGCTGCATGGCCTGAGTCCGCAGCGCTACCGCGAGCAGACCGCGGCGGTCGGGCTGTAGCGCCGGCATCCTCAGCCGCGCGCCGCACCGCTCTTCCAGCTCGGGATCGCCTCCCACTTCCCGCTCGTGGCCGAGGTCAGGCAGGCCTCGAGGTAGGCCTGGATCTCCGCGCCGCGCAGGATGTCGGGCTGGTCCTGGGTGCCGGTCTTGATGGCGCGGATGAAGCGCTGGTAGTTGTTCGGCGTGGGCTTGAGCTTCTTCTTCTTCCACGACGCCGTCTTCGGATTCTTGCCGAGGTAGAGGTCGATGGCGTCGTAGTCCTCATCGAGGTCGAAACGCAGCGCGCCCTGGGTGCCATGCACCTCGCAGCGCAGATGGTTGAGGTGGCCGGTGGCCCAGCGCGAGGTGTGGACGATGCCGGTGGCGCCGCCGACGTACTGCAGCTCGATGATCGCGGTGTCGTTGGCGTCCAAGGCCCCGCCCTGGTAGGTGGTGACCTCCTTGCCCTTGAGCAGCTTGGGGAAGGTCGCCAGGTTGCAGCGCACGGCCTCGACCTCGCCGGAGACGGCGGTGGTCAGGTCGAGGATGTGGCAGCCCAGGTCGCCGAGCACGCCGCCGGAGCCCTTGGCGGTCTGCAGACGCCACAGCATCGAGTCCGAATGCCAGTCGCCCCAGGTCGAGGTGCCGAGCCAGGACTGGAGGTAGTAGCTGTGCACATGGCGCAGCGTGCCGATGGTCCCGGCCTTGCGCAGCTCGATGCCCTTCTGCATCGCCGCCGAGCGGCGGTAGCTGAAATTGATCATGTGGATGACGTGCTTCTTGGCGGCGGCCTGCGCGGCGGCGGCGACGGCGCGCGCCTCCTCGAGGGTCACGGTCAGCGGCTTCTCGCACAGCACGTGCTTGCCGGCCTTCAGCGCCGCGATGGTCGGTTCGGCATGGAAGCGGTCCGGGGTGACGATGACCACCGCATCGACCAGCGCGAAGAGCTCCGGAAGATCCTTGGCGACGTGGGCGAAGCCCTGGGTCTTGGCGAACTCCTCGGCCCGGCCGGGAATGACGTCGAGGCAGGCGGCGAGCGCAACACCCTTGATCTTCTTGTATTCCGCCGCATGGGCCTTGGCCATGCCGCCGGTACCGATGATGCCGATTTTGACAGGTGCAGCCATGGAGGTCTCCGAAAAGTGATGCGTGAACGGGTGGAGAGGTGGATCAGCGAAGAAGAGCACGATCGCAACGAGATCAGACTGAGATCAGACAGGGAAAAGTGGATGAGGTGAGATGCGGTGCTGATGACCTGTCGGCCGCTTGGGGTGGGTGCGCCAAAGCGTTGGACGCCGGCCCCAGACAGCAGCGCACGGGTGCCAGTGATGGCACCCGTGCGCGGTGAAGCCCTTCAGACGATGTACAGCTGAGCGCTCACTTCGCCTTTTTCTTCTTGGCGGCGACCGAGGCGATCGCGCCGTCGTCCTCATGGACGCTGTCGCCCCACGGGATGACCGTCTCGGGCGCCTTGTCGAACGGGATGTTCGGGCAGGTCTGCGGATACTTGCCTTCCGGCTTGGCCCAGTGCGCCGCATTGCGGATGACCAGCTGGACGTTGGCGTCATGGTAGGTCGGGTAGGTCTCGTGACCGGGGCGGAAGTAGAACACCTTGCCGTTGCCGCGCTTGTAGGTCACGCCGGAACGGAAGACCTCGCCGCCGGTGAACCAGCTGATGAAGATCTGCTCATCCGGAGTCGGGATGCCGAAGGGCTCGCCGTACATCTCCTCATGCTGCAGCTCGAAATAGGGTCCCTTGATGCCCTGGACGATGGGATGGCCGGGATTGCAGATCCACAGGCGCTCCTTCTCGCCGGCTTCGCGCCAGGTCAGGGCGCAGCTCGTGCCCATGAGCGCCTTGAAGATCTTCGCGAAGTGGCCGCTATGCAGGATGATGATGCCCATGCCCTCGAGGACGCGGTTCTTGACGCGCTCGACGATCTTGTCGTCGACCTGCTCGTGGCCGGCATGGCCCCACCAGGTGAGCACGTCGGTCTCGGCGAGGAGCTTCTCGGTCAGGCCATGCTCGGGCTGGTCGAGGGTCGCAGTCACGGCCTTGATCGTCTTGTCCTTGTTCAGGGCGTCGGCGATGGCGGTATGCATGCCCTTGGGGTAGACCTTGGAGACGGCTTTGCTGGTCTTCTCGTGGATGTTCTCGCCCCACACGGTCACCCGGAGATAATTACTGTCGGTCATTGGACTTATAGCTTTCTGGGTTGTAGCAGGCTACAACCGTGGATGTTGTTTATTGAATAGTTGGCCCGAGCCGCGGGTAGTTTCCAGATCCCTCGGGGAAATCAAATGGCAGCGCGCGGTGCATAAATCGCGAGAAATTGCTGGTTGCGAATATACCAGGCCCATAATCGACAGGCCGGACGAGTCGGGCGGCCCCCGGGCCCCGCGCCTGGGAGGCGGCCGGCCCGGGATGCACCTCGACAGATGACAAGACGCGTGGGGCGCGTACGCCACTGTGCGTGCACGCCCGTCACAACCCCTGCGCACGGCGGCCAGCCGTGGTGAGGCCCGCGCCGCGCCGCGCCCACACGGCTGCACCTGCCCCCGGCGGCGTCCTGCGCTGTCGTGAGCCCTGCCGGAGCGGCTGGTGAAGCCTCCGCGCGTCGTGGTCATCTACCGATTCCTGCCGCATTATCGCCGCGCGGTCTACGAGACCATCCATCGCCTCCTGGCGCGACGCGGCATCGACTTCCGCATCTGGGTCGGCGATCAGACCGGAACCTCCGATGCGCAGCGTCATGATTCGATAACCCTGCCCTTCTCGCACCGCATGCCGACCCTGCGCATCGCGCTGCGCGGCCGGGACTTCTTCCTGCACCGGCCACCCGCCCGGCAGCCGCCGCCCTCGCTGGTGATCTGTGAACAGGCGGTCAAGGTCCCGCTCTATTTCTGGTTCTACGCTTTGTCCGGACTGAGGCGCAACACCTTCGCCTGGTGGGGGCAGGGCCGCCATTTCCAGAACGACGGCCTGCGGCTCATGGAGCTGCTCAAGCGTCTGCTGACGCGGTGGTCGGGTCTGTGGATCAGTTACAATGGCCTGACCGACCAGGTGCTCAGGGACACGCTCGGCGTGGCGCCCAGGCGCATCTGGTCGATCGACAATGCGATCGACACCCGGGCCCTGGCCACCGCGGTGGACGCCTGCCGGCGCCAGGGCCGCCAGGCCATCGAGGAGGGCCTGCAGTGCCCGCCCACGACCATGCGGGTGATCTTCTGCGGTGGGCTGCATCCCTCCAAGAACATCCGCCTGCTGCTGGAGGCCTTCCTGATCCTGCAGCAGACCAGGCCGGATGCGCAGCTGGTGGTGATCGGCGATGGCATCGATCGCCCCTACGTCGCCGCCGCCGCGCAGCGCGATCCGCACATCCGCATGGTCGGATTCGCCGAGGGCGTGGTGAAGGCCCGCTGGCTGTCGATCGCGGATGTGTTCGTCTGCCCGGGCATGACCGGCTTGAACATCCTCGACGCCTTCTCATCCCGGCTGCCGTTTGTGACCGTCGACATCCCGACCCATAGTCCGGAGATCTTCTACCTCGACCCGGGGAGAAACGGCCTCCTCGTCCCGCCCACGGCCGCCGGGCTGGCCCACGGCATCGCCCGCGCGGCGGCATCCGACCAGTCCGGCATGACCGCCCAGGCCTGGGAGACCGCCTCGTTCTATACCAGCCAGCGCATGGCGGCGCGCTTTACGGCGGCGATCGTGCTGCTCGTCGGGCGTCCGCGCTATGGGCGCAGGCGGCGTCCGGCGCCGGCGCCGCACCGCTAAGCGCCGGGTTCTCGCGACGCGCAGCCGGGCCGGTCCGCTCTCAGGCAGGTCACCAGGCGCGCTGCCCGGCGGTCGAGGCCTACCCTTCTCGTGGCGTACGCGCAGCCTATGGTCATGGCATGAGCACCACGGCAGCGGCGCGCGTCGCCTCCCCTCTGACCAGCGCCCGATGAGCGCGTCGGGTCCGACCGCCGCCCTGGCCGTCCCAGGCCGGTGCCGGGGCGGCTGCGCAGCCGGCGCGCCGCGCGGCGGGCGTTGAGATGCCCTACAGCGACTTCCGTGCGGTCCAGACCGGCCGACCACAGCCGATGGTCTTCGCGGGCGGGTTCCTGCTGACGCTGCTCGCCGGCGCCGTCAACGTCGCCATGCTCAGCTATTACGCGGTGCCGGTCAGCCACATGAGCGGAGCGGTCTCGCGCCTGGGCATGGGCATCGGCACGCGCCGCCTTGCCGACCTCGGTGTGGTCGTGCTGCTCATCGGCGGCTTCATCGCCGGCTGCGTGCTGACCGGCGCCCTGGTCGGCAGCAGCGCGCTGGCCTCGCGGCGGCGCTATGCGCTGGTGCTCGCCTGCGAGGCGGCGGTGCTGGCCCTCGCCGCGGGCCTGCTCGGTGGTGCTACGCATGTCTCGGTGATCCTGTGCGCGATGGCCTGCGGCATGCAGAACGCGATGGCGAGCAGCTACTACGGCCTGGTGGTGCGCACCACCCACGTCACCGGCATCATCACCGACCTCGGTTTCATGATCGGTGCGTGGCTGGCGAGCCGGCATTTCGTGTGGTGGAAGTTCCTGCTGCTGCTGCTGCTGGTGGGCGGCTACCTGACTGGCGGCACGCTCAGCGCCGCGGCCATGGCGGTCATCCCGGGCCTGGTGCTGTGGGGCTGCAGCGGCATGGCCCTGGCCATCGCGGCGGGCTGCCTGCGCTTCCACCGCACCGTCCCGGAGCCCACGCACGTGGAGGCGCGCAGCACGTGAGCGCTGAGAGCGCTGAGAGGGCACCACGCACGGTGGACATGAACGGCGCCTGCGACGCGCAGGCCAGATCGGTTCAGTCCTCCTGGCTGCTGACCGCGTCGGCCTGGTCCTTGATGCGCATCAGCAGGTGGCAGAGGGCGACGTTGAGGCGGGTCGCCGGGGGCACGCGCGTGGCGTCCTGGTAGCCCTGCAGCAGCAGCTCGAGATCGGGCAGCTCCACGGCGCGGTAGTCAGCCAGCGTCACCTGGTCGGTATTGCGCTGATGCAATTCCAGCAGGTGGCGCATCGCCGTGATCACCGCCGGGCTGAGCACGGCGCAGCCGTCGAGGATCGCGAGCTTCTCCTCGAGCGCCTGCGCGGCGAGCTCCGCACGGCTGCTGGTCGAGGGCCGCTCCCGTGCGATCAGCGCATCGACCAGCTCCTCCATCATCATCACCGCCAGGCCCGCCGCGGTGGCCGCACGCGGGCAGTCGAAGAGCTCGCGCAGGAAGTGCTCGTCGAGGCCGGCCATGCTAGTCGCCCCCCTTCTTGCCCGCAGGCCTGACGCTGTGCGCCTTCAGGCGCGGCCGGGAGAGCTTGCCGGGGGTCGTCGGCGCCGGTTGCGCGGTGGCGCGCCCGCGCGTGGTCGCGCGGGCGATGAACGACAAACTCAGCTCGGCCGACGGCACCGGGGTGCGCGGCGCCTCGATCAGCGACTGGATGGCGCGCGCCGCCCACTCGCCCAGGGCCAGCATCGGCTGGCGCACGGTGGACAGCCCGATCACGTCCATCAGCGGCTGGTCGTCGAAGCCGGTGACCTGGACATCCTCGGGCACGCGCCGGCCGCGCGCGCGCAGCTCCTCGAGCACGCCGACCGCCAGCACGTCGTTGACCGTGACGATGCCGTCGACCTGCGGATGCCCGTCGAGCAGCGCCGCCGCCGCCGCGCGGCCGGCC
>Ga0302314_10017484_pt1 | contig 12028 bp, 11 predicted proteins | sample III_Palsa_N2_3_FD_200533 | JGI IMG/M metagenome (GOLD analysis project Ga0302314, IMG submission 200533) | Peat permafrost microbial communities from Stordalen Mire near Abisko, Sweden - III_Palsa_N2_3 | ecosystem: Environmental > Terrestrial > Soil > Palsa > Peat permafrost | place: Sweden...
GCCATCGCTCCCCTGCCGGCCAGCGCGGCCGCGCCCACGCCGGCCATCGCGGTCCCCGCGACGGCGAGGCCGGTCCCGACGGCGGCGCCGGCGCCGAGCTGCGGCGCGCCCGAGACCAAGCCCGTCGCGATGCCAGGCCCGAAGATGCCGAGGCCCAGCATGGCGAGCGCGGCGAGCACGACCGATAGCGCCTGTTCGACTGTCGGCTGGCCACCGGCATAGGTCTGCGTGAATTGCGAGAAGAGGCCGGTGCCGATGCCGACGATGACGGCCAGCACCATCACCTTCACGCCGGAGGCGACGATGTTGCCGAGCACCTTTTCAGCGAGGAAGGCGGTCTTATTGAAGAGCGCGAAGGGAATGAGGATGAAGCCGGCGAGCGTCGTCAGCTTGAACTCGATCAGCGTTACGAAGAGCTGCACGGCGAGAATGAAGAAGGCGATCAGCACGAGGAGCCACGAGATCATCAGGACCCCGATCTGGACGAAGTTGGCGAAGAAGCTGGTGAAGCCCATCATCTGGCTGGCCGCATCGAGCAGCGGCTGACCGGCATCGAGCCCGACCTGGGCGAGGTGCCCCGGCTGCAGGAAAGTCGCGGTCGAGATCGTCGAGCCGCCTGCCTTCAAGCCGAGGCCGGCGAAGCTGTTGAAGACGATCGCCGAGAGATTGTTGAAGTTGGTGATGATGAAGGCGAAGAAGCCGATGTAGAGGGTCTTCTTCACGAGCCGTTGGAGGATGTCCTCGTCCGCGCCCCAGGCCCAGAACAGACCGGCCAGCGTGATATCGATGACGATCAGGGTCGAGGAGAGATAGCCGACCTCCCCTTTGATCAGGCCAAAGCCGGAATCGATGTAGGTCGTGAAGGTGTTGAGGAAGGTGTCGATGACGCCGACGTTGTTCATCGCGCACCTCCCGCAGTATTGGTGGCCGGCGCGACGGCGCCCGGGGGCGTTTGCGGCAGCGGCCGCGCCGGCCTGCCTAAGAAGCGCCGGCGGTTCTCCTCCCAGACCGCCACGCAGCGCGCATCTTCGGCGTCCTGCGGCCCGAGCGCGCCGCAGCGGCGCAGCTCGGCCGAGAGGTCATCGGATGCAGGGTTTGGAATGGTCGAAGTCGTCTCGATCACCGACGGCGCGGGCCGCAGATGAATCGCGACCAGGCTCACGACGATAACCGCGATCAACGCGATGATCGCGGCGATGCGGAACGTGTCCGACCGACCCAGCATCGCGGCTGCTCAATTGCCGCTGAACATGGTGACGTTACTCGGCACGTACCCGCTGCGCGTGTGGAAGGTCTGATAGTTCTGTTGGCCCTGCGCCTCGGCCGAGGCTGTGCGCGCTTGCTCGAGCGCATCTGCCCGGCTCTTGGCCGACAGCACCGCGACCAGATCAGAGAGCTGCTGCGATTGCAGCGCCAGGAGCTGGTTGCCGGCCTGCGCCGCCTGCAGCGCGCCGGTGGCGCTCTGGCTGGCGGTGACCAGCGAGGTCATGGCGCTGGAGTTGGTCGAGATGTTGCCGACCACGCCCGCCTGGATCTTCAGGCTATCCTCGAAGGCGCCCACCGAGTTTTGCCAACGGGTCTGGGCGTTCGCCACCATCGTGGCGGTCGAGCCTGTGCCCGCCGCTGTCCCGTAGCTGGTGGAATAGGCCGTCTGGACGCGCTGGACGTTGAAGGAAATATTCTGCGCCTGGCTGAGCAGCGACTGGGTCTGGGCGATCGACGACTGGAGCTGGGTCAGCGTCGACATCGGGAGGTTGGCGAGGTTGCGGGCCTGATTGATCAGGCTCGTCGCCTGGTTGTTCAGCATCGTGATCTGGTTGGTGATCTGCTGCAGCTCGCGCGCGGCCGTCAGCACATTCTGGCTGAAGTTGGTCGGGTCGTAGACGATCCACTGCGCCGACGCGGGTGGTGCAGTGACGGCCAGAGTGAGCACGGCGGCGCTCGCCGCCGCCAGATGGCGCAGCTCGATCATGAGGACGTCTCCAGGTTGGTCAGGTGAGGGATAAGATCGGCCGCCCAGGCCAGATCGTGATCGAGAAGCCAAGCAGGCGTGAAAGCCTCGCGACCGTGCTCGGCCAGCACGCGCTCGATCGCGGCGTGATCCTGCTTTGACGAGGCGGCGCAGAAGGCGAGCGCGGCGGGCCCCAGGCCCAGCTCGAACAGCCGATTTCCCCGCCGCGATTGGTAGTAGTAGTCGCGCTTCGGCGCGGCCCGCGCGAGGATCTCGATCTGGCGATCGTTGAGGCCGAAGCGCCGATAGATCGCCGTGATCTGGGGCTCGATCGCGCGCTCGTTCGGCAGGAAGATACGGGTCGGGCAGCTCTCGACGATGGCGGGCGCGATGTTGCTTCCGTCGATGTCGGAGAGCGACTGGGTGGCGAAGACGACGGACGCGTTCTTTTTGCGGAGCGTTTTCAGCCACTCGCGGAGTTGCTGGGCGAAGGCGGGGTCGTCGAGGACCAGCCAGCCCTCGTCGATGATGAGCAAGGTCGGCCGGCCGTCGAGACGGCCCTCGATCCGGTGGAACAGGTACGTCAGCACGGCCGGCGCCGCGCCGGCCCCGATCAGCCCCTCGGTTTCAAACGCCTGGACCGGAGCGGAGCCGAGCTGCTCGGCCTCTGCGTCGAGCAGCCGGCCTGAAGCGCCGCCAACGCAATAGGGGTGAAGCGCCTGCTTCAGCGCCGTCGATTGGAGCAGGACCGCAAGGCCGGTGATAGTGCGCTCACCTACGGGCGAGGAGGCCAGCGAGGTCAGCGCCGACCAGACATGCTCCTTGGCGGTCGGATCGATGGTGACGCCTTCCTTCGCAAGGATCGCCGCCACCCACTCCGCGGCCCAGGCGCGTTCGGCCTGGTCGTCGATCCGCGCCAGCGGCTGTAGCGAGACGGAGTGCTCCGAGCCGGCGGAGAGGCTGCCGCCGAGGTCGTGCCAGTCGCCGCCCATGGCGACGGCCGCGGTGCGGATCGATCCGCCGAAGTCGAAGGCGAAGATCTGATTGTTGCGGTAGCGGCGGAACTGCATTGCCATCAGCGACAGCAGGACCGATTTGCCCGCGCCGGTCGGGCCGACGATCAACGTGTGGCCGACATCGCCGATATGGAGGCTCAAGCGAAACGGCGTCGAGCCCTCGGTCTTGCCGAACAGCAGCGGCGGCGCCTGGAAATGCTCGTCCCGCGCCGGGCCTGCCCAGACCGCCGAGAGCGGGATCATGTGCGCCAGGTTCAGGGTCGAGACGGGCGGCTGGCGGACGTTGGCGTAGGCATGGCCGGGAATTGACCCGAGCCACGCCTCCAGCGCATTCACCCCTTCCGGCATGCAGGTGAAGTCGCGGCCCTGGATCACCTTCTCGACCAAGCGGAGCTTCTCAGCCGCAAGACCCGGGTCCTCGTCCCACACCGTGACCGTCGCGGTGACATAGGCTTGGCCGACGTCGTCGGTGCCCAGCTCTTGGAGCGCCATGTCGGCGTCGGCGGCTTTGTTCGCGGCGTCGCTATCGACCAGGGTCGATGCCTCGTTGGTCATCACCTCCTTGACGATTGCGGCGATGCTTTTCCTCTTCGCGAACCACTGCCGCCGGATCTTGGTCAGCAGCTTCACCGCCTCGGTCTTGTCGAGGAGGACAGCGCGCGTTGACCAGCGATAGGGGAAGGCCAGCCGGTTCAGCTCGTCGAGGATGCCGGGATGGGTCGTGGTGGGGAATCCGACCACGGTCAGCGTGCGGATGTGGTGGACGCCGAGGCGCGGCTCTAGGCCGCCGGTCAGCGGCTCATCGGCTAGTAGCGCATCCAGGTGCATCGGCGTTTCGGGAACGCGGATCCGCTGCGACCGGGTCGAGATCGTCGAATGCAGGTAGGTCAGCGTCTCCCCGTCATCGAGCCACGCCACCTCAGGCATGAAGCCCTCGACGAGCTGCAGCACGCGGTTGGTACGGTCGACGAAACCGTGCAGCAGTTCCCAGGGATCAACGCCGCTCTGGGAGCGGCCCTCATAGAGCCAGCCTTCGACGCGCGAGGCGTCCTCGGCGGGCGGGAGCCAGACGAGTGTCAGGAAGTAGCGGCTCTCAAAGTGGGCGCCGGCCTCCTCAAAAGCATCCTGCCGCTCGAGGTCGACCAGCGCCGAGGCCGGGTCAGGGAACGCCGAGTGCGGATAGGTCTGGGCGGCGATCCGCTGCGCTTCGACGAAGATCGCCCAGCCGGAGCCGAGACGGCGCAACGCGTTGTTGAGCCGAGCGGTGACGCCGACCAGTTCGGCGGGGGTGGCGCTGTCCAGGTCCGGCCCGCGAAAGCGCGCCGTGCGCTGGAAGGAGCCATCCTTGTTGAGGACGACTCCTTCGGCGACCAGGGCAGCCCAAGGCAGGAAGTCGGCGAGGCCGGCCGGGCGGGAGCGATATTCGGCGAGATTCAGCATGGCAATCTCACAGGCCAAGATGGGCGGGATAGCGGAGGTGGCGGCGCACCACCTCGACGAACTGGGGGTCACGCTTGGCGGCCCAGACGGCGGCGGCATGGCCCACCGCCCAGAGCAGCGCGCCGGGAATCCTGGGCGCCCCGCCCATCAGCATGGGATCGGTGAGCGCGCGGTGGACCGGCGCGAAGAAGCCGGGCACGTCGGGATCGACGATCGCGGCCATCAGACCAGCGCTCCGCCCGAGAAGCTGAAGAAGGTGAGGAAGAAGCTCGACGCGGCGAAGGCGATGCTCAGACCAAAGACGATCTGAATCAGGCGGCGGAAGCCGCCCGACGTATCCCCGAAGGCGAGCGTCAGGCCGGTTACCGTGATGATGATAACCGAGATGATCTTGGCGACCGGCCCCTGCACCGACTCCAGGATGGAGTTCAGCGGGGTTTCCCAGGGCATGGAGGAGCCCGAGGCATAGGCCGCCGGCGCGAAGGCCAGGGAGAGCGTAGCGAGAGTGAGGAACTCGACGGCGCGACGGTGCGTGCGACGGGCGGTGGCGAGGGCGCGGATCATGACAGATCTCCGGGATCGCCGCCCGCCTCGGCGGGTTGGACGCGGTAGTCGCCGGTGGCGGGATCGAGACCGGCGATGAGGGCGAGTTCGGAGAGGCGGCGCTCGGAGCCGCGGCCGCGCAGGACGGCGACGAGGTCGATGGTCTCGGCGATCAGCGCCTTGGGGACCGTGACGACGGCTTCCTGGATGAGCTGCTCAAGACGCCGAATGGCGCCGAGCGCCGTGCCGGCATGGATGGTGCCGATCCCGCCCGGATGGCCGGTGCCCCAAGCCTTCAGGAGGTCAAGCGCTTCAGCGCCGCGAACCTCGCCGATCGGGATGCGGTCGGGCCGCAGCCGCAGGGAAGAGCGGACGAGGTCGGAGAGCGAGGCGACGCCGTCCTTGGTCCGCATCGCGACCAGGTTCGGCGCGCGGCATTGCAGCTCGCGGGTGTCCTCGATCAGCACCACGCGATCGCTCGTACCGGCGATCTCGGCCAGCAGGGCGTTGGTGAGCGTGGTCTTGCCGGTGCCGGTCCCGCCGGCGACGAGGATGTTCTTGCGTGACGCGACGGCCGCGCGGAGCGCCGCCGCTTGTCCAGCGGTCATCGTCCCGGCGGCGACGTAGTCGTCGAGGGTGAACACCGCGACCGCCGGCTTGCGGATCGCGAAGGCCGGCGCGGTGACGACAGGCGGCAACAGCCCCTCGAACCGCTCCCCCGTCTCGGGCAGCTCAGCCGAGACGCGGGGCTGTCCGGCATGGACCTCGGCGCCCACGTGGTGCGCCACCAGGCGCACGATCCGCTCGCCATCGGCGGCGGACATGGTCCGTCCAGTATCCTCCAAGCCGCCCGACAGCCGATCGATCCAGAGCCGGCCGTCGGGATTGAGCATTACCTCGACGATCGACGGGTCTTCGAGGAAGCTGGCGATCGCCGGGCCGAGGGCCGTGCGCAGCATGCGCGCACCTCGGGAGAAAGCCTCGGAATGGAGTGTAGCAACCGCCACGATCGTCCCCGTAAAAGGCCATCCGCAACATGCGATTGGCGACGGGGATGATTAGAAGAGGCAGTAAATGGGGCGGTTCAACAAGTATTCAGTCGTCGTAGGGACCGAGCGTAGAACAGGGAAAAAATACTTGCTCGGTGCGGCGGACCTTTTGTCGGGCTTGTGTTCTTCGACGACGCTATGACGGAACTCGGATTCCTGAATTACGATTCGGGCACGCCGTTTGGCGGGGAGCCTGAAACGTCGTCAGGAATCTCCTGCCTGAGCTTCGGGCCCTCGTTGAGGCGGCGACCGAGCGTAGCGATGAAGTTGTCGTAGCGCCCCCCGGCCTGGGCCCGGGCTGCCTTGGCGGCCGGCTCAGGAAGTGGCGGTGTGGTGTTCAGCCAGAAGCGAATGAACAAGGCGAGGGTCTCGACACCGATCGAGACGTCCCGCTCCAGGCGCGCCAGGCGCCGATCCTGCTGGTCGAGCCGCTTCGCAATCGCTGCTTCGCGCCGTTCGTCGGCATCCGGCGACAGGAAGGACGCGATCGCAGCCTCGGCAACCAGTGACATTGATTGCTCGCGACGCGCGGCGTAGGCCGAGAGCGCCTTCATCACGTCCGGGTCGAGATAGACCGAGACCTGGGCCTTCTTCTTCTTCGGCGCTGTCATCCGCGCCTCACAGTCCGAGATCGTCGCCCCGATCGAGCGATGCCTGGCGGACGATGCCCTGCATCAGGTCGTTCATCCGGCCGATCCGGGGCGCGTCTTCTTCCAGCTCGTCGGCGGGATCGAGTGCGAACTCGTTCTCGATCGGCTCTTTCTTTTCGGTAGTCTCCTGGCTCAGCTCGGGCTGCTTGCGGCGATCCGCATTCTTTGGATCTTCGTCGTCAGCTTCCTCGCCGTCGCGTGCCACCGGCGTCGGCGGGCGGGGCGGTAGCGGACGGGCGCTCCAATCGTCGGGCCTCCCCTCTTTCGGTCGCGTCGGAGCCGGTGGCGGCACGATGCGTTCCTGGAGCCGGGCGTCCTCATAGTAGCGCGCTTTCTTTGCGCGAATCGGATGCAGCCCCGAGACCATGACGATCTCGTCGGTGGGCGGGAGCTGCATGATCTCGCCTGGCGTCAGGAGCGGACGCGCGGTTTCCGAGCGCGAGACCATCAGGTGGCCGAGCCAGGGCGACAACCGGCTCCCGGCGTAGTTCTTCATGGCCTTCATCTCGGTCGCTGTGCCGAGTGCGTCGCTCACTCGCTTGGCGGTCCGCTCGTCGTTGGTGGCGAAGCTGACGCGGACATGGCAGTTGTCGAGGATCGAGTTGTTGGGGCCGTAGGCCTTCTCGATCTGATTCAGCGACTGGGCGATCAGGAAGCTCTTGATCCCGTAGCCCGCCATGAAGGCGAGCGCAGACTCGAAAAAGTCGAGGCGGCCGAGCGCCGGGAATTCATCCAGCATCAGGAGAAGCCGACGGCGCCCGGCCTTGGCCTGCAGGTCTTCGGTGAGCCGGCGCCCGATCTGATTGAGGATGAGGCGGATCAGCGGCTTGGTGCGATTGATGTCCGACGGCGGGACGACGAGGTAGAGGGTCGTCGGCCGATCACCGGCGACGATGTCGCCGATCCGCCAATCGCACCGCCGCGTCACCTCAGCCACCACAGGGTCGCGATAGAGTCCGAGAAACGACATGGCCGTGCTGAGGACACCGGAGCGCTCGTTGCCCGACTTGTTCAGTAGCTCGCGGGCAGCCGATGCAACGACGGGGTGGACGCCGGCTTCACCGAGATGGGCGGTTCGCATCATCGCGGATAACGTCGATTCGATGGGACGCTTGGGATCGGACAGGAAGGCGGCGACGCCCGCGAGCGTCTTGTCCTCCTCGGCATAGAGGACGTGCAGGATGGCGCCGACCAGCAGCGCGTGGCTGGTCTTTTCCCAGTGATTGCGCTTCTCCAGGCTGCCTTCCGGGTCGACCAGAATGTCGGCGATGTTCTGGACATCGCGGACTTCCCATTCGCCGCGCCGGACTTCGAGCAGCGGATTGTAGGCCGACGATTTCGCATTGGTCGGATCGAACAGGAGGACGCTGCCGTGCTGCGCCCGAAAGCCGGCGGTGAGCTGCCAGTTCTCGCCCTTGATGTCGTGGACGATCGCCGAGCCCGGCCAAGTCAACAGCGAGGGGATGACGAGCCCCACGCCCTTGCCGCTTCGGGTCGGCGCGAAGCACAGCACATGCTCAGGCCCGTTGTGACGCAGATAGCTGCGCTGGTGGCGGCCGAGTACGACGCCATCCGGGCCGAGCAGCCCCACCTGTTCGATCTCCTTCGGCTGCGCCCATCTGGCGGAGCCGTAGGTCTCGGCGTTCTTCGCTTCGCGAGCCCGCCAGACGGACATGCCGATGGCGACGGCGGCGGCGATCAGCCCGCCCGAGGCCGCGATGTAGGCGCCTTCGACGAAGATCGACGGCGCGTAGGCGTCGTAGGCGTACCACCACCAGAAGAAGGCGGGTGGCAGATAGAACGGGAAATACAGCAGCTCGAACCAGGGCCGTCCCAGCTCCGGCTGGAAGCCGAGGCGCCAGGCGGTCCATTCCGTCGCCGTCCAGATCGCCAGCAGCACGATGGCGAATACGGTGATGACCTGGCCCCAGAGGATTTTGGTCGCGGACACAGCGGACGTCCTTTCCTGAAATCGTTGATGGTTGGGATCGCTCACAGGCCGAGCCCGCGATTGCGGCCGAAGCCCCAATCGATCCCGCCGTCGCCCCGGGTGACGCCGGAGACGTGGCGGCCGAGCTGTTTCTCCAGCGACGGCGTCCAGGGCACGAGCTGGAAGCCGAGGCCGTCGTCGATCATGGCGAAGCGCCCGGAGGCGAGCGCGAAGCGCTGTCGATAGGCGCCGGCGACGTACTCGCCGGCCGCCGCCTGATTGAACGGCTGACCCGTCTCGGCGGCGAGCCGCTCGCCCAAGGCTTCGACCTCGCGTCGCCGAAGCGTTCCGATCAGTCCCTGGGAGAACACGAGGCCGCGCGCCTGGCGTTCGGCGAGCCCCTGCTCGATGAGCTGCTCGGCCCGTCGCTCGATAGCGTCGCGAACCTCGGCTCCGAAGCCGGTTTGGCCGAGCGCGACGGGATCGCGGGCGACGGCCTGCCGATCGAGCCAGGTCGCGCCGCTGGCGGTCACTTGGTTCTCTATCGCGAGATCGGACCGGACGGCCAATGCGACGCGGCGGCGTCCTTGCGCGTCGTCGAACTTGCGCAGTTCGACGATGGAGCCGGGGGCGCTGTCGCCGGCCGCGTCGAGATCAGGGAATTTGATGTGGTGGGTGCGGCCGTCAACGCCGTCGACGACGGCATAGGCTGTGCTCTTCAGCTCGTCATCGAGGCCGCGATCGACCAGGCGGCCGATCACGGGGACGTCGAGGCTCTCGCCGGCCAGCACATAACTCGCGGTCGCCCGTTCGATGCCGCGTTCGGTCAGGCCACGATGAATGCGCTTGATGATGTCGCCGCGCTCGCCGAGTTCGCGCAGCGTCGTCTCGGCGGCTTCCTCAATGGTCCACTGGCCGGGGCCGATCTGATGCGCCAGGCCAAGGCTCTCCAGATGGCCCAGCCGCCCGATCTTCAGGCTGTGGAATTCGTCGGGCTGCTGGGCAGCACCGGGAGCTAGGTCGATGATTCCATGACGATCAGCGTCCCGAGCCAATTGTCGATCGAGCTGGGTCCAGCGCTCGGCCTCGACCTGGCGCTCAAGCGCGTGCCGGATATCGAGATCGCTGCGCAAGCCCAGTTCCTGCGTGACCAGGTCCTGAGCGCGGGCGCGCATTCCTTCCTTGATGTAGTCGCGCGATATGACCAGGTCCTGGCCGTCGTCGGTGACGCCGCGCACGATGATGTGGACGTGTGGGTGTTGTGTGTTCCAGTGATCGACGGCGACCCAGTCGAGCTTCGTGCCGAGATCCTTCTCCATCTGGCCGACCAGCTCGCGGGTGAAGCCCTGGAGGTCGGCCATCTCGGGCGCGTCCTCGGGCGAGACGATGAAGCGAAAATGGTGGCGGTCCTTCTCGCACCGCTCGGCGAACGCCTTGGGATCGGCGTCATCGGTCTCCGGACCGAACAGCTGCGCCTTCTCCCCGTCCCGGGTGACCCCTTCGCGGCGGAGATAGCTCAGATGGGCGCCAAGCGGCGCTGACCGCGCGGTGTGACGGACCACGCGCGTCTTGACCGTCACCAGCCGCGAGCGGCCGGTCAGCAAGCGGTTCGCACGCACGCTGGCGACGCGGCCACGGCCGAAGGTCGAGCGGCTGCCACTCCTCATGAGGCCCTGTCGCGAGATGCCGCCGCCGGCGCGCTGGGCGGCCGCGAGCGCCTGGGCGATGAACGGCTTGGCGCGCTGGCTGCGCGACGATCGGATGCGGCCTGGCCGTGGCTGGAAGTCGTTCTCCTCAGCCATGGCCGGCCCCGGCAATGTGAGCAAAAGCCAAGTCCAGCAAAGCGTTGAGGTGCGAGCGCACATTGCGCGCGCATGCCGCACGTTGCCGGATCAGCGAAAAACTCAAGCAAAAACAACCGACCGACCGAGCCGCACATTGCGGCCTTTTATCTGGCCCTCGGTCGGTTGTTTTCTGCGCTCCTTCCCTGCCTCCCCTTCCTTCTTCCCGGGAATACGCTGTGCCGCGCCTGCCTACGAAATCCCGCCCGAGAGCTGCGATGTAGTCCCCGAAGATGTTGTGAGCCGCCGAGCCGATGGGGAAAGCGCAAGCTATCCGAGGCGACATGGCGGCGGGACGAATGGCGCGCAGCGTGATCACGGTTTTGGCCCCGCTGCTGAAACGTGGACGAACAAACCTTCTGACTGCGGCGCGATGGCGGATACGTCGCGCACGGCAACGACAGCCGGTGCGTCGCTCGGCGGCTGTTTGGACGGCGCGCGATCGACAGGTTCAGCGCTTGCCGACCGCGTGATGAAGAGTGGCGCCTGTGTCCAGGACGGCGGACCGGCGGCTGCCATGAGGACAGGCCCATCGGTCGCGCCGTCCCCGACAAAAGGGACCAGCGCCGCCACATAGGCGATCGTTTCCGGCGGCAGTGGACGATGTCTGTCGCGGTAGTCCTCGTATCGCCCAGGCCCAGCATTGTAGGCCGCGAGGAAGCCCGGCGACCCGTAGCGGTCATGCATCTCGCGCAGGAAGGCCGCGCCCGCCAGGATGTTGTCGTGCGGATCGAACGGGTCGCGTCCGAGGCCGTAGCGTGCGCGAAGCGCCGCCCAGGTCTCGGGCATGAGCTGCATCAAGCCCATCGCGCCCTTGGCCGAGACGACGCGCCGATCGCCGCGGCTCTCGATGCGCATGATCGCCCGTATCCATGCTGCCGGAATGGCGAAGCGTTCGGCAGCCTCGGCGATCAGGTTGGCGTAGGAATCGCTCGCCGACTGCATCGCGATGGGCGTCGCTTGAGCGTGGACGGCGACAGCGGGCATGCCGAGCGCCGTCATGCTGGCGAGCAGAAGAAGCGCGCGCCGCATGCGATCAGCCCCGCTCGCCGCGCTTCGGCGGACGGTTCCAGTTCAGCACCCAGGCGGATTTGTCGTCGCCCGATTGGAACAGGTTGGCCCGGATCGGCTGCGCGAGTGCGGGATCGTCGATGACGAGCGAGACGTATTCCCCAGCCTTCTCGCCGGTGCGCTTCCAGCCCGCGCCGATCTCAGGGCCGTCGCCGTCGCCGAGATGGACGCGATAGTCCGGCGCGTTCTCGGCATCGGAGGATTCGGCCGGAACGAGGGAGAGGTCACGGTAGAAGAAGAGCGTCTGGATACGCCCGGTGAAGCCGGACTTGTCGCGGGTGAACTGACCAATCTGCGCCATGGGAAACCTCCGTTGTTCGCGGGTTGAGAAGCGGGTCAATCGGTGGCGGCGCGCCACACGAAGCGGCCGTCACCGGCCTCGTCGGTCCACAGCGGGACCGCGCGGGCGACAATCGCGGTGGTGGGAAGTGGACCGAAATAGCGTCCGTCCAGGCTGTCCGGGACGGTCGGATTCATGAGGAAGACTTCGCTGGGGCCGAGCGTGTGGCAGCCGCTCCAGCGCGGCAGCGGGCGGCC
>Ga0302314_10017486_pt1 | contig 12027 bp, 8 predicted proteins | sample III_Palsa_N2_3_FD_200533 | JGI IMG/M metagenome (GOLD analysis project Ga0302314, IMG submission 200533) | Peat permafrost microbial communities from Stordalen Mire near Abisko, Sweden - III_Palsa_N2_3 | ecosystem: Environmental > Terrestrial > Soil > Palsa > Peat permafrost | place: Sweden...
CGCGCAGGAGGCCATGGCGCACCCGTACATTGCGTTGTCCGGGGCTTGACGATTAAAACGCATTTTCTCTTCACTCTATATATATATATATATATCCGTCTTGCCTACGTCGCTCGAGCTGCCTGCCTGCACGATGGGCGCGATGCGGTTTTTGCCCGCATCCGCCCAAGCGGGTGCAGCGTCCGGTGCAAAGCGCACAACGATCCGTCACGCAACGACAGCGTCAGCGCTCGCATATGCCCATTGCGTACTCGCCGGCCACTTGCCCCGACGCAAACCCGGCAGCCATTTCGCCCGTCTTTGATGCGGCCAACCTCTTCTTCTTCGCGCTTGCCGTGAGCACCATTCCTCTATCGTGGATCGTCTTCTTCGTGCTGCGCGACACGCCGCGGCTCAAGATTAGGTCGCTTCCGGCCAACGTGCTGCTCGGATGCGGCGTCATGCTCTACGGCGTGGAGACGGGGCTGCGGCGCACACTCATCATGGACGGCGCGCCGTGCTGGACACAGCCCGTGCTCGTGCTCGTCATGACCGGCGTCGTCTCGTCGGCGGTGTTTATTCGCGTCTTTGCAGCGCACTCGATCAAAATGCGCTACCACCTCAAAACCACCATTGGGGCCATTCAATTCGACGCCGAGTCGTCCATGCTGGCCAGCGCGCTGTCGTCCTCCAACCTGAACGCGCAAACTCACAAGAAACGCGCGCAACTGGACGATTTGATGAGTCTGGCGAGCGACGTTACCCACCTCATTCTCTTTAACAATGTGCGAGGAGACCCGAATCGCCTCCTCGTCGTGTTTGAAGGCGCCACCGAGCCACGCGCACTCATTCTTGTGGCTGCAGTGCTCTTGGTGCCAGCGCTCGTGGCCATGGCCGCTGTTATTGCCGCCACGCCGCTGTACGCACAAGGCTGCACCATGGGATGCGCCTCCTTCACAATGGAGCTGTACATTGGCTTGTGGGTCGTGCACATATTCTACGTGGTGCTCATCGTGCCTGGCTTTGTGCGCCTGCTCAACGATGAGGACGCCACTGGAACGATTTTCGAGCTCAAACTAACAGCCATGGCTATTCCTCCGTTTGCCCTCTTGGGCCTGGTGCTTATCCCGCTCGACCCCAACGACTTGAACGCGCGCAACGTCTTCAACTGGGAGTGGTTCCTGTTTGCCATGGCGTACTCGATGTGGTTCTTCTGGACGCCGTGGCAAATTGGCCACGCGCTCAAGGACCGTTTCTTCCCCGACGGCCAGTTCTCCAACGGCCAGCACGCGCCGCGTCGCGCCAAGAGCGTCGTGCTGGACTTTGAGTCCGGGTTCACGTTGGAAAAACTCCTGTTGGACGACGACATTTACAATGACTTTTTAAAGTACTGCGAGCTCAACTTGCAGGTGGAGAACTGTCGGTTTATTCGCGACGTGGCCGTGTGGAAATCCGTGTATTTTTCGCGCACGCAAGAGTTTCGTTCGCTGCGCGCCAAGTCTATTGCCAAACTGTACCTGGCCAACCGCGGCTCGTTGGAAATCAACGTGAGCGGCTCGGTGAAGAAGAAGATTATCGACCAGCTCGCGTCCGGGGACGTGGACGTGGCGCTCTTTGACAAGGCCTTGCTCGAGGTGAGCGACCTGCTGCGCTTTACGCTGTGGGTAGACTATGAAAAGCAAGTGCTCAGCAAGCGAAAGACCAAGACGACGGCGGAAAAGCTCCTCAGCTTTGTCATCGTGCCGCGGCAATCGTCGCAACACGTCGTCGCCTCCTCGCCCGGCTCGCACCGCAGCTCGATCAACCCGAGCTACTCTGGATGATATAATTTTTTGTGTACGAGTACGCACAAAAACGGAGCGCGCATTTTTTTTGGCACACGTGCGTGTCATGCGGCCATCCAAGCCTGGAACAGCTTCACCAGCCGCTGCGCTTCGGGCTTGGAGCGCGCGCCGACATCACCGCCGCCGCCCTGCAACGCGGCCTCCACGGAGTCGCACAACGCGAGTTCCAGCGCGTTCCCGAAGCGCATCGCCGCCAGCCTCGCGCGAGCCAGGGCCAGCTTGGCCCTGCGCCCATGCGCGTGCGCGCCTTCGGCCATGGCCCGCAGTCGCAGCGCAGTCGGCAGGCAGTGCCGGAACGTGGTGGCGTGCTGCGCGAGCTTGCGTGCCACCAATCGTACGTCGCTGGAGCGCTGCGTGTTGCCGCGGTCCATCAGCGCGCAGTAAAAGGCCAGCTCGAGCGCCTCGCCCATCCAAAACGCCAGCGCGCTTGGCATGTCGCGCAACGCAGCGGAAAACGGCCCGCCGTTGCGCGCGCCCACCTCGGCCACGCACATCGCGTCTCCCGCGACGCCCGACTCGAGAAACGTCGGTGCCAGCGGCCACGCGCCGTCGCGCTTGAGCGCGAGCAGCGACCGCGCCGCGCGCGCCCACGCGACCAAGTGGGGCACGCGCAGTCCGCTGCGCAAAGCGGCCAGCAGGCCCTCGAGCGCGTCGCGCGCGCCCACCAGATCGCCCTTGCACGCGCGCGCCATGCACACGAGCCGCATCGCGTGTAGCCCGCGCGCCCCAGTCGCGTCTACGAGCGTTCGGCTGTCGGAAGCACCGGCGATGACGGCCTGCGCCGCCTCCTCGCACAGCCCGGGCCGGTCGCCCGCGCACAGCAGCGCCACGGCGGTCAGCAGGAGCGCGTCGGGGCTCGCTAGCGACGACGCCAGCGCGCGCGAGCCCAACGCGGCCCAGCGAACCAGCCGCGGCCGCGGGCTAAACCTCGAGGCGAGCGCGCGCGCCTGCGCATAGCCGGCGGCGTCGAGCGCCTTGAGTCCTGCGTCGAGAAGCGCTTGGTCGCGCGTGAGCAGGCCGTGCCAGGCCATCGCCGAGGCCGCCATGACGACGCCACCGTCGTCGTCGCCCTTGCCAGCAGCGCTGGCGTGCGGCCGGCGCAGCGAGCGGGCAAACCCGCGCAACGTGGACAGACCGAGCGGCATCGTCTCGCCGTAGGCCGCGCCGAGCGCCCTGCGAAGCAGCAACGCGTCGCTCTCGCCAGCGGTCAAGCCCAGCGCAGTCCAGCCCGTCATGGCCCAGCGCAGCTGCACGAGGGACACGCACACGCTCGCCTCAAAGCCGTCGTCGCCGCCGGCGGCAACGGCGGCGCCCTCGTCGATCCAGCGGACGGCGTCCTCGAGCAAATCGACTGCCGAGGCGCCGAGCCCCAGACGCACGTGCTCCTGGGCCCCCTTTACGAGCGCGCGCAAGGCTTCGGGTAGCCTGCCGGCTTTTTTCAAGTGCGCGGCGACTATGGGAAGCGCCTCGTCGCGCGGCAACGCCGCAGCCGCGCTGGCGGTCCACTCGGCGAGCTTGACGTGCATCGCGGCGCGCTCGACAAAGCTGGTCATCTCGTACACTGGCGAGGCCACGTCTGCTCTGTCCACCACGAAGCGCCCGTGCGGCGGCGGCGGCAGCGCGCGCACCAGCCCGGCGGCGCGCAGTGCTTCAAGCGCGCCGCCCGCGTCGTCGTCGCCCTCCAGCACCGTCGCCACCAGCGATGCAGGCACCGAGCCAGGAAAGGCGCAGCAGCACAGCTTGAGCGCCGCACGGGGGGCGGGCGCCAAGCCGTCGACCACGTCGAGCACGCGCCTGGGCTCGGGCAGCTCAAACGGCTCGCCGGCAGTGGCGGCCGTGTCAGCGGCGGTTGCCAGGCAAACGCCGCCTTGAACGACGAGAGCGCCACGCGCCACCGCGGCGTCAAACAGCCGCAGACCCTCGCGCGGAATGCCCCCCGAGCGCCGCCACAGCGCGCGGGCGACGTCGTCGGCCGGCGCGGCGGCGAGGGCGCGTCGGGCTGCGATGACGGCGCCGAGCGCGGTTGCGTCCAGCGGGCCAACGGCGCACACGCGGCGGCGGCCGCGGAGCGCGCTGAGCGGCTTGCAGGACGTGGAGACGACGCGCACGCCCGGCGCAAAGGCGAGACGCTGCAGCAACGCCACGTCGACGGCGGGCCAGAGGTCGACGTCGTCGGCCAACAGCAGCACGGGCCGCGCACGTGCCTTGGCGGCCAGCAGCACCAGCGCGTCCCTCTCGGCCACGCGGCCGTTGCCGTCAAAGCTGCCGGCGAGCGCGTCGGCGTCCAACGCGCGGAGCGACTGCACGAGCGCGTCGCCGACGTCCTCGCAGGCGTCGAGCACGGCGCAGATCGCGTCTGCGCGGGAGGTGTGCGCGGGCAGTAAAGCGTCGAAACCGCCTGAGACGAGGACGGGGTCCATGGGACCAAGCACGCACTGCGCGGCGCACCACAGCAGCAGGCTCGTCTTGCCCGCGCCCTCGTCGCCGACAATCTGCAGCACCGCAGCCTCGTCATCGCTGGCCAGCCACGCTTTAACATGCGCCTTTTCCGCCTCGAGGCCGAAACACACGCCCTCGGCTAGCGACTGCGCCGCCGCCGCGTCGCTGCTCAACTCGCGGTCGGCGACGCTCGGCACGAACACGCGCGTCGCGTGCGCCTTGCCCTTGAGCTTGACGGCCTCCAGCTCGGTGAAGTGCAGGTCTGCTGACATGCACGCTTGCGCGGTGGCCGCGTCGCAGCGCGTCTGACCCGGGGGCGCGAGGCCCATCAGCCGCGCCGACAGGTTGACGCTGTCGCCCGACACTGTCCAGTCCACGCGCACGCCCACCGACCCGACCACGCCCACAAACGCCTTGCCAAACGCCACTCCAGAGGAGGTCACCACGCGCAGGCCGCGGTGCAGCGCGAGCGCGGTGTGCACGGCGCGCGAGGCGTCGGCAAAGGCCGAGAGCAGCACGCAGCCCTTGTCGTCCACGATGAGCTGGCGCACCTCGCCGCCGTACTTGGCCACGATGGCCTGGCACGAGCACAGCACGACTTGTAGCACGGCCGAGGCCGCCTTGTCACCGACGTCGGCGGCATACCCGAGGTCGTGCAGCTTGGTGAACACGGTGGCCACAGACCGCATCTCGCTCGACAGGTTTCTGTCGAGCGCAGCGCGCGGCACCGAGGCGCACACAAAACTCATGAAGCGTGCAGCAGCGGCGGAGGCGGCGGCGTCATCGTCATCGCTGCCGCTGGCGAACATCGGGCCCGCGGCTGCGGTCAAGGGCGTGGGAGCGGCGTGGGCGGGCAAGGTGACGTGGTCGACGCAATAAAAGTCGTCGTCGCCCTCGTGCTCGGCGCTGGCGTTGATGGCCATGGCGACTTCGAGCGAGGTGTCCAACCCGAACATGCTCTGCAGCTTGGACGCCTGCTTTAGCGAAGGCTTCCTGGCCGCGGGCGAGCACGCGCACAAATCCGCAAAGTGTGTCCTGAGCACGTCGTGCGTCACCACCACGGACTGTGCGCCCGCGCGGTCGAGCGCTTCGCCGGCGCTCTGGATGGCGGCGCCGCACAGAATCGTCTCGCGATGGTCCTGGCCAACGGATAGCCCCATGACGGGACCGCGCGCCACGCCGACGTGCGCGGTCAGCTCGTGGCTGGCCTTGCCCGCAGGGTTGCTCACAATGTGCGTGAGCCGGTGCGCAATCTCCACGGCGCACACGAGCGCGCCGGCGCGCTCTTCTCTCGGTTTGGTCCACACTGCGAGCAACGCGTCGCCGGCGAACTTGACGACGTCGCCGCCATGAACGTGGATGCAGTCAATGAGCTGCTTGAAATACACGTTGAGGCCGTCGACTACCAACGCCTCGGCACCCGATGCGTGCCCCACGGCAAAATCGCCCAATTCGTCGCGCAGCTTCTCCGCCAACGTGGTGTAGCCGGAAATGTCCACAATCGCCACAATCGCATCGGGGTAGAAAACGGAAACGGCGCCACCGGCAGCAGCTCGCCGCAAGGGCGCAGCACGCGCCAAGTCGAATCCGACGCCGGACATGAAGGGTAAGAGGCGCGCGAGCAGCACGGCCTCGTCGGGCGAATTGGTGCGCGACTCAATAGCGCGCTTCACGAGCTCGGGATGCGTCAACTTGGCGCGCGCGAACAAGGGAGCGCCTGGATATGGAAATGACGCAGGCGAAATGCCCACGTGAGCGAGATGAGTGACGAATCTCAAGCAATTCTTGCACAGCAGCAGCGCAGGACCTTGCAAACTAAACGCAAACGCCAGGCGTTGCAGCTCGGTTTCCGGCAGGGCTTGCAAGCACGACGAGCAGCATTGATCCGTCGACGGTGTCGTCGTCGTCGTCGTCGTCGTGGATTGCTGACTGAGCGACGTGGGCGTTGACGGCGGCTTGTCCCACGACGACGTCTCGCGCTCGCGCGATCGTCCAAGGAGGTTCATGCGCTCATATTGTTTGTGCACGCATGGAACGAATACTGGGCATACACAAGAGGAGGAGGAGGACAACGCTCGCGAGGGCCATTTACACACACACGCACACGAAGCACACTCGCCGTTTTTAAAAAACAGTTCTGGCCCCTCGGCCAAATGAAGACACACTTCGTGCACCACCTGTTGCTCCACCTTATGAAGCAGCCGATGCGAGCACGCGCGCCGCCACGAGCAGCTTGCCACTGTAGCAGTGCATCACCATCCTGACTGCAACCTCCTCGCCCGACTTGCACTTTAACGCGCAGGGAAACTCGCCATCGACGCCCGGGGCCACGTGCACGCAGTGCGCGACGTGCTTGAGCACGAGCAGCTGCTGTGAGTCGGGGACTGCGCCCAAAACACCGCCGGCCGCCGCCCAGTTGCCAAACAGGGCCGAACTCGTCTTCAGAACCGGCAGGCCGTCGTCGTCAGTGCTCGTGTGGCTGGAGGGGAGAGCGCGTACCTGCGGGGGGCGTCAACTGCCGTTCGCGGAGGGGTGCACAAGAGACTGCGTTTTGTAAAACCGTGGCAGGTTCCCAGAGGTCCACGCCTGCAACCGCCCACCCGGGGAGGCGCGCCTCAAACGCGCTCAGCGCAGCATGCAGCTCGGCGGCGATGCTGGCGCTGTCGCGCGTTTGAGGTGGCCGCGACGACGGCTGGGGCAGAAGTGCGCTTCCATTCGACGAGGCCGCAAAGAGGTTAAAGCACGATGCAAAGTCAAGTTCACCGTCAGCAGCCGTGAACGAGGGGTTGGGAGACGCGGTCTTGGACGACGGCGGCGACGACGGCGACGACGACGACGAGAGCGGCTCCGCAAACTTGACGCGCTTGGGGCTTTTTGTCGTGCTTGTTGACGTTGGCGGCGGCGAGACCAACTCGCCTTGCATGCGCGCCTTTTCGTGGTGGCCAAACCTGTGGGGCATAAGTCGAAATGGCTTCCCATGCTGGCACTATGCAAGATGGATGCTGGATTAAAGAGGGGAAAAATGGGCGCACGATCGGAAACCCTTGCTCCCAATCGCAAAGTTGGTGTCGGCAAACGCAGGCCACACGCGCTTGAGACGAATTTGCTCCAGCACGCCCGCCTCCTCCTCCGCGGAGAAGGGCTGGCGGCCGTCCGTGCCCGAAACGCAACAAGTCAAAATGCGCTGAAACGTCTTCTCGGGCTCGCAGGCGCAACGCGACCGCGTCGCAAGCCAATCTTCGTAGCACGCGCGGCTGATGACGCCCTCGGCGTTGACCGTGACAGTGCCCAGGGGCGACTTGCTCACCGCCAAGTGGCGGCGAAACACCTTTAGCGAAGTTTCATAGGGGCGCGCGCCGGGCACGACGGCGGCCACCACGGGCACGCGCGGAAGCTCGTGTATGGGCCATTCAAAGTCGTCCCAACTGGTAAGGTCAGGTAGCGAGCTGAATTCGCTCAAGTCAAAGTCCGAGTCGGTTTGTTCGTGCGCAAGCATGTGCCGTGGTTGAGGATTCACGCAGCTGGATGGTAAGCGGCAAAGCGAGCGAGGGCGGCGCCGTTCAGATGCGCCGTTTGTGGGGTCGGGCTGCGTCACCCGAGGCCGATTTTTACTGAAATTGGTGGACCGCACGGAACGATAATGAGCGCCGGCGTCTTACGCGCACCAAAATTTGAAAAAAAAAGTTCCGCCGGACTTTGCGGGCGGCGGATGAGCGTGCAGTTTGCCGAGGCCTATGGCCCCGATCTCATGATGCTGGACGTGTCCGACGCAGGCTTCAAGGCAGCGTTGCTCGATGGCGAGCTCGTGATCAAGGGCGGCTTAAATGATGATGCAGTCGTGGTGTCAAACACGTGCACGTGCGTTGGTGCCGCGGCGCAGCGTTCAAGCATGCCTCGTGCAAGCGGCGGCGCTAACCCGCATGTGCGCGCGCGTGTGCAGATACTCGCTGTGCACGGTCGAAAGCAGCAATCAGCTCCTTCTGGTCGCTCCAAGCGTGCGTGCGCCTCTTTCGCTGCGCGCCTTTGGGGTGGGGCTCACCTCATCGCAACAGCAGCAAGGCGATGACGTCACGGCCACCACCGTGCAAAGCGAGAATATTGTTATTGAAGGCCACGCGGGCTCGCGGCTTTTTGAGCCAGCCAAGATGCGGCCACGGTTTGGCGCACTGGTCGATTTGCTGCGGCCGGGCTCAATCTCGTCTGCGGAGACGACATCGCCCGTACTTTGCGGCGGCGTTGACTTTAACACCTTGCTCGCTGGCGTGCCTGCCAGCCGCCTTGAACTGGAAAAGGAGCTGGTGCGCATGGGCGCGTGGGAGTACGAGGGGAAGTGGATGGTGCTCGAACCAGGGCTATGCCGACGCGTATTCACCTCGGTGCTGCAATGCGTTTCCATGCACAGCATGGACGTCGCGTCGCCGTTGGATTTGGACGTGATTTGCAGCGAGCTCGTGGACGAGCACCCGCGCTACGTCGTTGAGGCCGCGCTGCGCGTGTACGCAATGCCCGACAATGCGCTCCAGCTCGACGTCAACCGTGTTGCCCGGTTCTGCGCGGAGCAAGTTTTCCGCCAAAGCCCTCGGCTCGCCCTGGCCGACCTCGTTGCGCAATGGGACGCCAGCGTACCCGTGGGCGTGACTGTAAACGTCGACCGGCATTTGCGCGGTCTGGCGTTTGTCGACCACGGCGTTGCCGAACTTCTCGACGTCTCGGCGCTGCCGCACGACTTGAAACCCAGGCTTCAGCGCATCTTCCAAGCCCGTGCGCTGTGGACGCGCGATGAAATTGCGCCCTACGTTGAGGGCGTTTGCGACAATGCCGACTTGAACGCAGTGTTGGCCAAGCATTGCAAGGCGTCTACGCGGGCCGATGGTGTGAGAGTGTATGCGAGTAAGCTGCCTGTGCTGTAGAGTCGTCGCGCTCGCTTGCGTGTGTGTGTGTGTGTGATCACTCCACTCCTCCGTGGTCGGTGGGTGGTGAAAAGTCGATGAAGCGACTGCGCAGCGATTCCGCCGACAAGCGTGCGACGGCCATCAACGACAACAAGGAAGACGAGGACGGCGAAGTCGAAGAGTCACCGCTCGACGCGATTCAATCGCAAATCATAAGCGCGCTCACCACGGCAGAACACCACGCGCTGGTGGAAAAGCCGCTGGCGTTTGCGCTCAAGGAGCCGCTCATCGAGGGCATGCTGCTAGAATTTGGCGTGTTTAGTGGCAAGACGATTAACATGATGGCCGCGGCGCACCCGCACCAGCAAGTGCATGGATTTGACACCTTTACCGGCTTGCCTGAGGACTGGCGACCGGGCTTTCCCAAGGGCACGGTACGCTCTCTCCACGATTGTTACCTAATCGCCCCCCAATGGCAAAAGTTTTCAACCGCTGGCAAGCTGCCGCAGGTTTTGGACAATGTGGCGTTGCACGTCGGCCTGTTTGAAGACACGCTCGTGCCTTTTCTCGACGAGCACGCCGGCACTGTGGCACTTGTGCACCTGGACGCGGACCTGTACTCGGCCACGCGCTACGTGCTGCGCACACTCGCGCTGGCGTCGCGCCTCGTCGACGGCACGGTGCTCGTGTTCGACGAACTCATCAACTACAAGGGCTGGCGCCAAGGCGAGTTTAAAGCCCTGGCCGAGGTGCTGCTGGAATTCAGGTACGAGTGGCAGTGGCTCGCGCAGTCAGCCGTGCTCGAGCTCGAGCCTGTGTTGGACATTGCCACCGCGCAACAAGTTGCGCTAAGGCTTTTGTTGCCGCACACGCGTACCACCTAGTGCGCGCGCGCGCGAGCGATGACAAGCCGAGGGAGCGCACGTGCGTTTTACCGGCTCATCGGCGTCATGAGGAAGGCCACGCTGAACAGCAAGGCGGCCATGTAGCCCAACGCCGCCGTGTAGTAAGGAAAGGCGCAAATCAAAAAGCGGTCGTACTCGTCGTGGCGGTACGGGCGCACGTTGGCCTGCTCCAGCACCAGCAGGTTGGAAACGCCCGGGCGCGTGTACTTGACGCGGAACGTAAACACGCCGTACTGGTCCGGTACCATGACCGTGGTGGAAAAGTTGCCGCGCCCGTCGTGCTTCATCGTCCTCCGCTCGTACGGGTTCAGCATCACAAACTCGAGCTGCACGTCCTCGGCCTTGTACGGCTTCCACCCGCCAGCCTCCTCGTCGAGTTCCTCAATCACCATGGACCACAGCACCTCGTCCTTGATGCGGTACATCCACGCGTTGGGGCCCCACTCGGGATCGGGGAAGGTGCTCTTGGGCTGCTTGTTCTCCGCCGGGTGGTGGTTCTGGTGCTCAGTGGGCTCGCCCGACGTTTTGCGGTGGTTAAACGACGTCACGCGAAGTACGGCGCGCTCGGCAAACGCCCACGCGGCGAGGCGCTTGCGGAACGCCGAGTTATTGGCCTTGTCCAGAAACACTGTCGCCGAGCCGGACACGACCACGCGGGCATTGTTGCGCATTTGCACGGCGCTCACGAGCACGGCGTCGTGACCGCTCACCAATGGCTTTTTCGACGCGTAGGCGGACCGCGGCGCCACGAGGACGCGCACGGCGCCCATGGTCATGGCGTCGCTCGAGGGCTTGGCCGTCGTGCCGGAAAAGCGCACAGTGGATTCTTTGCGATCGCCCAACACCTTGGACGCTGCTGGCCATTCGGCGGCGACAAACTCGGGCGTTGAAGGCGCGAAGCGATCCACGACGGCCTGGCTGCCCAGCGTCACGCCACACTCAAACGCCAAGTCGCGCGCCCATTTGGACGAATTGGGCCCACCAGCCAGAATGAGGTTGCCGCCGGCGTCGACAAACTCGAGGAGGTTGGTCAGCGACTTTTCCGACGGCGCCGTCTTGGTTTCCGAGAAGACAATGACGTTGTCGAAATCCCATTCGCCGTGAGTTTGCAGCACCATATTGCCTTGCTCCGCCACCTTGCGAAATTTGAGCTTGTGGCCGCTGGCCTCGAGCTCCTTGAAGAAGGCCGACTCCTTGTGCGCCGGATCTATATATTGAGCGCGGGGGGGGCGGTGAGCCACAACTGACGGCGGGCCCGACAAACGGACCTTCCAAATACACGAGGACGCGCTTCTGCTCGGAAATGGGCTTGTGCGGCGGCAAGGAGCTGGTCATGGGCGTGGCCGCACACAGCGCCACGGCGCACGCCGCCAGGGCGAGGATGCGCATCATCGCGGTTGCTGCTGCAGGAGTGGTGTTCCACCGAGACGAGGAGCCGAGACGTAACCGACCACTCGCTAGCTACACCCCGCCGCGTCGCCCCGCCCCCTTGTTGCCGCGTGCGCGCGCACGTCCAAACCAATGAGCGACGCCGTTGCCGACTCTTCCTCTAAAGCGTTTCCCGCCGCCGGGAGGGACCTGTCCAAGTCCATTCTGGAACTCGTAAACCAGGCCACGAATCACAAGCAACTTCGCAAGGGCGCCAACGAGGCTACAAAGACGCTGAACCGCGGCATTGCCGAGCTCATCGTCATGGCCGCGGACACGACGCCGCTGGAAATTATTCTGCACTTGCCGCTGCTGTGCGAGGACAAGAATGTGCCCTACGTCTTTGTGGAATCCAAGGACGCGCTGGGCAGGGCGTGCGGTGTGTCGCGGCCGGTCATTGGTGCGTTCTTCTCGTTGCTCGTGCGCGCGGCGTGGTGGGGCAGTTAACTGACGTGGGCGTTTCGCAGCGTGCTCCATTACGTCGAACGAGAACGGCGAGCTCGACAAGCAGATTCAAGTCATCAAGATTGAGGTGGAAAA
>Ga0302314_10017488_pt1 | contig 12026 bp, 16 predicted proteins | sample III_Palsa_N2_3_FD_200533 | JGI IMG/M metagenome (GOLD analysis project Ga0302314, IMG submission 200533) | Peat permafrost microbial communities from Stordalen Mire near Abisko, Sweden - III_Palsa_N2_3 | ecosystem: Environmental > Terrestrial > Soil > Palsa > Peat permafrost | place: Sweden...
GAAGGCGACCTCGCCGACGGCGACGACCAGGTCGAGGACGAGCCCGATCCGGCGCCCCTTCCGACCGGCCCGAGCGCCGCCGAAACACACGCGCTGGCAGCCTCCCTGACCGCCTCCGGGACCTCCGTTCTGCTGACCCGGTTGGCCTCCGATCTGGCCGCGCTCTACCCCGGCTGGGAGCCCTCCACCAAGGCGGTCCGCGCCCTCCTCGCAGAGGCCGCCGTCCCCACCCGCCCGGGGGTGCGCACACCGGACGGCAACGGGCCCGGCGTCCACCACCAGGACGTGCCCCCGCTCCCCTCCCCCACCGACACCGCCCCCGTCCCCCCCGTTGTTGCCAACGTTGGCCCTGTTCAGGCTGCCAACGCCAACGCCAACAACACCGCCGGGCCGATCACCCGAGAGGGGTTCGTCCTCCAGGCCGACCCCGCCAACCCGAACCGCACGATCGTCGCCCAGCCCGACTACGTCTCATGATCAGCTGACCCGACCAACCCGCAGAGCCCCCGATCGGCCACCGGCCGACGGGGGCTCTGCCATGCTCGGCTGATGCAGTACACGTACTGGTGCGGGGTCTGCCAGACCATCAGCTCTCACCTCAGCTGGGAGGACGCCGAGGACGAGCGGATGGGCCACGCCGACCGGGTCCACGACGGACGCCACCCCGAGGACGAGTCGATCAGCGGGCCACTCCCGCCGGCACCGCGCTTCTCACCCCGCGAGATCATCGGCGGCTGGTGCGAGCGACACGACCGCCAGCTCACCCAGCTCGCCCTCCTCGCCATCGCCGTGGCCATCATCACCACCGTGTTCGAGAGCTTCATCAAGATGGTCGGGCACATCCTCGGCTGACCCCGACCGGGGACCACCCCGGTCTCCCGGGAGACCACTGCACCCGCCCGCCTCACTACGACAAGCGCCTCCGGCGGGCCACCTCCGAGGGGAGGGGGCAACCTGCCCACGCTCACGCTGGTGGGTGGTGACGGGCGGTCAGTCGGGGGTTCCCTCGGTGAACGGCCCCCGAGGGCAGCACACCGGCCGCCGGGGCGTCCAGGACCCAAGCTCCGGAACGATTTTCGAGGCGCTGAACGCGCTCGAAATTCGCCCCGTTCGTCGGCCGCAAGCGGCCGAGGTCCTGGACACCCCGACGACCGGCGCGCTGTGCTGACGCAGCCGCCCACCGAGGGAACCCCCGCCAGCCCACCCTCATGTGGGAGCCGGGGGCGAGCCGCCGCCGAACAGCGCGCCTCAGAACAAGGTCAGCTCGACCGGCGGCTCCCCCGCCGGCTGCACGTCCCGGTACGCCAACGCCTTCTTCACCGCCCGGTCCGTCTGCCGCGCCTCGTACACCCGCTGACGGCACGACCTGCGGCAGTACTGCGGCCGACGCCCCAACACCTTCGGCGGCCGGAACGACCGCCCGCACCACTCGCACACCAGGTCGCCCTGCGACCCCTCCTCGCTCATGAAGACCAACCTACCGATTCGTCACGTGACGAATCGGAGCGACCGACCGGCCGAGCCTATGCATCACGACCCGACGGCCAAGATCACCTACAGACCAAGATCATCTAAAGTGCTAAGGTATCGTCACCCTGCGGTGCCGATACCCGGGTCAGCCCAGCCGATGAGCTGGGCCTTTTTGTTGCCCCGGCGGGGCTCGGCGCGGGCCTCGGGCGAGGGCGGGAGGATGCTCGCATGGAGCGTCCCCGGTTCAGCCTGAAGGAGGCCGCCGCCGCGTGCGGGGTGAGCCTGTCCACGATCCGCCGCTACCGCGAGGGCGGGCGCTTCCCCGGCGCCGAGCGGGCCGACTCCGGGTGGACGATCCCGCTCGAAGACCTGCTGTCCGCCGGCCTGCGGGTGAACGCGCCGAGCGGACCCGATGAGCAACCCTCGGACGCGGTGAGCGACCTGAGCGAGGGTGAGCGCGCCCGCCTGCTCGGTGAGCTGGCCGAGGCCCGGCACGCCCAGGCGCTCGCCGAGGCGGACGCCCGGCACCTGCGGGAGACCGTCGCTCGCCAGGATGTCCACCTGGGCGACCTGCGGCGGGCGATGCAGGCACTCACCGCCGGACCGGTGAGCACCCCTGAACCAGCCCACGAACCTGCCCAGAGCGATGCTCACGAGCACCCCGTGAACGTGCCTGAGCAACCCCGCCCGCGCTGGTGGTCACGCCAGCGCTGACCGCCTCCCGCACCGCCGGGTGCGCACCGGTGCGCATCGGTGCGCACCCGGGTGCGCACCTCGCGGACCAGCAGGTGCGCACCGGGTGCGGGGCGCTTCCCGGCGCGAACGGCGGCCAGCCCCAGAGCTCGCCGGCCGCGCCGGGGAGTGCTCCGCTCGGCCAGGGGTCCAGGGGCGCGGCAAGCGTCCCCTGGTACCACAGGCCGATCCACCGTCAGCGGCTCGGCCCACCACGGTCGTGCCCCGTCCCCTTCGACGGAGGCTGCGGCGGACGCGGGTGCTGCACGCCCTTGCCCCCGGCGCCGCGCCCGCCCGGCGAGCGGGAGGAAGCAGCCGCCGCTCGGCGCTTCAGCGCCTCCTGAGACCGCTGCGCGGACTCCGCCTTCGCCTGGTCGGCGGGCATCTCCGCCCGGACCCGCTGCTCGGCCTCCAACGCGCGGATGGTCGCCTTCGACTGGGCGGCCTGGTCGGCGGCGTACTCGGCCTGCTCCCGCGCGGCCGGCAGCCGCAGCGCGGCGTGCGCCAGGTCCTCGGCGACCGCGGCTTCCCGCAGCTGCGGGAAGACCGGCTCCAGCTCCGCCAGGTCGCGGCGCGGCTGCGGGCTCACCGCCCGTGCTGCGGCCTTCTCCGCGTCGATCGCGCTGTACGCCGTACCGGCGGCGGCCTGGGCGGCGCGGGCCTCCGCCCAGGCCTCGGCGGCCAGCCGCTCCTGCTCGGCCTTGCTCGTTCCCGCAGCCCACAGCCCGCGCTTCTTCGACTTGGCCTCGGCCGCGCGGGCACGGGACCGCGCGGGCTCGACCTTGCCGGACTCCTCATCCGCGATGCCCTGCTGGCGGGCGGCCTCGTCCAGGTGGCCGACCGCCTGGCGCAGCGCGTGCAGCCGCGCGTCCAGCTCCCCGGCCCGCTCCCCCGGCGCGCTGCCGGAGGCCACTGCGGCGACCCGCTCGACGTCCTGCTGCAGACTGTCCCGGTACCGCTCGCGGTAGGGCAGCTTCGTCCGCTCGGCCTCCAGCCGGTTGGCCAACTCCGCCTTCCCGAAGCGGCCGTATCGGCGCTGGTCGAGCGGCGGGAACGGCAGCGGCTCGGGCTCGGGCACCACGTCCGGCAGCACCGGCGCCGGGCTGCGGTAGCGGTCGAGCTGCTGGCGGGCGAGATCGGGCGCGGCCTGGGCGGGCGCCGCGCCGGCGGCGGCCTGGTCGCCGTCGCCGAGCACCGGGCCCAGCTTCTTCCAGGCGAGGTCCTTCGCGGTGCTGGACGCGGTGACCCACACCGGTCCGCTGTCGCTCGCCCAGCCCGGCAGCGAGAACGAGTAGCCGTTCATCCGGCCGGTGCTGGCGACGTTCGCCCGGAACAGCACACCGGCCTCGGTGAGCAGCTGCTCGAACTGCGGGCGGCCACCGCCGGCGGCGGCGTCGCGGGCGGCGCGGACCAGGTCGCGGATCTGCTCGCGCTCCGGCCGGTCCTGGCCCCGGGTGACCGAAGCTGCGAGCTCGGCGCCGCTGCGGACGCCGGGCCCGGCCGCGCGGAACCTGCTGCGGGCGGCGACCAGGCCGTGCTCGGCCTCGATGGCGTCGGCGGCCTTCCGGGCGCGAGCGTAGTCCCACTGGTCCGAGGCGACCGTGCCGTCCCAGGCCAGGCGGGAGACAGTCAGGTGGATGTGGTCGTCACCGTGCCGGACCGCGACCCACGGGCAGTCGGCGAACCCCATCTCGTTGATGAACTGCTCCGCCATCTGCGACCAGGCCGCGTCCGGCAGCACACCGTCCTCGTCGGGCAGGCTCAACGAGCAGCGCCACAGCGGCTTGGTCAGCTCGCCCTGGCGGGTGTGGTGGTCGATCAGCCTCGCGACCTGCTGCCGGGTGCCCGGGACGTTGCCTGCGATGAACCGGGCGTCGACGTGCTCCTCACGGTGACCTGGACCGAAGTCGTAGATCAGCGCGCCCGCCGCCCGCTTGCCCTTGGTGATGTTGGCGATCACGTAGCGGGACCATCGAGCAGGTAGTCGCCGTCGTCCTCGGGATCGGCGCCGGCCTCGACGTCGGCCAGCTCCTGGTCGTCGATCGGCTCCATGCCGCGCACGACCAGGGCGGCGTTCCCCACGGCCTCGACCGCGGCGAGCAGCGCCGGGTGCAGCCGGTCGTTGACGTGGGTCCACCTCACCAGTTGGTTGAGGTTGTTGCCCAGCGCCGCCAGCTCGTGGAAGACGTCCTCGTTGACCGGGGGCACCCGGGCGACGTCGCCCGGGATCACAGCCGACCCGGTCAACGCCTCCTCGACCACCGACCGGACCCACGCGCCCATCTCCCGGCGCGGCGTCCGCTCGCGGGCCTCGGTCCACCGAGCCAGCTCGACCTCGGTCAGCCGCACGGTGACCGTCTTCTCCCGCTTCCCGGCCGACGTCAGTCGGCCGGTCTGTCCCCTGGGCACTCGCCCGCCTCCGTTCTCCGCGCCGGCGCGGCGGCGCCCGAAGGGCGCTCGGCGCGCGGGCTGAGCGGCCCCCTGGGGCCGCTCGCCCTTCCCGGCCCGAAGGGCCAGGTCAGCACCCCGAGCGTAAGCGAGGGGTCTGACCTGCCCGCTTGCGGGCGGGCCAGGTGTTCCAAGCGAAGCGCGGAACATACCTGGCTCCTGCTGAGTTGGTCGTCAGACGGGCGCCCTACGCCCGGCTGGCGGCCGACTCAGCAGGCGGCACGGCCTGGTGCTCGACGTCCCTCAACACCACCGCGACGGAGCCCCTGGGCTCCGTCCGCCGGCGCTTGCGTCGGCTCCCTCCGGCTCCCGGCCCGAGGCGGCCGACGGCGCTGGGTGCGCCCCACCGTCAGCCGCATGGTCAGGCACCGACCATGACGGGGAGCTCGTCCTGGTGGTGGTCGGCGGCGGCCTGGTCCTCGACGCGCCGGGGCGGCGGCGGGGCCGCTTCGAGCAGCTCGGTCAGTTCCCATGGCGGGGGGAGCGAGGCGTCCCAGGCTCCATCACCCCAGCGAACTCCCCACTCCTCCAACAGGATCCGCGCGCCTTCCAGGCCGGCGGCCTCGATGGCATGGCGCAGGGCCAGGGAGCGGCCCCGGCGGCAGATGATGACGTTGAACCAGACGGTCATGCTGACCGTGACGACCGGGTGAGCTTCCTCGCCCTCCCGCTCCTCCCCCAGCCCTTCGTCCTCGTCGGGCAGTTCCAGGAGTTCCTGGAGCCCGTCCGACCAGCGCATGTACTGGACCCGGTAGGACCCCTCCTCGTACTCCAGCCACAGGGCCAGGTCGTGCTTGCGCTGGTGCTCGATCCAGTCCTGGGCGACCTGATGCGGCGTCCGGTGACCCTTCTGGCCCTTCTTCGTCGCGGACCCGGTCATCTCCTTGACCATGTACTGGGCGAACGCAGCTTCGTCGCCTGGCTTCGGCGCGATCAGGTTGACGCCGTGCTTCCGGCTGGGCAGGTAGCCGCCCGCCTTGGTCACGGCGTTGGACCAGCGCTCGTACAGGACGTCCTCCAGCTCCTTGAGCTTGGCGGGGGTGAGCGGCTTGTCGAAGAAGTACTGGACGTGCCAGTGCGGGTGCCAGCCGTTGCTGGACCCGTGGGTCACTTCCCAGACCCGGACGTCGCCGACGATGCCGAAGCGGGCGCGGATCTTGCGCCAGTTCTTGCCGGACTTCGAGCCGAACGCCCGTCGCCACGCCTCGTGCTGGATCTCCTTGAGCTGCTTGAGGGTGTGTCGGCGGTAGTGCCGCAGGGTGAAGGTGCCCATGGCGAAGCCCCCGCCACGCTCGGCCCACCTGCTGTTTCCCAGCTCCAGACGGGCCCGCTTCGCTGCGCGCAGCTCCTGCCCGCAGGTCGGGCACAAGTGGAGCTTGCGGCAGCGCTGGAGCCGGGTCCAGCGGGCACGCTTGCCGTCGTATGTGGCGGTGACCCCCGAGCCGCCCGACATCGGGATGGGGACCCGGCCGCAGTCCTGGAATCCGCGGCTGCGGGTGTACTGCTGGAGCGCCTCCCGGAACAGGTCCAGCTCGTCCCGGCGCTCGTTCGCGGCCTTGACCTGGGCGTCGGCCGCGAGGCGGGCTGTACGACCCTTCTCCCGCTTCTTACGGCTCTGACCTTGGTTTTTCCCTCCGGGCTGCGACTGGGGGGGTTGTACTTTCTCCCCACTTCCCGAGGCACCTCGTGTGCCGGGCTGGGCATCTGCCGCCACATCAGCAACGGGGGTGGTGGGGTCGGCCTTGCGGAGCCTGCGCATGGCCTGGTGGGCTTCGCGGCGCTCGTTCTGGTGCTCGACGCGGAGCTGCCAGGCGGCTTGCTTCTCGGCCTCGGCAACGGCGGCGGCTGCGGCGGCGCGGACGGCAGCAAGGCCCGGCATCTCGTGGGACGCCAGGCGGAGGGGCAGAGAGGGCTGACGGGAGCCTTGGGCTCGACCGTCGGACTTCGGCGGCGCGGCGGCCGAAGTCTGGGCGATGGTTGCGCGGGTGGTGGTGCCACCCGTTACGCTGGTCAAAGCGTTGGGTTCCTCAGCTGTCTTCGCCTAGTCAGCGACAGTGAATGGGACTCGGCCAGTGGGGGAAGGGCGCCAACCCAAACCCACAACAGCCTTTGTACTGGGGTAGATCATGCCGTACAGGGGCGCTACGTGAGGCACACGGCGCGAAAGTGCCCAGTGTGACCTGCAAGACCGTCAGGGCCGGTCCCCCGTCAGCGGGGACCGGCCCTGCGGCGTTCCTGCTGGTCAGTCAGCCTGTGCCAGCTCGGCCGCGGCTTGGTCGTCGTAGGTGGTGATGTGGCCGCACGGCCACGGGTCGTAGCGGTGGGACTCGGGTGCAGGTCGGACCTCGGGGCAGTATCCGGCGGCAGTGATCCGCAGCTCGGCCTCGGCGCAGTGCTCGGGGCAGACGTAGATCACCCCGTGCAGAACGCCCAGGAGGACGCCGGGGCCCGGGGTCATCGCTTCAGCGATCAGGGACGCTCCCGCGTCGCAGGTCCAGCCGGTGTGGTCATCGGTGGGGGTGGTCATCGGGCGGCCCTGCGGATCAGGTCGGCGACGATGGCGCCGGCCTTCTCGTTGAGCTGGCGGGCGATGGCCTCGACGTAGTCGATGGCGGTGGCGACCAGGAGCTCATCCTTGGCGGCGACCGGCGCAGGCAGAGCCCAGTCAGCGGCGGGGATGCGCACCACGGTGGTGGTGATCAGCGCGGGGCGGTCGCCCTCGGGCTCGTGGTGGTAGCGGTAGTCACCGTCGCCGAACACGTCGGCCTCGGTGCTCCAGCTCCGCCACTGGTAGTCCGGCATGGAGTCGCGGTGCTGGTGGATCGGGACGGCGATGTCGAAGTACAGGTCGTGGCTCTCCTCGGTGAGGCGGGCCGTGATGGACAGCAGGTCGGGGCGGCGCTGGGCGAAGCCGGGGGCCATGATCGGCGGGGTGGCGACGTCCCAGGCGGCGGCGGCGAACTCGGCGGTCGACTGGGGCTCGCCGTCCTCCCAGGGGTCGAACCGGTCGCGGTGGTACTCGGTGAGGTAGACGCCGAAACGGCTCTTGCCGTCGCTGGCCTTCTCGCGGTCCTCCTTGCGGTCGACGTGGACGATGGTGGTCGGGGTCCAGATGCTCATGGGCTGATCCTCTCGGCTGGGTCTGACAATTCGTGCCGGTTTGGGCGTTCTACTGACACGGTCCGCGTGGCGGGCGCTGCCTCACGCAGCGTCAAGGACCTTGCGGACATAGCTGGGCGAACAGGCCGCCCGGCGGGCTGCCTCACGCTGGCTCAGACCTTCGGCCGTTGCGGCGAGGATCACCTCACGACGACGCTCCGGCGTCCACTCCTCATCGGACTGGTCACCCTCTTCTTCCTGGTCATCGGTGGTGTGCACCGGGGTGTGCACCTCGGTGAGCTGGGTGCGCACCTCCTCGGCGAACACGGTCTCGGCCGAGACTTCGGGCTGGATCCACCAGTCAGCGTTCGGGACCGGCTGAGGCGCGGGGACCGGCTCGACCGCGACCGGCGCCGGCTGCGGCTGGGCGGGGAGCGGTGCCCAGGTCTGCGGCGAGGGCGCCGGGTTGGTCACCGGCTTCATCGGCGCAACCGGGGTGATCAGCGGTTCCGTCAGCAGCGGCGGCGCGGCCTGCTGCTGCTGCCGGGCGGTGCGGGCGACGGTGACGACCAGGTGCAGGCCGACGGCGGCGACGATCGGCGGCACGGTGGAAACCGCGATCACCAGCCAGGGCGCGACCTTGACCGTTCCGGACTGCACCAGGTGCGAGACCGCGTTCAGGGCGACCGACGTGCCGACGGCGACCAGCGTGATCGTCCGGGCGAGGCGGCGGGCCTTCGGGGCAACACCCTTGGCCAGCCAGGCGACTCCGGCGACTGCGGCGAGCAGGTCAACGCTGACCGGCAGCGCCCAGGCCAGCCAGCCGCCCCACTGGGTCCAGCCGATCGCGGTACCCAGCTCGGCGAGGGTGAACGAGGACGCGGCCATGGCGACGGCCGCGACGGCGCTCGCGCCGACGATCAGCAGCACCAGCAATCCGAGGGGGATGACCTCCTCGGACTCCGGGGTGCGCACCCCCTGCACACCTGGGTGCGCAGGAGTGCGCACCCCGTTGGCCAGGGAATACTCAGCAGTGTGGGACACGGGTACCTCCGTGGATCACGAGTTGGTGAGCCGACCCCGGATGCAGCCGGGGTCGGCTTTGTTCTGGCTAGAGCGTGGTGGCGTACCGCAGGACGATCGCGGTGACCTTGACTCCGACCTCGACGGTCCGAGAGTCGGCGAGCCAGACCGTACGCACGATCTGATTGACGCTCACCTGGCCGGTGAGGCCCAGGGCCTCCGCCTCCGGCGCGGTCGCCAGCCGGGGACTGATCTCCTCAAGCACCTGAGCTTGCGGGACGCCCAGGCGCTCGGCCGCAAGTTCGCGGCTGGCGCCGGTCGAGACCGGCTCGGTCAGCTCGGGCACCGCCTCGATGACGTACGCCGGGTAGTAGGACGACGAGTAGTGCACGGGCACACCACCGCGGCTGACGATGCGCCGGCGGACGTGCACCGGAGTACCGGGCTCAACACCGAGGCGACTGGCCACGGTCTCGTCGGCCGGGACCGTGCCGACCTCCACAATCCTGCTGGTCTCATCAGTGCCGAGGGCCCGTCCGGTGGCCGCGTACGCGGTGACCCGGGCCCTGATGTTGCTGCTCTCGTGCGCTGTCACGACCGTCCCACCACCGGTAGTGGCGGTGGTCAGCCCCTCGGCGCGGAGCTTGGCGTAGGCCCTGCTGGCGGTCTGTTGGGCTACCCCGAACTCTTGCATCACCTCCCGCAGGGGCGGCAACCGGTCGCCCGGCTTCAACCCCCCCGACTCGATCAACCTGCGGAAATGCCTGGCGATCTCAGCGTATCCAGCCAAGGCCTTCCCTCCTCTCGGTCGAACGGACTCTCTGCCCGCTCTACCTAGAAGGTAGAACATGAAGGCGTGCACTACCAAGGGGGTAGTGCATATCCGTTTTTTGGTCTACCTTCGGTGGTGCAAGAGAGTCCCGCCCGGAAGCGACCCGGACGGGACCTCATCGGCCAACCCCTGCTTGGAGGGCTCAGCCATGTCCCACGGTAGTCACCCCGTTCCCCCCATCACCCCCAGCGACATCGCCCGCGCGACCGCCGGCGCCGCTCGCCTGCTCGGCGCGCTGCTCGGCCGGAAGGGCGGCAAGTGATGTTCCTTCCGATCCTCGGCCAGCTCGTCAAGGACGACACGGCGTACCGCGTCATCGCCCCGGTCAACTCGGCGGACCTGCGGGACGTCGTCCGGGAGCGCTGGTGCCACCAGCTCCGGATCTCCGACGGGCAGGGCGGCAAGCCCGAGTTCACCGCCCAGTGCGAGTACGACGGGCGGCAGATCGTGGTCGTCGGCCAGATCGAGACCTTCTGATGTTCGGCCGAGGCGGCGAGAAGCCGCAGCAGTCCGGCCAGCAGCGCCGGGCGAAGGCGAACACCAAAGCGCTCCGCGAGGGCCAGGCCGCGATGGACCGCTCCAGCCGCAGCACCACCGCGTGGCACACCGACCGCCCGAGCCGCCCCTGGTGGCGCACCTCCTGACCCGCAGGTGCGCACCCCGCACACCCTTCCCCGCGCACCTGGTGCGCGGGGTGCGCACCCCTCCCGAGAGAGGCAGCACATGCTCCACATCATCTGCCTGGTGCTCGTCCTGGTGGACGCGGCGATGGGCACCTACGGCTGCTGGCTGCTGGCCCGGAGGTACCTCCGGTGACCACGCCCCCGCCGCCCCCGCCGAAGTACGCGCCGTCCGTCGGGCTGGACACGACCTGGTGGTCCCGGACCACCGACGCGATCTGGACGCCCGAGCGCCTCGCGGCGGCCGACGCCGCACAGCGGCGGCTCGCCGAGTCCATGGACGACCTGAGCCGCAGCATCACCGAGACCCCCGAGGAACGGCAGTACCGCCTGCGCACCGAGGACGACGCTGCCCGCGCACTGGCGGGGGAGACCCCACGTCAGCGCGCCCAGCGCCACCGCGCCCAGGAGAGCAAGGCCCAGCGCGCCGCGACCCGGGCCTGGAGGGCCGGACCCAGCGAGCGCGCCCGGCGCTTCCGCCGCTGGTGCACCCTCACCGCGCTGTCGGCCAGCGTCGGCTACAGCCTCGGCCTGGTCCAGTGGGTGACCACCTCCATGCCGACGTCCGTAGCCGCGCTCCTCGTCCTGCCCGCCGCCGGCTACCTCGACCTGCGCCTGCGCGGCGGGGTCCGCACCCCCACCCGCCTGAGCGACCTGCGCGGCGCTCTGCCGCTCTCGATCGTCGTGCTCACCCGCGTGCCCGTCGCCTCGGTGATCGCCTCCCTGCTCGGCCTCACCCAGCTGTTCGCGCTCACCGGCCAGCTGTTCCACCACCTCCACCACTGACCAAGGAGTCCCGCATGTCCTCGCTGCTCGGACCGTTCACCGCCACCGGCGTGTGCCTCGTCATCGCGGTATGGCTGCTCATCGGCCACCGGGGCAAGGGCACCCTCGCCAAGCACCACGAAGACCACCACACGGCGTGGTGGATGCTGGCCTTCGGCCTGTTCGCCCAGTCCGCCGGCCAAGCCTTCACCGCACCGAGCAAGGTCGGTGACTCCCTCACCGCCGCGATGAACCACCAGTTCAACGCCGGCGCCGGGGCGACCGCCGTGATCCTGATGATGATCCTGTTCGGCACCAAGCCCCGGGTGTGGAAGGACGTGATCGTCGGCGCGACCCTCCCCGCCGCCTGCCTGGCCTCGGGCAGCATCCTCGCCATGCCCTTCACCATCGGCGGCAGCTTCCTCCACGGGCTGGTGGGCGCCTGATGACCATCACCCGCTACCTCGAAGGCGTCTCCATCGACGCTCTGGCCCGGGGCAACCGGGTCCTGCTCAGCCCGCTGAGGAACCGCCACGCCACCGCCAAGGCCGATCACGCCGAGACGCTGGCCGCCTGGAACGAGCGCCGGGCCAAGGCCCGGCAGATCAAGGACCCGCAGCAGCGCGCCAAGGCGTTGGAGGATCTGAGGGGGGAGCGGCCGACCCATCCGGTGCTGGTCGCAGCCGGGTGCGTGGTGGTCGGCTCCGTGGTCCTGTTCGGGATCCCCGCCGTCCACCGGCACGCCGTCGCGCTGATCGCCGGGGGGATCACCCTGTGGGTGATCGCTGCGCTGATCGCCGGTCAGAAGGGCGACTCCCCCAAGGCGGCCTCGACCGAGGCGGCCGACGCCGACGCGAACGACGGTGAAGGCGACCTCGCCGACGGCGACGACCAGGTCGAGGACGAGCCCGATCCGGCGCCCCTTCCGACCGGCCCGAGCGCCGCCGAAACACACGCGCTGGCAGCCTCCCTGACCG
>Ga0302314_10017489_pt1 | contig 12026 bp, 9 predicted proteins | sample III_Palsa_N2_3_FD_200533 | JGI IMG/M metagenome (GOLD analysis project Ga0302314, IMG submission 200533) | Peat permafrost microbial communities from Stordalen Mire near Abisko, Sweden - III_Palsa_N2_3 | ecosystem: Environmental > Terrestrial > Soil > Palsa > Peat permafrost | place: Sweden...
CGTATGCAATTACAATGCGCTGATTATATTCAAACAAATGGAGGTCTGGAGGCCCTGCCTCCAGCGGGGTCCAGGGGCCGAGCCCCTGGCCTTCTCTTACCTATTTAGCCGGAGCCGCAGCCGGCGGAGGCGCCGGCTCACAACGGAACGTCGTGCTAAACGATACCGGCCCGTAAGCTGTATTGGCAGGCCCCGGCCCCATCGCGATGGGCACCAGCGTCATGCCATAAGCCTGGCAGAAGCTGGTGGCTTCGGTGAGTGTCGCGTGTTCCGCTTCCGCGCCGCCACCCAAGGCGGGCGCGCGCATTTCGGAGGCATACCATACGCCTGGCCCCACGGGCACCACGCCGGTGCTACCCGCGCAACCAGCCAGGGCAACCAGGAATATCAACGCCACTATCGAATATCGCATGCAGCCTCCTTGCGCCGGCCCGTGGCGGCTTTTCATTCTGCACCTACGCGCCAGTTTAAGCGAGTTGCTGGTCGATCGCCTTTTCCAGTGTGGCCAGCGTTTGCGCCGCGTCCAGCCCCTGGCCATCGCGCAGACGCATCCAGGCCTCGTAGCTCATCAAAAAATTGAGCATGACCCGCCGCTCTTGCGACGCCGTGTCGTCCCCAGGCACTTCGTGATTGATGAAGCCGGCGATCGCGGTATCAAGCTCCCGCATGCCCCCCGCCAGCGATGGCGAGGTGTAGCGCCGGATCATGCCGGCCCGCCGCAGCGGCATGCGCACTTCGTACAGCCCGGCCAAGCGGGCATATAATTCGCGCACGCGTGCCGCCCCATGCCCGGCCGTGAACGGCGTCATGAAGCACTGCACGAATTCCAGCCGCTGCGGCGCCAGCATTTCGGCGCAGATGCTTTCCATGTCGCGGAACAGCCGGAATACGGTGCGCAACCCCACGCCGGCGCGCAAGGCGACGGCTTCCGCGCCCGGATCGGGTTGGCCCTCCTGCACCAGCGCCAACATGGCATCCAGGATTCGCCGGCGGCTCTCGGCCGAGCGCATGCGGCGGCCATCCACCTGTGCCGCGTTCACGCCTTGGGAGGCCAGTTCTTCGGAAGCCAAATCGTCAGCCACTGCTTATCCCGACAGGAAAAGGCTCGTTGTTTCTCACCAATCGCTCGAGCCGGTCAATAATGCAGCACGCGCTCATGCGGCGGACATCATAAATGCAGCAGCGTGGCTTGCGGCTCAGCGGGTTCCCGCGTCGCGTAGCGCCCCCGGCGTGAAATCCGCGAACTGCAATTTCGGCTGCACGAAATCCAGCGTCGATCCGTGGTTGCGCATGCCGCGCACATGATAACGCCGTGATTGAAGATCGTAGAATATGTTGGCGCTGTTCGAAATCATCGGCACCTCGTAGTAGCAAATCGGCGCGCCGGACGACACGCGCCACAGTTGCCCGCGCCGGTCGTACTGATCAGCCAGCAATCCCTCCCAGCTATCTTCGTCGTAGTAGAAAGTCCGCCGCGCGTAGATATGATGCGCCCCCGGCTTCAGTGTCGCCTCCACCACCCATACCCGGTGCAGCTCCCACCGCATGAGATCCGGGTTGATCACCTGTGGTTTCAGAATTTCGGCATAGTCATGTGCGGGGCTGCCGAAATCATAGTCGTTGTAAGGGACGTAGAGCTCGCGGCGGCCCAGTAGCTTCCAGTCGAACCGTTCCGGTGACCCATTGAAAAGATCCAGATCGTCATCAGTGATGAGCGAGTCGGCCTGCGGGTTCGGCGTGTCGAAATTCACTTCCGGGGCGCGTCGCACGCGCTGCTCGCCGGGGCTGTAAATCCAGGCCTCCCGCGGGTTGGCGCCGGGGTCCACGTGGTCGCGTGCCACCGTCATGCCGCCGGCATAAAGCGGCGGCTCCAGCGCCTTGATCATGTACAGCGTGTTGTAACCCTGCTCGGACGTACCGCCGAGATCGTATGGAAACAACAGGCTGGTATCGTTCTTGATCAATGTGTAGTCGCCGCCCGCCGTGGGGGTGGCGGCGTACGACGTGAAATGCGCCTGATAGCCGCGCCAGCGCAGCAAATGGTCCCACACCGCCTCCAGCCCGGAATGCGGAATAGGGAAGGGGATCGTCGTGGTGGCGCCCGTAACACTATTGCCGTCTGCGGCCAGCCGCGCCCGGCTTGCATTGGCAATAGCCGCGTCCAGGATGGCCTTGGGCGCCGCGAAGCTGCGATGGCTCGGGTAGACATTTAATTTGTAGCCCGGATATTCACGCAGCATGGCGATGATCCCGGGGGTCAATTGCGCCGTGTACTGCGCCATATTGCCGGCCGAAATCGAAAACAGCATTTTCTCGCCGGCATACGGGTCTGGATGCGCGTAACTGTTTTTAAAATCGGCCGGTGGCGTGGCGATGCCGCCGGTCCAGGGTGGTATCGTGCCCGTGCTGTTGCCGGCCTGTATGGCACCGAAAGCGGTCAGGCTATGGCCCAGATCCGCGGGGCCTGGTGCTGCTGCCGCAGTCGTTAGGAAGGCAGCCGTGCCAAGCAGAAAGAATCTCATGTTAAATTCCTCAAGGGACAAGTGAGAAGGCAAGCAGTTCTTTTTTGAAAAAAAGAACCAAAAAACTTTTGCCCATGGGGGTGCGCGCTGGATCCAACGCGCGCCCAAACTTGCAAAAGTTTTTGCTTCTTTTTCCAAAAAGAAGCGCTTTCTTCCTTTCCATTGTCCTGCCGAAATGCTGCTTCAGAAGCGGTAGCTCCCCGAAAGGGCCACGTAGTCGCGATCCAGGTTCACCGACGATACCGCCGACCCGCCCAGCCCGTAATGGCTCGTATACGTGATATTGGCCTGCCATCTCTGCAGATACGAGAAATTGATCCCAACGGTTACGGTCAGCAGATGCTCGGTGAAGGTCACCAGCGGGGCCGGCGTCGTGCCCTGGAAATCATATTCCACGGCCAGGCTGGGGTTCACATCAACCAGTCCGGCGATCAGGTCGGGCATGTTGAAGCCCGCACGCCCCACCACGCCTTGCGAAAACTGCGTTGGCGCACCCTCCGTATTGACGATGGATTTGCCGTCCGTCAGGAAAAACTTCGCATCGTTCGGGTTCAGCACGTTCACTGACAGCGGCTGGTAGAACGGGTAATCGGACAGACTGGGGAAATCATTCACCACATCCAGCCCGTACTCCATCGACAGCGACCAGCTTTGAATGGGCGTGCCGGGGATGTTGGTGAAGGTCTTGATGTCGCTAAGACGCAGATGCGTCATGTCGAACCGCTTATAGCCGTCGATCGTCTCGTTATAGCCCGGCAAGCCGTTCTCGGCGATATACGTCGTCCCGAGCAGATCCATGTTCTTTTCGCATGCGAGCTCGATATGAAAGCGGCAGTACAAGGCAAGCTTGTTGTAGAGTGCTGGCCCAAGCGTCGCCGCGATCAGCGGCAGCGGATTTTCCTGCAGCGGCGTATTCGGGCTGAAACTCGCCTCGCCTTGCAATGCCGATCCGAACGGTCCGGCCACCGACAGGCTGGCGCCGACGTACTGAATGTGATTGGGGTATTCGCCGTAATAGCTGGTCGTGTCGGCGTAGGTTTCGCCCGCGGGTATGATCTTGCTGCCGGTGCGGAAGGACGCGATCGGGAACCGGCTGCCGTAATTCTCGAAATACAGCCCCGCCTCGCCGCCACCCAGCGCATCGAACGAATTGCGCAATGCGAAGCCGAATTCGCCGCCGTCGGTGGCCTTGCGGTCGTCGGCACGCGGGATGAAGGAGCCCAGGCCCAAAGCGGTCACGGCGGGCGGCAGCGTAACCCCGGTCGCACCGGGCGTTACCGCGACGTCGGTGCTGAAAAACGAACCATACGGATCAAGCTGCGACTTGTCCCAGATGAACTCGTAGAACCCTTCCAGCGAAAACCCGTTGGGCAGCGATGTACGGCCGCTAATGGCGGGCACCGGCAAATACAGGCTGCGGATATCGGCGCCGGCCGCGTGAATGCCGGCCACGTTAATCGGGTTCACCGCATTCAAGCCGTTGCGGATAAATAGCGACTCGCCCCAGTTGAAGGTCTGCCAGCCGACCGTCACTTCTTCCTTTTGGTCCAGCACGTCGTAATTACCGCGCACGAACCCATCCAGCAGCCGGAAGGTGTGCCCCACCGTCGTCACCGTGGGGTGCGGCAGCGGCTTATACTCGGCGGAATTCGGATCGGAGTTGATCGGATCGATGAAGTAGTTGGCCCGGAAAAACGCTGTGTAATTGCTCAGGTCGATTTGCAGGTCGTTGGTCGCGGCGAGTGGCGCCTGGAACGCCTTGCCCTGTGCCCAATTCAGGTCGCTGGGATATTGTGAACCGGCGTAATATCCGCCATGCGCCGGGGTCAGGAAATAAGGGTTCTGATCGGCCGTGCGAATCCCCACGCCAGCCGATAGCGTCGTCTCAAAGGAAATCTGCGCATCGCCCAGAGTGAAGGTTTCACCCGACGCTACCGATGGTTGAACCAGATACGCCGCGGCGGACAGCGCCACCGCGGATACACTGACGCGTTGCCGCCACCTCAGCGTATTGTAACGCCTTGAAAACCCCATCCGACCTTCCCCCTTCGCGTGCCGGTTTATTCCGGCGTATTCTTGTTAGCGGACTTGGAAAACGCTGCCCATCCGAATCCGCACGAACTGCCTGGTTGAAAACCGGCACGCTGTATGCCAATACCTGCTCTGGGAGAACCGTGCAATATGAAACCGGGCAAGCCATGAAATCCGATGGCTGTGTGTGGCGCCAAGCTGGTGCTGGCCTCGCGTTTATGGCGGCGGGAGTGGCCGCGTGCCTGGCAGCCGGGCAGGGCCCGGCCGCGGCATCGCCGCCAACCCAAGCGCCGCCTTTGTTATTGTCCATCGCCAGCGCCGGCCACGTCGTGCTGGCCGCCGGCGACCGCGGCGCGATGCTGCGCTCCAAGGATGACGGCGCCCATTTCACGCCCGTCCCGGTGCCCAGCCGCGCGACGTTAACGCGCGTGGTCATGCAGGATGACGGTATTGCCTTCGCGGTCGGTTTCGACGCCACGATCCTGCGCAGCACTGATAGCGGCGCGCATTGGGCACGCGTTCTGAACGATGAACGCGGCGATAATCCGCTTTTCGGCCTGGTCACCAGCCTCGGCGGCGCGGCCCTGGCGGTGGGTGGTTTCGGCCACGCCTATACCAGCCCGAACGGCATCGATTGGCAGCCAACCCATGTGTTGTCCGAGGATGACGATTTTCATTTGAACGCCGCCTTGGCCATCGATTCCGGCAAATGGCTGCTGGTCGGCGAACAGGCACTGGTGATGCGCAGCGACGATGCGGGCGCGCATTGGCGCAAGCTTGCCGTGCCGGTGCAGGGCTCCCTCTTCGGCGGTGTGGTCCTGTCGCCACAGCGTTGGATTATATTCGGCCTGCGCGGCCACGCGGTCTCAACCGACGATGCAGGTGCGCATTGGCAGGTGATCAATACCGGCACCACCGCGGAATTGCTGGGCGGCACGGCCCTGCATGATGGCCGCGTGCTGCTCGTCGGCAATCGCGGCACGGTGGTTCTGATCGATGCAGCGGCGCATACCGGTCTGCCATTGAAGCGTGATGGACGCGAAAACTTCGCCGACTGCCTGCAACTGCCCGATGGCAGCGTGCTGGCCGCAGGCGAATCGGGCCTGACAAAAATCGATGTGCCGGATCCGGGGCCACAACCCGTGCCCAACACCGCGGTAGCACCATGAGCCATTCGCCCCCGCAAGCCGGGTCGTCGCCCGCGGGCCACCGTACGCCGGTCGCCGACATGCTGTTCGGCCATCGCCGGTTTTTCGCCATCCTGTTCGCGTTGGTAACACTGCTGCTGGCGTGGCCGGCCTCGCAATTGCGCGTCGATGCCTCGTTCGGAAAGCTGTTGCCACAGCAACACCCTTTCATGACCACCTACGTCAAATACCGTGCCTTCGGCGGCGGCAACATGCTGCTGGTGGGGCTGCAGGCACGTCACGGCGATATCTTCACGCCGCAATTCTTCGACACCTTGCAGAAAATGACCGACGCGGTGTTTTTCCTCCCCGGTGTCGACCGCAGCCATGTCAGCTCCCTCGTCACTCCCGATGTCCGCTACATCGAAGTGGTCGAAGATGGTTTTCGCGGCGGCCAGGTGGTGCCGAGCTTCTTCCAGCCCAGCCCCGCCGGTTTCGCCGAAATCCGCGCCAATATCGGCAAGTCGCACATCGTCGGCCGGCTGGTCTCACCCGACATGACCAGCGCCCTGATCAGTGCCCGGCTGCTGGATCAGGATCCGGCCACCGGCAAACGCCTGGATTACCTGGCGCTGGGCGGCAAACTGGAAGCCTTGCGCCAGCAATATCAATCTCCCGATGTCGCCGTGCACATCGTCGGTTTCGTCAAGGCGGTCTCCGACATCGCCGAGGGCATTCGCATCATCGCGCTGTTCTTCGGCGCCGCCATGCTGATTTCCATCGCCCTGCTCTACCGCATCAGCCATAGCTGGCCGCTCACCCTGCTGCCGGTGGCCTGTTCGCTGGCCGCGGTAATCTGGCAAGCCGCCTTCCTCGTGCTAATCGGTATTGGTATCGATCCGATTTCCCTGCTCATTCCGTTCCTGATATTCTCCATCGGCATCAGCCACGGCATCCAGATGGTGCTGTCCACGAACCAGCGCGCGGCCACCGGCGCCACCGGCCTGGACGCGGCCAAAACCAGCTTTATCGCCCTGGCGCTGCCGGGCCTGGTGGCGCTGGCCACCGCGGCCATCACCTTCGTCACGATCACGATGATCGACATTCCGGCCATCCGCCATCTGGCGATCACCGCGCTTGCCGGCATCCTGGCGCTGGTGTTCACCAATTTGCTGTGGCTGCCGGTGCTGATCAGCTACGTGCGCCCGCACCCGGAGCGCGTCCGCCGTGCCGAGCGCGGCCATGAAGCGCGTGACTGGATCTGGCGCTCGCTCGCCGTGCTGGTGCAGCCCCGCAATGCCGTAATCATTTGCGGCCTGGCCTGCGTTCTCACGCTCGGCAGCGCCGTGCTGGCCAGCCGCCTGGTCATCGGCGACTTGCGCCCCGGCGTGCCCGAACTGCGCCCCGACAGCCGCTACAACAAGGATGCCCTGTATTTCGCCGATGCCTTCGCCATCGGCGTTGACCAATTACAGGTAATCGTCACCGGCGGCGCCAATGCCTGCGTGGACCCCGTGGCCATGCGCGAAATGGATGATTTCACCACCGATATCGATCTCGCGCCGGGCGTCGCCTCCAGCATCGCATTGCCGCAATTGGTCAAACAGGCAAACGTCGGCTGGAACGAAGGCAATCTCCGCTGGCACACCTTGTCGCGCAACAAGGCCGTGCTCGCCCATTCCTCGGTCGCCGTCGGGTCGGATCGTCTGATGAACCCCGATTGCTCGGTCATGCCGATCACCTTCTTTCTCACCGACCACCGTGCCGCCACGATCGACGGCGTGATCTCCGCCATCCATGCCGAAATTGCGGCACACCCGCCCACGCACCTCAATTTCCTGCTCGCCGCCGGCAACGTGGGTGTCATGGCCGCCACCAACGACGTCGTGCGCGCCGCCCAACTGCCGATGATGGCCGCGGTCTACGCGCTGATGTTCGTGGTCTGCGGCCTCACCTTCCGGTCCATGGCGGCCACCCTCTGCATCATCATCCCGCTGGCGATCGTGTCGCTCTTCGCCAACGCCACCATGGCCATGCTCGGCATCGGCCTGAAAATCTCCACCTTGCCGGTAGCGGCATTGGGTGTCGGCATCGGCGTCGATTACGGCATCTACAAATTCGCCCGCCTGCGCCGCTATCTGCTCGCCGGCATGAGCATGGAGCAAGCCTATCTCTACACGCTGCGCGAAACCGGCACCGCGGTGGTCTTCACCGGCCTCGCCTTGTCGCTGGGCGTGGCAAGCTGGGTATTTTCGCCGCTGGCGTTCCAAGCCGATATGGGCCTGCTGCTCACCGTGATGTTCCTGATGAACATGATAGGTGCCACCTTGCTCCTACCCGCCATCATCGGCGTGCTGCGCCTGGTTTGGCCCGGCGCCGTAGGCCGCGCCCTGGCCGAAAAGCCCGTGGTACTCACGGAATAGCATGCTGTTCCCTGTCACCACGAACAATCGATACACGGGCCTGCGGTGGCTGCCCTACGTCCTTTTATTATTGGGTATGGGCGAGTTGATACCATCGTTGATCCATGGTTTCGCGCCCGATGGCGGCGCGTTCAGCATCGCGGGCATCGCACCCAGCGCCGGCCGCGTGCAAATTATCGGCATTTTCGCCTGGGCTGGCGCTACGCAATTGGTGTGGGCATTAACCATTATGGCCGTAGCGCTGCGCTATCGTGATTTCATACCTGCCGTGCTGCTGCTCATGCTGATAGAAAAATCAATCATCGCCCTCAACGGCTGGCTGCTAAAGCCCGCCCCCGGCACTCACCACCCCCCAGCCCTCTACATCGTACTCCTAGCCGTACCAATCCTAGGAACTCTCCTCCTGGCAAGCCTCGCAAACCCACCACGCACGCCAGAATCAAAAGTTTTTTGTTTCTTTTTTCAAAAAAGAAAGCGCTTTCTTTTTTGAAAAAAGAAACAAAAAACTTTTGCAAATGACGCCTGAGAGGAAACGTATCATGCTGTTAGTTCAAGGTGCTCCGGGCTCGCCTTATACCCGCAAGATGCTGGGCGTGCTGCGCTACAAGCATATTCCCTATCGCTATATCGACCGCGCCCAGGCCCAGTCTGCCGGTTTGCCGCGGCCGAAGGTGGAGTTGCTGCCGACATTCTATTTTCCGCAGAATGATGGCGCACACACGGTCGCCGTGGATTCTACACCGCTCATCCGCCGGCTCGATGCGGCTTGGCCGGAGCGCGCCGTCCTGCCCCCCGATCCCGCCTTGGCGTTCCTCGATGCCCTGATCGAGGACTTTGCCGATGAGTGGCTCACCAAAGCGATGTTCCATTACCGCTGGCATTATGAGGCCGACCGTGAAAAAGCCGGCACCATCCTGCCGCTGCACCACAACCTGAACGCCCCCCAGCCGCAAGTGGAGGCCATGGCCGCCACCTTCACCGACCGCCAGGTCGGCCGCCTGCGCTATGTCGGCTCCAACCCCACCACCGCCCCGGTAATCGAGGCGAGTTACGAACGTTTCCTGCGCGTCTTCGACCGTATCCTGGAGGTGCGCCCCTTCCTCTTCGGCGCCCGTCCCTCCGCCGCCGATTTCGGCATCTACGGCCAGCTCACGGCATTGGCGCTGTTCGACCCCACCCCGGCCGCCCTCACGCTCCGCGTCGCCCCCCGCGTGCACGCCTGGGTAGAGGTAATGGAAGATCTATCCGGCGTGCCCGAAACCGCCTCCTGGGCCCCAAGCCACACGGCCGCCGGCGTGCTCGGCGAATTGCTCGTGGAAATCGGCACCTTCTACGTGCCGCTCCTCCTCGCCAACGAGCAGGCCATCAAGGAAAACGCCCCCGAACTGCACGCCGTCATCGACGGCTACGAGTGGCGCCAGGCTATTTTCCCCTACCACCTGAAATGCCTCGCCGAATTACGCCGGCTCTACGCGGAGCTGCCACCGGACGGCGCCGCAATGGTGGATACCTGGCTCGCCGAAACCGGCGTCGAAAACCTGTTCCTGCCGGCGTTTTCGTGAAGGCAGCGATCGGCCGCCTGCTCACCCGCACGCTCACCAGCCCCACCCTGCGCACCACGCGCCGGCGCCTGCTCGCCTGGCGCCGCACCCGGAAAGGAAAGCCGGCCGTGCTGCATTACTTCCACGAAGCCGCCGACCCGTACAGCCACCTCGCGGCCCAAATGCTACCCGCCATCGCCGCGCGCTACCGCATCACCATCACGCCGCATCTGGTCTCCCCGCCCGACGCCGCCGCCGCCCCCGACGCCGATCGACTCGCCTGCTGGGCCCGCCGCGACGCCGCCCTCCTGGCCCGCGCCACCGGCCTGAACATGCCCGGCAACGCCCAGCCGCCCGCCGAAACCACCACAGCCCACCTGAACGCAGCCCTCACCGCCGCCATCGCCCACGGTGATTTCGCGGCCACCGCCATCGCCGCCGGCACCGCCCTATGGCGCGGCGAGCCTCTGCCCACCCACCCCCAAGCCAGCCCCTCCGAAACCCAGGCAGCGCTGGCCACCGGCAACGCCCTGCGCCTCAAACTACGCCATTACCTCGGTGCCACCTTCCATTTCGAAGGCGAGTGGTACTGGGGCATAGACCGCCTCCACCACCTCGAGCGCCGCCTAACCGAACAGGGCCTGGACACCACACCGGCCGCCCCACCCCTCATGCCGGTGCGCGACGTCACGCTCTCCGGCCCCCCCGGCACCGCCCAAGGCCGCGTCCTTCACATGTATCTCTCATTCCGCAGCCCGTACAGCTACATCGCCGTGCCGCGCGCCCAGGCCCTCGCCGCCCATTACGGCGCCGAACTCAAACTCCGCTTCGTCCTGCCCATGGTCATGCGCGGCCTGCCCGTGCCCTCCGCCAAACGCATCTACATCATGCTGGACACCAAGCGCGAAGCCGAGCGCCTCAACCTGCCCTTCGGCAAGAGTGTCGATCCCGTCGGCCTCGGCGTGGAACGCGGCCTGGCCGTGCTGCACCACGCCATTCCGGCCGGGCAGGGGGCCGCCTTCGCACTTTCCTTCCTGCAAGGCGCCTTCGCCGACGGCATCGATGCCACCACCCAATCCGGCCTGCACCAAATGGCCACCCGCGCCAACCTGCCAAACGCCCTGGTGACAGCAGCCCTGGCCGACGAAACCTGGCGCGCCACCGCCGAGGAAAACCGCGCCGAAATGCTGCAGGCCGGCCTATGGGGCGTCCCCTGCTTCCGCGTCGACGACGGCCCAATGGTCTGGGGCCAGGACCGCCTCTGGGTCATCGAACAAGCCCTGGCCACCGCCGCCGCCTGAACCACGGGCAGCCACGCCGGCCCCACCCATACCCAAACAACATGACGCTTGCCCCGAAGCCTCGAAAAAGTTGAAACTACCTGAATCCGACAAAGTTAACCCCAACCCATGGCCCAGTTCGCAACCGCCGCGCCGCTGCCGCCCCGCCCCCCCGGCGGGCAGGCCGCGTTCGCCGCACTGGACCTCGGCACCAACAACTGCCGCCTCCTCGTCGGCGCCCCCTGCAGCGACGGCTTCCGCGTGCTGGACAGCTTCTCCCGCATCGTCCGCCTCGGCGAAGGCCTGCACCACAGCGGCAAACTCTCCGATCACGCCATGGACCGCGCCCTCGGCGCCCTGCATGCCTGCGCCGCCCGCCTCTCGCGCCGCCCCGTCCGCGCCGTGCGCGCCATCGCCACCGAGGCCTGCCGCCGCGCCGCCAACGGCGCCGAATTCCTCGCCCGCGTCCATGCCGAAACCGGCATCGCGTTCGACATCATCACCACCCGCGAGGAAGCCGAACTCGCCCTGGAAAGCTGCGCCCCGCTTCTCGAAGGCCCCGGCCGCCGAGCACTCCTCTTCGATATCGGCGGCGGCAGCACCGAACTCGCCTGGGTGCGCCTCAACGGCCCCGGCCGAATCCCCGACCTCATCGGCTACGACAGCCTGCCCGTCGGCGTCGTCACCCTCGCCGAGCGCTTCGGCCACCAGGGTTTCTCGCCCGACGGCTACCAGGCCATGGTCGACTACGTCGCCACCTTGCTGGAAAGCTTCGAACGCATCCACTGCATCGCCCACGAAGTGCGCCTCGACGGCGTGCGCCTGCTCGGCACCAGCGGCACCGTCACCACCTTGGCCGGCGTCGCCCTCGGCCTGCCCCGCTACCGCCGCCCCGCGGTCGACGGCCAGGTACTCAGCGCCGAGGCCACCACCAGCGCCCTGGCCACCCTGCGCGCGCTCGGTCAGGAAGGTCTCGCCCGCCACCCCTGCGTCGGCCCCGACCGTGCCGGCTTCGTGCTCCCCGGCTGCGCCATCTTCGAAGCCATCCGCACCCTCTGGCCCGTCGCCGAAGTTACGGTTGCCGATCGCGGCCTGCGCGAGG
>Ga0302314_10017490_pt1 | contig 12026 bp, 10 predicted proteins | sample III_Palsa_N2_3_FD_200533 | JGI IMG/M metagenome (GOLD analysis project Ga0302314, IMG submission 200533) | Peat permafrost microbial communities from Stordalen Mire near Abisko, Sweden - III_Palsa_N2_3 | ecosystem: Environmental > Terrestrial > Soil > Palsa > Peat permafrost | place: Sweden...
TTGCCATACATGCCGACGGACAGGAACGTCAGTTCGTTCATCGCCTCCTGCATGGTCAGCCCCTCCGTGTAGGGCCACGGATACCACGATTGCCGCAATCCCGGCATGGTTTTCGGGTCGGCAAGCGTGGTGAACTTCAAATACGTGGCGCTGCCGGTCGGTTCAGCAAGTTTCACCAGATCGGCGAGCGGGAAGCCGACCCAGGGCACCGTCATCGCCCAGGCCTCGACGCAGCGGTGCCGGTAGACCCGCTCCTCCAGCTTCATCTGCTTGACCAGATCATCGAAGCCGATGCTGCGCGGCGTCTTGACCATTCCGGCGATCTCGATCGTCCACGGATCGGTCTTCAGCGCGGTCGCCGCATCCTCCACCGACTTGGACATGCCGAATTCGTAGTAGTTGTTGTAGGTGGTCGCCTCGCGCTCGGCGGTGATCGGGCGGCCAGCGTCGTATCTGGCGTTCCGCGGCGCGGTCAGCGGCTTGAGCTCCACCGGCGGCGGCTTGCTGCCGCCAAGCAGGCTCCACGCCCGCGCCGGCGCGGCACCCGCCGCCAACAGCCCTGCCCCTGCGGCGACGCCCAACGCGGCCCGACGGCCGAGCACGACGGCTTCCGGCGTGGCCTGCCCCTCCGGTATCTCCCAGCCGCGGCGCCTCTGGATCAACATGTCGCACTATCCTTCCCTGCGTTGCACCAGACATACGTCTCGGCGACCGGGCCAGATGTTACTCTGCGCCGGTTCAGCGCACCGGGGCAACCGCGGCCAGCGGCGGAACGGCGGTTGCACCCGCCGACGCCGCCGGGCCGGGGCCGACGTCGAGATGGGCTTCGGCGGCGATGCTGGCGCTGATCGGCCACAGCACGAACCCGCGCGCGGCGAGCGCCGGCAGGTAGGGCTCCAGCACGTCCATCGTCGTCGGCCGCGCATGGCCGATCAGGATCGCGTGACCGGCGCGCCGCGCGATTGCCTCCGCCTCGTCGAGCCGGGCGCGGATCGCCGCCGGGTTGGGGTCGGTGTCGATGACCAGATCGCGCGCCACCGCCGGCACCCCCGCCGCCTCGGCGCGGCCCATCGCCACGCTGTGCGGGATGGCCGGGCTGTCGAGGAACGCCATCCGCCGCGCCGCCAGTTCGCCCATCACCAGATCCATCAGCGGCACCGACAGCGCCGCCACGCTGCCGTCGTGCTGGCTCAGCGCCACCGCGGTCGGCAGCAGGTTCAGCGCCGCGCGCAGGTTGGCAAGGTTGGTCGGCGGCGGCAACCACGTGCGCAGCGTGTCGGGCCCGGGGTCGACCCGCCCCAGCGCCTCCATCGGCATGTGCAGCATGGCCTCGTGCCCGCGCGCCGTGGCGGCCGCCACCTGATCCGCCAGATGCGGCGCATACGGCATCCACGACAGCGTCACCGCCCCCGGCAGCGCCACCGCGCGTGCCGACTGTGGCGGCACCAGACCCATGTCGTCGATCACCACGGCGAGCGTCGGCCTGCCGAGCGTGGGCGGCGCCACCACGGCGTAGCGCTGCCACGCCGGCGGCCCGGCCGGGGGCGAAGGCGGTGGCTTGCTGACGACGGGTGGCGGGGTCGCCTCGGCCAGTTGCCGCGGCGCCGCCGAGTCGGGCGGGGCCTCGGCCGCCGACGGCGACTCGGCCACAGCGGGCGGCGGAGCCGGCGCCACGGGGCTGGCTGGCGGCGGGGCCGTCGTCGCCGCGCAGGCGGCGAACAGCCAGCACAGCATGCGCATCATCGCCCACGACCCACGGCCGCATGCGGTCGCATCTTGGGGCGGATCGAAAGCTGGGGATTCATCGCCTGGGCCGGCACGAGCACCTGCGTGGGCCGCACGGGCGTGCAGCGGGCCGGCGGCGTCGCGCCACATATCGTCCAAACTTCACCGAACCGCAACCGCTGCCGCCAACCGAAACGATCATGACCTCCGAGGCAATCGCGGCCGCTCGCTCGCGTTGCTGCCCTCGCGCGGTCAGATCGACCCAGGGAGAGACCGTCCGTCATGCAGGTCCGGTTGGGCATCGGGCTCTGCCCTTCTCCCTCTCCGCCCTCTTACCGCGCCCCGCCGCTCCCCAGCGCGGTGCCGACCGTGCCGTTGGCCAGCGCCATCGCCATCAGCAGGTCGACGATGCCGGAGGCGCTGCGTTCGCCACCCATCACCACCTGCGGCACCAGTGGCTGGCTGGCGTGCTGCATCGCGTCGGCGGCGATCTGCGCGATCATTTTCCGCAGCGCCACCTCGGCGCCGCCCAGCGCATCGGCCTGCGCCTTGGTCGCCGACGCCTCTGCCTCGCCGATGGCGCGGATGCGGTCGGCTTCGGCCTGGCCGCTGACGCGCGTGCGTTCCGCCTCGGCGCCGGCCGTGACCTTGATGGCCTCGGCGTCGCGGCTGCGCCGCTGCAACTGCGCCTCGCCCTCGTTCTGCGCCACCTGGATGGCGACCTTCGAGGCCGTCAGCGCCGTCTGCTGCTGGGCGACGGCGCGGGCCTCGTTCAGCTCGCGCTCCTTCAGCGCCGCTTCCTGCTGGCTCTCGTAGGTGGCGGCCTGCTCGCGCGCCACCTGCCGGGCGCGCAACTGCTCGAACACCGTGTCGATATGCTTGTCGCCCGGCATCGCGCGCGGCGTGCCGATCATGACCTCCATGACGTTCAGCCGGTATTTCTGGAACCGCACGCGCATCTCGCCGAGCGCCTTGGCCTGCAACTCGGCCCGCTTGCCGACCAGTTCGATCAGCGTCATCTCCTGCGCCGCGTCCTTGAACCAGGCGCTGACCATCGGATCGAGCGTCTGGTCCACCAGCTTGCCGATCTCGGCGAACTGCTGCACCACGTACGGCGCGTCGTCCTGCGCGATGTGCACGACGATCGAGAGCGGCAGGATCGGCTCGAACGCGTCCTTGGTGATCAGCCGGATCTCGGCGAGGTTCTCGTCGAAATTATGCATCTCCGAGGTCGAGTTCTCGATCCAGCGCAACTGGAAGTTGGTGGTCGGAACAAGCTTCACGTCCTGCGCATACGGGTTCACCGCGTATTTGCCGGGTTGCAGCGGCGTCTCCCACACGCCGCGCTGGCCGGGCGCGACCAGCTTGCCGTGCTTGTAGTCGTCGCCGGAGATGTCGTCGCCTTTCGGGCCGGTGTAGCTGATGACGACACCGACATGGCCGATGCCGATCTGCGTCTTGCCGGTCATCTCCACGGTCGCGAACAGCCGGTTGATATAATAAGTGCCCTCGACCAGCACCTGCTCCTGCCGCCCGCGCCGGCCGCCGGCGGCGAGGAAATGCGGGATGTCCTGGAACGAGTTGTGGAACGCCGCGGGCACTTTCGCATCGGCGCCGACCGTGGGCGCGATGATCTCGCCGTGCTCCAGCGCCGGGCCGTCCTGCACGGTCACCACCGCGATCTTGTCGCTGTCGATGACCACCGGGTCATAGCCGCTGCGGGCCTCGATCAGTGCGTGCAGCGCGCTCGCCCGGTCGGTGTCGCCGAGCGGGATCTGGTAGACGCCCTCGTCGGTCAGCACGACGAACAGCGCCGTGTTGATGGCGTAGGTCGCGGCCCGCAGAATGCGGCGCTGCGGGCCGCCCTGGCCGCCGTTCGCCAGGAACGCCGCCGCGTCGCCCGGGTCCACGTCGGCCGGCCACGCCGCCAGCGCCTGCCCTTCGGCGAGCGGCGCGCCGGTGCGGGCGAACAGGTAGCCGATGCTGCGCACCGTGATCAGCTTTTGCCGGTGCACCCGGTACTGGAACGGGAAGAAGCTGTGCCAGCCGCCCTTGATGGTGTCGGGCAGGAAGCCGGCGCCGCCCTCGAGCGCCATGAACCCCGACGGCCTGCCGCCACCCACCGCCCAGCGGCGCTCGACGACACCAAAACTGTCGTTGGCGATGAACACGAAGCCATGCCCGAGCAGCACGAGCAGGAGCAGCGCAACCGGAACAAGCAGCCACAGCGTCCAGAGCGGGACCTGTTGAAGAATGTCCGACATTTGGGGGGGGTCAGTCCTGATCGCCTCGCCATGAGGCTCGGCGACAGCGAACACCCGGCGGTGCCGTTATGCAATCATCACGATGCAAGACTGGCGTGAGGCCGGCGCATCGATCGGATCTTGAAACGCCGTGCGCCGGCAAGCGGCCGAGCTTCCTGGCTCGACGCAGCCGTCACGGCGACCGATAGATGTCCGGCCGAAGGACCTCCATGAAGCGCGACGGGTCCCCAAGCGCTTCGAACCCAAACTGGCGATACAAGCCGTGGGCGTCCGACGTCAGGAGCAGGAGGCGCCTGAGACCTTGCAGGTCCTCGTGCCCGATAACGCATTGCATGAGCCACTTGGACAGGCCCTTGCCGCGATGCGCGCTAAGTATAAAAAGGTCGGCAAGCAATGCGAATGTTGACCTATCGGTAACAACGCGAGCAAACCCGACTTGAGCAGTTCGATGGTACACGCCAAAGCAGAGGGAATTCTGGATCGCCCGCTCCACTGTCGCTCGCGGAATCCCTGGCGACCAATAGCTCTCCGTCGCCAGGAAGTTGTGAATGACATCCACGTTCAGGCGATGCGGGTCGGTCGAGATCTCGTAGTCGGCCAGAAACTCCTGCGTCTGCATTCAGCAGCGCCAGTCGGAGCGGCCGCCCTCGATCATCCGCAGCGCCGAGGCCCAGGCCATCTCGTAGTGCTCCAGCGAGCCCTCGCGGTGGAACTGCGCGGCGGTGTGGCGGCGCACCTCCTCGGGCGGAAATACCAGTTCGCTGCCACCGGCAAGCGCCTGAACCTGCGCCTGGCAGGCCCGCTCCAGGTAGTAGATGTTGTGCCACGCTTCCGGGATGGTCCGACCGGCGGCCAGAAGACCATGATTCTGCAGAATCATTGCTTGATGCTCGCCGAGGTCCTGGACCAGCCGCGTCCGCTCGTCGATGTCGAGCGCGATGCCCTCGTAGCCATGATAGCCGAGATGGCCATAGAATTTCAGGGCATGCTGGCTGATCGGCAGCAGCCCGTGCTTCTGCGCCGACACGGCGATGCCGGCGGCGGTGTGGGTGTGGATGACGCACATCAGGTCGTGCCGCGCCATGTGGATCGCCGAGTGGATGACGAAGCCGGCGGTGTTGACCTGCCGGCTCGCCGCCCCGTCCTGCACGATGTTGCCGTCGAGGTCGATCTTCACGAGGTCGGAGGCGCGCATCTCGTCGAACAGCACGCCGTACTGGTTGATCAGGAAGTGGTGGCCGGGCCCGGGCAGGCGGGCGCTGATATGCGTGTAGATCCAGTCGGTCATCCGATGATGCGCGACCAGACGATACAGCGCGGCGAGATCGCAGCGGACTCGCCACTCCTCCGCCGAAACGCCGGCCATTTGGGTGGGGCGGGTGGATACGTTCATCGGTCGGGTTCCCGTGGGTTCGCCGGAGTGTCGGGCCCGCGGCGGACATGCGTCAAGCACAAGGGTGGCCGAAGGTCGGGCCGATTTGACCCGCGCGCCGGCCCCGCGCAGGATGCGGCGCCATGATCCTGCTCATCGACAACTACGACAGCTTTACCTTCAACCTCGTCCACTTCCTGGGCGAGCTGGGGGCGCGGTGCGAGGTGGTGCGCAACGACCAGATCTCGGTCGCCGACGCGCTCGCGCGGGCGCCGGAGGCGATCGTGCTGTCGCCCGGACCGTGCACGCCGAACGAGGCCGGAATATGTCTGGACTTGATTTTGGCCGCCGCCGGACGCGTCCCGGTGCTCGGCGTCTGTCTGGGACATCAGGCGATCGGCCAGGCGTTCGGCGGCGAGGTGGTGCGGGCGCCGGTGCCGATGCACGGCAAGGTCAGCCGCGTGCAGCATGACGGTACCGACATTTTCGCCGGCCTGCCGCAGTCGTTCGCTGCGACCCGCTACCACAGCCTGACCGTGCGGCGGGAGACGATGCCGGACACGCTGCTGGAAACCGCGCGCACCGAGGACGGCATCATCATGGGGCTGCGCCACCGCTCCCTGCCGATCTTCGGCGTGCAGTTCCACCCCGAGAGCATCGCCAGCGAGCACGGCCACGACCTGCTGCGCAATTTCCTGTCCATCGCCCGCGGCAGCAACGCGCCGGCCACGACGGCCCGCGCCGCCTGACCCCGACCAGCAGGCCGTGACCACCAACCTCAAACCCGTGCTGGCCCGGTTGGCGGCGGGGGAAACCCTGACGGCCGCGGATGCCGAGGACGCGTTCGGCATCATCATGTCGGGCGAGGCGACGCCCGCGCAGATCGCAGGCCTGCTGATGGCCATGCGCGTGCGCGGCGAGACGGTGCCGGAACTGACCGGTGCGGTGCGCGCCATGCGCGCGCGCATGCTGGCCGTGGAGGCGCCGGACGGCGCGATCGACGTCTGCGGCACCGGCGGCGACAATGCCGGAACGCTGAACGTCTCCACCGCCGTCACCTTCGTTCTGGCGGGTGCCGGGGTCACGGTCGCCAAGCACGGCAACCGCGCCCTCTCCTCGCGCACCGGCGGGGCGGACGTGCTGACCGCGCTTGGCGTCAATGTGGACGTGCCGCTTGACCGGTTGCCCGGCATCCTGCGCGCCGCGCGCTGCGCCTTCCTGTTCGCGCCGCGCCACCACGCCGCCCTGCGCCACGCCGCCGGCCCGCGCGTCGAGCTTGGCACCCGCACGATCTTCAACCTGCTCGGCCCGCTGGCCAATCCGGCGCGGGTGAAACGCCAGCTCACCGGCGTATTCGACCCGAAATGGGCGCGGCCGATGGCGGAAACGCTGGGCGCGCTGGGCAGCACGCATTGCTGGCTGGTGCATGGCGAGGGGCTCGACGAACTCACCGTCGCCGGTGCCAACAGCGTGGTGGAACTGCGCGACGGCGCCGTCCGTTCGTTCACCATCACGCCCGAGGATGCCGGACTGCCGCGCGCCCCGATCACCGCGATCCGCGGCGGCGAGGCGGCGGTGAATGCGGCGGCCCTCGGCGCCGTGCTGCGCGGGGCCGCCGGGCCGTATCGCGACACCGTGCTGCTGAACGCCGGCGCCGCCATGATCGTCGCCGGCCGCGCCGAGGCGTTGCGCGACGGCGTGGCCGAGGCGGCGGGTTCGATCGACAGCGGCGCGGCGCTGGCCGCGCTGGAGACCCTCCGCAGGGAGACCGCATGACCACTGCTGACACCGCCCATTCGACCTCGCCCGCGCCTGGGACCATGCCGGACGTTCTCGCCAGGATCTGCCACGATACCCGCGCCGAGGTGCTGCTCCGCCGGTCGGCGCATCCGCTGGAGGAGATGCGCAGCCGCGCCCGCGATGCGCCGCCCCCCCGCGGCTTCGGCGCCGCGCTGATGCAGGTCACGGCCGCCGGCCGCTACGGCCTGATCGCCGAGATCAAGAAGGCATCGCCCTCCGGCGGCCTGATCCGCGAGAATTTCGACCCCGCCGCGCTGGCCCGCGCCTACAAGGCGGGCGGCGCCACCTGCCTCTCGGTGCTCACCGACGCGCCCTATTTCCAGGGCAGCCCCGAGCACCTCAAGGCCGCCCGCGCCGCCGTGGACCTGCCGGTGCTGCGCAAGGATTTCATCCTTGATCCCTGGCAGGTGTACGAGAGCCGGGCGATCGGCGCGGACTGCATCCTGCTGATCATGGCAGCCCTGGCCGACGAGCAGGCACGCGACCTGGAGATGCTGGCCCGCAGCCTCGATCTCGACGTGCTGGTGGAAGTGCACAACGCCGAGGAGTTGCAGCGCGCGCTCGGTTTGCAGACCAAGCTGCTCGGCGTGAACAACCGCAATCTCAAGACCTTGCGGACCGATCTCAACACCACACACGACCTCGCGCCGCTGGTGCCGCCGGACCGGTTCCTGATCGGCGAGAGCGGCATCCGCGACAATGCCGACGTGGAGCGCCTCGCCACGCTCGGCGTGCACTGCTTCCTGGTCGGCGAGAGCCTGATGCGGCAGCCGGATGTCGCGGCGGCAACCCGCCTGCTGCTGGATGGCGGGCCGCCGGCCTGATGAGCGGCTTCACCCATTTCGACGCCGCCGGCAACGCTGCGATGGTCGATGTCGGCGGCAAACCCGAGACCGACCGCGCCGCCACCGCCCGCGCCCGCGTGGTGATGCAGCCGGCGACGCTGCGCATGATCCTGCAGGGGCAGGCGAAGAAGGGCGACGTGTTCGGCGTGGCACGGCTGGCCGGCATCATGGGCGCCAAGCGCACCGCCGAGCTGATTCCGCTGTGCCATCCGCTGCCGATCACCGCCGTCACCGTCGATCTGGCGGCCGAGGGGGATGACACGGTCGCCATCGTCGCCACTGTCAAGACCACGGGGCGCACCGGCGTGGAGATGGAGGCGCTGACCGCCGCCTCGGTCGCGGCGCTGACCGTCTACGACATGTGCAAGGCGGTCGATCGCGGCATGCGCATCGAGGGTTTGCGCGTGGTGGAAAAGTCAGGCGGCAAGTCAGGCACGTTCCGGCAGGAGTGACCATGCTCTCGGTCGATGAAGCACGGGCCAGAGTGCTCACCGGGTTGCACCCGACGCCGGCGGAGGTTGTACCGCTGGCCGAAGCCTGGGGCCGGATAGGTGCAACCCCGATCCTCGCCCGGTTGCACCAGCCGCCGGCCGATGTGTCCGCCATGGACGGTTTTTCGCTCCGCGCGGCCGACGGCACGCTCGGCGCCCGGCTGCGCGTGGTCGGGTCGGCCCCGGCCGGGCACCCGTGGGCCGGCACGGTCGGCCCAGGCGAGGTGGTGCGGCTGTTCACCGGCAGTTTTGTTCCTGCCGGCGCCGATACGGTGCTGTTGCAGGAAGACGCGCGTGAGGCGGACGGCATCGTGACCGTGAACGAAGCGGTGACCGGCGGCCGCCACATCCGCCGCGCCGGCCAGGATTTTGCCGCAGGCGACGTGCTGGTTGCGGCCGGCAAGCGCCTGAGCGTGCGCGATATTGGCCTTGCGGCCTCGGGCAACCATCCGTGGCTGGCGGTGCATCGCCGGCCGCGCGTGGCGATCCTGGCCACCGGCGACGAGATCGCGCTGCCCGGCGAGCCGATCCCGCCCGGCGGCATCGTCAGTTCCAACGCCCACGCGCTTGCCGCCTTCGTGCGCTGCCTCGGGGCCGAGCCGCTGGTGCTGCCGATTGCGCGGGACGACCTCGCCGCCATCGCCGAAGGAGCCGACGCGGCGCGCGGCGCCGACCTGCTGGTCACCACCGGCGGCGCCAGCGTCGGCGCGCACGATCTGGTGCAGGCCGGGCTCGCGCAGCGGGGGCTGGAACTGGACTTCTGGAAGATCGCCATGCGGCCCGGAAAGCCGCTGATGTTTGGGACCATGGGCGCCATGCCGGTGCTCGGCCTGCCGGGCAACCCAGTCTCCGCGCTCGTGTGCGCCGTGCTGTTCCTGCTGCCCGCCCTCGCCCGCCTGTCCGGCCTGCCGGGCGACCCGCCGCCGCGCACGCGGGCCGTGCTGGGCGCCGCCCTGCCCGCCAACGACCGCCGCGCCGACCATCTCCGTGCCCGTCTCGCCGCAGGCGACGACGGCGCGCTGGTCGCAACGGCCTTCGAGCGGCAGGATTCCGCGATGATGCGGCTGCTGGCGAACGCCGACGCGCTGATTCTTCGCGCGCCGCACGCCCCGGCCGCGCCGGTGGGCGCGGCGGTCGAGGTGATCCGGCTCGACGCGCTGGGGCTGTAGCGCGCCGCTCAGGACCGCGGCTGCCCCGAACAGATCGAAGTATCTCGCGCGACCGCTACGGAGATGGAACGGCCTTGACAACAGGCCGCGACGATGCTTTAATTTTCGTTGCACAATAAAATTTGCGTCCCCAAGAAAAAGGCGAATATAATGGCGACGTTTCTCACTCGCTGCCTGATCCGTCTTGGTATGTTGCTATTTGTGCTGACGGTGTGCCTCGGCGGCCGCGCCTACGCGCAGGCGCCGTGCCCCGACACCGGGAGTGCCGGCAGCTTTCCTGCGAAGTGCACCAAGGAAATCCGGATCCTGAACAATACCAGCGGCCCGATCTACGTCGTGCTGCAAGGCAGCCTGGAAAACCAGGCCGCCCTCAATTGCGACAATGGCGGCGATGTCTGGCTGCAGGCGGCACTGGGCAATTCCTCGAACTGCTATGTCGTCAAGCACAATTACCACGTCTATATTAATCCGACGACCGGCATCCCCAAGGGACAGGTTGCGTCGATCAGCGTGCCGTGGTGGTCGAAACGAACGTCCGGCGCCGATGATCTGTATGTCGACTGGTGGCGGGCCGCCCGCGTGTTCATTTTCGACGACAAGCAGGCGCTGAACGACAGTTACGCGCTCGAAGCAAAGAATCCGCAGGTGCAGTTCGCGGCGGGATCGCCGGTCGTGTCCTGTAACCAGGATGCCAAGATCGGGAAATTCTGCCTGCCCAGCGAACTGCAGATCTACCAGGTCACCGAGGAGATCGGCACGCAGACGCCATACCAGTTGAACGAATATACTTTCGCCGATGTCTCCGCCGTGGTGAAAGACCCGCAGACCGGCAAATACAGCGGCGGCAAGGTCATTGGTCTGAACCAGGGCTATAACGTCTCGAACGTCGATCAGGTCTATCTGCCGTTGGCCATCGAACCCGTCCGGGACCCGCCGAATATCGGCTACATGGGCACGACGATTTCCGTGACGGCGTTCCGGAAGAATCTCGCCGCCTTCGCGGGCACCGACGCCAAAGGCACGAATCCGACGAACTGGCCGATCTACAACAACCCCGCCGCCAAGAACGGGGCGCTGACCTACCCCAAGGCCGGCATCCGGGTGCCGTCGATGGAAACCGTGCTCAACTTCTACAGCACGCCGTATTACTTTGGCGGCTCGCTGGCACCGCAAAAGATACCCCAGATCGTCCCCGCCGCTCCGCCGACGCTGCTCAAGTCGGTCCTGACGCAATGGGCGACTTGCACAAAGAGCGGTGCGACCAATTGCGCCATTTCGGGCAAGGTGAACTGGACGCCATTCTATCAGTCCATCAACCAGGCGTTCCTGGCAAGCTATGCAACCTATCTTGGCAATGTCGCGCAAAACGTATGCACGTCGCCGGCCTATCTGAAGCAACAGGCGGGTTCCGACCCGCCGGTGCCGGCAAATCCTTACATCTTCCTGCGCTACATCTATGGTTACGTGCCATTCAACGCCGGCTGCCCGGCCGCCTTGCTGCCGTCGCTCGACCTGCCGACGGTCAACTCGGGGTCGCGGGTACCGGTCGCCTACCAGCAACTGGAGTACAACTACTCAATTCCCCCGACGCTGCCGATGACGAAATGGTTCAATCCCTACACGCAGTTCATTCATGGCCCGGTGGAAGAAGGCGGCCTCGGCGCCAACGCCTATGCGTTCTCGATCGACGACCACTCCAGCTACCTCAACAACGACGGCGGCAACCTGCCCGGCGGGCTGATCTTTGCCATCGGCGGCAGCACCAATCTGCCGAACACGACGCAGGTTCCGCTGCCTGTCCCCGCGGCCAACTACAATTTCGGCTTCGGCCTGTCGCTGGGGCCGGCAGCGCCGGGCGGCGCGGCGTGGGCCAAGTATGGCGTTTGCAGCGACGTGGCGAACGTCGCGTTCCCGCTCTCCGACGCCGCGCCCCCGGCGATCGGCGTCGATCCGGCGATCACCAACTTCCCGTGCACCATCACGCTGCAGGATACCAAGAACAGAAACTATCAGGTGACCGTCAAGCGGGCCGGCACGCCGCCCGCGCTCATCTGGCCGAATTTTGTCTCGACGCCGCAAAAGCCGGTGGACACCACTGTCGTCAGTTGCGCGCCGACGATCGAGAATGTTGTCGCACAGGCCCAGTGGTGTGCCTTCATCAACGAAACAGGGCAACCCACGAGCGCCGGGCCGCCGGCGGTGCCGCCTGTCTATTCGCTGTCCGCGCGCGGCCCGTTGCCGTAGCGTCGTGGAGGGTCCGGTTGCGCGCCTCTCCCCCGGCAGGGCGGAGCGGCGGGCATCCGGCCGGCGCCCCCTGCCGCCGATATCAGGCGACCGCGCGTTCCTCGGAGAACGGTATT
>Ga0302314_10017492_pt1 | contig 12025 bp, 7 predicted proteins | sample III_Palsa_N2_3_FD_200533 | JGI IMG/M metagenome (GOLD analysis project Ga0302314, IMG submission 200533) | Peat permafrost microbial communities from Stordalen Mire near Abisko, Sweden - III_Palsa_N2_3 | ecosystem: Environmental > Terrestrial > Soil > Palsa > Peat permafrost | place: Sweden...
TGATCTGTACGCTTACCATTTCACAGAATGCGGGAAAAAGAAATTATTTTCGCCGTAAATCCGCAGCGAAAAGCGATTCAAACCGAGTGGCTTCATGGCCAGTAAACTCCAGTAACCGCAAGGGCCGGAACACCAGTAACCGAGCGACCCGAAATCATCTTTTGCCTCACATGACTAGTAGCGGGATCGGGAAGAAATAGGTGCCATCAATCTTCGTTGACACTGTAGAGGTCTTTCGATAGCATCGCAATACTTTTACAGAGTTGTTAAATTGCATCGACTGTCTCCGCCGGGCCTTTCGCCTGGAGCGAGATAGCAGAGTCGACTTCGTACAGGCCACGTTGCCTGTGCAGAGGGCGACCTTCCTCTCTTTCTCTGCCCTGTCCTTACTTCGCTTCGATCGTTTGAACCTTCCTGTGCTCGGCTTCCTGTATGCCCTCGCTGTGCACGCGACGGATCCCGTGTCTCTTCTCCTCTGCCGGTCGCGTGTAGACGATGATCCATCGGTCTGGGAGAGAAAATGCGGGCGACGACCAGCCGCATGCGGCCTTTGCTCTTCTCCACCTGGCATCCGCAATCAACCGTTCAATCTGCTCTGCTGCTGCTCAAATGTTCTGGAGGAACTGGTGAAAAGGCTCTTTTTGCTCGCTGCGATCTTTGTCCTGTCGTTCGCACCCGTCTACGCGGTCACGCCTACGGTACATCATCCGCTCGACGGCCTTACGCCGGATGAGTACTGGAGCATCTATAAGATCGTTCGCGCCTCTGGTCATAAAGACGAGAAGACGCTGTTCGCGAGCATTCTGCTGCACGAGCCGGATAAGGCCTCTGTCCTGGCGTGGAAGACGGGCGACCCGATCTCGCGCAAGGCCGACGTGGTGCTCTACCAGGAAGGCCACTCCTACGCCGCGATCGTCGACATCACCGGCAACAAGCTTGAGGACTATCACGATCTGAAGGGCGAGCAGGCTCCGTTTACCCAGACGGAAGAGCAGGAGGTCGGCGAAGCGATCAAGAAGGATCCAGGCGTAGTTGCTGCACTGAAGAAGCGCGGCATTACCGACCTGAACCTGGTCGACTGCTACGCGACGGCTGCCGGATATATCGGACTGAAGGAGCAGGACGGACGTCGCATCGGCTGGGGTGGCTGCATGTATAGCGAAGGCGCGATGCACTACTACGACCGCGAGGTTGGCGGCATCTTCGTCGTGGTGGACATGGCGGCGAAGAAGGTGCTGCGCCTGAGCGACTATGGCGTCGTTCCGATGCCTGCAAACACCAGCGACTATGACGCCGAAGGCGGCGAGCCTCTGCCCGGCACCAAGCCCATCGTGGTCTCGCAGCCACAGGGTCCAAGCTTCACCATCAAAGATGGCGAGGTGAGCTGGCAGAACTGGCACTTCCGCTACCGGTTGGATCCACGCCTGGGTCCGATCGTCGAGCAGGCAAGCCTCGAGGATAAGGGCAAGCTTCGCTCGGTGCTCTACGAGGGCTCGCTGTCGGAGATGTTCGTGCCTTACCAGGATACGGAAGAGACCTGGAACTCGCACGTCTTCCTCGATGCCGGCGAGTACTTCATGGACACCGGCATTGGCATGATCAAGCAGCTCTTCCCGGGCGTCGATTGCCCGGAGTACGCGACCTATATCAGTGGAACCTTCTACCGTGAGTCGGGCAAGCCTTTCGAGCGCGGACAGCTCGCCTGCATCTTCGAGCGCAGCAGCGGCGATCCTTCGTGGCGGCATGGCGACGATGGCCAGGTCAGCGGCCGTCCCGGACGCGAATTGGTCTTCCGCACCGTCGCGGTCGTCGGCAACTATGACTACGTGCTCGACTGGCGCTTCGAGCAGGAGGGTGCAATCAAGGTCGCGGTCGGCGCGACCGGCATCCTCGAGGTGAAGCCGGTGAAGGAGCAGAAGTTTACCGACGCGAAGGCGGGCGACTTCACGGGCGTTGACGCGAAGGGCAACCCGCTCGAGTTCGGCCACCTGATCGCGCCAGGATTGGACGGCGTCGATCACGACCACTTCTTCTCCTTCCGCCTGGACATCGACGTCGACGGCACCAAGAACTCGTTCATGGACGACAAGCTGGTGCAGTACAAGTTGCCCGTTACCACTGGCCGCAAGAGCATCTGGGCGATGCAGCCGACGATGATCCACAGCGAAGGCGAGGCCATGCGCGATGTCTCGATCGAGCATCCGGAGATGTGGCGGTTTGCCAACACAGCCAAGCAGAATGCGGTCGGCTATCCGACCAGCTTCGAGATCATGGCGGGCGAAACAGGTGTCTCGCTGCTCGCAGCGGACGATTGGCCACAGATGCGCGGCGGCTACTCGGCCCACCAGCTTTGGGTGACACCGTATGACCCGAACGAACGCTATGCAGCCGGTGTCTACGTGACCGGAAGCAAGGCGACCGATGGTCTGCCGGTCTGGGTGAAGAAGAATCGCAGCATCATGGACACGGATATCGTCGCCTGGTACACGATGGGCTTCCATCATGTACCGCGCGCGGAGGACTGGCCGCAGATGCCAATCATGTGGCACGAGATGACGCTTCGTCCATTCGACTTCTACGACAAGAGCCCACTCATGAATCTGCCGATGCAGCCGTAAGTAAGCCGCACGTTGTTCTGAACATGCATTGAAGTTGGAAGACTCAGCCGGAGTCAGGGCTGCCGCTTGAACCCTTCGGTCCGCCTCTCGATCCACGAGTGGCGGACCGGGTGTATCCACGGCAAGTCGTAGGAGTCCTGTACCTCCGGCCCAAGCATTCGTAGTGGCTCAGAAGCACACACGGTAGTAAACCGTGTCAGCAATCCGATCCCCACCTTGCTCCAAGGAGTGTCCACTTTGACTACCCTCTCCGCATGCCTCCGAATGGTCTTCCGCCTGCTTTCAAACGCCTCGCTTCCGCTCATGGCGTGTACTCTGATGATCGCCTTCACCCTCTCCACACCGCTCATAGCGCAGTCGACCTTCGGTTCGATCGTTGGCACAGTCAAGGACTCGGCGGGCGCGCTGGTTCCAGGCGCCACCGTCAGCCTCAGCAATGCGGGCACTTCGGCAGTCCGGACGATCACGACCAACCAGGCGGGCGAGTACAGTTTCCTGAATCTGAATGCGGCCAAGTACCAGATCACGATTGTGGCGCCGGGGTTCGAGAAGATTGAGTTTGCCGACCTGGATCTGCAGGCTCGCGAGATCAAGCGTGTCGATGCGGACCTCAAGCTGGGCGCGGCGTCGGAGACGATCACGGTAGAAGGCGCGTCGGCCGGAACGATCACCACCGAGGTCTCGAACCTTTCGGAGACAAAGACGGGACGTGAGCTGACCGAACTTCCCGTCGCGGTCTACTCGCGGTCGACCGGTTCGACCAGCGCGATCCTTACGCTCAGCACGGAGCCAGGCGTGCAGGTAGACGACAACAGCAACATGGTGGTCGATGGCACCACGCCTGCGCTGATGTCCTACACGATCGACGGCATCAGCAGTGTCTCGGTCGAGAACAGCGGTCCCATCAACGAGCTCTTCCCTTCCTTCAACTCCATCTCCGAAATCCGCATCAGTGGCAGCAACAATAACGCGGAGTTTAGCGGTGTAGCCGACGTGACGACCACGTCCAAGAGCGGCACCAATCAACTCCACGGCGGGGCGTTCGAGAATCTCGAGAACACGGTGCTCACGGCGGGCGATCCCTTCACGCAATCCCGCCCGAAGATCATCATGAACGACTTCGGCGGATTCATCGGCGGCCCGATCACGATCCCCCACCTCTATAGCGGCAAGGACAGGCTCTTCTTCTTCGCCAGCTACGAAGGCCTGCGGCTGCCGCGCACGGTTCCCTTCATTGCCAGCGTTCCCTCGCTCGATATGCGTGCCGGAAACCTGACCAACTATCTCGCCGGAACGCCGATCTACAACTACGACGGCACCCAGCTCGACCCATCGAATGTGCCCGTCAATCCGGTCTCGGCGAATATCCTGAAGTACTTCATGCCGCTTCCGAACACGGGCGGCGTGGACTCGTACCAGAAGAACTACCGCGTGAACGAGCCAGCGCCGATCACGAGCGACCAGGCCGACCTGCGGCTCGACTACGCCCTGACCTCCAAGCAGTCTTTCTTCGTTCGCGGCACCTATAAGAACCGCCAGGTGACTGCGGCCCCAGACCCCAACTGCGGCCTGTACTGCGCCACGGTAGGCTCTCCGCTCACCGGCGAGTTCAACCAGCCGCAGAGCGTCCAGGGCGTCACCTTCTCCTATAACTACGCCATCTCCGCGTCGGTGATGAACGAGCTGCGCGCTGGCTTCAATGGCATTCATAACTCCAACGTCATGAGCCAGGGCACGTCGGCAGGGTATCTCAACCAGTCCGGAATTCAAGGAATCACGGAGCCCGACCCGGTCACCGAGGTGCCCAACGCCGTCATCACCGGCTTCATGCAGACCGGGGGCGCCAGCCCGTCCATCCAGCACAGCAACATCGTGCAGATCCTCGACAACTTCACCTGGACCAAGGGCACACACACCTTCAAGTTCGGAGGTGACGCGCGGCGTATGACCGATCATGACGACAACGTCTTCGGCAGCTATCAGTCCGGACAGTATGTCTTCAACAACTCCACGGCCTTCACTGCGGCCGACGGCAGTTCAGTCAGCATTGGCGACCCCTACACCGGCTTCCTGCTCGGTCTTCCCGACTACACCCTGGTGGCCGAGCAGGTCGATCACCCCGCGATGAACGGCCAGGGCTATGGCTACGGCTTCTTTGCGCAGGACGACTGGAAGATCACTCACAACCTGACCCTGAACCTCGGCATGCGCTACGAACTGCACCCGCCGCTGAAGGACATCAATTACAACACGGCGGATTTTTTGCCGTCCTATAACCAGAACGGTGTCGCTGGTGCGGTCGTCGTTCCCAACGCGCAAGCGGAGGGCTATAACTCCGCCGACTTCGTCACCTCGATTGCGCCGTCCCCTGTCATTACGGCAGCGCAGGCGGGCATTCCCGAGACACTGCGCTATACCTACAAGAAAGACTTCGGCCCACGCATCGGTCTCGCCTGGCGGCCCTATGGCAACGACAAGATGGTGATCCGCGGCGGCTGGGGACGCTTCATCGAGCAGCCCCTGGGCTTCTCGCTGGTCTCCGGCTGGGCCGTCAACTCCTGCTTTGTGAACTACTCCGCGCAGTCGCAGGACGTGAACGGAAACCCCACCATCTCCTTCCCTACACCCTTCTCGTCCACGGTCGTTCCCGGCGGCGCATCCTTTGAGTACGCCTTCCCGGTCCACTACATCGACCCCTCGGTGCAGCAGTGGAACGTCACCGTCGAGCAGGATCTCGGCCACGACATCGGCCTTCGCTTCTCCTACATTGGAAGCCACGGCTCGAACCTCGAGACCTTCGTCGACCTCAACCAGGTCCCGGCCAACACCGTCGGCTGGAACACGGCCTTCGCCCAGTCCGCGCCCTTCCAGAGCTGGGACTACATCCAGAGCATCGTCAACGGCGCGCAGAGCAACTACGACAGCATGAGCGTCGCCTTCACCCGTCGCTTCTCGCACGGTCTGCAGTTCCAGTCCAGCTACCTGTGGACGCGCGATCTCTCCGACGGGCAGGGCTACTCGCCCTCTTCGCTTACAACCGAAGGCGGCAGCATCTCGTCCGACCGCTTCAACCTTGGTCGCGACTACGGCAACGTCTCCTTCGACCGCCGGCATCGCTTCCTCACGACCTATCTCTATGAGCTTCCCTTCGGCACAGGCAAGGCGTGGCTGACGCACGGCGGTGCAGTCAACACACTCGCAGGCGGATGGCAGATCGGTGGGGTGCTCGTGCTGCAGAGCGGTGCCTTCCTTACTCCCTACCAGACCACGACCGATCCGGCGGGCACCAACCTGCTCTCAAACGCAGGGTCCACGCGTGCCGACCGGGTAACCGGCGTCAATCCCTACGTGCATAACACCTCAACCTCCACCGGCGATCCCGTCTACTTCAACTCGAACGCCTTCGTCGATCCTCCGAACAACAGCGGCGGTTTCGGCAATGCGGGCGTAGGCAACATCGTCGGCCCCGGAACCGAGGCGCTCTCACTCTCGCTCGTCAAGACCACGAAGCTGTGGGAGGGAGTCAACTTCCAGTTCGGCGCAGAGGCATCGAATCTCCTCAACCACCGCAACTACGAGACGCCCGACATGAACGTCGACGATGGCCCGGGCGGCTTCGGTGTCATCACCGCACTCCAAACAGCTGAAGGAGCCGGTCCACGCAACATCGAGATCACCGGCCGCATCAGCTTCTAGACCATACATCCCCAACGACAAAGGCGAGGGCCATTCCGTAGAATGGCCCTCGTCCTGGTTTCCAGCCTCTGCAAAGGAGTGACCGCCGTGCCGCCTGCTATCGCTCTGCGCACCTCGATCCCCGGTCCGAAGTCACTCGCGCTCGCCGAGCGCCGCCGCAAGGCTGTGCCCAGCTCGGTCTCGATGATCACTCCGGTCTTCGCCAAACGCGCTCACGGTGCCACGATCGAAGACGTCGATGGCAATCGTCTGCTCGACTTCGCCGGAGGCATCGGGTGCACGAACGCAGGCCACGCGCCCGCCTCCGTCACACAAGCGATCGCCGACCAAAGCGCAGAATTCCTCCACACCTGCTTCATGGTCGCGCCCTACGAGGGTTACGTCGCGGTCGCAGAACGGCTGAATGCGCTCGCACCAGGAACCTCCGAGAAGCGAACGTTTCTGGCCAACAGCGGCGCCGAGGTGGTCGAGAACGCCATCAAACTGGCGCGCTCCTACACCCGCCGCGAAGCCATCCTCTGCTTCGACGACGCCTATCATGGTCGCACCTACATGGCGATGGCGCTCACCAGCAAGGTCGTCCCCTACAAAGAAGGCTTCGCGCCATTTCCGGGCGAGGTCTACCGCGCGCCGTATCCGTACTGCTATCGCGCGGGCTGCGTGCCGGGCGAGCATCTTTGCTGCATGAAATCCGAAGCCGAACTCGAGCGCACCCTCTTCGCCTCGCTCGATGCTGAACATGTCGCCACGATCATCCTCGAGCCGGTCCTGGGCGAGGGCGGCTTCATCGTACCACCGGCCGAGTTTCTGCCCGCGCTGCGCCGCATCTGTAACCGCCACGGTATCGTATTGATCGTCGACGAAGTGCAGACCGGCTTCGGACGCACAGGCAAGCTGTTCGCCTGCAACCACGCTGATGTTGAACCCGACCTGCTGCTGACCGCGAAAAGTCTCGCCAGTGGCATGCCCCTCGCCGCGATCACAGGCAAGGCCGAGATCATGAATCACCCGGTGACGGGAGCGCTGGGCGGAACCTTCGGCGGCAATCCCGTCTCCTGCGCGGCTGCGCTGGCGACGCTCGACCTCTTCCGCGACGGCACGCTGTCGAACCGCGCCGTCCAACTTGGCGAGCGCTTTCGTCAACGCGCACTCGAATGGCAAAAGAGCTTTCCGTTCATCGGCGATGTGCGCGGCCTGGGAGCCATGCAGGCAATCGAGCTGGTCGAAGACCGCGACAAGAAGACACCCGCCGCATCTCTCACCAAGACCATCGCTCGTGAAGCATATCAACGTGGGTTGATCCTCGTGACGGCTGGAACGTACGGCAACGTCATCCGGCTGCTCGTCCCGCTCGTCGCGACCGACGAAGAGATGGACGAAGGGCTCGATGTTCTCGAAGCAAGCATGCACGCCGCGGTCTCCGCGCACGTGCTCACATCCGCACACTGAACGCAGATCGAACACGAGGTGGTATGGCTGGCACGATGAAGTCCGCAGAAGGCGTCTATCAGCAGTACATCAACGGGGAGTGGGTCGGGAACGCATCAGGCAAGACCTTTTCCGTCTACGAACCATCGACCGAAGAGGTGATGGCCGAGGTTCTTGAGGCCGACAGTACGGACGTGGATCTCGCGGTCAAAGCCGCGCGAAAAGCCTTCGACAGCGGCCCGTGGCCGCAGAAGACACCGAACGACCGCGCACAGATCCTCTTCAAGCTCGCCGCCAAGGTGCGCGAACAGCTCCTGCCGCTGGCTGAGGTTGAAGCACGGAACTCGGGTAAGCCGATCATCGAGGCCGAAGGGGATATCGGTGCGGTCGCTGAAGTCTTCGAGTATTACGCAGGCCTTGCGACAAAGATTCCGGGGCAGGTGAATCCCGTCTCAGCAAATGCGTTGAGTCTCTCGATGAAAGAGCCGATCGGAGTCGCCGGGCTGATCGTACCGTGGAACTACCCCCTGCTGATGGCCTCGTGGAAGCTTGCACCCGCCATCGCCGCGGGCTGCACGGTAGTTCTGAAGCCCGCTGAACAAACGCCTCTGACTACACTGATGATGGCCGACTGGTTCGAAGAGATCGGCCTTCCGCCCGGAGTCGTCAACATCGTCAACGGCTTTGGCGAAAGCTGCGGCGATGCTATGGTCGTCCATCCGCTGGTCGATAAGATCGCCTTCACCGGCAGCACGTCCGTTGGCAAGACCATCGTCAAACGTGGCGCAGATACGCTGAAGCGCGTCACCCTTGAACTCGGCGGCAAGAGCCCCAACATCTTCTTTGCCGACGCAGACTGGGAGGCCTCGATCGACGGCGCGCTCTTCGGCATCTTCATCAATCAGGGCGAGGTCTGTTCGGCAGGCAGTCGCATCCTCGTCGAAAAGAAAATCTATTCGAAGTTTGTCGAGGCCATGAGCGAAAAGGCAAAGACAATTCGCCTCGGTGCGCCGATGGATCGCGCGACCAAGATGGGACCGGTCGTCAGCAAGGACCAGTACGACCGCGTCAGCGAGTACCTCGCCATCGGCAAGACCGAGGCCAAGGTCGCGTCCGGCGGAGGTAGACCCAAGGAGTTCGCGAAGGGCTGGTACATTGAGCCGACCATCTTTTATGACGTCGATAATTCCGCACGGATCGCACGCGAAGAGATCTTCGGCCCCGTCGCCACCGTTATTCCGTTTGAAGACGAGGCCGACGCGCTCCACATCGCGAACGACACGCCGTATGGCCTCGCCGCTGCGGTCTGGTCGCGCGATATCTATCGGGCCTTTCGCGTGGTGAAGGCGTTGCGCGCGGGCATCGTCTGGGTCAACCACATGCAGCCCACCTGCATCGAGGCGCCATGGGGCGGCTTCAAGCAATCGGGCGTAGGCCGCGAGCTTGGTCCATGGGGCATCGAAGAGTATCTCGAGACCAAGCAGGTCTACATCAATCTCGACGAGAAGCCCATCGGCTGGTACTAGCGGCACTATGCAAACTGTTTAGTAGGTAGATCCAAAGGAGACGAGCTGCATGAAGCCTTGGGTGTTGTATGCCGTACTCACATTGCTCTCGTGGGGAGTCTGGGGCTTCTTCAGCAAGCTCGCGTCGAACCAGACGCGGCCTCGCCAGGTATTGCTCTTCCAGGCGGCTGGTGCGCTGGCATTCGCGCTGCTTGTGCTGACACTCGAGCGCTTTCGCATCCAGTGGTCGACCGGCGACTTCGCGTGGTCGTTCGCGGGCGGCTTCGTCAACTTCGTCGGCTTCCTCGTCTTCTTCGCCGCAATTGAAAAGGGTAAAGTCTCGACCATCATCACCATGACCTCGCTCTACCCGGTCGTCACCATCGTGCTCAGCACGATCTTCCTGCACGAGCGCATCACGCGGCGCGAAGGGCTGGGCATCGTACTGGCGCTGGTCGCCGGATGGCTGCTCGCGGTTTGAATCAAACTGGTCCACGCATGGTCGAGACGAACTACAACAACGTGAGCTTCTGGCTGAACGACGCAGGAGAGTCGCTTGCCCCGCGACCTGCCTTATCGCGCTCCGAAGACGTCGACGTGGCGATCCTCGGCGGCGGCTACTCCGGCCTCTGGACCGCGTATTACCTGCTACGTACGCAGCCAGGCTTGAAGGTCGCGATCGTCGAGAAAGAGATCGTCGGCTACGGTGGATCGGGACGCAACGGCGGTTGGTGTTCGCCACGCTTCCCGCTCAGCGCAGGCGCGCTCCACAAACGCTTCGGCGAGGCAGCAGCACGAGCCACGCTACGTGCCGTCGACGAATCGGTCGAGGAGATCAGACAAGTCTGCGAAAGAGAGGAGATCGACGCGCAGTTCCGCGCAGGCGGAACGCTCACGCTCGCCCGCTCGACCAGTCAACTCGCGAGCATTCACGCAAGCCACGCGGCCTACGCCCGGCTAGGGCTAGCCGACCGATACCAGCTCCTCACTCCCGACGAAGCCGCCGAACGCATTCGTGTCACCAAGGTGCAAGGCGCGCTCTACACTCCCGATGGGGCCAGCATTCATCCGGGCCGTCTGGTGCGCGGCCTCGCGCGTGCGGTTGAAGCAAACGGTGGGACGATCTATGAGCAGACACCCGTCACTCAATTCCATGGGGGCGCAACCGCTCGGCTTCTAACAACCAATGGCGAACTGCGCGCCGCAAAGTACATCGTCCTCGCGGGAGAGGCGTATCTAACGCGTTTCCCAGAGCTACACCGCTCGGTGCTTCCGGTCTACTCGCTCATCTGCCTGACAGAGCCGCTCAGTCCAGAGCAGTGGGACCGCATCGGTTGGCAGCAGGGCGAGAACGTCGCCTCCGCACGCAGCAGCGTCGTCTACCTCACGCGCACCACGGACGGCCGCATCCTCTTCGGCAGCCGTGGCGCGCCATACGCTTTCGCCTCGAAGATCAGCGATGAGCAGGACCGACATGAGGCGACCGTGCAGGCGATACAAGGCTACGTGCTCGACTGGTTTCCTTCACTTGCCGGAATCAAGTTCGCCGAGGCCTGGGGTGGCCCGGTTGCGATGCCCAGCGATTGGATGCCCTCGGTCCGTTTCGATCCCCATACGCGCATCGCATCGATCGGCGGCTATACCGGACAAGGCGTCTCGACCAGCAACCTGACAGGCCGGCTGCTCGCCGGCCTGCTCACCGACACATCCACAGGCCTCGAGACGCTGCCAATCGCACAGCACAGGTCGCCAGCCTGGATACCCGAACCGCTGCGCTGGATAGTCGTTCGCTCCATGCAGCAAGCTCTTCTGCGCATCGATGACGCTGCCGAGGCCAATCGGCCCCGGCCCTTTGGCGCGTCCCTTGCAGAGTATCTCGCGAAGCACTGACCGCCCCGAGCCTTATGATCCAACCATTGCCCTCGAGTAACTGCTAGACGACTGGCGTAGTCTGCGTCTCGGGAGCGGATACCGGCGCCGCGACTGCCCTGGTCGAGGCGGCCTTCTTAAGGCTTGCCCTCTTCTTTGCCGGCGCCTTAACAGACACTGTCTTCTTCGCAGCGATCTTCCTGGCTACGACCCGCTTGATGGCGGTCTTCTTAGGCGAAGTCTTAGGACTTGCACTTTTCTTCGCGGGGCTCTTCTTGGCGGGGCTCTTCTTCACGACGGTCTTCTTGGCCGGGGCCTTCTTCGTGGATGCAGCCACGGTCTTGCCAGTGCTTGAGGCGCTTCCCTTTGCTGCCCGCTTCTTCGTCGCCGTCTTTGGACCGGTCTTCTTGGCACCCGAAGCACCCTGCCGTTGCCACCGAGCTCGCTGCGCTGCCGCAATACGCTCCCGTGCCTCCAGGCTCATCGTTCCCTTTGGCTTGACCGTCGCGGCCTTAGTCCCGGCAGTAGCGGTCACGCTCGCGGCTGGCTTATTGCGGGAGCCCTTTGGTCGCCCACGATGTGGCTTACCAATCTGATCGACTTCAGCCAAAATCGCACGCGCCTGCTTCAGACGTTCCAGCTCTGCATCAATCGCCGCTACAATTTCTGTGTTCGTCATAGGCTCCTCAGCTTCCAGAATGACATAGGTACGCGCTCAGAATAGAAGAAAGTTTTTCGGTTCCTGTTGTGTAGCAGCTTCATGCTTCCCAATTGTGATCGAGTAAGAGGACTCGTCCTCCCCCGGAGAGACTGGCACTACTCTTCCGACTCTACGTTTTATCCAGCTTCAACCGGCGCGATAAGCTCCACCAGGCTGCTACCATCCCACTCATGCAGCCTGAGCCCGAC
>Ga0302314_10017494_pt1 | contig 12024 bp, 8 predicted proteins | sample III_Palsa_N2_3_FD_200533 | JGI IMG/M metagenome (GOLD analysis project Ga0302314, IMG submission 200533) | Peat permafrost microbial communities from Stordalen Mire near Abisko, Sweden - III_Palsa_N2_3 | ecosystem: Environmental > Terrestrial > Soil > Palsa > Peat permafrost | place: Sweden...
GGCTCTCCGGCCGGCGCACCGGCAGCAGCGGGAACAGCAGCTCGGCCACCCGATAGGCTTCTTCCAGATGCGGATAGCCCGAGAGGATGAAGCTGTCGACGCCGAGGGCGGCGTATTCCTTGATCCGCTCGGCCACGGTGTGCGGATCGCCGACCAGTGCCGTGCCGGCGCCGCCGCGCACCAGCCCGACCCCGGCCCAGAGATTGGGGCTGATCTCGAGCTCGGCCCGGCTGCCGCGATGCAGCTGCACCATGCGCTGCTGGCCCACGGAATCAAAACGCGCGAAGGTCTTCTGGGCCTCGCGCACCTTGTCGTCGTCGACATAGCGGATGAGCTCGTCGGCGGCACGCCAGGCCTCGTCCGCGGTCTCGCGCACGATGACATGGAGGCGGATGCCATAGCGCAGGGTCCGGCCGCGCGCCGCGGCCAGCGCCCGCATCTCCTCGATCTTCTGACCGACCTGCTCGGGCGGCTCGCCCCAGCTCAGATAATGCTCGACATGATCGGCGGCGATGATTTGGCCGGCCCCCGAGGAGCCGCCGAAATAGAGCGGCGGATAGGGTTGCTGGACCGGCGGATAAATCAGCCGGCTGCCGCTCACCTTCAGATGGCGGCCGACGAAATCGACGGTCTCGCCGGCCATGAGCCGGCGCCAGACGGTGAGGAATTCGCCGGTCAGCTCGTAGCGCGCATCATGGTCGAGGAAGATGCCGTCACCGGCCAGCTCGGCCGGGTCGCCGCCGGTGACGACGTTGATCAGCAGCCGCCCGCCGGACAGCCGGTCGAGCGTCGCCGCCATGCGCGCCGCGACCGAAGGCGATTGCAGCCCCGGCCGCACCGCGACCAGGAAGCGCAGCTTTTCGGTCAGCGGCACCAGCGCCGAGGCCATCACCCAGCTATCCTCGCAGGACCGGCCGGTCGGCAGCAGCACGCCGTAATAGCCCAGCTCATCGGCCGCCTGGGCGATCTGCCTTGCATAGCTGAGGGTAATCTGGCGGCCGCCGGTGGCGGTGCCGAGATAGCGGCCATCGCCATGGGTCGGGATGAACCAGAGAAGATCGAGGGTCATGGGATCGGCTTTCAAAATCAGAATTTGAATTGGTGGCGCACAGTGGGGCGGGCCTCCGTGCCCGCCTGCCGGCGCAGCCGGCATCCCTTGCTGGACGAAGCATCTCGAGGCGGCCCCTGCCGCCTGTGGCGGCATCGCAGGCACGGAGGCCCGCGCCACTGAGGATCGGTGCTGCGGAAGTCCGCGTGCATTTCCGGCTGCTCAGCTATTCGGGGTCCAGACGGCGTCGCGCACCGTGACCGGCTTGGGGATCAGGCCGAGCGTGAAGAAGGCGTCGGCGATCTTCTGCTGGTCCTGAATCACCGTCTCGTCGAGCCGGGTCACGCCATAGCCCAGCCGGGAAACGGCGAGATCGAGCACTGGCACGCTGATCCCGGTGCGCGGTGCCAGCAGCAGGGCCACCTCACGCTGATGCTGCTCGGCCCAGCGATCGGTCTGGCCGATCTCGTCGAGCACTTCGCTGACCAGCGCCGGATGGGCGGCGGCGAAATCGCGATGGGCCAGGTAGAATTGCCGGTTGGGGGCGAGCCCCTTGGCATCGGTCAGGACCCGGCCGCCGGTTGCCGCCTGGGCCGCGGCCAGGAACGGATCCCAGATTGCCCAGGCATCGACGCTGCCGCGCTCGAAGGCGGCGCGGGCATCGGCCGGGGCCAGGTAGATGCTCTCGATGTCCTTGGGTCCGAGCTTGGCCGTCGCCAGCGCCTGGACCAGCAGGTAATGCACGTTCGAGCCCTTGTTGAGCACGATCCGCTTGCCCTTGAGATCGGCCACGGATTGGATCGGGCTGTCCTTGGGCACCAGGATCGCCTCGCCCGCCGGTGCCGAGGGCTCGACCCCGACATAGACCAGCGGCGATTGTGCCGCCTGGGCGAAGACGGGCGGCGCCTCGCCCGTGGTGCCGAAATCGATCGAGCCGACCGACAGCGCTTCGAGCAGCTGCGGCCCGGCCGGGAACTCCTTCCACTCGACCGTGACGCCCTCGGCGGCGAGGCGCTTATCCAGGCTATGCTGCTCGGCCAGGATGACCAGGGTGCCGTATTTCTGCAAACCGATGCGGATCGTGACCGGCTCGGCCGCCTGGGCGGCACCGAAGGCCAGGGCAGCAAGGGCGACCAGGACTCCAGGGGTAAACTTCATTGCAATCTCCATCGGGCGTGCAGGATCGCTCGTCACAGCGAGGACGATGTCACGCCGGGTCTGCTCGGGTCGGGAAAGGCCGGGGTCGCTCAGAGGCGGCAGCAGAACTGCCGGGCACCGCGGGGCGGCAGAGCCGCCGAGGAAAACAGGTCGGGTCTGGTCATGGCCTTCTCCATCGCGAAACCACGACACCGCATCGTGGCGCTTTAGCGGTTGGTGACGCGGTGCAAGCTGCTTCGATCAAATTGCCGCGGGTTCGGCGAGTGAACCGATCGTTAACGTGATGTGGTTTAACCGTGATGTCAAGTTTGAATCTGTGTTTTTATATCTTAAGTACGTCAAAATAATGTATATAAACTATCATCCCGCTCTTCGCCTCTCCTAAGGGCGGAAAGGGCAAGGCTTGGCCTCGTCGGGACGAGAGCGGCATCAGCGAGACCGAGACAGGCGCAGCGCGCCGGGGCGACCGCGAGTGTCGTCGTTCAGGCCATCCACACCTAGCGGCGAAACGGCGAGCAAGACTTGCCCGATCCACACCCCGGCATGCACCAGGCATTTGGCTTACCGGTCGCGATATGCGTTTATTTTTACATATTTCTCTACGCAACTAGGCGAATTTATGGATTCATAGTGCAAATGGACGATGCGGCCCCCTGACGATCGGAGGAACCTCGCCGATCAGTGCCAGCCGGCATCCGGTGCCGGAAGCGGAGGGATCCTTCATGAAGTTCTCGATGATTTTCGAGGCCCAGATCGTCGATACCGATCGCGCCGCCGAGTTCCGCATCTTCCACGAGATGGTCGAGCAATGCCTGCTCGCCGAAAGGCTCGGCTTCGATGGCATCTGGGCGGTCGAGCATACCGCCCTCACCCAATACGCCCATATGTCGGCGCCCGAGACCTTCCTGCCCTTCATCGCCGGCAAGACCGAGCGGCTGGAGATCGGCCATGGCGTGATCTGCTTGCCGCCGGCCATGAACCATCCGATCAAGGTCGCCCAGCGCGTCGCCACGCTCGACATCCTGTCCAAGGGCCGGGTGAATTTCGGCATGGGCAAGGGCGGGACCCAGCAGGAGGCCGGCGCCTTCGGCTATCAGCTGGCCGATCTGCAGCCGATGATCGACGAAAGCATGTACCTGATCCCCAGGATGTTCGTCGAAGACGAGGTCGAGCATGACGGCGTCCATATCAAGATGCCGCGCCGGCCGATCCATCCCAAGCCCTATCAGCAGCCGCATCCCCGGCTCTACATGGCCTGCACCCGCGCCGACACGCTGCTCGCCGCCGGGTCGCGCGGCATCGGGGCGCTGGTGCTGGGCTTCGGCGGCCCCGACGACATCGCCAAGAAGAACCGGATCTATCGCGACGCCTATGCCGCCCGCAAGCCCGAGGACCAGGTCGGGTTTCGCCCGACCGAGCATCTGGCCGCGCTCTGCCCGACCATCGTCATGGGCGACCGGCAAAAGGCCCGGCGTATCGGCCTGCGCGGTCAGCGCTTTTTCGCCGAGGCGATTGCCCATTGGTACCAGGGCGGGCCGAAACCTTCGGTCGACGATCTGACGGTCGAGCAGCAGCACGAGGTCATGGCGGCGACGCGCGAGCAGGTCGTGGCCTATCTCTCCGAGGAGCACATCCCGATCGGCTCCGAACATGTCGGCGTGTTCGAGGAGGTCCAGGACGCCTATGGCACGGCCGAGGATTGCATCGCCTATGTCGAGCGCCTGTTCGCCGCCGGCGCCGACGAGATCCTGTTCCTGTGCCAGATGGGCACCGTCCCGCAAGCCGCCATTCTCGAAACCATCCAGGAGATCGGCACCAAGGTGATTCCGCATTTCCGCGAGCGCCACAAGCAGCGCGCGGCCCAATAGCACAAGAGCCGCCGACAAGGGCGGCCAGACAGGGAGGAAGTGGATGAGAACGTCTGAAAAGGCGCGGCTGCTCTCGGCCGCGGCGACGGCCGCACTCTTGGCGCTGCCGGAAGCGAGTCATGCCCAAACGGCGCAGACCGCCCAGGCAGCTCCGCCGGCCGCGGTCGAGGAGATCACCGTCACCGCCCGGCGGCGCGAGGAGACGCTGCAATCGACGCCGATCTCGGTCTCGGCCGTATCCGACACGACGCTGCAGCAGCTCAACATCACGACGCCTGACAAGCTCTCCGAGATCACGCCGAATGTCTCGATCGCCCAGGGCTCCGGCGGCATCGGCGGCAATACCGCCTTCATCCGCGGCGTCGGCGAGCAGGACCCGCTGCTGACCGAGGATTCGCCGGTCGGCGTCTATCTCGACGGCATCTATCTGGGCCGCGAGGCCGGCAATAATTTCGACCTGATCGACCTGGCCCGGGTCGAGGTGCTGCGCGGTCCGCAGGGCGAGCTCTACGGCCGCAACACCACGGGCGGTGCCATCAACCTCGTGACCAAGGATCCGCCTGCCGATTTCGGCGTCGAGGGCATCGCCGGCGCCGGCAGCTTCGGCGAGAATCACGAGGGCTTCAAGCTCGACACCGGCGAGCTCGGCGATTCCCATATCGCCGGCATCATCGACTACATGCACAAGGACACCGGCGGCTATGTCACCAACGCCGATGCGCCGTCGAGCCGCGCGCCGGGTGCTGAAGAGGGCGACGCGGTCTGGTCCAAGTTCAGCGGCGAATGGGACGGCTTCTCGGCCGATTTGACCGGGGACTACGACTTCAAACAGGGCATGCGCGAGCCCTTCGAGGTCACCTCCGCCTATCCGCTGGCCCAGGCCTATTACGGGCAGTCGCCGAGCTATGGCGGGCAGCCCTTCTCCGCCTCGCCCAACTTCCAGAGCAACTATCTGGAGGAGGATCTCGGCAAGCAGACCAGCGAGGATTATGGCTACGGCCTGACCATGGCCGAGGTCGTGAACCCCTATCTGACCGTGAAATCGATCACCGGGTTCCGCCGCTGGCGCGCCGATCAGCCGACCACCTATACCAGCGACCTGCGCGGGCCGGTGGTCGATTTCACCTCGCCGACGCTCTATTCGGTCCAGCCTGTCTCGCCCTTCCTGGGCGCGCAATCGGTCAGCCAGTACCAATATTCCGAGGAGCTGCAGGCCCAGGGCACGATCGACCATGTCAGCTACACGGCCGGGCTCTACTGGTTCCGCGAACATGTCCAGGAGTTCAACCCGACCGACTTCACCGTCGTCACGCCGACATCAGCGCTGAGCGCGCTGGGCTATCCGGCGATTGTCGGCAATGTGCTGGGCGCCGAAGGGCTGAAGCTGGTCGGCGTCAATCTGGGCGAGCTGCTGGCCTATCAGGGCGCCAGCGAATCCCAAGCCGCCTATGCCCAGTCGAGCTGGAAGCCGCCCGCCTTCGACGACAAGCTCGAGCTGACCGGCGGCATCCGCTACACTATGGACCGCAAGAGCATCGACCAGTCGAGCGTGACCAATCCGGAGCCGATCTCCGCCCCGATCAATACGCTGCCGATCGTGCCCGGCCCGGGCCGCGGCGCCGAAGCCGATTTCCACAATTTCTCCTTCGCGGTCTCGGCCAGCTATCAATGGACCGAGCAGCTGATGAGCTATGCGCGGATTTCGACCGGCTACAAATCGGGCGGTTTCGACGCCCGCGCCGGCGAGGATCTGCTGACCGGCACGAGCTTTCCCTTCACCTTCGCGCCGGAAAAGGCGACCGCCTATGAACTCGGCAGCAAGACCGAGCTGTTCGACCGCAAGCTGCGGCTGAACGGCTCCCTGTTCTATACCAAGTACGATAATCTCCAGATCCCGCAATATTCCGGCGGCGACGGCTTCACGCCCAATGCCGACGCGCACTACCAGGGCTTCGAGCTGGAAGCCGAGGCTGTGCCGGTCGACAATGTCAAGTTCGACGGCAGCATCGGCTATGTCGACCCGGTCTACGACAAATTCCTGCTGTTGAACCCGAATACCGGCATCACGTCGGACATCAAGGACTCGGCCCAATTCCCCTATGTGCCGCATTGGACGGCCCATGCCGGCGTCGACTACACCTTCCCGCCGCTCAATTTCGGCACGCTGATCGCCCGTACGGACTATGCCTATACGAGTTCGCGCTACTTCTTTGCGACCACGATCCTCAACCCGGCCAACGACGCGATCAAGGATCCAGGCCAGCATTTGCTGAGCGCCCGGCTGATCCTGGACGACGTCTCGATCGGCGGCGGCGCCAAGCTGGAGGCGAGTCTCTTCGCCGAGAACCTGCTGAACGATCAGCTGCGCGTCGCGGGCATCGATTTCGGCCCGAGCATCGGCATCGCCGGCGACAATTTCGGCCCGCCCCGGCTGTTCGGCGTGGAGTTCCGGGTGAAGTATTGAGCGTATTGAAGGTGTTGCAGGCCTCACCCGTCTCCTCCTCCCCTTGCGGGAGGAGGTCGGGAGGAGGGGGTGTCGAAGACGGGCGACGCCGTTTCAGGGCGAATTTGAATGGATGGACCACGCGATGGCGCCTGCGGCGCACCCCTCCTCCCAACCTCCTCCCGCAAGGGGAGGAGGAGTCCAATCGGCATACGATCGGCCGAGACAGCGGCAGTCGTCTCCCGCTAAACCAGCTCGTCGACCGATCGCAGCAGCAGCCGCACGAGCGCGCTCTGCCGGGTCACGCCGGTCTTGGCGAAGATGGCGCGGAGCTGGGCGCGGGCCGTGTTCTTGGCCACGCCCAGCGCCTGGCTGGCTTCGTCGAGATCCAGGCCCTGGGCCAGCAGCACGCCGAGTTCGGCCTCGGCCGGGGTCAGGTGGAACAAATCGACCAGGGCCTGGGGCGGCGGCGCCACCCCCTGGTCGGGGTCGGCGATGATGACCACGGCGGTACCGCGCAAGGCGGCGCCGAGCTGCGGCGCGCTGGGCGCCGGGCGGACGATGACCCCGACCCCCTGCCCGGCCGCGCGCTGGACCCGAAGTGCACGGGCCGGCGGCGACGGCGCGCCCGCGGCGGCATCGGCATTGGCGGCGATGAGCGCCGCCAGCTCCCTTCCCTGCCCGTCATCGAGCAACCGCAATTGCCCATGAACAACGGTCAGCACCTCGCCCTTGGCCAGCACTGCCCGGGCCGCCGCATTCGCCTCGAGCACCCGCCCCTGGCGGTCGACCAGCACCACGCCGATCGCCAGCCGACTGCACAAGGCGGCATAGAGGGTGCATTCGGCTTCGAGTCGGCTCAGCCGCAGGAACAGATCGAGTGCCCGCGCCAGATGCGGCAGCAGGCTCGCCAGCTTCGCCTTGTCGGCCTCCTCGAAATCGCCGTGCGCGGTCAGGCGCGAAGCGCGGATCCGCACGCGCTCGCCGCCGGCTTCGACCAGATCGGCGCCGAGCAGGAAGGTATAGCCGGTCGGCACCAGGTAATCCTGGACGAAGCGCGACCGGGCGAGGCCGTCCGACCCCAGATATTCGTGCAGCGTCCGCACCGCGCCCGGCGGCAGATCGATGAAAGGGTCGTTGCGGAACGACACCGTCCGATAGCGCGCGACACCGGCCGGCGTGCCGCCGATATTGAGCAGGATATCGGGCAATTGCCGGTGCTGGCGCTCGACCAGGATGCTGGCGGCATCGGCGCCGAGCCAGTCGCGCAGGCCGGCAAGGAAGCGTTCGAACGGCGGCGTCTCCAGCGGCCCCTCATAGAGCAGCCCGGTCAAAGTCTCGGCGGTGCGGAGATCGGATGTCGCCATGCCGGCAGTCTATGGGGCAGACTCGGCGAAGACCACGGATTTGGAGGAACTCGACATGAATGATCTCACCCTCGACCCCGACATGGCGGCGATCGCCGCCGCCTTCTTGGCAGCGGCCACGCCGGGGCCGCCCGATCTGGCGCTGATGCGCGCGCGCATCGCCGAATATCCGCTGCCGACGCGCAGCCTGCCGATCGCCCGGGTCGAGGATCTGACCATTCCCGGTCCGGCCGGCCCGCTGCGCGCCCGGCTCTATGCGCCGGCTGCGGGTGCGCCGCTCATCGTCTTCTTCCATGGCGGTGGCTGGGTGCTGTGCTCGATCGAGAGCCATGATTCGTTGTGCCGCGCGCTGGCCGATGCCAGCGGTGCCGCCGTGCTGTCGATGGAGTACCGGCTGGCGCCCGAGCATCGCTTCCCAGCCGGCTTCGAGGATGCCCTGGCAGCTCTGGCCTGGGCCGCCGCCCATGCCGCTGCCCTCGGCTGCGACCCGGCACGCTTGGCCGTGGCCGGCGACAGCGCCGGCGGCAATCTCGCCGCGGCGGTCGCGGCGGCAGCACCCGCTGCCGGTATCCGCCTCACCCATCAATTGCTGATCTATCCGGCGCTCGATCCGGCACAGCGCGGCGCCAGCCATGCGCGCTATCAAACCTGCCCGATCCTGGACGCCCCCACCATGGCCTGGTTCTGGGAGCAATATCTGGCCGCCCCGGCCGACCGCCTCGACCCGCGCGCCGCCCCGGCGCTGGCGGCGCGTTTAGGCGATTTTCCGCCGACCACCCTGGTGCTGGCCGAGCATGATCCGCTGCTTGATGACGGCCAAGCCTTCGCCGAGGCCTTGACCGAAGCCGGCGTTCCGACCGAGATCCTGCGCTTCGACGGCGTCACCCACGGCTTCCTCAGCCTGTTCGGCCTGGTCGCGAAGGCGGAGACCGCGATCGGCCAGATCGGCGCGCGGCTGCGTCAGGCATTGGCGCCGTGACTTGCCGTGCCGCAGCACCCGGAAACGGGCCGCCTAGGGCCGCGGCCGCTCCGTCGTCGTGGTCGAGCTATGGTCGGGACCGCGCACCGTCGTCGTCTCCTCGGTCCGGCCGGGGCCGTCGTGATGGCCGAAATAGCCGCCGCGATAGCCGAAGAAGCCGAGCCCAACGACGACCACCAGACCGCCCAGAACGAAATACATGGCACCATTGCCCGAATTATCCGCCATTTTGGCCTCCTCGACCGCTATCCAGGCACGCTGCCCCGTGACCGGCATCTGGCCTGGCAAGATTGAACGGCGGACAGGATAGTCGAGCAGTCAATGGCGGCCAGGATCGGAATGTACCTAGCTCTACTCCGGCCTGGCGGCCGACCCGCCTCGGATGAAGCTGCTGCAGTGGAGCGGGCGTCTCGCCCGCTGGCGGGCAGGATGCCCGCCCCACTTGGTTTCCTCCTCGAATCCGCACGGCGGTTTCCACCAAAAGAGCCGCGCTTCGACGCTATCGCCCGCTTCAGAATGCCAATTTGCCGCCGACCAGCAGCAGCGTCGCAGCCAGTGCCGGCCGCAGGACCCGCTCGGGGACCCGGGCGGCGGCGTAGCTACCGAGGGCAATGCCCGGCAGGGAGCCGAGCAGCAGCGAGCCGAGCAGGACCCAATCGACCGAGCCCAAGAGCCAATGCGCCAGCCCGGCCACCAGCGTCAGCGGCACGGCATGGGCGAGATCGGAGCCGACCAGACGCGCCGTCGGCAGCCGCGGGTAGAGAAAGACCAGCGCCGTCATGCCGATGGCACCGGCACCGACCGAGGACAGCGACACCAGGATTCCGAGGATCACCCCGGTCGCTACAGTCAGCGCCGCCGCCCGGCGCGGGTCCAGTTCCGGCACGCGGCGGGCCGCGATCTCCAGCAGCCTGGTGCGGAACACGAGCGCGATCGCGGTCAGGATCAGCGCCACGCCGAGCACGGTCGAGATCAGCACCGAGCCGTTGTGCGGACCGAGCAACCCGAAATAATTGGCCGCCAGCAAGGTCACGATCGCGGCCGGCACGCTGCCCAGCGCCAACCGGCCGGTGATGCGCCAATCGACGGTCCGGCCGATGCCATGGACCAGCGTGCCGCCGGTCTTGGTGATGGCGGCATAGAGCAGATCGGTACCGACGGCGGTCGCCGGGTGAATGCCGAACAGCAGCACCAGCAGCGGCGTCATCAGCGCCCCGCCACCGACCCCGGTCATGCCGACCAGGGCCCCCACGCCAAAGCCGGACAGGGAATAGAGCGGATCGATGACGCCGAACAGGGTCACGAGGCGGCAGCCGTCACGGCGATGCGCGGGGCATGGATGCCGCATTCGGTCTTGGCCCGGCCAGCCCAGCGGCCGGCGCGCATGTCGTCGCCGGCACGGACCGGCGCCGTGCAGGGCATGCAACCGATCGACGGATAGCCCAGCGCCTCGAGCGGGTGGCGCGGCAGGGCACGCAAGGTGAATTCCGCAGCGACGCGCTCGCGCGACCAATCGGCGATCGGGTCGATCTTGATCACGCCCTCGCCTGCCTCGACCCGCGGGATGAAATGGCGGAGTGCGCCATGATAGCGCTTGCGGCCGGAGATCAGCGCATCGACGCCCTGCAGTGCGGCCAGCATCGGCTCGACCTTGCGCAGCGCGCAGCAGGCATCGGGATCGAACTGCCAGAGCTCACCCTCGGGGTCGCGATCGGCCAGTGCCGCGACATCCGGACCCACCCGTCGGACATTCTTCAGGCCCAGCCGCGTCTCGATCTGGGAAATATACTGAATCGTTTCGGGGAATATCTTGCCAGTGTCCAGGAAGATTACCGGAATGGTCGGATCGATCTCGGCGACGACGGCCAGCAGCAGGGCGGATTCGGCCCCGAAACTCGACAGCACGGCAATGCGCCCGGGGAATTCGACCTCGATCATGCCGCGCAACAGCGTCGACGCATCGCCGTCCTGGTACCGGCGCGACAGGGCCTCGGCCCGCTCCGTCAGCAATACTGGATTTCTCATCAACGCACTCCTGACCTACACCCACGATCTCCGGCGGAATCCAGCCCATCCGTGACCGCGTTTTCCGGCGCATCCGGCACCGACGCTCGAATCGTCGTTGTGAATTAGATGATATTCACAGCGTGGTTTTGTCAATACGACTATACCACGATTTCTGATCGTTGAATGATCATCGAGGACCGCGACAACCGCGCCACAGCGGGTGATCCGCCAGGGTTTCCGCCGATTCCACGCACCCTTGCCGCGCGTCATGCGAGGCCGGCAATGCAGCCGCCGCGGAACTGCAGTGGTGACGGCGGGTGCCGGGGCCGAGCCGGCGCCCCATCCCGGCGGTTTACATGGAGCGCGTGGGAAAAATATTTGACCGCTCCATTTTTCTTCTTGTCATCCGAGATCGGATTGGTTACATAGGGCTCGTTCGCCGCCCCTATCGGGTTGGTGAAGGTCATTTCAAGGACGCAGGAAACCATCATGTTCGCCGAACCGAACATCGTCGTCAGTAGCGACCGCCATCCGGCGGAGCTATCCGTGCGTCCAAGGAATATATCGAAATTCCAAGGCTATAGGGCAGGTATGCCCTGGCTTGAGGGGTTGGTTCGGAAGGTCGCCCGCAACGGGTGATCCCATCCGATCCGCGGCGCCGACCGGCACCGAACCCCTCCAGGCCCAGCCCGGAGGGGTTTTTTGTTGTCCAAAACATAAATCCACCCTGGAGAAGTAATTCTCCGGAATTGGATTGCCGTACCTGCAGCAAATGCGACAGGCTGCAGAGTAATATTGTCGCGGTGGGAAGCGGAACGAGGCTGCTGGTCCACCTTAATAACCGAACGGGCGGGGCTCCGGATGGACGCTGCAGGCGCAGCCGAAAAATGGACCAGCCGGGTTTCAAAGCCCGGCAGCGGCGCGGTCCATATAGGGCGCCGCTATAACCGGCTGTCCCCGAGGAGCAGCCGGGGCTGCACAAGGCAGCCAATTCCTCGACCCTCCGGGAGAGACTGACCCTCTCCCGGCCCCCGTGGCAACGCCATTGCAGCAAGGCCGCCCAAGGGTCAGCGCCTCCGGCGCACCCCTCCTCCCGCAAGTGGAGGAGCAGTTTGAAGCGATTGTTTCGGGTCGAATCCTAAAGCTGGGCGGCG
>Ga0302314_10017495_pt1 | contig 12023 bp, 11 predicted proteins | sample III_Palsa_N2_3_FD_200533 | JGI IMG/M metagenome (GOLD analysis project Ga0302314, IMG submission 200533) | Peat permafrost microbial communities from Stordalen Mire near Abisko, Sweden - III_Palsa_N2_3 | ecosystem: Environmental > Terrestrial > Soil > Palsa > Peat permafrost | place: Sweden...
CCTCGGCCACGGCTGCCGCCTGCATCAGCATCATCACCGGTGTCGTCAGCATCGAGGCGGCGCATTCGACCAGGAAGCCGAGCGCCAGCGGCCCCGCGCCGCCGAAACCGCGGCGCTGGGCCGGCGAGCTCATCGCCAGGATCAGCGCCATCGCCTTGGGCGCCGCCAGCAGCGCCAGGCTGAACACGAAGATGGCGGCGACCTCGCCGAATTCGACCGTGCCGGGGGCGAGGCGCTGGGCGGGCCAGATGATCGCGCCGCAGACCATCAGCGTCAGCCAGACGGCGGGCGCCAGGTAGGCGAAGATCCCGCAGGCGAGGTGAAGCCGGCTGACCCAGTGCAGGCCGGCCGCGGTGACGAGGCGCGCGTGCTGCAGGTTGCCCTGGCACCAGCGCCGGTCGCGCGCGGCGGTGTCGAGCAGCGTCGGCGGCGTCTCCTCGTAGCTGCCGGGCAGGTCGGCCAGGGTGCGGACGGCCCAGCCGCGCCGGCGCAGCAGCGCCGCCTCGATGAAGTCGTGGCTCATGATGTGGCCGCCGAACGGGCGTGGCCCGGCCAGGTGTGGCAGGCCGGCGCTCTCGGCGAAGGCGGCGACTCGGACCAGGGCGTTGTGGCCCCAGTAGTTGCCCTCCGAGCCGGACCACCAGGCCTGGCCGTGGGCGAACACCGGGCCATAGAGCCGCGAGGCGAACTGCTGCAGGCGCGCGAACGGGGTCTCGGCGTTGATCACCGTGGGCGCGGTTTGCAACAAGCCGAGCCGCGGATCGGCCTGCATCGTCCGGGTCAGGGCGGCGATGGTCTCGCCCGCCATCAGGCTGTCGGCGTCGAGCACCAGCATGAAATCGTAGCCGGCGCCGTGGGTCTCGACCCATTCGCCGATGTTGCCGGCCTTCTTGTCGGTGTTGGCGGCGCGCCGGCGGTAAAACACCTGCGGACCGTCCCGCAGTCGCAGTCGCAGGCGCAGCAGCCCCGCCGCCTCGGCGCGGGCGACGGCCTCGTCGCGGGTGTCGCTGAGGATGAAGAAGTCGTAGCGGTCCGCCAGGCCCAGCCGCCCCACGTCCTCGGCGATCGCCTGCACGGCGGCGAGGATCAGGCCCGGATCCTCGTTGTAGGTCGGCAGCAGGACGGCGGTGCGGGCGCGGATCGGGGTCTCGGCGGTGGCCGCGGCGGTTCGGCGGCCCGTCAGCAGGGCGACGAAGCCGGCGCTGGCGCTCATGAACCCGAAACCCACCCAGCCGCTCAGCAGCACCGAGAGGGCGAGGGTGACGCCTTCCAGGAAGGTGAAGCCGTCGCGCCGCAGCACGTGGAACAGCGCCGCGCCGACCAGTCCCGCGATCGCCAGCGATCCGGCGATCAGGACCAGCCGCCGAGGCGCGGTCCCCTCGGCGGCCAGCGGCGCGGCGCACGGCGCGCGGGCCAGATCCTGGCGCGGCATCGCAAGCCCGCTCGGCCGCGGCGTCGAACGCAGGGCGGGGTAGGGCGCCGGCGTGGACGGCGCCAGCCGGCGCGGCGCCCAGGCGAGGTCGACGATGTTGGTATCGTTGGCGACGCCCGCCGATCGCCATGGCGCGGCGGGTCGCCAAAGCCTGGCCCCAATGTCCTGCCGTGCGATATCGACCAAGCTACCCTCGTCAACGACCAACGCGGCACTCGCGCTGGTCCCCAAGGCGTAGCCAGGACCCACACCACGCACCCTGCGCGAGAAAGCGGTGGTTTCCGGCGAAAGCAAGGCGGATCTTGCGCCGCGGCATCAACGCCGCAATGCGACCCGTGTTCCGTCGCCGGCTGAATCAACCCTGGCTACGCGGCGGGCGCCTCCGATCTGGCCCGCCGCCAGGCGCGCAGCACCGCGTCGATCGTCTCGTCCGCCGCCTTGGCGTCGGTCGCCCAGGAGCACACCGAGACGCGCATCACCCACCGCCCACGCCATTCGGCCCCGCCGATGAAGGCGACGGCGTCTTCCTGCAGATGGCGGATGGTCGCTCGCGTCAGAGCATCGCCGATCTTGGGGTCCGCATCGGCGCCGAAGCGGACCATGAACTGGTTGAGCTCGACCGGCGCGACGAGCGCTATGCCGGGCTCCGCGGCGATGCGCGCGGCCATGTGGCTGGCGAGGCGGCAGCAACGCTCCACCATCTCGGCGATCCCCCCTCGGCCCAGTTGCCGGATCATCGCCCAGGTGGCGAAGCCGCGCGCGCGCCGGGAGAGTTCCGGCACATAGGCCGACGGGTCGCGTTCAGCGCCGGCGGCCGGCGGCAGGTAGCTGGCCGAGATCGCCATGGCGCGCCGGTGGGCCTCGGCGTCGCGGACGATGGCGTAGCCGCAATCGTAAGGGGTCTGCAGCCATTTGTGGCCGTCGGTGGCCCAGGAATCGGCGGCCGCGACGCCGGCGGTGAGCGCGGCGGTCGCCGGACACGCCTGCGCCCACAGCCCGAAGGCGCCGTCCACGTGCAGCCACGCGCCGCGGCTCGCGGCCAGGGGCGCGATCGCCTCGAACGGGTCGCTGGCGCCGGTGTTGATCTGGCCCGCCTGGGCGATCGCGATCACCGGACCGGCCACGGCCGCCAGCGCGCGCTCGAAGGCGGCGGGCCGCATCCGGCCCAGGTCGTCCGTCTCGACGATCCGCACGCGCCGGGCGCCGAGACCAAGGTACTTCAGGCCCGAATAGACCGTGGCGTGGGCGTCGGCGCCGATCAGCACCTCCACCGGTGGCGCCCCGAACAGGCCGTCGGCCTCGACGTCCCAGCCCGCGCGGCGCAGCACCTCGCCGCGCGCGGCGGCGAGACAGACGAAATTGGCGACAGTCCCGCCGGTGACGAACCCCACCGAGGCGCTCGCCGGCAGGCCCAGCAGGTCGAGCAGCCAGCCCGCCGCCACGGCCTCGACGGCCGAGGCCGCCGGGGCGGCGATCAGGTTGGCGGCGTTCTGGCCCCAGGCGGCGGTGAGCCAGTCGGCGGCGACGCCGGTCGGGTGGGAATGACCGATGACCCAGCCGAAGAAGCGTGGCCCGACCTGGGCGCGGATTCCGGGCGTCGCCAGCCGGACCAGCTCCTCGACGATCGCGTCCGCCTCGCCGCCATGCTCGGGTGTCGGGCCGGCGAAGGCCGCCAGCATCGCGGCATAATCGGCCGTCGGCGTGCGATCGGCCGTCGCGACGTCCCGCCTGTAAGCGATCGCGGCGCTCGCCGCGCGATCCAGCGCCGCAGCGCCGCCGTCGTCCGTCATCTCGCGCTCGCCCCTCGGCATCGATCAGCTTGGGCCTAGACTAGCGGTCATACGCCGTTCCGGCTCGCGCGAAGCGGACGTCCAATCGCAGCTGTCGATTTTGGGCGGTCCCGTTCGTCTAGGATGCGAGCCATGCCGAGGGGTCCATCCATGCCGCCACGCCCGCGACTGACCTACTTCAATTTCCGCGGCCTCGCCGAGCCGATCCGGCTCTTGTTCGCGGACCTGGGCCTGCCGTTCGAGGACCACCAGGTCGATTTCGCCGGCTGGGAGGCGCTGAAGCCGCAGATGCCGTTCGGCCAGATGCCGCGCCTGGAGATCGACGGGCTCGAGATCGTGCAGAGCCAGGCGATCCTGCGCCATCTTGCCCGGCGTCATGGGCTGGAGGGCGCCGACGAGGCCGAGCGCATCGCCTGCGACATCGCCGTCGAGGCGGTGCGCGACGCTCAGATCCGGCTGTTCGATCACTTCTGGGCCGAGGGCTCGACCGCGCCCGAGGCCGCGGCGGCCTATGCAGCCGAGGGGCTCGCGGGTCAGCTCGGCCAGCTCGAGGCCTGGCTGGGCGAGCGGCCGTTCTTCGCCGCGGGCCGACCGCTGTTCGCCGACTACCACGCCCTCGCCTATCTCGATGAGGTGGCCGGCCATTTCCCCGCCGCCCTGCCGCCGAAGCTGGCCGCGCTGCGCCGCCGCCTGAGCGAGCGGCCCGGGATCGCCGCCTACATCGCCTCCGGCCGCCAGCCGGCGGCCTATGGCTTCGATCCGCTGCGGGGACTGCGCTACGGGCTCGCCGGCGCGCCGGTCACTCCGCCGCCACGGGACTGAGCGCCGGCCCGTCGCGCTGGGAAGCTTTGCCCGCGCCCAGCGCCAGGAAGATCGCCGGCGCCACGATCGCCGCGCCGAAGTAGAAGGCGGCGTTGATGCTGAGGCCGAGCAGCCCCAGGCCGCACTGTGGCCCGACCACCCGCGCCAGGGCGCCGGTGGCGTTGTTCAGCCCCATGATCTGGCCCTGATGGTCCGGATCGACGCTGCGGCTGAGCAGGGCGCCGGAGTTGGGGAAGGCCACTGATTGCGAGAGCGCCATCAGCGCCATCAGCGCCACGGTGAAGAAGCGGCCGTCCGAGAACGGTTGCAGCGCCGTGCAGATCACCGTGCCGGCCATGCCGACGGCCAGCATCGGCCCCTCGCCGAACCGCCGCGACAACGGGCCGGTGAGCATGAACTGGCAGCAGGCGGAGACCGCGCCGGTGATGCCGAAGCACAGGCCGATGTCGCGCGGGACCCAGCCGAACCGGTGCTGCGCCCAGAGCGCGAAGGTGCTCTCGATGGCGGTGAAGGCGACGCCGACGGCGAAGGTCAGCAGCATCAGCCGTCCGACCACCGGATGGCGCGCCGCATAGCCGAACATCACCCAGCGGCTGGGCTGGCGGCCCATATATTTGCGCCGCTCGCGGCTCTCCTTGACCACCAGCGCGATGCCGATCGCCGAGCACAGGCAAAGGCCCGACGAGAGCAGTAGCGGCAGGTGATAGCCGGCGGTGCCGGCCGATGGCTTGGCCAACACCCCACCCACGAACGGGCCGAGGATGAAGCCGAGATTGTAGGCCGCGCCCAGCCGCGCCATCCGCCCGGCGCGGAACTGCACCGGCGTCACGTCGGCGATGTAGCCCTGCACCACCGAGCCGTTGCCGGCCGCCATGCCGCCGATGATCCGGATGACGATGGCGGCCCAGATGTTGGGCGCGAAGGCCAGGGCGCCGTAGCAGAGGCAGTTGGCGGCGACGGTGGAGATCAGGATCGGCTTGCGTCCGACCCGGTCCGACAGCCGACCCCAGAACGGCTCACCAAAGAAGGAGCCCAGCGAATAGGCCGAGAACACCAGCCCGATCTGCCACGGCGCCGCATGGAACGAGGCGGCGTAGAACGGCAGGAACGGCACGATGACGCCGAAGCCCAGCATGTTGATGAACATCACCGACAGCAGGGTGTAGAGCGCGGCGGTCCCCCGCCCGCCCGTCGAAGCATCCGGCTCGGCGGTCATGTGACCGCTGATAAGCCGCACCGCGACCCGGGGCAAGGCGGGGGCGGCGCCGCGCCCGGCTTCGTATCCCCAGGTGCGGCCTTCGCGCCTCACTGCGGCGGGTTGTTCTTCTCCACGAAGGCCATCGTCGCCTCGAGCATCTCCAGCCGCGTCTCGCCACGCGAGAGCCAGTGGTCCTCGTTGTTCAGGACGACGAACTCGTAGGGTTTGCCGGCCTTCTTCAGGGCGTCGGCCATGATCAGGCTCTGCTCGAACGGGACGACGGTGTCGTCCTTGCCGTGGATCAGCAGGATCGGCGCGTCGGCGTCGGCGGCGTGGGCCGCGGGCGAGATCGCCACCAGCCGCGGATCGGTCGGTCCATCGGCGCCAACGAAACGATCCCAGTAGCGCTGCGAGGAGACGTCGCTCTGGGTTTTCGACCAGGCGACGAACCGGCGCATGTCGGAGATTCCGGACACGTCGACCGCGCACCGGTAGACCCCGGGATCGAGCGTCGCGCCGGCGAGCGCCGCGTAGCCACCGTAGCTCGCGCCGACGATGCAGACGCGCTTCGGGTCGATGGTCCCCTGTGCGGCTAGGTAGCGGACGCCATCGGAGAGGTCGGTCTGCATCTTGCGGCCCCACTCGCCGAACCCCGCCGAAAGGAACGCCCCGCCGAAGCCGTTCGAGCCGCGGTAGTTGACCTGGAGCACCGCGTAGCCGCGCGACGCCATCGCCTGCGCCCACCAGTCGAAGCCGAGCGTGTCCCTGACCGCCGGTCCGCCGTGCGGGAAGACGATCAGCGGCAGGTTCTTCGGCGGCTTGCCCGTCGGCAAGGTCAGGTAGCCGGTCAGCGCGAGGCCATCCTTGGCCTTGTAGCTCACAGGTTGGACGGGTGAGACGTCACCGACCTTCACCGCATCGTAGGCGGTGGCGATCCAGGTCGCGCGATGCGTCGCTCGGTCGACGAGCGCATAGGCGGGGCCCTCGGTCGGGGAATCCACCAGCACCACGATCTGGGTGCGGTCCGCCGACGCCGACACATAGGTCACCCGCTGGCCGGGATAGGCCTTGGCCAGCGCGTTCCAGAACACCTGGTCGGCCGGCGTGTAGAATGTGTAGTGGTCCTCGTCGCCGACGAGCGCATGGGCGCCGATCAGTCCCCCGGCGGACGGGGCGAAGATCAGGTCGATGTCCTGCTGCACTTCGATCGGCGCGCTCCAATCCTGGGCGTCCGGGTCGAGTTCGCGCACCACCAGGTCGTCGCCCTGACTATCGCTCAGCAGGATGGCGCGGCCGTCGCGGCCAAGTCCGAGAATCTCGGGATGGCTGATCCCGGTGGTCATGGACTTGGCGGCAAACCAATGTCCGCCATGGTTGATCTTCAGCGTCCAGAGCGAGCCCGGCGCATCGAAATCAGCTTCCGCCAGCGGCTCGCCGTTCGCGTCGACCAGCCAGTCGATGGTGTCGTGAGTTTTGGCGGCCGCCAAAGTTGTCTTCCCGGTCTCGAGATCGACCTTGAAGAGCGCCAGACGGCCGGTGTTGTCCTCGAAGAGCGTTCCCTCGACGAAAGCGTAGGGCTTGCCGTCGATCACCCGAGGGGTTGGAAATTGCGACAGCGTATTCAGGCTGTTGGGCACGCCCTGCAGCAGTTGACGCTGGAGCCCGGTCTTCACGTTGATGTCGAGGCCGAAGTACCACTCCTGCCAGGCCGCGGTCAGCTGCATCGGCGTCGAGAGGGTCGCCGAGGTGGTGAGCAGCAGATGGTCCGGCCCTGCCCAGTTGATCTCGCGAACCTTCGTCGCGCCGACAGCGAAGGCCCGCACTGTCGCCCGGTCCGCGACGCGCTGGACGATGATGACGCGCTTGTCGCCATCGGTGGTGACCAGGGCGAGCAATTGCCCATTCGGCGAGATCGCGACCTGCTCGGTCGACGGAAGTCGGCCATAGGCCTCCAGCGGCGCGGCGCGCGCTGACGGCCCCAGGAGAAAGAGCGCCGCTGTGACCGCTGCGAGCGCGAAACCGATAGACGTCACTGTGCAGCCCCCTGAACCCGGCCGTTCCGTTTCCGCCCAGTACGGCTCGCAATCAAGGGGCGAAGGCGCCGCGGGCGCCGCATCAGCCGCCGGCGGGCGCCAGCACCTTGCAGCTGTGGTCCATCACGCTTTCGCCGTTGCCGATGTCGCCGGCGGCCGGGTCGGCGTGGTCGGCGAGCAGGACGAAGCCTGGGGAGCCGTCCGCGAACCGCACGCCGACCACGACCAGCGTCTCCAGGCCCATGTTGGCGCGCGCCGCCGCATCGCCGGCGGCCAGCAGCTTGAACGGATCGCCGGTCAACTCGTCGCCCGCCAGCCGCATCGCCTCGTAGCGATGCCCGGCCAGGTCGACCTTGAGCGGCGCCCAGCGCGGGCCGATGTCGGGCAGCGCCGCCGCCAGCGTCGCGCGCACCGCCGCATCCAGGCAGTCGACGTGGATGTGGAGCTGGTTCTGGCTGCGCCCGTCGATGGAATTGACCGCCAGCGCCAGGTCCTCGCGCGGGATCGGGGCGCCGGCGTAGCCCTCGACAAAGTGCTTGGCCGCCCAGGCGTCGCGCCAGAAGTTGGGCGTGTCAGGGGCCAGCAGGTCCGGGCTCTCGATGCCGGCGATCTTCGTGGTCGGGATCACCAGCACCTGGGTCTTGCCGCGCTGGTCCTTCAGCACCGCATAGCCGCCGGCGAGGTCGACGGCGACGCAGGGCGCGGGCTGGCCGGTGGACGCCTGGTTCGGCGCGCACGCGCCGTGGACGATGTTCCAGAGCGCGTCGGGGTCGGCGCGGGCGCAGGAGGCGAGCGCCAGACCCGCGATCAGGCAAGCCGCGCGGAGCCAGGCCCGCGCGTCAGCCCTCAAGCTCACCGGCCGCGCTCTGCAGGTAGTTGTGTTCGCCGAGCGAGCGGGCCAGCGCCAGCTGGGTCTCGAGGAAGTCGATGTGCGCCTCGGTGTCGGTCAGGATATCGACCAGCACCTCGCGGCTGACGAAGTCGGCGGCGGCCTCGCACTCGCCAACGCCCGCCACCAGCGCCGCGCGGCCGGCCAGCTCGAGCGCCAGGTCGGCGTTCAGCGCCTCGAGCACGCTCTCGCCGACGGCAAGCTTGTGCAGGTCCTGCAGGTTGGGCAGGCCTTCGAGGAACAGGATGCGCTTGATCAGCTTGTCGGCGTGCCGCATCTCGCCGATCGACTCGTCGTAGACGATCTTGCCGAGCCGGCGAAAACCCCAGTTGTCCAGCATCCGCGCGTGCAGGAAGTACTGGTTGACCGAGGTCAACTCATTGGTGAGCACCTGGTTGAGCCGCGAGATGATCGCGCGATCGCCCTGCATCGGCCGCTCCTATTCGGCGGCGTAGGCGAGCGCGGAGCGCCTCTCCTGGATCATGCGCCGCATGTCGCAGACGCATTTGGCGCAGCGGGCGGCGCTTTGGCAATGGCGGAAGATGTCGGCCGGCTTGGCCGCGCCGGCCTCGATGGCGGCGCGCGCCTCGCGTTCACGGATGCCGTTGCAATTGCAGACGTACACGAAAGCCAAGCTCCAAATGCCTGAACCCTCATGTAGCAGGTGCGCGTGCTTTTGCAACTCATTCGCATGTGACTCAAGCGCGCGTGCGCCGCCTCAAACGCTGGCGGCGGCCGCAGCCTACCTGGGCGCCAGGATCATCACCATCTGGCGGCCTTCCATGCGTGGCTCGTTCTCGACCTTGGCGACAGGGTCGAAGTCGGCCTTCACCTGGTCGAGCAGCTTCATCCCCAGCTCTGGGTGGCGCATTTCGCCGCCGCGGAAACGCAAGGTCACCTTCACCTTGTCGCCTTCCTCGAAGAAGCGGTGCATCGCCTTGGCCTTCACATCGTAGTCGTGGTGATCGATGTTGGGCCGCAGCTTGATCTCTTTGATTTCGACCAGCTTCTGGCGCTTGCGCGCTTCGTTTTTCTTTTTCTGTTCCTGGAACTTGTACTTGCCGTAGTCGAGAATCTTGCAGACCGGCGGGTCGGCGGTGGGGGACACCTCGACCAGATCGAGTCCCACTTCCTCGGCGGCTTCCAGGGCGGCGGAGGTGGGCATGATTCCCTGTTTTTCGCCGTTCTGATCGATCAGCAGAACGCGGGGAACGCGGATGTCTTCGTTGATACGTGGCCCGTCCTTGGACGGGGGCGCTTGCATGGGACGACGAATAGGCTTTCGCTCCTTGAGCAGTTTCAGACGGGGCTTGGGACAAGTAAAACGCCCAGCTTATACAAATATGACCAACGCACCCCTCGCAATCAAGCCGGGGCGGCTGCGAGAGTCGTCGCCGCGGCGGCCACGGTCTCCACCGGCAGGTCTTTCAGCGCCGGGGAGTGCAAAACAGTCACATGTCCGCGCGGCGCGAGCACCGCCGGATCGCTCGCGCTGGAGAAGAGGGCGATGGTCGGCGCGCCAGCGGCCGCGATCAGGTGCAGCGCGCCCAGGTCGTTGCCGACCGCCACGCTGGCCCGCGCGCCCAGCGCCGCGATCTGCGCCAGGTCGGTGCGGCCGGTGAGGTCCCGCGCCCGGGTCGCCTTGCGCTGGATGGTGTGGGCGAGGCCGCTTTCGGCCAGCGAGCCCAGGATCACCAGATCGTGTCCGCCGTCCTGCAGCCGTTTCGCCAGCTCGGCGTAGAGCTCGATCGGCCAGCGCTCGCCGGCCCCGCCGGGCGCCAGCAGCACCAGCGGCCGGTGTCCGCCGGCGACGGTGATCGAGCGCGGCTGGGCGCTGCGGGCGAGGATCCAGGAGATGTCGGGCGGCGGCGCCGAGAGCGGCCGGGTCGGCGCGTCGGGCCAGATGCCGGCGTCCTTCAGCTGATCGGCGTGCCGCTCCAGGGCGTGCATGCGGCCGCGGTCACGGTTGCGGTGGGGCAGGGCGCAGCCCAGCGCCGTGCCCGACCAGGCCGGCGGCGCGGGCCACAGCCCCTGGAAGATCAGCTGGGTCGCCGCGTCGTTCTGCAGGTCGTAGACGCGGTCATAGCGGGCGGCGCGGATGCGCAGCAGCAGCGCCGCCCACCCCGCCGGGCCCTTGGCCGCGCCGTCCGCCTCGACCTTGTTGAAGAACGGGCTCTGCGCCGTCAGGGCGGCGAACGGATCGGTGGTCAGCAGGGTGATCTTGGCCTTCGGGTGCGCCTGGCGGATGCGCTCGAACGCTGGAAACGCCAGCACCATCTCGCCGACGCCGCCGAGCTTGATCACCAGCACCCGCTGGATCGGCTTCACCGCCATGACGGCCGGCCGCCCGCGCGGCGATGGGCGCTCGTGAGGTTCTGGAATGGGGCGCGGCGCACCGGAATCGACATCGCTCCGAGGTCGAGTGGCTGACGCTGCTACCTAACGGATGGCGGGGCGGCGCGCCACGGACTCGTGGCGACGATTCGAGCGCTCGCGCTCAGGCCTTGAGCACGGCCTCGGCCGCCGCGCGGGCGTCGGCGCCGAGCTCGGGGTGGGCGAGGGCGAAGGCGATGTTGGCGCGCAGCAGGCCGATCTTGTCGCCGCAGTCGTAGGTGACGCCGTCGTAGCGCAGCGCGTGGAAGCTCTCGGTCTGCATCAGCCGCACCATGGCGTCGGTGAGCTGGATCTCGCCGCCCGCGCCCTTGGCCTGGTTCGCCAGCAGTTCGAAGATCCGCGGCTGCAGGATGTAGCGGCCGGAGATGAACAGGTCGGTCGGCTCCGTGCCCGGCGGCGGCTTTTCCACCATGCCGCTCATGCGCGCCAGCCGCCCGTCGAAGCCGGCCGCCGTCTCGCCGAGGGCGACGATCCCGTATTTGTGCGCCTCGCCGGGCGGGGCCGGCTCGACCACGACGATGTTGCCGCCCACCGCACCCTGCGCCGCGATCGCCTGGGCCAGCGCCGGCGGGTCGGCGCGCATCAGCATGTCCGGCAGGATCACCGCGAACGGCTCGTCGCCGACGATGTCGCGGGCGCACCAGACCGCGTGGCCGAGGCCCAGCGGGGCCATCTGGCGCACGAAGCTCATCTCGCCCGGCCGCGGCAGCTCGCCGAGGATATCGGCCAGGATCGCCGTGCGGCCCTTGGCCTCCAGCTGCGCCTCCAGCTCGACGTGATGGTCGAAATAGTCCTCGATCGCGCCCTTGCCGCGCCCGGTGACGAAGACGAAGTGCTCGATCCCCGCCGCCCGCGCCTCGGCGACGACGTGCGCCAGGATCGGCCGGTCGAAGACGTTGAGCATTTCCTTGGGAGTGGTCTTGGCGCCCGGCAATACCCGGGTGCCGAGTCCCGCCACGGGCAGGACGGCCTTGCGGACAGATTTCATGGGGGCATGCCCCTAGCGGAGGCGAGGGGGCAAATCCAGCCTCTAGAACGTCGCGCTGCGATTGACTTCCCTCGCCGGGTGAATTCAGTGAAGGTTCGAGTGGCGGCGGGCTTCATCAAGGTCCATCGCGTTCGCAACGGGAGACACCGAACAATGACGCACGTGCGCACCCTGGCCCTCGCTTCGCTCGCCCTCATGGCGGCGGCGAGCGTGACAGCCTGCAAACCGGCCGAGACCAACACCGACAATTCGGTGACGAACTCGTCCACGACGACCTCCGTGACCAACGACACCGGCAACGCCACGGTGACGAACACCACGGTCAGCAACACCACGACCACCAACACGGCGACCAACTCGACGCCGTAAGCTTTGGGGGGATTCCGTTGAAGAACTCGACGCCTAGCCAGCTTGTGGGTGGCTCAGGCTGACTGGATTTGTGGTGTTGGCGCGGTCCTGGCGGCTCAGGCGGGTGCA
>Ga0302314_10017498_pt1 | contig 12023 bp, 12 predicted proteins | sample III_Palsa_N2_3_FD_200533 | JGI IMG/M metagenome (GOLD analysis project Ga0302314, IMG submission 200533) | Peat permafrost microbial communities from Stordalen Mire near Abisko, Sweden - III_Palsa_N2_3 | ecosystem: Environmental > Terrestrial > Soil > Palsa > Peat permafrost | place: Sweden...
CGCCATCGTGCGTCGGGGGTGTAGGGCCGGGGATGTTCAGGCCGTTCTGTTCGAAGAACTGGAACGCGCCGCCGTTGTTGCAGATGTAGACGGCCCCGTCAGGACCGATGGCCGCGCCATTGGGGCCACCGCCCACCTCGGCGACGACGCTGGTCTTGCCATCGGGCGTCACGCGGGTGAGCGTCTTGCGCTCGATTTCCACCAATACGATCGAGCCATCGGCCATGGCGATCGGGCCTTCGGGGAATTTCAGGCCTTCGGCGACCAGTTCGAGATCCATCTGCGTCCTCCCATGGCCGCCTTATGGCGATCCGTACTGATGTCTAGCGCCGTTCCAATACCCGAAACACGAAGGGGTGGTCATCCCCCTCGCCGGCGGGGTGGGCTTCGTGGCTGACTTCCGTCCAACGGCTTTCGTCGAAGGCTGGGAAGACCACGTCGCCTTCCGCTTCGGCGTCCACTTCTGTCAGATAGAGCCGGCTCGCCTTGGGGAAGGCCAGTGCGAATATGGCTGCGCCGCCGATGACGCAGACTTCACCCACGCCGTCTTCTTCAGCCTGTTCGCGGCCGATCTGCAACGCCTCGTCGAACCGCTCGCAGACCAGGGCGCCCTTGGCGCGCCCTTCTTCTTCATATGAGCCGTCGTGGGTAAGGACGATGTTGATCCGGCCGGGCAGGGGGCGTTTGGGCAGGCTCTCCCAGGTCTTGCGGCCCATGATGATGGGCTTGCCCAGGGTCGTGGCCTTGAAGATCGCCAAGTCCGACTTCAGCCGCCAGGGCAGGCCGCCGTCACGGCCAATGACCCCGTTGCGGGCGCGGGCGACGGGTCCGACGGCAATGGCGATGGTCATCAGACGGCGATCGGCGCGTGGAGGCTGGGATGGGCCGTATAGCCCTTGAGTTTGAAGTCCTCGTAGTCGAACCCGAACAGGTCGGCTTTCGGCGCCATGACCAGGGTGGGGAAGGGGTAGGGCTCGCGGGTGAGCTGCTCCTTCGCCTGCTCGATGTGGTTCAGATAGAGGTGCGCGTCGCCGAAGGTGTGGACGAATTCGCCGGCCTCATAGCCTGTCACCTGGGCCACCATGGCCAGAAGCAGGGCGTAGCTGGCGATGTTGAACGGCACGCCCAGGAAGACATCGGCGGACCGCTGATAGAGCTGCAGCGACAGCTTGCCGTCGGCGACGAAGAACTGGAACAGGCAGTGGCAGGGCGGCAGCGCCATGTCGTCGACGTCGGCCGGGTTCCAGGCCGAGACGATGTGGCGTCGGCTGGTGGGATTTTCTCGGATCGAGCGGATCACGTTGGATATCTGGTCGATCACCCGGACACCCTCGCCATCTTTGGCCGGCGCCGCCCACGAGCGCCACTGCTTGCCGTAGACGGGGCCAAGGTCGCCGTCCGCGTCCGCCCATTCGTCCCAGATGCTGACGCCGCGCTCCTGCAGCCAACGGACGTTGGTGTCGCCGCGTAGGAACCAGAGCAGCTCGAGGATGATCGACTTGCGATGCAGCTTCTTGGTGGTCAGCAGCGGAAAGCCCTGAGCGAGGTCAAACCGCATCTGCCGGCCGAAGACTCCGAGCGTGCCTGTGCCCGTGCGATCGTCACGGCGGACGCCGTTCGCCAGGATGTCGGCCAGGAGGTCGAGATACTGGTGCTCAGGATGACGGACGGCGGCCTGAGGCTGGATTGGGCTGTGCGCGTTCATTTGCGCCAATCTCGCGCGAATCGGCCCGTTAGCCAATGGCGACGCATAGCCTCAGCCGCCAAATCCGCCTTCGGCGAGGAAGACTTGCTCTTCAGGAGTCGGCGTGCGGCCGAACATGAGGTTGCGATGCGGGAATCTGCCGAACTTCTGGATGATTTCCCGGTGCATGACGGCATATTTCAAACTGTCCACATCGCCGGTCTCGACGTCATGTTTCTCGAACAGGATAACGGAGCGATCCTGATCCGCGATGTCCTCGGAATGCATGAAGGGCATGTAGAGAAAGACCCTGAGCGCCGGCTCGATGTCGCGCTCCAGAGCCCGATCCAGCGCCTTGTCGCAGATGGCCCTGGCGAGGGGGTCGGTGGCGAAGGCGTGCGCTGAGTTTCGATAGATGTTGCGCGGAATCTGGTCGAACAGCAGCGCCAGCGCGAGCGCGCCTTCCGATGTGGCGCTCCAGCCGGCGTACTCCCCGCGCGCGGCGGCGTGGTGGACCGGCTCGAACCGAAGTCTTAGAGCATCATCGAAGGCGGCTGATTTCTTGAACCATTTGGCCGCGCCTGCGTGGCGCCAATATCCCACCACGTCCGCCGCGATCGCCGCCATCGTCCTCTCCGTCATGCCGCCAGAACCTGAACCCCATGGCGTGGCGGCGTTCAAGCCCGGTTCACGCCGCATAAGCGAACTTTGTTGGTGGTCGCCCGATGTCGTGGTCGGATGCAGCTTAACCGTAAGTTCGGCGTTTACCGCACGAACGAGATCGGAGGAGACGGAAATGTCGAGCAAGTTACTGACGGCGGCATGCGCCTTGTCCCTGCTTTGCGGGACCAGCGCGTTCGCTCAAGAGCATCATGGCGGCGGCGGCGGTGGCGGAGCTCCGCACGGTGGTGGTGGTGGCGCGCCCCACGCTGGTGGTGGCGCACCTCACGGCGGCGGCGGCGCCCCCCACGCTGGTGGTGGCGCTCCTCACGCTGGCGGCGGCGGCGCTGGCGGCTTCCACGGCGGTGGCGCGCCGGCGGCTCACATGAGTGCGGCGCCTGCTGGCGGCGGCTTCCATGGATCGACAGGTGGCGCGCATGCGGGCGGTGGGGCTGCTCACGGCTATTCGACCACCCATGTGGGCGGCGCCCATGTCGGCGGTAACCGAGGCGGCGGCAATCATGGCGCACATGTCGCCATCGCTGCTGGCGTGGCTGGTGTCGCGGTCGGTGCGGCTATAGCCCATGGCGGCCAACACGGCGGCGCGGGCGGCGGGCATCACTATTCGCCGCAAGCCTTCCCCCACGAGGTCAGGCCCTCGCAACAGTATCACTACCAAGGCGCCTGGCGTCAGCCTCAGGGCTACTACTACCGCCATTGGGGCTATGGTGACCGCCTGCCGGGCGGTTGGTTCGCCCGGTCCTTCTGGCTCACCAACTTCTGGGCCTATGGCCTGACCGCGCCGCCATACGACTACGCCTGGGTCCGCGAAGGACCGGACGCCCTGCTGGTCAACGTCTACACCGGCACGGTTGTCGAGGTGGAATACGGGGTCTTCTACTAACCTCGGTAGATGATCCTAAACGCAGCGAGCCCCCGGACTTCGCCGTCCGGGGGCTTTTTGCATGCGTTCGCTGGCTTGACGGGGCGACAAAAACGGGGCTGAAAGCGGCCCTTCGCCAGCGCCGCCTTATTGCGCCGCGCTTAAATCGCCTCCACCGGAGACCCTGCCATGCGTGTCTACTACGACCGCGACGCCGACCTCGCTCGCATCCTCGACAAAAACATCGCCATTGTTGGCTATGGCAGCCAGGGCCACGCCCATGCGCTGAACCTTCGGGACTCCGGCGTAAAGAACGTAGCGGTAGCGCTCCGGCCCGGATCGGCTTCGGCCAAAAAGGCGGAAAGCGAAGGCCTGAAGGTCATGACCGTCGCCGAGGCCGCGGCCTGGGCCGACATGCTGATGATCCTCGCGCCCGACGAACTGCAGCGCGAAATCTATACCAACGAAATCGCTCCCAACATCCGGGACGGCGCGGCCCTGCTGTTCGCTCATGGTCTGGCGGTCCACTTCCGCCTGATCGAGCCCAAGGCTTCCATCGACGTGCTGATGGTCGCCCCGAAAGGCCCCGGCCACACCGTGCGCGGCGAATATCTGAAGGGCGGCGGCGTCCCCTGCCTGATCGCCGTGCATCAGGACGCCTCCGGCGGCGCGCTGGATCTTGGCCTAGCCTACGCCTCCGCCATTGGCGGCGGCCGTTCGGGCGTGATCGAGACCAACTTCCGCGAGGAATGCGAAACCGACCTGTTCGGCGAGCAAGCCGTGCTCTGCGGCGGCCTGGTCGAATTGATCCGCGCCGGTTTCGAAACCCTGGTCGAAGGCGGCTATGCGCCAGAGATGGCCTATTTCGAATGCCTGCACGAAGTGAAGCTGATCGTCGACCTGATCTATGAAGGCGGCATCGCCAACATGGACTATTCGATCTCCAACACCGCCGAGTTTGGCCAGTACGTGTCCGGCCCGCGGGTGGTGACGCCGGAAACCAAGGCGGAGATGAAGCGTATCCTCGCGGACATCCAGACCGGCCGTTTCACGCGAGACTGGATGCTTGAATGCGCCGCCGGCCAACCCAGCTTCAAGGCCACGCGTCGTAGAGCCGCTGAACATCCCATCGAGGAAGTCGGCGGTCGTCTGCGCGCCATGATGCCCTGGATCACCAAGAACGCCCTGGTCGACAAGGCGCGGAACTAGGAGGCCCAGCCTCCTCGTCACGAACGCGCTGGACGACCGGCGAGTTCGTGACGTTCTGCTCAAGACCTCGCTATGGCGGGAGGATTGCGCCTATGCGTCATCCCCTAGCATCGACTCGTGGTCAGCGCCGTCGCTCAGGACGGCTTCCAATTCCAACAGCAGGCTGCTGAGGCGGTTCATCCGCTCTGCTCCGAAACGCCGATTGATCTCGTCGGCGGCGAGCGTCGCTTCCGGCGCCACTGACCGGATCATCGCCACGCCGGCGGGCGTGATCGAGATCAGGCCAAAGCGCTGATCGGTCTCGCCGGCGCGCCGCTTGATCAGGCCGCGTTCAATCATGTCGCGCAGGATGCGTGAGAGGCTGGGCCCGCGCAGGAATACCGCCCTCGCCAGCGGCGTCACCTCGATTTCCTGACCGCTGGAAAGTGTCCGCAGCACGCGCCACTGCTGCTCGGTCAAGCCATGAGCGTTCAGCACAGGCCGGAACCGATCGATCACCGCCTCGCGCGCCCGTAGCAGCAGGATAGGCAAGGTAGACTGGAACTGGGGATGCGGGGGGCGAGCCACGGACTCTTCTCCATCAGACGCCGAGCGCGCGGCCGCTTGACAACTTAACATGTTAACTGACCTATTGCCGAAAAATAGGGACGGCGGGGAGTGACATGACGAAAGCGTATTTGGGCGGACATCGTCGTGGGGCGCCGCATCGGCGAAGCTTCCTGGCGGGCGCTGGCGCGGTGGTGCTGATGTCCGCTGGCGCCGTTCGTGCGTCGGAGGCGCCGCCCACGGCCAGGACCGCCGCCGGGCGGGTGAGCGGCTATGCCGATACCGGCGTAAAGGTCTTCAAAGGCATTCCCTACGGCGCGGACACCGGCGGCGCGAACCGCTTCCTGCCGCCAAAGCCGCCAGCGCCCTGGACCGGCGTGCGCGATGCGACGGCCTATGGCGACCAGTGCCCGCAGGCGGCCGGCGGCGGCGCCTTCGTGCCGGCCATCTGGAGTTCCTGGGGCGAGAAGCAGGGCGAGAGCGAAAACTGTCTGGTGCTGAACGTCTGGACGCCCGCCCTGCGAGATGGGCGCAAACGGCCGGTGATGGTCTGGTTTCATGGCGGCGGCTTCTTCGCTTTTTCGGGCGCAAGCACGGTGTTTGACGGCGTGCGCCTGGCCAACAAGGGCGACGTGGTGGTGGTGACCTTGAATCACCGGCTGAACGTGCTGGGCTATATGGACCTGCGCGGGCTGGGGCCGGAATTTGCTCAATCCGCCAACCTGGGCCAACTGGATTTGATCCAGGCGCTTCAATGGGTGAGGGACAATATCGCCGAGTTCGGCGGCGACCCGGAAAATGTGATGATTTTCGGCGAGTCCGGCGGTGGAGCTAAGGTCTGCACGACCATGGCCATGCCGGCGGCCAAGGGGCTGTTTCACCGGGCGGCGGTGCAGAGCGGTCCCGGCGTCCGGGTCAGCCTGCCGCAGGTCGCCCAGGCCAGCACACGCAAGATGCTGGTCCAGCTGGGCTTCGACCCAGCCAAGCCGCCGACTCTGGCGGACCTTCAGCATGTACCCACGGCGACGCTGATTTCGGCGCTGAAGACAGTCGGCGTCGGGGCGTTCAGCCCGGTGATCGATCCCAACACCCTGCCGGCGCATCCATTTGATCCGGTGGCGACCCCGCTGTCGGCCAATGTGCCGCTGGTCATCGGCTACAATCGGACCGAAACGACCGTCCTGGCGCCCAGTCCGGCCGCTTTCGCCGCGACCTGGGAGACTTTGCCGGAGCTTCTTCGTCCCGGTTTTGGTGGCGCCGACCCCGCCCCGGTGATCGCCGCCATGCGCGCGCTGGAGCCGGACGCCAATGCGGCCGACATCTTCTTCGAGGTGACCAGCGAACGCGGTATGGGCGCGGGATCGCATCTGATCGCTGAGCGCCGGGCGCGGGCGGGCCAGGCGCCGAGCTATGTCTACCGCATCGAATGGGAGACGCCGGTCGACGGCGGCAAGTGGCGCAGTCCCCACTCCATCGACCTGCCCATGGTCTTCGACAATGTCGCCAAGTCCGACTCGATCATCGGCTCCGGCGCGGTCGCCGCCCAGCATGTCGCCGACGCCATGAGTTCAGCCTGGATCAACCTCGCCCGGGCGGGCGATCCCAACGGGGCGGGCGTTCCCAAATGGCCTGCCTACGAGCCGTCCCGCGAGCCGGTGATGGAGTTCGATGTTGCAAGCCACGTTGCATTCGATGCGGTGCATGGGCGTCGGAAGATTCTTGCCGGCCTGCCGGCGGCGGTGATGCAGCCTTCCGCGCCGCCGAAAGCCTGAGCCAGACCATTTTAGGAGCCCGCAGATGACATCCTTGAGACGACATATACTCAGCGTCGGCCTGGCGCTGTTCGGCCTGGCTTCATTGGCCGCTGGTTCGGCCGCGGCGCAGGCGGCCGACCATACCCTGCTTGGCGTGAATTGCGCCGCGCCGCCGGTTTATCATTGCCCGGACACCGATTGCGCCGCCGCGATCCAGACTCAGCCGGGTGATACGGTCGAGATGAAGACCCGCCGCACCTATTTCCTGGACTGCCCGGCCGACTACAAGCCGGGGGACAAGATCAATATCGTGCTCAGCCTGCACGGCTATGGCTCCTACGCCAACTGGCAGCGCAACTACTTCCCGGCGATGGATGTGAAGGACAAATACAAGCTGGTGATCATCACGCCGGGGTCGCCGATCCGCTACTGGACCGAGGCCGACGATGAATTCCTGCACAACTTGGTCGATAGCGTCGTCGGCGCTGTCGGCAAATCCAACGTCGACCACTTCATCCTGATGGGTCACAGCCAGGGTGGCTTCACCACCAGCCGCATCGTCTGCAGCGACTATTTCAAGGATAAGGTCGACGTCCGGGTCAGTCTGTCTGGCGGCCGGGTCGGCCCTTCGACGCCTGCCGGCAAGGGCTTCGGGATGGGGGGCGTGCCGATCTACAAGACCGGCGGTCCGCCGCCGCCGCCCACGGCGCCGCGCATGCCGCCTGGTCCGGGCGCGGGACCTCCGGGCGGCGCTTGCGACTATTCCTTCATCTTCTCCAACGGGGAAAACGAGTCGATCCCGGCCGCCACCTCGCCCCTGGCCGACAAATATGGCTGTTCGGCGCGGGTTGAGCTGCCGGACGTGATCGACCCCAAGCCTGGCTATGTCTGGGACGCCACGCGTCAGGATCCCGGCAGCGATGGCTGGGGCCACTATCCGAAATCGGGCAGGGCGCTGGTCTACGTGTTCCCGAACTGCAAGGACGGCCGGGTGGTCGCCGATGTGGTCAAGATCGCCAAGGGCCATACCGAGGGTTATGAGCCCAACATCACCGACAAGATCATCGCCATCGCCCTGTCGGCCAAGGGCGGCAAGATCGCCAATGGTTCGTGGAATCCGCCTCCGCCTCCGCCGGCGGCGAAGGGACCCTTCGGATAGGCCGAGGACTTAGTCCCAGCCCAATGCTGCTTCGCCGCGGAGGATCGCCTCCGCGGCGTCGCTATGTTTGGCCTCGCCGCGTTCGTGCAGGACAAGGGGGGGCAAGAGAACCAGCGGCGCCTTGCCGGTCTTGGTCGCGCGCACCAGCACACGCTTGGCCGGTTCATCGGCGAAGGGATGGACCGGGCGTATGCGGAACGAACCCGCCTTTGCGCCCAGCCCCGCGAGCAGATCCGCAAGCCGATCAGCCCGGTGGATGATCGTGATCGATCCGCCTTCCCGCACGGCCTTGAGCAGAAAGCCGATCCACGCCTCAAGACCACCATCCGCAAGATAGGCGCCTTCGCGGGCCGGATGGGGCCCGCGGATCGCCGCCGGATCGTCGAAGAAGGGCGGATTGGCCATGACCGCATCGAACGGCGTCAGGCCAAGCACCTTGAAGCCTCGGTCGACATCGCCATCGACGATTTCGACCCGCGCTTTCAAGCCGTTCAGGTCCACGTTCTGGCGTGCGAGGGCGGCGGCCGCTGAATCGCGTTCGACGCCGATGAATAGAGCATCCATCCGACGGATCGCCGCGGCCAAGAGGGCTCCGCCAACACCACAGCCCGCTTCGAGCACGCGCGCGCCGGGACGTGCATCACAGGCCGCTGCGAGCAGAGCCGCATCGAGGCCGGCGCGATAGCCGATGCGGGCTTGGCGCAGGCGCACGCGCCCCCCCAGCAACAAATCCTCGGTAATCTCAGTTTCCAGCGCGGATTGCGGCATCGGCGGATGGTTCAAGCCTTGTGCTTGTCTTGACCGTGACCTAATCCCTCAACCATTGTCCGCGCGATCGCAAGGCGATTGCGGAGGCCTTCGACTGTTCCGAAGGCGTCGCAACCAGGAGCCCAGGGTTTTGGACGCAGTCGCGGTCACAGCTTCCCCAACCGGTTCGGTCGAACCGCTTGTGCGGCTCGCGAGCGCGGATATGGCGGGCGTGGACCTGTTGATCACGGCGCGCATGGAAAGCCCCGTGCCGGTGATTCCAGCTTTGGCCGATCACCTTATCGCCGCTGGCGGCAAGCGGCTGCGGCCGCTCTTGACCGTGGCGGCGGCGCGCTTGGCGGGCGCCCGGGACGACGAATGCCTGAAGTTGGCGGCGGCGGTGGAGTTCGTCCATACGGCGACTCTGCTGCATGACGATGTCGTGGACGGCTCCAAGCTTCGTCGGGGCAAGGTGGCGGCTCACCTGATCTGGGGCGGCTCGTCCAGCGTGCTGGTCGGTGACTTCCTGTTCGCTCGCGCCTTCGAATTGATGGTGGAGGCGGGCTCATTGCGCGCCCTGCACATCCTGGCCAAGGCTTCCAGCGTGATCGCCGAGGGCGAGGTGCTGCAGCTGACGCGGGCGCACGATCTCAACCTCGACGAGAAGACCTATCTGGAAATCATCGGCGCCAAGACCGCCGAGCTGTTCGCGGCGGCGGCCGAGGCCGGCGCGGTGTCCGCCAAGGCTCCTGAGCGGGAGATCACCGCGCTTCGTCAGTTCGGCTTCAATCTCGGCATCGCCTTCCAGCTGGTGGACGACGCGCTCGACTATGGCGGCGCGACCGAAACCCTGGGCAAGAATGCCGGCGACGATTTCCGGGAAGGCAAGGCGACGCTGCCGCTGCTGCTGGCTATAAGCCGCTCCGGCCCGCGCGAGACTGCCTTCTGGGAACGCACCATCACCCGGCTCGACCAGACCGACGCCGACTTTCGCCGCGCTCGCGAACTGATTATCGGCACCGGCGCGGTCAAGGCCACCGGCGACCTGGCCCGGCAATACGCGGACGAAGCCAAGGCCTCATTGAAAGGCTTCCCGGACAACGACTGGCGCCGGGCTCTGGAAGATCTGGCGGATTTCGCCGTCACGCGAGTGACTTAGAGCTTCAGCCCCTTCCCCGACAAGCGAGGAAGGGGCCTCTGAGCTATTTCAACGACCCACAGAACCGCTGAATGCGGACGCAAGCGTCTTCAAGCAGTTCGTTAGACGTGGCGTAGGAAATCCGGAAGAATGGCGACAGGCCGAAGGCGCCGCCGTGCACCGCCGCGCAGCCTTCGGCGCTGAGCAGCTCGACCACGAAATCCTCGTCGCTCTCGATCCGCTTGCCCGACGGTGCGGTCTTGCCGATCAACGCCTCGACGGACGGGTAGACGTAGAAGGCGCCTTCCGGGGTCGGGCAGCGCAAGCCGCTGGCCTGGTTCAGCATCGACACCACCAGGTCCCGGCGCGTCTCGAACAGCTTGGCGTTGGGCTTGATGAAGGCCTGGGTGCCGTTCAGCGCCTCCACCGCCGCCCATTGGGAGATGGACGAGGGGTTGGAGGTGGTCTGGGTCATGACCTTGGCCATGGCCTTGATCAGCGGCTCGGGGCCGGCGGCATAGCCGATCCGCCAGCCGGTCATGGCGTAGGCCTTGGAGACGCCGTTCATGGTCAAGGTGCGGTCGTAGAGGCCGGGTTCGACCTGGGCGATCGTCGTATATTCGAAGTCGCCGTAGATCAGGTGCTCATACATGTCATCCGTCAGGATCCACACCTGCGGATGGCGCAGCAGCACCTCGGCTAAAGCCTTCAACTCGGCCCGCGTATAGGCCGCGCCCGAGGGGTTGGACGGCGAGTTGATCATCAGCCAGCGGGTGCGGGGCGTTATCGCCGTCTCCAGGTCCTGTGGCTTCATCTTGAAGCCGTTGTCGGCGGTGCTCATCACCGGCACGGGTACGCCGCCGCACAGCAGCGCCATGTCGGGATAGGAGACCCAGTAGGGCGCCGGGATGATCACTTCATCGCCCGGGTTCAGGGTCGCCGAAAAGGCGTTGAAGATGACCGGCTTTCCGCCCGGCGAGACGTTGATCTGCGAGGGCTTGTAGGACAGGCCGTTCTCACGTGCGAACTTGGCGCAGATGGCTTCCTTCAGCTCCGGGATGCCATCGACATCGGTGTACTTGGTCTTGCCGTCGCGGATCGCCTTGATCGCGGCTTCCTTGATGTTGTCGGGCGTGTCGAAGTCCGGCTCGCCGACGCCCAGGGAAATCACATCGCGGCCCTCGCGCTTCAACTCGCGCGCTTTGGCCGTCGCCGCCATCGTGGCGGACGGCTTGACGCGGCTGAGGGCGGCGGACTCGGCGAACATGGGACCATTCCTTGTGGTTTGAAGGCGGCGCGCTTTTACGCGGCGAGAGGGGTTGGCGCAACGCGCGATCCGGCGCGCGAGGCTGGACGGATGGCGAAATACGGCTGCAAACTAGCGCCGCTAAACCGCGCATGACGCGAGATAATGGCGGCCTGGACCGCCAAGGGGAGGGCGACGATCATGATCAAGACACTCTTTGCGGGAGCAGCCATGGCCGCGGCTCTTGCGCTGGCGGCGGGGCCTTCGGCGCTGGCCGCCGCGCCTTCGGACATGTCCAAGAGCCTCGTGCCGGGTTATCCCGACGTGGTTGCGGAATATCTGCAGATTCCCGGCTTCAAGGCGGCTGGGACACCCACGCCGTTGAACACGGCCAGCTTCCTGCGCCTGCGCGCCGCGGCGGATGGCGACAGGCCAGGGCCGGCCAATGCGGTCATCATCGCCATGCCAGGCTTCTCCTCGACGCCGCCGCATTGGCTGTGGCTCGCCACCCAGCTGGTGCACAAGGCTCAGACCAAGACTTGCGACGACGGACAGCCCTGCCGGGTCGAGGTCTGGGTGATTCAGCGACGCGGGGCCAACCTGGCCGATACGGTGGGCCTGCGCGAAGCTCGAGCCGCCCACGACCCGAAGGTGGCGCTGGACTATTACTTCGGTCCAGGCGCCCTGGCGCCCGACCCGGATCGAGGCGGCGCGCCGACGGTGAACGCTCTGCCGGGCGGCCCGTCAGCGAAATGGCGGCCATTTACGCAGAAGGACCTCGCGTTCGAAGCCGACTGGGGCTTTGAGACCTATGCCGGCGACGCCGACAAGATGATCGCCCTGGTCCGGCAGAAGACCGGCGCCCACAACATTTTCCTGGCCGGCCACAGCCAAGGCGGATCCTTCGTGTCCGACTACGCGGGCCGGCTCCAGTCAGACGGCAAGCGCGGCGAGGACAAGCTCTCCGGCCTGATCTATCTCGACGCTCAAACGACAC
>Ga0302314_10017499_pt1 | contig 12023 bp, 8 predicted proteins | sample III_Palsa_N2_3_FD_200533 | JGI IMG/M metagenome (GOLD analysis project Ga0302314, IMG submission 200533) | Peat permafrost microbial communities from Stordalen Mire near Abisko, Sweden - III_Palsa_N2_3 | ecosystem: Environmental > Terrestrial > Soil > Palsa > Peat permafrost | place: Sweden...
GAAGTGGTCGGGGCTCATGGCGGAGAGCAGGAACTTTGGAACGAAGCGCATGGTCTGAGCTTATCGCTTGTAGAGGTCGTGTGCGCGGAGACACTGAAGGCGACCGGAACGTAGGAATAGGATGAGGCCGAATCCGTTATTTGCGCGAAGACCGTGGCGCATCGTTGAGGAGGATTCTTGCGCAGTTCGTCGACGTCCAAAATTGCTTCCGAGGCCTCGTCCAAGCTCGCGGTCAAAGGTCTTGGCAGAGAGCTGCTGGCAATGTTCGCCGCAGTGTCGGGCGCTGCGGTGCTGGTGGGTATCGTCGTCGCGCTGATCAGCATGCTGCTGGTGTTGGCGACGGGACGGGCGGAAGCCCAAGTAACGTCGCTGCCGGTGGAGATGCCGCTCCTCCCGAGCAGCGTGGCCTTCGATGCGGCAGGAAATCTTTACTTTTCCGACACCAATCGGCAGGTGGTCTACGAGTCGTCGTTAGCGGGTGTGCTGAGCATCGTGGCGGGCAATGGCGTACAGGGATTTGGTGGTGATGGCGGCGCAGCAACAGGCGCTGAGCTGAACGCGCCGCAGGGGGTGGCGGTGGCTCCGGATGGGACGCTGTATATCGCGGACACGGGCAACGAGGTCATACGCGCGGTCAGCGATGGGGTGATCACGACGTTTGCCGGCAATGGCAGCGTGGGATTTGGGGGCGACGGCGGAACGCCGGCCAGCGCAACGTTTCGCTGGCCCGATGCACTGGCGATCGATGCGAGCGGGGCGCTCCTGGTTTGCGATTCGGGGAACGAGAGAGTGAGACGAATCAGCGCCGGTGGTATCCAAACAGTCGCGGGAAATGGGATGCAGGGATTTACGGGCGATGGCGGCGCGGCGACGAGTGCGGAGCTGGATACACCGACGGGGCTCGCGGTCGGGGCCGACGGCCGCATTTTCGTGGCGGACTCGCACAATCAGCGCATCCGGGCGATCGCGACCAACGGAGTCATCAGCACCTTTGCGGGCAATGGTGTGGCAGGGTATGCGGGCGATGGCGGCGCAGCGACTGCAGCGCAACTGGCCCTTCCGCACGGGCTGATGGTTACATCGAGCGGCGCGGTCATCTTCGCGGATTCCAATAATCAGCGGTTGCGGATGATCAATCCAAGCGGCGTGATCACGACGATAGCAGGCAGCGGGGTGCAGGGCGCTGCGAGTGACGGCTTGGCCACGGGAGCGGTGGCGATGAACTCGCCGCGCGGGATAGCATTGTCGAGCTTTGGCGCGCCAGTATATGCGGACGCGCTGAATCAGATGGTGCGCGAGAGTGTGGCGAACGGGAATGTCTACGTGCCGGCAGGGCTGGCGCCCTCTCGAACGACGCAGGTGACGCTGAGCACGAGTCCGCCCAACGGACAGACCGATGCGGCGGTCAGTGTCGCGGGGTCGGCGGGAACGGCGCAGGGCACAGTGGAACTGCTGAATGCGGGGTCGTTGGTGACGCAGACAACGCTAGCGGGAGGATCGGCGACGTTTGCTCCCCAGACGCTCTCCGCTGGAACGCAGTCGCTGTATGCGGCCTACCTGGGAGATGGCGTAAATCCCGCGGCAATAAGCGCACCGGTAACCGTGAGTGGCGGGGTTGAGGTGATTACGATAACGGCCAATCCCGCGAGCGCGGAGTACGGTCAGGCGATTCCTTTGCTAACCGGATCAGTCAGCAACCTGTTGCCGCAAAGTTCGGGAAGTATTTCCGTAGTATTCACAACGACAGCCGTTCCTCTATCGCCGGTGGGAAGCTATCCGATCGTGGCGACGCTGAGCGGCTCGGCCAGCGCGAACTACACGGTCGTGATGAGCCCGGCGTCGGGAGTGTTGCACATTCTGCCGGCAGCGAGTGTGACGGCAGAGCAGCCTCTCACGCAAGCTTCCTATGCGGGGCTCCCGCTGTTGTTGAGCGCGAACGTCGGCTCGACCACGCAGGGAGTGCCGACAGGCACGGTAACGTTTCTCGACAACGGAACCCTGGTCGCTACCTCGCCATTGATGAACGGGGCGGCGACTGGAACGTATCTGTCGCCGGGGACAGGCACACACTCGCTGGTGGCCAGCTATGGCGGCGACGGGAACTTCCTGGCCAGCGCATCGCAGGCGCAATCAACGGCGGTCTCGACAATGCCGGATTTCACGATGGTAGCGTCAGGCTCGACGACGCAGACCGTCGCGGCAGGCAATGTGGCCAACTTCGCCATAACGGTGGGCGCGCAGTCGGGAGCGTTTACCGGGATCGTGGACCTCAGCGCGAGTGGATTGCCGGCAGGAGCGACCGTGTCCTTCTCGCCGCCACAGGTCGTTCCAGGAACTTCGTCGGTGAATGTGACGATGAGTGTGCAGACCAGTGCGCCGCTGTTAGCGGATGGATGGAGCCGCGTCTCGGGCGTTGTGTTGGCTGGGATCATGTTTCCGATGTGGATCATGGGACGGCGCAGGCGGGACGGGCGACGGTGGTTAGCACTATGCGGTTTGATGATGGGGATGCTTTGCATGGTCGGATGCGGTGCACGAACCATATCGACGCCACTACTGGGGGGCCAGACTTATGCGCTCACGGTCAAGGGAACTTCAACGAACCTGGCAGGGATGGTGGTAAGTCACTCGGTGCAGGTTTCGTTGGTGGTCGAGTAAGAGACCGGTACGTTGTTCATTGCGCCGAACAACAGCCACGGGGGCCAAGCAGCGTTCGTGCTGCGATTGTGCATCTACTAGGAGGACACGCTCCAGAGACGCAGTTCTGAACTCGAAGGGCGTTAGCCTACGACATCCGAAACGAGATTTATGCCACGCACGCTGCTTCCTGGAAAGCCCTACCCCCTAGGCGCCACACCGACGGCCCTGGGAACGAACTTTGCGTTGTACTCCGAGAATGCTTCGGCGGTGCATGTTTGCCTGTTCGACGACGCGGGGAAGCAGATCGACTGCGTGGAGTTGAAGGAAGTCACGGCGTTTGTTTGGCATGGCTTGCTGCGCGGGATTAAGCCGGGCCAGCGCTACGGATATCGAGTAGACGGTCCGTGGGAGCCGGAAAAGGGCCTCAGGTTTAACAAAAACAAGCTGCTGGTCGATCCCTATGCGAAGGCCATCGCCGGCGAGGTGGATCATAAGGGACCCATCATGCCGTATGACGTTGCCTCCGGCGATGACCTCAAGATCTGCGCCATCGATGATGCCGACTTTGTGCCGAAAAGCGTCGTGGTGGACAGTCGCTTTGCCTGGGGCGAGGATTGTCCGCCGGAGACGCCAATCTCGGATTCGATCATCTACGAGATGCATGTTCGGGGGTTTTCCAAGAGCAATCCAGCCATCCCCGAGAAACTGCGCGGCACCTATGCGGGGCTCGCGCATGATGCAAGCATTGAGTACCTGAAGAAGCTGGGAATTACTGCGGTGGAGCTGATGCCGGTGCACCATTTCATCGATGAGGGACACCTGCTCGATAAAGGTCTGCGGGACTATTGGGGGTATAACACCCTGGGATACTTCGCGCCGATGTCGCGGTATAGCTCAAGCGGCGATGACGGCGAACAGGTCACCGAGTTCAAGCAGATGGTGAAGCGGTTGCATGCCGAAGGTCTCGAGGTCATCCTGGATGTGGTCTACAACCACACCTGCGAAGGCAACGAGAAGGGGCCGATGCTTTCGCTCAAGGGTGTGGACAATACAACGTACTACCGCACGGTGGCTGACGAGGGGCGGTATTACGTCGACTACACCGGCACCGGGAACACGCTGAACGTGTATCACCCGCAGACGCTCAAACTCATCATGGATAGCCTGCGGTACTGGGTTTCCGAGATGCATGTGGATGGATTCCGATTCGATCTCGCATCGACCCTGGCGCGCGAACTTCACGACGTAAACAAGCTGGGAGCGTTCTTCGATACGATCCACCAGGATCCTACGCTCGCAGATGTGAAGCTGATTGCCGAACCCTGGGACATTGGAGAGGGCGGCTACCAGGTGGGAAACTTCCCAGTGCTCTGGGCGGAGTGGAATGGCAAGTATCGCGACACGGTGCGGAGGTTCTGGAAGGGTGACAGTGGCCAACTCTCAGACTTCGCGTACCGGCTCACGGGATCGAGCGATTTGTACAAGAGCGATGGCCGCAAACCTTCGGCATCCATCAACTTCATTACCGCGCATGATGGATTTACGCTGTGCGACCTGGTGAGCTTCAACGAAAAGCACAACGAGGCGAACCTCGATAACAATACCGACGGCGCCGACCACAACGATAGCTGGAACATGGGCGCAGAGGGACCGACGGACGACCCGGAGATCAATAAGCTCCGCGAGCGGCAGACGAGGAATTTTCTCGCGACCCTGATGCTGAGCCAGGGTGTCCCAATGCTGCTGGGCGGAGATGAGTTTGCGCGGTCGCAGCGCGGCAACAACAACTGCTACTGCCAGGACGACGAACTGACGTGGTACGACTGGAACCTGGATGAACCCCGTAAACGGCTGCTCGAGTTCACCTCGAAGCTGATCAAGTTGCGCAAGGACCATCCCAACCTGCATCGGCGGAGGTTCTTCCAGGATCGTGAAATCCGTGGATCCGTGGTGCGCGATATCGCGTGGTACGGAACGGATGGGAACGAGATCTCGGATGATGCATGGAGTGAGGAGTGGAACCGTTCGATTGGGCTGCTGCTCAATGGGCAGACACTGCAGGTGATGGACGATGAGGGCCATCCGGTGGTGGACGACAGCTTCCTCATTCTCGTGAATGCCGCGTCCGAGGGCGTGGAGTATCTACTGCCTGAACCGCCCGATGGAAATCCATGGAGGCAGGTGCTGGATACGGAGAATATCGAGAACCCCTTCTGCGACGCTGCGGTAGACCAGAAGGTCATCCTGGGCGGTCGGTCCATACGTGTCTACTCGGATTGCGCGGAGGACGTTGGGAAGTCGCCGGTACGCTATAAGCTGACACGGACGCTGTAACAAGTGCAGCTAGCGACGTTCCGATTTCAAAGGACAGGCACGCTGAGTCGCTCGCGCACGCGGTAGCATCTAGAAACGTATGGCTGCAGAAGCGACCCAGGGAGAATCAGCAAGGCAGGCGGGCAGATTCTCGCATGCCTGGAGGGCGTTAAAACGCCGCAACTTCAAGCTGTTTGTTGCCGGGCAGAGCGTCTCGCTGATTGGCACGTGGATGACGCGCCTTGCGACCAGCTGGCTGGTGTGGCGGCTGACCCACTCGGCGATGTTACTCGGGGTCGTCGGATTTTCCGGGCAGATTTTGACCTTCGTGCTGGCGCCGTTTGCCGGCGTCCTGATTGAGCGGATGGATCGCAGAAAGCTACTCGTGTGGACCCAGGCGTTGGCCGGCCTGCAGTCTCTGGCGCTGGCGTGGCTGACGCTCGCAAAGGTGATTGCGATCCACGAGATCATCGCGTTGAGCGCGCTGCAGGGGCTGATTAACGCGTTCGACATGCCGGGAAGGCAATCGTTCCTGGTGCAGATGGTCGAGAACAAACATGACCTGCAAAACGCCATCGCTATCAACTCATCAATGGTGAATGGCGCACGACTGATTGGACCGGCGCTGGCGGGCATCGTGATTGCCGCGGTCGGTGAAGGATATTGTTTTCTGATCGACGGCCTCAGCTACGGGGCCGTCATTCTTTCGCTCGTCTTGATGCAGGTGAAACCGCTGAGCATCCAGCGCGCCGCGGTAAGCATGTTGGAACAGATGAACGAAGGCTGGACGTATGTCAGTACGTTTCGGCCGATACGCACGATCCTATTGCTATTTGCCCTGTTGAGCCTGATGGGCTGGCCGTACATGGTCCTGCTGCCGGTCTTTGCGGCGCAGGTATTGCATGGAGGTCCGCATACGCTGGGATTTCTGACGGGCTCGTCCGGTGTAGGTGCGCTGGCGAGCGCGCTTTCGCTAGCGGTGCGGAAGAGCGTGCGTGGGCTAACGACGATGATCCAGCTCGCCGCGGCGGTGTTCGGTCTCGGGCTCATTCTGTTTGGCTTCAGCCACGTGCTATGGCTGGGCATGCTGCTGATGTTGGCCGTCGGATTTGGAATGATGCAGGGGCTCGCGGCGAGCAATACGGTAATCCAGACGCTAGTGCCAGAGGACAAACGCAGTCGCGTGATGAGTTATTACACGATGGCGTTCGTGGGGATGGCGCCATTCGGGAGCCTGCTGGCGGGCGGCCTCGCGCATTACCTGGGTGCGCCGCACACGGTAATGATTACCGGCGCCTGCTGTCTGCTCGGCTCGGCGTGGTTTACCTTTGAGCTGCCAGCGGTGCGCAAGGTCATGCGCCCGATCTACGTGGAGATGGGCATCATCCCGGGCGCGCAAGAACACACGCTCGAAGAGCGAGCCTGAGGTTCCGGCTGAAGAGTTAGGTCGCGCTAGCCCCACTGAGGGTCAGAAGATCAATGAAGAGAGCGAAGCCGCGGTGGGTGGCGAGAGCGAGCGCAGTATCTTCCTTGTTGTTGCGCGCGTTGATGCTGGCACCCTTCTCGACGAGCAACCGGCCAATGGCGACATTCCCTTCGACTGCGGCGAGCATGAGGAGGGTCCAGCCGTTTTGGTTGGCAAGGTTGGGATCGAGGCCCTGCTCTAACGCCGCGCGGAGGCCAGCCTCGTCGCCGCGTTTGATCAGGTTTTGTGCGCCGCGGTAAGTCACGGGTTACTCCGCTAACTGTTGGGGCTTTTCGCCGAAGTGTTCGCCGAAGACGAAGCGTTCCACGAGCATGCAAAGAATGTGCTCCAAGGCAAGGTGCGATTCCTGGATGTTCATCGTGGTGTCGGAGGGAACGATGACATTAATGTCCGAGATCTCTTTCATGGCGCCGCCGTAATTTCCGGTGTAGGAGACGGTGTGGACTCCGAGGCTGCTGGCGCACTTGAGGGCCTTGATGCAATTCTTCGAGTTACCCGAGGTGGAGATTGCGAGCAGGACGTCGCCGGGCCGGCCGAGCGCTTCGACCTGGCGCTCGAAGATGTGGTCGAAGTAGTAATCGTTGCCAATCGCGGTGAGGATGCTCGAGTCCGTCGTCAGGGCAATCGCGCGCAGCGCTGGCCGGTCGATGGTGAGCCGCGCGACAAACTCGGCGACCAGGTGCTGAGCGTCCGCAGCCGAACCTCCATTCCCGCAGACGAGCAGCTTGTGCCCGGACTTCATAGCGTCGGCGATAAGGCGAGCCGCGGCGACGACGGCGTCGTGGATGGTCTCGTCGCGGAGAACGCGGGTCATGGTGGAGATGGACTGGGCGAGCTGGCGTTTGACAATGTCGGTCATGGTGCGTCCTCCCGGAGTGCACGGATGGGGGTTGCGAGCCCGGTCGTCCGCGGATTCAGGTTGCCGAGTTTATGATGCGTGAAAACGATACATGAATTGGCTGGCCTGGCGCAGTTGGTTTGTTGGCGTTAGCGCAGGTAGGCGTCGTCGCCCGTGATCCAGTCCTGGCGGGGCGGCGCAAAGATGTCGAAGTCGACGGTGTCTTCGAGAGCCTCGGCTGAGTGGGGGACATTGCCGGGGATGACCAGGATCTCGCCTTCGCGGATCGTCTTCTCCACGGTTGAACCTTCTTCCCCGAGCACGAAGAGCAGCGCTCCCTTTTCGATGTACGTGATTTGCTCATTGGCGTGTTGGTGACGCGGAACGATGCAGCCTTTCTTGAGTTCGATGCGCGCGAACATGGATTGCGATCCGTGGACGAACTTGCGTGTGAGCAGGGGATTGAGCTGCGCAGCGGGGATGTCGGACCAGCGGGTGTGAAGCAGTTCTTCAGACATGTCCAAAGACTATCGCAACAGTCGAGCGAAGACATCTGCCGGCGGAAGAGGATGTTGTAAAGTAAGGGGGAACCGAACAAAAGCTGCAGGTTCGCGGGTGGCCGCCTGCTCGCGGATCGACACGAACTTCTGTGCCCCCGGGCGCGGTTGCCAGCATATGCACACCAATTGGCTCTGATATCCGGCGAAGGGTATGGACATATGGGTTGGATGAAACGATGTTTTCCTAAGGCAGTCGATGCGCGGAGTTCGCGGCTCTTCTGCGTATCGGCTACGCGGGGCTTGGCTGCGCGGTGGCTGATCGGCCTATTGCTGTGCTGGGGTGTGGCAGCGGGTATGGCGCTGGCGCAGACGCCGGCATCGAGCCATGCCGACAGGATTGCGGCGCTTGAGAAGACCGCGGAACAGAACGCCGCAACGATCGCCAAGGCGCAGGCTGCCGGAGACAATGCGTGGATGCTGACCAGCGCGGCGCTGGTGCTGATGATGAGCGGGCCAGGGCTGGCGCTGTTCTATGGCGGCCTGGTGCGCAAGAAAAACATTCTCGGAACGATGATGCAGACGTTTGCGATGATGGCCGTGATCACCGTGCTATGGGCATTCGTCACGTATTCGCTGGCGTTCGGGACGGGCAATGCATTTATTGGTGGTCTCCACAATGTTTTCCTGCGTGGCGTCGGGCTCGCACCCGATCCCGCGTATGCGTCGACGATCCCGCTGCAGACGTACATGATCTACCAGTTGATGTTCGCGATTATTACGCCCGCGCTGATCACAGGAGCCTTTGCCGAGCGGATGAAGTTTTCCGCGATGCTGGTGTTCATGGTGCTGTGGGCGATCCTGGTCTACTCGCCGATGGCGCACATGGTGTGGGGCGTTGGCGGTCTGCTGAACGCGACTGCGGTAGGAACCGGCGAACTCGCAGGGCGTTTCCCCTGCCTGGACTTCGCAGGCGGCACGGTGGTCCATGTTACCTCGGGCGTTAGCGCGCTCGTTACGGCGCTGTACCTGGGCAAGCGCCTTGGATTCCCTCAAAAAGCGTTCATGCCGCACTCGGTGGTTCTGAGTTTTATTGGCGCTTGCCTGCTGTGGGTTGGCTGGTTTGGATTCAATGCGGGGTCGGCGTTGGCAGCAAGCGGCTTGGCAACTTCGGCGTTTGTGGCCACGCACTTTGGAGCGGCAGCAGCTGCAATCGGCTGGTCGGCGGCCGAGTGGCTGCGCAATGGGAAACCTTCCGCGCTGGGAGCGATCTCGGGAGCCGTAGCTGGGCTCGTGGCGATTACGCCCGCCTCGGGGTTTGTGAGCCCGATGAGCGCGCTTTGGATCGGCTTGTTGGCCGGCATCTTCTGCTTTTTCATGGTCGTCAAAGTAAAAAATATCTTCGGCTATGATGACTCGCTCGACGCATTTGGTGTGCATGGAGCGGGCGGAACGCTGGGAGCCATCCTGACCGGTTTCTTCGCGAGTTCGGTGATCAATCCGATCTTCGGAGCAGGCAAGGCAACCGGGTTCTTCGAGGGAAATCACGGGCAGGTTTTCAATCAATTGATCGGAGTATTAATCGCCTGGACGATTTCCATCGTCGGTACGCTGATAATTCTGTTTGTAGTTGATAAGCTGATTGGCCTGCGTGTGAGTGAGGATGACGAACGCGCGGGACTCGATCTCTCGCAGCATGGCGAAGAGGGCTATGACTGGGAAGGCGGGTAGGCACGCGAGGTATGCAGGAAGGAACGAGAGGCAGAGATGCAGAAGATTGAGGCAATCATCCAGCCATCCAAGCTGGATGCGGTAAAAGATGCTTTGGTAGAGGCCGGTATCTCCGGGATCACGATCTTCGAGGCGCGTGGACATGGCCGCCAGAAGGGACATACGGAGTTCTATCGAGGGCGCGAGTACGCGGTCGATCTGCTGCCCAAGGTCAAACTGGAGCTGGTCGTGTCGGATGAACTGAAGGACAAAGCCATCGACGCGATCATCAGCGTCGCGCGGACAGGACGTATCGGCGACGGAAAGATTTTTGTTTCAAGGATTGACGAGGCCATAAGGATTCGCAACGACGAGCGCGGAGAGATCGCGCTGTAAGGGGTGCAGCGACGGACCGACTATCAAACAACGCGAACGACGGCGGCGGTGGGATCAATCCAACGCCGGGGGGAACGGCGCGCGGGGTCTATGAAGAGCGGATCGCAGAGATTCGCGGCAACTTTGAATCGAGCGGCGATGGACTGCAGGCAGCGGCCGCCCGCTCGGGCCTGGTCGGCGGACTGGTCATGCAGTTTTGGGAGGAGCAGGTTGCGGCCAGCCCGAAGCTCGGCAAAGGCGTTGCCGTCTGCGCGATCGGCGGTTTCGGGCGCGGACAACTGTTTCCCTATTCCGACGTGGACCTGATGTTTTCGGTGGAGAAGGGCGCCGAGAAGCTGGCCAAGGAGCCGATTCGCAGCGTTTCGCAGTCGCTGTGGGACTGCGGTCTCCAGGTTTCATTTGTCACGCGCCCACCCGGCGATTGTGAGCGCCTCGACGCGGCGAATCCCGAGTTTGCCCTGGCGCTGCTCGATCTTCGGTGGCTCGGCGGAGATCAGGACGTCTTCGGTCGGCTAAAAGAGAAGTGTGTCGCGAAGCTGCGGGCACGTGATGGCACGGCGATCGGAATAGAGCTGGCGAAGCTTACCAGCGAGCGCCATGCGAAGTTCGGCGACACGCTGTTTCACCTTGAGCCCAATATCAAGGATTGTCCCGGCGGTCTGCGGGATGCGAACGTCCGACAGTGGCTGGTTGGGCTTCGGCCAGCGAAGAATCCGCAGAGCGTCGGGGGTGCGGTGGCCTCAAGCCCCAGCAGCGAAGAGTTTCAAGAAGCAGTGGCGTTTCTGGCGGCCGTCCGGTGCTTCCTGCACTATCGCCATGAGCGCGACGACAATACCCTCGACTGGCAGGCTCAGGATGCAGCGGCGAAAAGCCGAATCGGGTTGCAGGGCCCGGGGCGCGGAAGCGTCGACGCAGCGTACTGGATGCGGGCCTACTTCCGTCACGCGCGGGTCATTGAGAAGTGCTTGTTGCGGGAGGCGGAAGCTGCGGGGCTCGAGGTGGAATCTCCGTCGCCTGTGCGGCGGATTCGCGTGCCGGAGAAGGCTGGGTTCCAGATCAAGGCCGGCGTTCTGGAGCTTAGCGAAACCTCTGACCGCGGTGTCGACGCAGCGCACGATCCGGACATTGTCCTGGCGGCATTTCGAGCCATGGCGGAGACTGGCGCGCGGCTGTCGCAGAGCAGCGAAGAGCGGATTGCAAATGCCATTCCGCGACTCTCGTCGAACCTGGAAGAAGGACCGGGCTTATGGAGGCAGCTCTGCGCGATCCTGACCGGTCAGCGCGCGGGGCATGCCTTGCGCGCCATGCATGCCCTCGGCGTGCTGGAGCTGATCCTGCCGGAGTTCCATGGAATTGATGCGCTGGTGATTCGGGACGCCTACCACCGTTATACCGTCGACGAGCATACGTTCGTACTGATCGACACATTGCATGGCCTGTCCGCCGAGCCGAAGAAGGACGCCCGCAAAGAGGTTGAGGAGTGGCGCGCGAAGTTTGGCGCGATCCTTGCGGAACTGCAGAATCCGGGGCTTCTGTACTTGGCCGCGGTGCTGCACGACACCGGCAAAGGCCGCGTCAGCGAGAATCACGCGGCGGAGAGTGCGCGGCTTGCTCAAAGCGTGCTGAGCCGGCTGGAGATGGATGGCTACGACGGCGGTGTAGTGATGCGGTTGATCGAGACCCACCTTGAGATGTCGGCTGCGATGCGGCGCGACATCTTCGATGCTGAAACGGTTCGAACCTTTGTAGGTAAAGTACAGACGCACGAGTCGCTGCGCATGCTGACGCTGTTCACCTACGCCGACATTGCGGCCGTGAATCCAGACGCGCTGACGCCATGGAAGGCAGAGAACCTTTGGCGGCTGTACATTGCGACGGCCAATCAACTCGACAGGAATGTCGACGAGGTGCGGGTGCATACGCGCGTGTCTGGCGGAGCGCTGGGCGGCTGGCGGAAGGATGAGAAGATCACGCGTGTTCTTTCCCTGGTGCCGGGCAGGGAGGCGGCGATGGAGCAGTTCCTCGAAGGCTTTCCAGAACGATATGTAAGCACCCGCTCGGCCGAAACAATGCGACAGCACTTCGAGATGACGCAACACTTTGCCGAAGACGCGTTCCAGATGACCTTCCAGCATGGGGCAAC
>Ga0302314_10017500_pt1 | contig 12022 bp, 9 predicted proteins | sample III_Palsa_N2_3_FD_200533 | JGI IMG/M metagenome (GOLD analysis project Ga0302314, IMG submission 200533) | Peat permafrost microbial communities from Stordalen Mire near Abisko, Sweden - III_Palsa_N2_3 | ecosystem: Environmental > Terrestrial > Soil > Palsa > Peat permafrost | place: Sweden...
GTGTGACCAACGGGTGGGACTCCAGTCCGAAGGAGGGTATGCCGGCCATCTGGCTGGCGATCAGCGTCGTTCCCGAGCCAACGAAGGGATCTAGGACCACGACATCTCCGACCTCGGCCTGACGCTCGCGAATGACGCGCTCTGCCCACGCTGCGGAGAAGCCAGCCGAATAGCGGAACCAGCGATGCACGGCCAGCCGCATGTTCGGAGTAAACACAGTGCTGTTGTCGAGCGCGCCCTCCGGGTCGATCGGTGAGGCGGCAAACAGGCGATCTTGTACTGTAGCGGGCATAGCGGAGGTGATGATATGTCTCGGGTCGGCGTCCAACGAGCCACACGACCGGCCCTCCAGCAACGGCCACATCGATGACGAGAGTGGCACGAGGCGCTAAAGCGGTCACTTGTCGTCCCGTCCATGCGATGCAAGCACGTATTGCCCCCTCGTCACCCTCGCGAACAGCGGCTCCTTCCTGCGCGCACCGGCAGCCAGGCACGAACTGACCGAGTCCCTGGATACGGGGTGCCCGAGAAGATCCTCCACTGCCGCCCGGATCTCCGGCCCGCACATCGGCCGCTGGGCCGAAGCCAGAACCTTGACGGCAGCCCGCTGCACCACCCCGTTGCCCAGTCGCCGCGACGCCGGCTCCGCGGCGATCGGCCTCCGCCGCTCCCTCAGCCCCAGCCGAGCAGCTGTACTCGCCCCAAACGCCGTTTCAAGGGCCGCTGACGGGTTTGAGAGCTGTCCTACCAAGCGCATCGGCACCCGATCCGGCCTGCCCGCCCGACAGCCGTCAGCGCGGATTCAGCGGCACCGAAACTCCGAGCTGTTCGCATATGGCTCGCGTCAAACCCGGCCCGATCTGCTTGTGCCGAGGGAGGGCCGAGACGTCGCCGTTTGGCCCGCGCCACTTGGCGTGCTTTGAGCCGCCTACCTCACGGCAGCCGTGCTCACTCAGGTGACGTTCCAGATCGCGCCGCTTCACGCCGCGGCGACGAACCGAAGATGCTCCAGGCCCTCGCCCGAGCGTCGCCCTGAGAGCTCATCGTCCGGCGTGAGCACTGTGCGCAGCGCATCGAGCACATTCTCCCGAGCCTCCACTCGCGTGCGACCCTGGCTGAGAGCTCCCGGGACCTCCAGCACACGCGCGACGACCCAGCCATCCTCGTCGGGCTCGTCGAAGGCGATCGTGAAGTCGATCGAGGGCAACATGGACACACAGTAGCGCCTCGCACGCCGGACAGCGAGATCGATGAGACTACCGTCTGAGCTGGTAATGACCCCTCGTGGTGCGCTCGAATCGCGGCTCTTCGCTCCGAGCACCAGCCGCCAGGGACCAGCTCACGGAGTTCTTCGAGACAGGACACCCGAGCCGTTGCTCGACCGCCCGATGCACGTCCGCACCATGCATCGGACCACTGGGGACCACCAACACCTTGACGACGGCCCGCTGCACGACACCGTTGCCAAGCCGCCGCGACGCCGGCTCCACGGCGATCGACCTCTGCAACCCCGCAGGCCGTCGCAGCGCGCCTCCCTCCGCCTCGAGCACCGTCGCCAGGGCCCAGGCGGGTTTGAGCGCTGTCCTACCAAGTGCATGGGCCGTTTCGGCCCGTCCGCCGAGCCGCCTTCGGCGTGTATTCGGCCGTGCCGGAACGCCGGGCTGCTCACATATGACTCGGTCAGCCCCGCCCCGATCGGCTCGTGTTGCGGAAATACCCGGGACCTCGTCGTTCGGCCCACGCCACTCGGCGTGCTGCTCAGCCGATCGCGATCGTCTCGCGTTGTTGCTCGCGCCGGTGTGTGAGTGTCAACGTGTAGCTGCCCCCGCCGAGGTGCCCCCGACGCGGGCGGAGCAGCAGTTGAGTGTGCTTGCCAGTGCCGATGGCTACGCCGGTGGCGTACACGACGTGCTCGCGTGAGAGCACCGCCGCGACCCGCGTCTCGGTAGCCGTGAAGTTGATCGGAGAGCTCGTCAGCTTGGTCGTGCACTTCTGGATGGTCTTCCTGCGCTTGCCCTTGCCCTTGCCCGTCGTGACCGATTGGCATGTGACGAGCTCGATCTGCCCGGGGGGTCCCTGCATACCGTTGGCGCCGTCCGTCCCGTTGGTGCCATCCATCCCGTTGGTGCCGTCTGTGCCGTCGATCCCAGCCTGGCCGTTAGCTCCGGTAGGGCCGACGGGTCCTGTGGCTCCAGTCGGACCATTCGGCCCCGTGGGTCCGGCGGGCCCGCTCGGCCCCGTGGGTCCCGCTGGCCCCGAGTTGGCTGCAACGCCGGTTCCACTCAGCGCGATGGCGACCTCGGAGGGCTCGTTGTCAGACAGGGCGATGCTCGCCTTCGTTTCGCCGGTCGTGGTGGGGGTGAAGCGCACCGTGATCGTGCAACTCTGCCCGAAGGCGAGTCTGCGCCCCGAGCAGGAGTCCGCTGCGATCGCGAAGTCGGCGGAGTCGGCGCCTTCGAGCGAGGCGGTGGCGAATCGAGAGTGCCTGGGCACCCACGTTGCTCACAACAACGACGGCGACCGGCGATGGCTCGCCGACCGTCTGATCGCCGAATTCGCCACCAGCCACCGCCGCCTGTGGCGCCGAGTAGTACAGCTCCGCGCTCTGTAGGTAGCTGAAGCCGCTGATCCCACCGGCGATCAGCACCTGCCCATCCGGCAACGCCGCTGCCACCGCGCCGGCACGGGGGCTCGGCAGCTCGGTTTCGCCTGCTTCGGGCAACTCGGCGAAGGTTTCGCTGGGGGGGTCGAACAGTTCCGCCGACAACAGTGGGCTGCTTGGGCTGTAGCCACCGGTAATCAACACCTGCCCATCCGGCAAAGGCACGGCCACAGCATCGAGTCAGGAGGCATGCAGCTCGGTGGCGCCCGCCGCGGGGAGCGCGGTGAAGGTGTCGTCGGCCGGGTCGAAAAGTTCGGCGCTCTGCAAAAAGCCGCTGCTTTCGTTGTAGCCACCTGCGATCAACACCTGCCCATCAGGTAGCGGCGCCGCCATCGCATCGAAACGCTCCGTTCCCAGCTCGGTCGCACCCGAGGCCGCCAGCGCGGTGAAGTACGGCGAGGACGCAGCCGCCCACGCCTGGCTTACTCCGCCCGCCCCAGCCAGGATCGCCGCGAGGAGTGCGACACAGAGCGAGATGCGCATTCCGATTGCCGCGAGCCGTCGCCTCACACGCGTCCTCTTCGACCGGCTCCCCCCCAACTCCTGCGAGAACCGAGAGCAGGCGGGACATAACCTGGACGGTGCGCCGATCGCGACGCTGATCCGCTCCCGGCCCCGCCGCTCAAGTCCCCGCCGGCGCAGGGTCGATATCGAGGTGGTGTCTATTACCTCACATCCCCTGCGCCGTCGCGAGGACCCCCAGCGCGCGCCGGGGGACCCGGGCGCGGGTCTCCCCCACCGTGAGCCCCCTCGTGTGGTGATCGCGCCGCCGGGCCAGATGGCAAGGGCAGCCCGGGCGTTCGGCGACGAGTACCCGCCGATCAGCCGGCATTGGCTGGTGCGGGGTGCCGGGTTGGCATATCTGCTGGCGTCCCTCGCGTACATCCCGTGGCTCTTCGGGGCTCTCAATCACGAGCTCCCGTGGCTGTCGTGGCCGTTCTTCGCGGCCAACCTGTTCACGCTGCTGACGACCTTCCTGAGCGTGGCCAACCACTGGTGGCGCGCGGTGCCGGAGCCGCATCCACTCCCCCACGGCGATGAGCCGAAGGTGGGAATCATCGTGCCGTGCTGCGGGGAGCCGGTGGGGATGATCCTGCGGACGATCTCCTCGATCATCAGACAGGACTGGCCACGGGAGCGGATGGTGATCGTGGTGAGCGACGATGGCCACGATGCGGCGCTGGCGCTGGCGCTGCAGAGCTGGCCGGTGCTCTACCACTCTCCGCCGCCGCGCTTTGCGCCGGGGCGCGATGGGGCGGCGAAGTCGGGGAATCTCAACTCGGCATTTTCGATGCTCGTCGCGCGGCACCCGGAGATTTGCTACATCGAGACGCGCGACTGCGACGACGAGCTGGGCTCCAACGGCTTCCTGCGCCAGGCGGTGGGACAGCTGGAGCACAACAGGCGCTTGGCGTACGTGCAGACGATCAAGGAAGCGCAGGTGAGCGCCGGTGACCCGTTCAACAACCGCGAGGCGATGTTCTATCGGGGGCAGATGCTCTCGCGCAACGCCGCCAACGCGACCTTCCCGTGTGGGTCGGGACTGGTGTGGCGACGAGCGGCGCTGGAGGACATCGGGCTGTTCCCAACGTGGAATCTGGTGGAGGATCTGCAGTCGGGCATCGAGGCGTTGAGGCGGGGCTGGGACAGCTGCTACCTGCCAATCGTCGGGGCAGTGGGACAGCACTCGCCGGAGGATGTGCCGAATGTGTACAAGCAGCGGGGAACATGGGCGATCGACACTGTTCGGCTGATGATCTGGGGTGATCTGCGGGGGTTGAAGCCACGCCAGCGGGTGCAGTTTGCGGAGCTCCTGTGCTACTACCTGCACGCGTTCACGGTGCTGGTGTACATCCCCTGCATCGTGCTTGCGCTGCTGGGCTACGTGCCCTTCCGGGCGACGGGAGCGGGCTTCGTGGCGCACGTGGTCCCGCTGGTGCTGGCGACCGAGGCGTGGCTGATGGCGATCAACCGCCCGTACAACGACCGCCGGCGCCGCCAGCGTCACCCGATCCGCGAACTGTGGCGGGTGCGGATCATCTGGAGCGGCCTGGCGCCGGTGTTCATGAAGGCCTCGCTCCAGGCGATCCTCGGGGGGCCCAACCGCAAGCCGATCTACAAGGTGACGCGCAAGTACAGCGACCCGCGGTGGCACTGGAACCAGACGCTGCCGCAGACGGCGGTGCTGATGCTCGTGCTCTGCACGCTCCTCTACGCGCTGCGTAACGGCACGCTGCCGCGGCCGATCGTGCTGCTGCCGTTCGTGTATTGGGGCGGCCTGTACGTGGCCCTGTTCGCGGGTTTCGTGGCGCGCAGCTGGCACGGGGTGAGCAGCCTGCGCCTGGCGCTGCTGGCGCAGAGGAAAGGCGCGCGCCGGCGAAGTGGGAAGGCCGACGCAGCCCTGCCCCAGCGCGGCGTGGCGTGATCGACTCATCGCCACGCCGCGATTCAAGCCCCGCGCATTCGCTGCCGAAGCTGGGTGCAGATGAGTACGCCCGCCTTCGGAGCACCGTCGGCGCCGGCCGTGGCAGATTCGGCCGAGCCGGACGGCGCGCATGAGCTGAGAACGCTGATCCTCTCGCGCCATCCGGCGATCGCGATCGAGACCACCGAGGAGGAGCGTCTCGACACACTGCTCGCGGCGGTGGCGGCCGAGACCAATCTGACGACCTTCGAATGGACGATCACGCAGGGCCTGGTGCGCTGGCCGGGCACGCAGGTGGTGTATGGCACCACCGACCCGCTGCGCATGCTCACAGCGATCGGCGAGCTCGCGGTCGATGGGTTGTACGTGCTCAAGGACTTCGACGCGCACGTGGCCGACCCCGCGGCCTCGCGTGCGTTCCGCGAGCTGCTCGAGCGCTTTGCCGCGCCGGCGCAGCGCTCGACGATCGTGCTGGTGTCCGCGACGCTGGATCTTCCGGCGGAGGTGGAGGCGCAGGTGGTGCGCTATGAAATGCAACTTCCCGGCCACGATGAGTACCGTGTGGCAATCGAAGCGGTGGTCGAATCGCTGCGCCTGAACGGCAGCGCGGAGGTCTCGATCGCGGCGGCGGACTATGACGCGTTCGCCGCGGCGCTGAGCGGCTTGACGCTCGAGCAGGCGCGCCAGGCGGTCGCGCAGGTGGCGATCGACGATGGCAAGCTGACTGCGGAGGACGTCGGGCGCCTGGTCGACCTCAAGGCGCGGGCGATTCGCGACGCGGGCCCGCTCGAATACTTTCCGGCGCTCGAGAACAGGTTCGAGCTCGGCGGCTTCGCCAACCTGCGGCGCTGGCTGCAGCGCGCCCATGTGGCCTTCGGCGCGGAGGCCGCGGCGCTCAACCTGCCGGCACCGAAGGGCTTGATGCTGGTGGGGGTTCAGGGCTGCGGCAAGTCGCTCGCAGCGAAGGTCGTCGCACGGGAATGGCAACTGCCGTTGTTGAAGCTGGACGCAGGCGGCCTCTACGACAAGTACGTGGGCGAGTCCGAGAAGCATCTGCGTCGCGCACTGGCGACCGCGGAGTCGATGGCCCCGGTCGTCCTGTGGATCGATGAGATCGAGAAGGGCATGGCGCCGAGCGGCGACGGCGAGGCCGACGGCGGGCTCAGCCGGCGCCTGTTCGGCTCATTTCTCACGTGGCTGCAGGAGAAACGCACAGAGGTGTTCGTGGTCGCAACGGCCAACGATCTCTCGGCACTACCACCGGAGCTGCTGCGCAAGGGTCGCTTCGACGAGATCTTCTTCGTCGACCTGCCCGACGCAGCGGAGCGGGAGGCGATCCTGCGTATCCATCTGTTGCTGCGCAAGCAGGATCCGGAGCCTCTGGACCTCGCCCAGATCGTGACGGCCGCTGACGGGTTCAGCGGCGCGGAGCTCGAGCAGGTGGTGATCGTCGCCTTGCTGCGAGCGCTGCAGGAGCACCGGCCGCTCGACACGCAGCTCCTTCTCGACGAGCTCACCGCCACGGTTCCGCTCTCGGTCTCGCGCCGCGAGGACATCGAACGGCTGCGAGCGCTGGCGCACGAGCGTTTCGTTCCCGTGCGCTGAGCGCTGCGTTTGCCACGCAAACGGTCACTCGGCCGCGCGACGCTCCCCCTTGCCGAGAGGGGTGCCGGGACCGGGATCGGCTGCGAGCTAGGATCGCGTGGATGCCCGACCGTCTCTACTTCACCGACTCCGATGACGCCAACAAGCTGATCGCACAGGACCCGATGGCCTTGCTCATTGGGTTCGGCTTGGATCAACAGGTCTCGGTCCAAAAGGCCTTCGCTGGTCCGCTGGTTCTGCGCGAACGTGTGGGTTCGCTGGACGCGAGGACTCTCGCCGCGACCGACCTCGAGGCGGCGTTCCGCGAGAAGCCGGCGATCCACCGGTTCCCCGGATCGATGGCTGTGCGTGTGCACGACCTCGCCGTGCATGTGATCGCGCACTACGAGGGCGACGCGTCGCGCATCTGGACCGACCCGCCCGACGCAGAGGCACTGCGGGCTAACATCGCGGCACTGCCGGGCTTTGGTGAGATGAAGATCAAGGCGCTCGGCGCGGTGCTGGCCAAGCGCTTCGGCGTCGCCGCCGCCCGCGGTCTCGTACCACCACACCCAACGCTCGGCGATGTGGACTCGGCGCAGGCGCTCGTCGAGTACCAGGCGGCAAAGCGGGCACACAAGGCCGAGTGGTCGCAGGCCAAGGCAAAGCGGTAGCCCAGGCGCTTCAGCCCGCCTTCCACACGATTGGGTTTTCCGCGTAGGGGTCGACGCCGTTTCCGGTCCACTCCTCCTGGACGATCGAGCCGCTGCCTCCAACCATGTAGATGACGCAGGTCTGATAGGTGACGCCATGAGTGAAGTGCTTCGGCTGGATGACGTTTGGACACGGCCTGAAGCTGCCGAGCACCGTCAGTTCCTGGCCCTGCTGTCCGCGGTCATCGGTAGCCTGAAAGCTGGCTGCCGGCTGATTTTCTTCGGCGCCCGCATCACCCGAGCCGATGTTTTGGATCCGCAGAGAGACGTAGTAGGGGGTCTTTCCCTGCTCGGCCTTTTCGAGTTCCACGCCGTTGAGGTCGGCCTGAGAGCCCTTCTTGATGCTGAGAACGGTCAGCTGGAGACGATAGGTCGGCTTCGGCGGCCCGCCGGGCTCATAGTCCACGATGGCCGGGGTGCCAGGCGCGAGCTTCGTGCCGGCAGCGGTCGTACCGCCCTTGGCGCTCGTCGAGGCGCTCGTGCTCGCTGTCTGGGTTGGGGTCGACGTGGAGGACGTCGTCACGGGAGCACTCCCGGTCGAGCTCGTCGTGGATGAGCTCGACCCGCACCCACAGGCCGCGAGTGCCAGCAGGATGCCGACTGCCAACGCAATTGTGCGAATCCCGTGCTGCTTCGGTGACACCACTTTCAGCGTGTATCCCATCGTCTCCCCCCTGATCGTCTTAGGTAACCCGTGGCGGTGCGCTGCGAACGACCTGCCGCCGTCCCGACGCGCCGCAAGACTAACGCAAGAACACGCGAGCAGTCAGAGAAGGTACGACGATGCGACCGCGCGCTCCACGAGCTGTCGAACACCGATCGCGGACCTCCCACGGTTGGGAGCGCCGCTGCGGCTGTGGGCGGTGTCCCTACCGACGCCGGGCCTCTGCGGCCAGCGCAGGGTTGGTCCAGCCGGCGTCGGTGGGATTCAAGGTGGTCCCCGGCGCCACGATCTCGTCGATGCGATCGAGCAGCGCGGTGTCTAGCTGCACCTCCGTCGCGCCGAGCTGGGACTCGAGCTGCTCGATCGTGCGGGGGCCGATGATCGCCGCGGTCACGGCCGGGTGACGGATGACGAACGCGAGCGCCATGTGGATCAGCGAGATGCCCGCCTGCTCCGCCACTTGCGCGAGCGCGTCGGCGGCCTCGAGCTTGGCCTGGTTGGCCGGGATCGAGAGGTCGTAGCGCTGCGGGATCATCGCCGAGCGCCGGGAGGTCAGGTCCTCGGCGCCCTTGCGCCAGCGTCCCGACAGCCAGCCGCCGGCGAGCGGGCTCCACGGGATTACTCCCATCCCGAATTCGTGGCAGGTGGGCAGCACATCGGCCTCGATGCCGCGTGCGAGGATCGAGTACGGCGGCTGCTCGCAGACGAAGCGCTGGTGCCCGCGCTCGCGTGCGACCCACTGCGCCTTGACGATCTGGGCGGCCGGATACGTGGAGGAGCCGATGTAGCGCACCTTGCCCTGGGCCACCAGGTCGCTGAGCGCTCCGAGCGTCTCGTCGTGATCGGTCCACGGGTCCCAGCGGTGCACCTGGTAGAGGTCGATCCAGTCCGTCTTCAGGCGCCGCAGCGAAGCCTCGACCTCCTGGAAGATCCAGCGCCGCGAGTTGCCGCCCTGGTTGGGATCGTCGCCCATCGTGCCGTGGAACTTGGTCGCAAGCACCACGTGCTCGCGCCGCCCACCGCCCAGCGCCTTGCCGACGATCTCCTCGGACTCCCCGCGCGAATAGACATCGGCGGTGTCGATGAAGTTGATCCCCCCGTCCAGCGCCCGGTGGACGATGCGGATCGCCGCGTCGTGGTCGGGCTCGCCCCAGGCACCGAACATCATCGCGCCGAGGCAGAGCGAGCTCACGTGAATGCCGGTGCCTCCGAGCGTTCGCTGCTCCATATCCGCACCTTAGCGTGGGCTGCCTCCGCCCCGGCCCCGTTCGACCGCCAACGCCTCCGCCCCGGCGCCGTTCGACCGCCAACCGATGCACGCGGATAGCTCTCGGCCTCCCGACGAGCCATTGGTGTTCACTCGACCTGCGCCAAGCTACCCCGACGCTTCCCCCCCGCCGCTGGCGCCGAGCCGGTAGGCCACCAGTTCCGGGGTCTGACCTTCCGCCGAGGCCAGGCCGGCGGGGGCGATCAACGTGTCGCCCGAGACTGCCACGCCGGTGTTGGAGCCGGCGGGCAGCTGCACCTGCCAGGCGACTTCTCCGGTGGAGGCGTTGAACGCGTACAGCGTGCCGGAGGCGATCGGCAGAAACACCAGGTCGTTGACGGCGGTCGCCGCGCCGAACGCGGGCGAGGAGAGCTTCTGCACCCAGCGCACCGCTCCGGTGGCCGCGTCGATCGCCACAAGTTCACCGGTGGAGCTGGGCCCTTCGGTGTCTTCGGTCTGCGAGGTGTAGTGCACGGGGAGGTTGACCACCGGCACGAACACGGTCGACCCGTTGGTCGCCATCGGCGCGATCACGCCACCCAGCAGCCCCGGTTCGACCGTCTCGGGCATGTGGAGCTTCGAGTATTCGTGTCGCATCGCGTAGAGGCCGTCGTTTTCGTGGCCGTTGTGCTGCCCGACGTTGCGCTTCCACAGCAGCTTGCCGGTGCCCTGTTCGACCGACACCACGGTGCCGCCCTTGCCGGCGGTGATCACCACCGGCTTGCCGCCGGCGCTCATCAGGATCGGCGGATCCTGCAAGTCGTGGTCGTAGAGGTCGTGCGGCGCCAGCTGGTAGTACCACTGCAGCTTGCCGGTGGCGGCGTCGAGCTTCACCAGCGAGTCGGTGTAGAGGTCGGCGCCAGGCCGGCTGGATCCCCACGGGTATTGTGCGGTGCCGGGGAACGGCGCTGGATTGCCGGTGCCGAAGTAGATCGAGCCCTGTTCGTCGAATGCCGGCGCGTACCAAACGCCCCCGCCGGAGTTGACGTTGGCGTGGCCCCACAGGTTTTCCGGCGCAGTGTCGAAGTGCCACAACTTCCTACCGGTGGAGGCTTCCAGCGCCCACAGGATGCCGACACCACCGGGGGCGTAGAACTTGCTGTTGTTACCTGGCACCGTCGCGATGTACGCGATGCCGTTGTGATAGCCGGGTGCCATGTCGATGCCCTCGGCGGAGTTGCGCACCAGTTCGACCGACCACAGCTGCGCGCCGGTTTTCTCGTTCAGCGCGAATGCCGAGGTGGCGGTGGCCCCATACACGCGCCCGCCGCCCACGGAAAGGCCGTTGGGTCCCTGGTCGGCGGATTCATAGCTCTTCGTCCACAGCACCTTTCCCGTCTGCAGATCGAGCGCCTGCACGTTGGATTCGAGGTCCTGCGAATAGATCACCCCATTGCTGACGATCGGCGTGGAGGAGTAGGCGCCATACAGGCTTTTGGCGGTGAGCGGCATGTGCCAGGCGACGCCCAGCTTGGTCACCGTCGAGCTGTCGATCGGCCCGCCGGCGAAGCGGGTGTTGGCGAGGTTGCCGTCGGGAGAGCCCGAGCCGTTGAGCGTGTAGGTCGGCGCGGAGGAGCCCCCGCACGAGCAGAGGGCGATGCTCGCGAGCGCCAGCAGCACGACGAGCAGAGCCGCGCGCGGTGTCAGCTCCCTGGTTGTGCGACCACCGAAGTGCCGGGGGCCGCGGGGGTGTCTATCGGGGACGAGTTCCATGTCGATTCATCCAATCGCTTTGAGGGGTTGTCATTCGAGGTGAAAAGCCACGGGACGCGCTGCCCGATGACGGCTCCGCGGAAGCGCTTGCGCGGCCCGTACACCACCCAGGTGGTGTCAACGGGGCCGTAGTACTCCTCCACGCGCAGCAGCTCGGGGTGTTCCTCGGCGTGGTGGACGTGCGTCAGGCCGGCGTCGTAGCGGCCTTCGAGCAGGTGGCGTGCCACCACCGGCTTGGAGGGCTCGTCGATGACCGTGGGAAAGCGCGCGAGGTCGAGGTAGCCGCGCGTGGCGGAGACGATCCCGAGACTGCGCGGCTCGGCGACGTCGGCGCGGACCAACAGCGACAGCGCCTTGGTGGGGTAGATGAAGGTGTCGACCACGAACACCTCCTCGTGAAAGCGCTCGGTGACGAGGTGCACCTGCACGTGCGCGGAGCACTGCACGAGAAACGTGCTGGGCTCCGCGCGCACCCTGCCGATCGCCCCCAACAGGTCCTCGACGAGAACCACGTCGAACTCGGAGAGGCCCTGGAACTCGAGGTAGTGGAGCAGCGCGTTCTCGTGACAGGTGCCGGACGGGCCGAGCGTGATGAACGTCGGGCGGGGCATCACGCCTCCTGCGGCTCTCGCGCGGGCGCTCTGGAGTCGTCGTCCGCGGCGGATGGCCTACCCCCGGCCGGCGGCGTCGCGGCGGCATCGGAGGCGGCGATCAGCTCGCCCTCCATCCTGCAGGTGGCGCCGATCAACAGCTCAAAGAGATCGGCGACGAAGTCCGGTGGGAGATTGACCTCCGCGCCGCGCGCCAAATAACGGGCGCGCACCTCGGCAACGCGCGAAGGCTGCATCATCGGGATGTCGTGGGCCTGCTTGTAGTGCGCGATCTCCCTGCACACCTCGAAGCGCTCGCCGAGCAAGCACGCGATCTCCTCGTCGAGGGTGTCGAGGCGGCGGCGGAAGGGGTCGAGGCCGCTCACGTCGGCACCCCCGCGACG
>Ga0302314_10017501_pt1 | contig 12022 bp, 9 predicted proteins | sample III_Palsa_N2_3_FD_200533 | JGI IMG/M metagenome (GOLD analysis project Ga0302314, IMG submission 200533) | Peat permafrost microbial communities from Stordalen Mire near Abisko, Sweden - III_Palsa_N2_3 | ecosystem: Environmental > Terrestrial > Soil > Palsa > Peat permafrost | place: Sweden...
CTCGACGAGGTGCTCGACTGGTCGGATTGGGGCGGTTTCCTCGGTGCCGTCGAGATGTGTAACAACAACGGTACCTGTCGCAAATCCGATCCCGGCGTGATGTGCCCGAGCTTCCGTGCCACGCAAGAGGAGCAGCATGTGACGCGCGGCCGGGCAAATTCGCTTCGGCTGGCCCTGTCCGGACAGCTTGGACCGGACGCGCTCTTTGCCGATGCCATGCGCGAGACCATGGATCTCTGTGTCGGCTGCAAGGGCTGCAAGCGCGAATGCCCGACCGGCGTCGATATGGCGCGGATGAAGATCGAGTTCCAGGCGCAATGGCGGCGCAAGCGCGGCGGCAATGCCCGCGATGCGCTGATCGCGCATCTGCCGCGTTACGCGCCGTTTGCCGCGCGGATGGCGCCGCTGCTGAATTTGCGCAATGCGGTACCGGCGCTGGGCTGGCTCGGCGAGAAGCTGCTCGGGCTGAGTTCCCGCCGACGCCTGCCGGAATGGCGGCCGGACTGGCACCGCCCGAGCCCGCCCAGCGGCGCGGGGCGCGAAATCGTGCTGCTGGTCGACACCTTCAACCGCTATTTCGAGCCGGAAAACGCCCGTGCCGCCCGGCGCGTGCTCGACGCCGCCGGCTACCGGGTGATCGAGCCGGACGGGCCGGGACGGCCACTGTGCTGCGGCCGCACTTATCTGGCCGCCGGCATGGTCGAGGCCGCGCGCGAGGAAGCGCGGCGCCTGTTGGCGGCGCTGACGCCGCTGGCCGCGCGCGGCGTGCCGATCATCGGCCTCGAGCCCTCCTGCCTGCTGACCCTGCGCGACGAATATGATGCGATGCTGCCCGCGGCCGAGATCGCGGCGGTCGCCGGGCAGGCGCTTCTCTTCGAGGAGTTCCTGGTCGCGGAGCAGAAATCCGGTCGGCTCGATCTACAGCTGCACGCCCTGCTGGTCTCCGAGGCCTGGCTGCACGGCCATTGCCACCAGAAGGCCTTCGGCCTGGTCCCGGATGTGGCGGCGGCGCTGTCGCTGATCCCCGGGCTTACGGTCCGCACGATCGAATCCGGTTGCTGCGGCATGGCTGGCGCCTTCGGCTATGCGGCCGAGCATTACGACGTCTCGATGCGCATGGCCGAACTCGACCTGCTGCCGGCCCTGCGCGGTGCTCCCGCAGACGCGCTGGTGGTTGCCGACGGAACCAGCTGCCGCCAGCAGATCGGCGATGGCATTGGGCGCACGGCGCTGCATGTCGCGCGCGTGCTGGAGCAGGCGCTGGTGCAGTAGGCCCGGCGGCCGCGCGTTACGGCATCAATCCGTAGGCGGCGCAATCAGGTCGCGCAGAGCGACAGTAAGCGTCATCGGTACGCCGCCGCGCACGACATGGAACTCGACTTGGCCGGCGTTCGGGCGCATCAGCAGCGCGCGGATTCCGAACAGGGTTTCCGGCCGAGCGGCGATGGTGCCGATGGCGGTGAGGGTATCGCCCGCTTTCAGCCCGGCCGTACCGGCCGGACCACCGTCGACGACGGACAAGGCGGTCACATGGTCGCTTTCATCCAACCCGAGCCAGGCGCCGCTGCGATCATAGCGGTCGGCCGCGGCATAGCCGGTGTTCTTCTCCAGCCACATCTTGTGATGGGGATAGTCGAAGGCAACGATGAAGCGCTTCAGGATCCCCATGCCGATACTGCCGGCATAATCCGCCCGGGCAAAGGCCCCCGATTTCTGCAGGGAGAGCCGCGTCACCGGCGCCGGCACGGCGAGCTCGCCGATCGAAAAGCTGCCTGGACGCCCGACGATGCTCTGGATCGGACCGCCGACGCCGTAACCGGTCATGGCCGTTACCGTCGGGCCGATCGACTGGTCCAGCGCATGGGCGCGCCAGAACGGCCCGAACAGCGTCAGGCTGGAGCGATCGCCGGTATCGACCGCGAACCGGCCCGACACCCCGTTCACCGCCCCATCGATAATCGGCATGTCGTTCTCATCGAAATCGATCGGCACCGCGATGGCGGTCTTGCCGGGCCGGTAGCGGTCGGGATCCTGCACCATGAGCCGCGCCCGCGCGGTGTCGATGGTGACGACTCGGGTCCGGAAGAGATTTGCGCCCAGGATGCCGTCGAAATGCCGGAATCCGATCGCGCGGGCGAGCGCGCTGTTATCGAGCGACGGCACGTCCACCGGCCCGAACTCGATGGCGCCGAAGGTGAAGGACGCCAGATGAACCGTCGAATAGTCGACGGTTTTCTCGCCGGCGCCCCCGGTACTGCCCGCGCCATACGATTTCAGTCCGAGGCGCCTGGTCAGCGGGGCTTCGAGGGTAATGTCGGAGGATCCGGTGTCCAGAATGAACGCGAAGGGGCCGCTGCCATCGACCCGCGCCTCGACGAAAATGCGATTGTCGATGAGTGAAATGGGATAAATCGCCGCCGGCACCTCCGCGCCGCTCGGCCGAGCGGCGAGCGCCAGGGCCGAGAACAGGGCGACCGACCAGCAACTGCGACCCATGGCATTCCTCCTCAGCTCTAGATATCGATTCCAAAGTTCCGCCCATAGCGTCAGCGGCCTGCCCCCTCACCCAACCCTCTCCCCTCGTGGGAGAGGGTCGGGGTCATAAGCGCTAAGATAAGGAAATTCCAGCACCGTCGGAGCGCGAGAAAAAGGGGGCAGAGTGAATTTCCTCTACGCGCGGTTCCCCTGTCGGCACGGGCGGGGCGGGAAATTCACTCTGACCCCTTTTTCTCGAGGGCTCGGGCGGAGCCGCATAGCCCCCATCTCCTCCTAACTTAGCGCCTATGAGGGGCGGGGTGAGGGGGGCCGCTGCGCTCCGTAAGAGCGGAAATAGGAAATCGCTGCCCTAGATGTCGAGCTTCGCCAGATAATCCGTGACCGATTTCTCGCTCGCCAGGCGAGCGGCTTCGGCCTTGATATGCGCCGCCTGCAGAGTCTCCGTGGCGGTCTCCTGCTCGGCCAGTTTGGTCATGTAGCGCTTATGCAGGTCGCTGTCGCGGTCGACGCTGTTGAGGTTCTGCCGGACCCGGCCCTGATCGGTGTCGAGCGCCGTGATCTGCCGGGTCGAGCTGATCGACCGCCACCCGCTTGGCGCCGGCGGCCTGGCGCAGCCGGACGAGTTCGGCAAAGGCGGCGCGGGTCTTGGCATCGAGTTCCTGGCGTGGAAGAATACGGGCAGCTGCATCCGGTTGGAGGACAGGGTCTCATGACGCTTCATACCGGCCGCCATTTCCTGCAGATCCCCGGACCGAGCCATGTCCCGGATCGGATCCTGCGGGCAATGGACCGGCCTGTCATCGATCATCGCGGGCCGGAATTCCAGGCGCTCGGGCAATCCGTGCTGGCAGGCTGCCGGGCCGTGTTCCAGACGAGCGGGCCGGTGATCATCTACCCTTCGTCCGGCACCGGTGCCTGGGAGGCGGCGATCGTCAATACGCTGTCGCCGGGCGATGCCGTGCTGATGGTCGAGACCGGCCATTTCGCGAGCTTGTGGAAGGCGATGGCCGAGAGATTGGGACTTGCTGTCGAGTTTCTGCCGGGCGATTGGCGGCACGGGGTCGAGGCCGCCGCGGTCGAAGCCGTGCTGGCGGCGGATCGGGAGCACCGGATCAAGGCCGTGATGGTCGTCCACAACGAGACCTCGACCGGCGTCACCAGCAATATTCCCGCTGTCCGCCGCGCGCTCGACGCTGCGGCGCACCCGGCGCTGCTGATGGTCGATACCATTTCCTCCCTGGGCTCAGTCGATTACCGCCACGACGAATGGGGCGTCGATGTCACCGTCGCCGGCTCGCAGAAAGGGCTGATGCTACCACCCGGCCTCGGTTTCAACGCCGTCTCGGCCAAGGCGCTGGCGGCCTCGCGCCTGGCCAAATTGCCGCGCTCCTATTGGCGCTGGGACGAGATGCTGGGGCCGAACGCCACCGGCTTCTTCCCCTATACGCCGGCGACCAATCTGCTCTACGGGCTGCAGGAGGCGCTGGTGATGCTGGCCGAACAGGGCTTGGCCGCCGTCTTTGCGCGCCACCGCCGCCATGCCGAGGCGACAAGGCGTGCCGTGCGCGGCTGGGGGCTCGAGGTGCTGGCGGTCAACGAGGCCGAGATGTCGCCGGTGCTGACCGGCGTGCTGATGCCGGCCGGCGATGATGCCGATCAGTTGCGTGCCGTGATTCTCGAGCGCTTCGACATGTCGCTGGGGCAGGGGCTCGGCAAGGTCAAGGGCCGAGTCTTCCGCATCGGCCATCTGGGGTATTTCAACGACCTCATGCTGATGGGCACGCTGGCCGGGGTCGAGATGGGGCTCATCGCCGCCCAGGTGCCGCATCGGCCGGGCGGCACGGCGGCGGCACTGCAATACCTGGCCGAGACCGGCGGGTGAGAAGAATTGCCTGGATCAGGTGAACAGGCTCATCAGATTGCCGTCGAAGGCGATGGTGCCGACATGGGTCAGGCGGCTGTCCAGATTGATCCAGATCTCGCCGCCGATATCGCGCCAGCGCTTGCAGAAGGCGTAATCCTCGCTGAGATAGCTGCCGGTCTCGGGATCGATCATGGTCTCGAAGAAGCTGTAGCGCTCGGTGTCCGCCGGCGTGGCTTGGCCGAAGCCGCGGAATTTGAGGGCCGGATAATGCTCGGCCAGGCGGGCGAAGACCGGACGTCGGATCAGCATGAAGCCGGTGCCGACATAGCGGACCTGGGCCAGCCCGTCGACCGGCGTGATTGCTTCGGGATCGAGGAACTCGACGGCGTAGCTCATCGAAGCCGAGGGCACCAATTGCCGGCCGGGCGCGACTTTGGCCTGGATGCGCTCCCAATTGATGATCTTCATCGGGTAGACGGCGCTGACGATGTCGCGGTCGCCCTCGAGCAGCGCGAAGACCTGTTCCGCGTGAAAGCCGATATCGGCGTCGATGAACAGCAGGTGCGTGGCGGTCGGTTCGGCCAGGAACTCGGCCACCAGATTGCCGCGCGCCCGTGTGATCAGCGCGTCGCCGCCGAGCATGCGAAAGGACAGCTCGATGCCGCGTTCGATGCAGGCGGCCTTCAGCTTGATCGCCGACAGCGCATAGTAGTTCGTGACGTTGCCGCCATAGCACGGTGTCGCGACGATGATATGCAGTGGCGGGCCGGAGGGTGCGCTAGGGGTATCGGACATGGGGTGTTGCTGCCCTCGCTGATGGTGCCGCCGGAGGGGCTAATGTGAACCTTCAGCGGAGCGCCCGCAATGGCGGCTCGAAGCTCAGCAAAGGGCGATGGCGGGCCCCGCCGCGTGCGGATCCGACTGCTTCTTAGCCACATCTTCACGATTTAATGCTTTGGATGTTAAGGGGACTCGCTTCCTTGAGCGACATTGATAATTTGGGGTCTTCAACCATGGGTCAGAGCGGTTCCAGTTTGACGGTGAAGTTCAAGGTTCGGTCGGTTTTCGGTTCATTGATATTGGTTCTGTTCGTTATGGGCGCATTTGCCTGGTATCGCTTGGGGCAAGTCAGCGAGACCTCGGACAACATCAAGGCCGAAGTCCTGCCGGCAACCCAGTTCCTCGGCAATATGAACGACGTGGCGCAGGGCTATCGGATTCTCGAAGCCGAGCACGTCCTCGCGGTCGATGCCAAAGAAATGGGCACGATCGAGAAGGGCCAGGACGATCTCGTCGCGAAGATGAAGGATCTCCGGGCCGAGTTCGAACGGCTGCTCAGCGACGACGCCAAAACCGATTATGCCAAGTTCAGTGCCGCCTGGGACAAGTTCATCGCCGATGGCGCCGCACTCAACGACGCCTCGCGCAAGAATGACGATGAGCTGGTCGGCAAGAAATATCGCGGCGATACCAAGAAATCATTCGATGACGTCAAGGCGGCGCTCAATGCTCTGGTAAAGCTCAATGTCGGCTACGGCACTGATACGGTGGCCACGGGCGAATCGCAGGTCAAGTCGGCGGAGTTCGGGATTCTGGGCGCGATCGCGCTGTCGCTGGCCGTCTGCGTCTTCGGCTATTGGTTCTTCGCGACCAGCGTGCTGGCCCAGATCCTCGGCATCGGCGAGGTCATGACGCGCCTGTCGACCAATGATCTGTCGGTGACGATCGAGGGTGCCGAACGCGGGGACGAGATCGGCTCGATGGTCCGTTCGGTCGAAGTGTTCAAGGAAAACATGGCCAAGGCGGAGGAACTCTCGCGCAGCCAGCGCGAGGAGCAGGTCGCCAAGGAGCAGCGCCAGGAGCGGATCACCCAGCATATTTCGACCTTCGCCGAGCGCATCAGCCGCGAGATCGACAGCCTGTCCCAGGCGGCGGACGGCATGCGCCAGGCGTCGCAGACCATGTCGCAGACTGCGACCGAAACCAGCCATCAGGCCGATGCCGTCGATCAGGCGGCACAGCTGGCCTCGTCGAATGTCGAAAGCGTCGCCAATGCCACCGGCGAACTCGCCTCCACGGTCGACGAGATCAGCCGCCAGGTCGATTTGTCGAGCCAGATTGCCCGCAAGGCCGTGGAAGAGGCAAACCGGACCAACCAGACGATCCAGGGCCTGGCCGGCGCGGCGCAGCGGATCGGCAATGTCATGCAGCTGATCGGCCATATTGCCTCGCAGACCCGGCTGCTGGCCTTGAACGCCACGATCGAGGCGGCCCGCGCCGGCGAGGCCGGCAAGGGTTTCGCCGTCGTGGCCAGCGAGGTTCGCAATCTCGCCAACCAGACCGCCAGCGCCACCGATGACATCGCCTTGCAGATCGGCGCCATCCAGACCGCGACCCAGGAAGCGGTGAGTGCGATTACCCATATCGGCGGCACCATCACCGAGATCAGCGAGATCGCCACCATGATCTCGACCGCCGTGGAAGAGCAGGGGGCGACGACCCTGGGCATGAAGCGCAATACCGAGGAAGCAGCCTCGGGCACGATGAACGTCTCGGCCAATATCAGCCAGGTCAGCGCCGGAGCCGGGCAGACCGGCGCCGTCGCCGGCGAAGTGCTGAACGCGGCCGTGGCGCTGGGCAAGCAATCGACCCTGCTGCGCGAAGAGATCAACCAGTTCCTGGATCAGATCCGGGCGGCGTAAGGATCCGACGCGAGGCAAATGCCCCCTCGTCGGCGCCAACAAACCCTCGCCCGCTTGGCGGGAGAGGGTGGCGAGCGGAGCGAGCCGGGTGAGGGTGAACGCTCTGCGAGTAGTTGCCGGCGGGTTTAGAGCGCCCACCCTCACCCTCCCGCTGACGCGGGTCCCTCCCTCTCCCGCCGAGCGGGCGAGGGGCAAAAGCGCCGCCGCTTGATATCGGACGAAAAAACGGCGCAGGACGGGTGGTCCGGCGCCGTTTTGACTTTAGCCGACGGAGATCCGCCGGGCGCGGCTATTTCAGCTTGTAGGCGACATTGCCATGAACCGTCGCACCGCCGCCGGCCGGTGCCGGGAACGGTGCGGAAGCCTTGATGGCATCGATCGTAGCACTGTCGAGGGACGACACGCCCGAGGGCGTTTCGACCGAGGCGTCGGCAACGGCACCGCCGCCGTCGATCTTGACCAGATAACCGACGACCCCCTCCTGCTCGCGCACTTTCGCCATACGGGGGTAGGTAACGTTCTTCGAAATCTGGACGCGGACCGCCTCACTATACGCGGCGTCATCGGCCAGCGCGGGTGCCGCAATCAGGATTGCAGCAAGTGCCAGAAGGCCAGTGTGCAACGTTTTCAATCTCATCTGCCTGTCTCGGTTAAGATTCGGGGCATGGTTCAGCATCGCTAGGCGAGACTTCGGGGCCGGACCGGAGGGGTGCTTGGAAACTCCATGCGTCCCATCACGACCGTGTGACAACACCCTCGCTCAGAATAGTTTTGGAGCCGTTAACACTATGGCTGTGACACCCTGCCGCTGCCCTGCACTGGCTGCAGGGGCGGTTGCGCTGAGGTCGTGACGATCCCATTTTCCGGTAGGCTCGGGTTTGAAAGGTTTGATGAATTGGGCAAGGCGGGCTTTTTTGCCGGTTGTGCTTGGGGTGTGGGGACGGCCTCTCGCGCCGCGCTGCGCTACTTCCGGGCCATCACCCTTCGAGGGCGCTCGGCATGAAGCGCCTGCTGATCGTGTTTCAGTCGCTCACCGGCGGGACGCGCCAGATGGCGGAGGCCGCGGCACGAGGCGCCGCCACCGAGGCAGGCGTCACCGCCTCGCTTCGGCCCGCTCCCGAGGCGGTGCCGGCCGATATGCTGGCCGCGGATGGCTTCATCTTCGCCAGCCCTGAGAATCTGGCGGCGATGGCCGGGCTGATGAAGGATTTTTTCGACCGCTGCTACTATCCGGCCCTGGATCGCATCAATGGCCGCCCCTATGCGGTGCTCGTCTGTGCCGGCAGCGATGGCCAGAATGCGGTGCGGCAGATCAATCGGATCGCGACCGGCTGGCGCTTGCGTGCGGTCGCGGCACCGGTCATCGTCTGCACCCAGGCTCAGACCCCCGAGGCGATCCTCGCGCCCAAGATTATCGGGCCGGGCGATCTCCGACGCTGCGAGGAACTCGGCGCGGCCATGGCCGCCGGGATGGCGATGGGGATCTTCTGAACTAAACGTCGACGCGGCCTTTCGGGCGCGGCGCCTGGAGTTGGGCGTAGGCTGCGACCTTGGCCTTGTCGGAGCGGTATTTGTCCGCGAGAAACGTGACGGCTTCGGCGGCGCTGCGGACCTTGCCGGACCGGTCGTGGAACAGAGTCGGGTTGGAGGCTGCGGCTGCGGCGACGACGTCGCTCGAGGCGATATCGGGCGTCGCCTGGGCGGCGTCGATCAGCTTCCCGGCGCCCGAGGCGCCGAGCAGGAATGCCAGGTGGATCTCGGGTTCGCTGGGCGCGCGGTGCAGGATGCGATGCAGCTGCGCGGTATTCTCCGCCATCAATTTCGAGGCCATGCTCGAGGACAGCGCGACATCATGGCGCAGCTCCAGAATGTCGCTCAGCGCCTTGGGATCGGTGACCTTGAGATGCCCCTTGGCATCGGATTTGATCTGCCGGACCAGCTCGGGCTTCACGCCCAGCTCTTCGCCATGCCGCTGCACCATCGACAACCAGGTGTTCTTGACGAATTGGAACGGCCCGGCAGCCCCCGTGTGCTTGTTGACGGCGTTCTGCTTGAACGCCGTTTCGCCCACGACCTGGGCCAGCAGCGCCGTGAATTCAACTGGGCCCGGGGCACCGGGCGTGCGGGCGACGGCCTCGAACTGATCCGTGAGGCTGACCGTGTCGATAAGCGGCTCGATCTTGGTCAAGGCGGCAAAATCCCGAACGCGTGGCGCGGAGTGGGCCGATGGACGATAGGCCGGAAATCCTAAGGATTCGTGTCTGGCCTGCTCAATCGAGATGGAGCGGAAAGGGCACGGTAAAGACTCCGCGCAAGACGCCCTGCTCCAGGAGGCGGTCGGGCGGGGCGGGCGAGATCTGGCCAATGGAATAGACCATCTCCCGGGCGCGCTCGTCGATATCGGGATAGCCGGAGGATTTCAGCACGAGGACCTGCAGCAGACTGCCGCGCGCATTGATGCGGACATCAAGCAGCAGCACGCCCTGGCGAGCGCCGGTGAAGCCCGGCGACAGCATGTCCCAATGCGGCCGGACGAGCGACACGAGATAGGCCAGGTACTCGTCCTTGGTGGCATCCGGTCCGGGGATCGCGCCCTTGTGCCCTTCGCCGTGATTCTCCGCCTCGGGATTCTGCGTCGGCTTGCGGGCACCGCCCGGCTGCGGGATGAGACGGGCGGTAGACGGTTTCGCCACGGCTTTCGCCGACGGCGTATCGGTCGGCGGCGCCGGCTTCGGCGGTGGCGGCGGCGGCGCCAGCGTGCCGGCGGCGGCGAGCTCTTCCGCGGTCTTCGGAATGTCCGCCTGTTTGGGTGCCGCGCTCTGCGACGGCTCCTCGACCGGCTTGGGCAGCGCCACTTCGCTCGGCTTCGGCGAGGGCTGGCTGTCGGCCGGCGGCGGCGGCGCCTCGCCGGCTTTGGGCTCGGGCGTGCCGGCGGCCGGTCCCGGCGTCGGTACCGGCGCCTTGCCGGTCGCGTCGACGTCGCCGATCTCGTCGGAGGCTAATCTGCCCGGGGGCGGTGGCGGCGGGGGCGGCGGAGGCGGTGATTTCGGCTGCGGCGCCTTCGGCGGTGGCGGCGGTGGCGGCGGCGGTGGCGGCGGCGATGGCTGCTGCGGCGGTGGAGACAATGTGATCTGGATCGGCTGCCCGTTGCCGTCGGAGCTGCCGCTACCCCAGCCGCGCCCACCGCCGAAACCCACCAGCCCGATCAGACCGATATTCACCAGCAGCGACAGCGCGATCAGTGCTGCGAACCAGCGCAAACCGCGCTTCTGCCAGGCCGAGAGCGGGATGCGGCGCAGGCGCAAGGCTTCCAGATCGGGCGGGTGGCCAGGGTCGAAATGCGGCTCGTGGCGCGGCAGCTCCGGCTCGGCCTCGATCGGATGATCGCGATCGAGATGCGGCTCATGGCGCGGCGTCTCCGGCTGCGCGTCGCCGGGGTGTTCGGGATCAAGCACAGGCTCGCTGGGCGTCGCGGTCACCGCATCGCTCGGACGCCCGGGATCCAAATGAGGTTCGCGCCCCCGGCCATGGCTCGGCTGGGCGTCGCGTTGGACCTCGGTCATAGGGTGGATGGTTCCTCGTACATGGTCTTGCTATGCGGTTCTAATCCAAATCGGGCAACCGCGGGAACGATCCAATTGCCGCCAAACTCTGTTATCTAAATATTGGCTGTTTGGCGCCGCAGGATCTATCCGACGAGACCGTGATGGAAAGCAAGAGGCCGATCCGCATCCGCCCGTCGGAGCGTACGCCGATTTCGGAGGATCAGCGACCGGTGCGGGCGCCTGCGGCACCGCGGCAGCCCGTCCGTCCGGCCGCTAGGCCGCGACGGCGCTTGGCCTGGTTCGTCGCGAAATGGACGGCCGTCGCGGCGGTCTGGGGTTTGGTGGTTGCCGCCTGCCTGCTCGCCTGGGTCGCGACGACCCTGCCGGATATCCGGGATCTCGGGCATTCCGATCGCCATCCGAGCGTGTCGTTGCGCGCCGCCGATGGCTCGCTGATCGCCACCTATGGCGATCTCTATGGCGAAACGCTGCAACTCACCGACCTGCCCAAGGCCCTACCCGAGGCGGTGATCGCGACCGAGGATCGACGTTTCTACCACCATTTCGGCCTCGATTTGCTGGGCATGGCGCGCGCCGCCTTCGCCAATCTGCGCGCCGGCCATGTCGTCGAGGGCGGCTCGACGCTGACCCAGCAGCTGGCCAAGAACATCTTCCTGACGCCGGACCGGACCCTGCTGCGCAAGGCCCAGGAAGCGCTGCTGGCGCTATGGCTGGAGCATCATTTCGGCAAGGACCGGCTGCTCGAGATCTATCTCAACCGCGTCTATTTCGGCGCTGGCGCTTATGGTGTCGACGCGGCGGCGCGGCGGTATTTCGGCAAATCGGCGCGGTCGCTCGACACCTATGAATGCGCGCTGCTGGCCGGGCTGCTGAAGGCGCCGAGCAAATACAGCCCGGCCGGCAACCGGGCGCGCGCCGCCAAGCGCACCGCCCAGGTGCTCGACAACATGGTGGCGGCGGGATATCTGACGCCGCAGGAGGCGGCCGCTGCCGGCACGCACAGCATCGTGCTCGCCGCCGTACCGGTCACCCAACCGGCCATGCGCTATTTCGCCGACTGGATCGAGGACCAGGCCGCGGCCGGCGGCTATGGCGGCGACATCATCGTCACCACGACGCTCGACCCGCAGCTTCAGGCGGCGGCGGAGCAGGCGGTCGAGGCCAGCCTCGCGCGTGACGGTGCCAAGGACGAGGCCAGCCAGGCCGCCCTGGTCGCCATGAGCCCGGATGGCGCCGTGCGCGCCATGGTCGGCGGTCGCGACTATGGCGAGAGCCAGTTCAACCGCGTGACCCAGGCGGCCCGGCAGCCGGGCTCCGCCTTCAAGCCCTTCGTCTATTTGGCCGGACTCGAGCACGGGCTGCATCCGGATGACCGCTTCGTCGACGGACCGCTG
>Ga0302314_10017504_pt1 | contig 12019 bp, 7 predicted proteins | sample III_Palsa_N2_3_FD_200533 | JGI IMG/M metagenome (GOLD analysis project Ga0302314, IMG submission 200533) | Peat permafrost microbial communities from Stordalen Mire near Abisko, Sweden - III_Palsa_N2_3 | ecosystem: Environmental > Terrestrial > Soil > Palsa > Peat permafrost | place: Sweden...
AGGGTGTTGGAGGTCAGCGCCAGGATCATCACCGGCGAGTCGGCCGGGTTCACCTTCCGATAGGTCGGCTCCGAGAGCAGGTTAGCGGGCAGGTCGGCCTGGGCGGCGTTGATCGCGGCCTGGACGTCGCGCGCTGCGCCGTTGATGTCGCGGTTCAGGGCGAACTGCAGGGTGATCCGCGCCTGGCCGGTCTGGCTCTGCGAGGTCATCTCGGTGACGTCGGCGATCTCGCCGAGATGGCGTTCCAGCGGCTCGGTGAGGCTGGTGGCGACGGTGTCGGGACTGGCGCCGGGCAGCGACGCTGACACGGAGATGGTGGGGAAGTCCACCTGCGGCAGCGGCGCGACCGGCAGGCTGAAGTAGGCCAGCGCGCCCGCCAGCGCGATCGCCACCGTCATCAGGATGGTGGCGATCGGCCGCGCGATGAACGGGGCGGAGAGATTCATTCGGCCGGGGCGGGCACGGGCCGCGATCCGCCGAAGCGGCGGCGCAGGCTGAGCGCCGTGCGATCGAACGCCAGGTAGATCACCGGCGTGGTGAAGAGGGTGAGCAGCTGGCTGACGGCCAGGCCGCCGATGATGGCGAGGCCGAGCGGCTGGCGCAGCTCCGATCCGGTCCCGCCTCCCAGGAGCAACGGCAGGGCGCCCAACATGGCGGCCATGGTGGTCATCAGGATCGGCCGGAAGCGCAGCAGGCAGGCTTGGTGGATCGCCTCCAGCGGCGTCTTGCCCTCCTCGCGCTCGGCCTTCAGCGCGAAGTCGATCATCATGATGGCGTTCTTCTTCACGATGCCGATCAGCAGGATCACCCCGATGATCCCGATGATGTCGAGGTCGTCGCCGGCGATACGCAGGGCGAGCAGCGCGCCCACCCCCGCCGACGGCAGGGTGGAGAGGATGGTGATCGGGTGGATGAAGCTCTCGTAGAGCACGCCGAGCACGATGTAGACCGCCACGATCGCCGCCAGGATCAGGAACGCCTCATTGCCCAGCGACTGCTGGAAGGCCGCCATCGCGCCCTGGTAGGAGGTCAGGAAGCTGTCCGGCAGGCTGATGTCCTTCTCCGCCTGCTGGATGTCGGTCACGGCCTTGCCGAGCGAGGCGTGCGGCGCGAGGTTGAAGGCGACCGAGATCGACGGGAACTGGCCGAGGTGCTCGAGCTGCAGCGGCCCCGCCTGCTGGCTCACGTGCACGAAAGCCGAGAGCGGAACCTCACCCGTGGTTGCGGTCGACGACGGCGCATAGAGGCTGTTCAGCACGTCATTGACGTTGGTGAGACTGCTCATGTCGGCGTTGAGGATCACCCGGTACTGGTTGGACTGGGTGTAGTAGGTCGACGCGATCCGCTGGCCGAGCGCATCGTAGAGGATGTTGTCGACCGTCGACGGGGTGATCCCGAAGCGTGCGGCGGTCGGGCGGTCGATGGTGAGCTGTAGCTCGCGCCCCGAGTTGCTCATGTCGGTCTGGACGTCCTGGAACTCGGACATCTGCTTCATGCGCGCCACCAGCTTGGGCGCCCAGTCGGCGAACTGGGTCTGGTCGCTGTTTTCCAGGAAGAACAGGTACTGGGCGCGGCCCACCGAGCTGTCGACGGTAAGGTCCTGCACGGGCTGCAGGGCCACTGAGATTCCGGTGACGTTCGCCACCTCGCCTTCCAGCCGCCGGATGATCTGGGAGGCGTCTTCGCTGCGCTTGTCGCGAGGCTTCAGATTGATCAGGAAACGGCCGGAATTCAGTGTCGTGTTCTGGCCGTCGACGCCGATGTAGGACGACAGGCTGACGACATCTGGGTCCTTCAGGATCGCGTCGCCCAGTTGCTGCTGCTTGGCGGCCATCTGACCGAACGAGATGTCGTCGGCGGCGTAGGAGATGCCCTCGATCTGGCCGGTGTCCTGCACCGGGAAGAAGCCCTTGGGGATCTCGACGAACTGGAAGAGGGTCAGGAGCAGCGTCAGCACCGCCACGATCAGGGTCAGGCCCTGGTGGTCGAGCACCCAGATCAGCCGGCGATCGTAGAAGCCGAGCAGCCGGCCGAACCAGCGTTCGGAAAACTGCTCGAAACGGCCCTGTGACGCCTTCGGCCGGTGGTGGATCATCCGCGCGCACATCATCGGCACGAGGGTCAGCGAGACCACCGCGGAGAGCACGATGGTCGTGGCCAGGGTGACCGCGAACTCGAAGAACAGCCGCCCGATCACCCCGCCCATGAACAGCAGCGGGATCAGCACCGCGATCAGCGACACGGTGAGCGAGATGATGGTGAAGCCGATCTCGGCCGAGCCGCGCAGCGCCGCGTTCTGGGCGGTTTCGCCCTGCTCCACATAGCGCGTGATGTTCTCGATCATCACGATCGCATCGTCGACCACGAAGCCCGTGGCGATGGTCAGCGACATCAGCGACAGATTGTCGATCGAGAAACCGAACAGGTACATGCCGCCCAGGGTGCCGACCAGCGACAGGGGCACCGACAGGCTGGGAATGAGCGTCGCCGGCAGGTTGCGCAGGAAGAGGAAGATCACCAGCACCACCAGGGCGATCGCCAGCATCAGCTCGAACTCGACGTCCGACACCGAGGACTGAATCTCACCGGTCTGGTCGGAGAGCACCTTGACGTCGACCGCCGCCGGCAGGGTCTTTTCCAACTGCGGCAGCAGCGACGTGACGGACTTGGCCACCGCCAGCACGTTCGAATTGGGCTGGCGTTGCACATTGACGATGATCGACGGCGTTCGATTGGCCCAGGCGGCCAGCTCGCTGTCCTGCGCCCCCTGGGTCACCGTCGCCACGTCGGAGAGCTTGATCGCCGCGCCGTTGTGGTAGCCCAGGATCAGATCCTTGAACTCCTGCGGGCTCTGCAGCTGGTCGTTGTTGTTGATCGTGGTGTCCTGGGTGGGACCGTCGAAATTACCCTTGGGCGTGTCGGTGTTGTCGTTGGTGATGTCGGTGCGGATGTCGTCGATGGCGATGCCATAGGCCGCCAGGGCGCGCGGATTGATCTGTATCCGCGTCGCGGGAATCTGACCGCCGGCGATGCTGACGAGGCCGACGCCGGGAAGCTGCGAGAGCCTCTGGGCGATCCGGGTCTGGGTGAGGTCCTCGAGCTGGGTCAATGGCAGCGTCTTGGACGAGATCGCGAGCGTCACCACCGGCGCGTCGGCCGGATTGATCTTGGCGTAGACCGGCGGCGTCGGTAGGTCGGTCGGCAGCAGGTTGTCGGAGGCGTTGATCGCCGCCTGCACCTCCTGCTCGGCCACGTCCAGCGACAGGCTGAGCGAAAACTGCAGCGTGATCACCGACGAGCCGGCGGAGCTGACCGAGCTCATCTGGCTGAGGCCCGGCATTTCGCCGAACTGGCGCTCCAGCGGCGCGGTCACCGCCGTGGTCATCACCTCGGGGCTGGCGCCCGGATAGAAGGTCGAGACCTGGATGGTCGGGTAGTCGACCTCCGGCAGCGTCGAGACCGGCAGGAACTGGAACGCGATCACCCCGATCAGCAGCAGCGCCACCATGAGGAGCGCGGTGCCGGCGGGCCGCAGAATGAAGATGCGTGACGGGCTCATCCGGCGTCAGGGATTGGCCGCGCCGGACCCACCGCCCGTAGTCTGCGACTGCTCGCCCGGCGGCGCGCCCGGCCCATTGTTCGTGGCGGCGCCCTGATGGTGATGACCGCCGGCGCCGCCAGCGCCGGAACCCCCGGGGGTCTGCAGCCGGACATGCGCGCCGTCGCGCAGCAGGCTGACCCCGTCGGTCACCACCTTCTGGCCGGGCGTCAACCCTGAGAGCACCTGGATATTGTCGCCGTCGGTGACCCCGGTCTTGACCACCTGGACGCTGACCGTGCTGTTCGCATTGAGCACATAGACAAACGATCCGGGCGCGCCCTGCTGCACCGCCGCCACGGGGACCTCGGTGACCTTGGTCAGGGTTTGCAGCAGCAGCCGCGCGTTGATGAATTCGTTGGGGAACAGCGCCAGATCGGTGTTCGGGAAGCTGGCGCGCAGCTTCACCGTGCCGGTGGTGGTGTCGACGGTGTTGTCGAGCGTCGTCAGCTCGCCCTGGGCGATCTGCTTGCTGTTGCCCTGGTCGTAGGCGGCGACGGGAAGCTGCGCGCCGCCTTGCAGCTGCGCCTGCAGCGCTGGGATGTCGCTCTCCGGCAGAACGAAGATCGCCGTGATCGGCTGCAGCTCGGTCACCACCACCAGCCCGGTCGCGCTGGCGGCCTGAACATAGTTGCCGGGATCGACCAGCCGCAGACCCACGCGCCCCGAAACGGGCGAGACGATGTGGCAGTAGGTGAGGTTCAGCTTCGCGGTCTGGATCGCCGCGCGATCCTCCATCACCGTGCCCTGGTCCTGGCGCACGAGGAACTCCTGGTCGGCGACGGTCTGCTTGGCGATGCTGTTCTGCTTGTCGAGGATCGCATAGCGGGCGAGGTCCGACTGGGCCTGGTTCAGCAGCCCGAGATCGTGGGTCAGCGCGCCCTCGGCCTGCGCCAGCGCCGCCTGGTAGGGACGCGGGTCGATCTGGGCGAGGAACTGGCCCTTGGTGACGACCTGGCCTTCCTTGAAGCCGACGGACATCAGCTGGCCGCTGATCTGGGTCTGCACGGTGACGGTGGCCGTCGGCGTGATGGTGCCCAGGCCCTGCAGGGTCACGCGCATGTCGCCGGTGGTCACGGGCGCGACCCCGACCGGCACGGCTTGGGTCGGCGCCTTCGCCGGCTTCGCGGGCCAGAAGAAATGCCAGGCGAGCCACGCCAGGATCAGCAGGACGAGGATGACCAGGCCCCAGCGCACCCATCGGTTCGCCAGCGGCCCGTCGGCCGCCCAGCGCCGCCGCGGCGGCGGTCGACTGATCGGCCCCACGGACTCTGGACCCTCGATCTGGCTAGCCCCCGAGTCCGTCACTGTCGCCAAACCGCTATCCTCGCTTGGGGGTGGGGTGGACGCCCAGTTAGTCAGGCCATCTTTCACTCAGATGTCAGGAAGATCAACGTTCGCCCGAGATCGGCAATCATCCCGAAAGACTTGGCCGGGCGCCGTCACTTTTCGAACGCACCACGCTCGATTGGACCATGGGCCGGAACTTAGACTTCGCTACAGCACGGAGCCCTTGCCGCTGCTGATCTCGGCGTAGCGCTGGACCCGCACGGCCATGATCAGGCCGAAGCCGAGCATCATGCTCATCATCACCGTGCCGCCCCAGGAGAGCAGCGGCATCGGCACGCCCACCACGGGGGCGAGACCCATCACCATGGCGCCGTTCATCAGCACGCAGAACGTCAGGGTCGCGGTGACGCCCGCCGCGCCCAGCCGGCCGAAGTGGCTGTGGGCCACGGCGGCGATGCGCAGGGACATGTAGATCACCGCCGCATAGAGCAGCAGGATGGCGATGCAGCCGACGAAGCCGAACTCCTCCGCCAGAGAGGCGAACATGAAGTCGGTCTGCTTCTCGGGCAGGAAGTTGAGCTGGCTCTGGGTGCCGAGACCGAAGCCCTTGCCAAGCAGGCCTCCGGAGCCGAGCGCGATCTTCGACTGCACGATGTGATAGCCGGCGCCGGATTTCTCCGCCTCCGGGTTCATGAAGCTGACCAGGCGCGTCCACTGGTAGGGCTTCAACACCAGATGCAGGAACGGCGCGACGGCCGCGCCCGCGGCGCCGATCAGCCCGACGATGCGCAGGTCGAGCCCGGCGAGGATCATGATCGCCGCGCCTGTCGCGCAGATCAGCAGGGCGGTGCCGAGGTCGGGCTGCTTCATCACCAGCGCGGCCGGCGCGGCGATCAGGGCGGCGGGGATCAGCAGCCAGAACGACAGCTTGGCGTTTCGCGCCGAGAGCCCGTGATAGAAACGCGCCAGCGCCAGCACGAGGCCGATCTTCATCAGCTCCGAGGGCTGGAAGTCGTGGATCGGACCGATCGAGAGCCATCGCTTGGCCCCGAGCGACTCGTGGCCGTGCACCGCCACCGCCAGCAGCAGCGCCAGGCTGATCGCATAGACCGGATAGGAGATCGCGAACCAGACCTGCAGGTCGACCATCGAGAGCGCGATCATCACCACGAACCAGAAGCCGTAGCGGACCAGGTGCTCGGCCGCCCAGGGGCTCCATTTGCCGCCCGCCACCGAATAGAGCATCGCCCCGCCGGCTGCGGCGATGACGCTGATGGCGACGCAATAGGTCCAGTCGATCTGGGCCAGGCGAACGATCAGCCGCTGGCGCTCGCCCGGCGCGGTGAAAGCGGCCCCCCCGGCGGTCATGTGCTGGGATCCGGGGCTGGCGCGGCGGGCGCGGCGTTCGAAGTGTCCGGGACCGGCGCGGCCGTCGCTGGCGGCGCATTCGGCAACGGCTGCTCGATGCGGGCGCGCACCTCTGGGTCCTTCAGCAGCGCGACGCGCAGGATTTCCCGCGCCTTGGGAGCTGAAGCGTCGGCGCCGAAGCCGCCATGCTCAGTGATCACACTGACCGCGTAGCGCGGATCGTCGGCCGGCGCATAGGCGATGAACCAGGCATGGTCGCGGCTCGTCCACGTCCCCTGGGAGCCGTGCGAACCGCGACCGCCACTATAGGAATGGGCCTGGGCCGTGCCGGTCTTGCCGGCCATCTTGATCGGCCCGAGGCCCAGATCCGCCTTGCCGGCGGCGGTGCCGGTCTCGGTCACGGCCAGCATCGCATCGCGAATGAAGGCCAGGTGGTCCTTGGAATAGGGCAGATCGGCCGCCGCGACGGCGGCGGCCACATCCTGATCGCCCACCGCCTTCACCAGGCGCGGCATCACCATCTTGTTCCCGTTGGCGATGCGCGCGCACATCACGCAGCTCTGCAGCGGAGAGACCGCCAGCGCGCCCTGGCCGATGCCGACGCTCGGCGTCTCGCCGGGCCACCAGCGATCGTGCTGGGTGCGCCACTTCCAGGCCGTGTCCGGCAGCGTGCCGTGCTTCTGCTCGATCGGCACGCCGTCGGGGAACACCTGGTTGATGCCGAAGTGCCGCGCCGTTTCGGCGATGATGTCGGGCCCGAGATCGACGGCGGTCTGGAAGAAGAAGATGTCGCACGACGCGGCGATGGCATTGTGCATGTTCAGCGTGCCGTGCACCCGGTCGCAGTGGAACGGGTGGCCGCCGAACACCCAGGTGCCGCCGCAGGTGCGGGTCTTGTCCGGGCTGATGCCGTGCTCGAGCGCCGTCAGCGCCACCATGGTCTTGAAGGTCGAGCCGGGCGGATAGGTGGCGTCCACCGTCTTGTTCAGCAGCGGCTTGTGGTCGTACTCGGCGAGTTCGCGGTATTCGGGCCCGGTCAGGCCCTTGACGAAGCGGTTGGCGTCGAAGCTGGGCGCCGAGAGCATGCAGAGCACATCGCCGGTGCGGCAATCCATCATCACCGCCGCGCCGCTGTCGGTCCCGAACATCTCTAGCGCGCGGTTCTGGATGTCGGCGTCGAGCGTGAGCTGTAGCGCCTGGCCGGGCGTCGCCGGAATGTCGCCGCCGGGGTCCTCACGCACCACCCGGCCCTTGACGTCGACCTCGACCTTCTTGGCGCCCGGGCGCCCACGCATCGGCAGGTCGTAGGTCTTCTCCAGCCCCTGCTTGCCGATCCGGAAGCCAGGATTGAGCAGGATCGGATCGGAGTTCGGGCCGTCCTTGGTCACGTCCTGCTTGGAGACCTTGGCCACATAGCCGATCACGTGGGCGAAAGCGGCCGGATAGGCGTAGACGCGGATGTCGCCCATGTCGGCGGTGACGCCGGGCAGCTCGGGCGTGCGCACATTGATGCGGGAGAACTCCTCCCAGGTCAGGTCCTCCAGCACCGTCACCGGCGCGCGGCGGGGCGCGTCGCCGATGTCCTGCAGCAGCCGCGCGCGGTGGGCGTCGTCGAGCGGCACCAGCTTCTGCAGGCGCTCAAGCAGGCCCTCGATGTCAGCGCCGTCGTCGCGGCTGACGTAGAGGCGGAAGTCGGGGCGGTTCAGCGCCAGCACGACGCCGTTGCGATCCGTGATCAGCCCGCGCGGCGGCGGCTGCAGGCGCGACTCGAACTCGTTGTCGAGCGAGAGGGTTTTGTACTTGTTGGCTTCGACAAGCTGCAGATAGGCGAGCCGGCTGCCGAGGGCGAGCAAACCAACGCCCGCGACGCCGCCCATCAGGAACGCGCGGCGATGGAAGACGCCTTGGCGCTCGTTGACTTCGTTGAAGTAGATTTGCGGGTTCATCGGAAGCGCACGTCCGCGTCTTCATAGCGCTCCGCGAGCCGGCGGGCGAAGGGAAAGAGGAGCAGGGTCGGCAGGGCGTACATCCAGCCGACCGCGACCAAGTTCGGCGCGACGCCCGTCACCAGGCTCATCACCCCATAGGCGACCGCCAGCGCCAGCAGTGTCGCGGCCGCGTACCAGGCCCCGACGACAATGAAGTCCTGGCCGGTGATCAGCCGACGCACCGCGAGCACGGCGGCGTAGGCGGTGAGCAGGCAGAGCGGCCAGACCCCCTGCGGGCCGCCCCAGAACACGTCGAGGAAGAAGCCCAGCAGCAAGAGCGCGAAGGGCGGCAGGATCGAAGGCCGGATCAGCGCCCAGGCGAAGGCGGCGGCGAGCGGAAAGATCGGCTGCGGCAGGCTGACCCCGAAAATGCGGATCGGCGTCGCGAACAACACCGTCGCGACGACGCAGACCAGCATCGGCAGACCCAGCCAGCCGATCGGGTTCATGGAGCGGGTCGAGGCGATGCCGGCGGAGGTCATAGGGGGATGTCCGCGGGCTGTTCGGAGGCGGGCGGCGGCTTGGCCGCGGGCGGCGCCTTTGACTTCGGCTTCGGCGGGGCTTTGGCGGGTGGCTTCTTCGGCCCGGGCTCGTCGGCGGCCTTGGTCTTCTTGGCCGGCTCGGTCTTCGCCGCATCGGCCTTCGCGGCGTCCAGCTTCCTTGCCGCCTTCTTCGCATCCGGCTTGGCCGCAACGCGCGGCGCCGGCGGAGCCGCCGCGCTCGGTTTGATCACGGCGGGCTTGGCCGCGCCGGGCTTGGCCGGAGCGGGCTTGGCCAGCGCGCCGCCGGTCGGACCGACGATCGACGGGCTCGGCTCCTCGGTCATCGCGGTGGGCAGTTCCTTCGGCGCCAGCGCCTGTTCGTTGGCGATCTGGGCGAAGTCGGTGAACAGCAGGATCTGCACGAAGTCGATCGGTGCGGCGTCATTGTCGAGCGCTACGCGCCAGCCGCCGTCGAAACCCTTCACCACCGTGCCAACCGGCAAGCCGCGCGGGAAGACGCCGCCGTCGCCCGAGGTCAGCACGCGGTCGCCCTCCTTGAGCGCCAGCGACGAGCGGACGAAATCGAGCTTTGGCGCGCCGCCGCCGTCGCCGGACAGGATTGCGCGGCCGTTGGTCCGCACCAGGATCACCGGCGTGCGGCTTTCCGCGTCGGTCAGCAGCAGGATACGGCTGACGTGGCTCGAAACCCCAACCACCCGTCCCACCAGGCCATGCTCGGACAGCACCGGATTGCCCTCGGTGACGCCCTTGTCCTGGCCGGCGTTGGCCAGGCGTGTGTTGGCGAAGGGCCCGCGGGTGTCGGCAATGGTCTCGGCGGCCACGTGCGGCAGCGGCGGATCGGTGCGTATGGCAAGCACGGCGCGCAGCCGCGCGTTCTCCATCTCCGACGCGGCGAGATCGTCCTGGGCCGTCCGCGCCTTCGCCAGCTCGGCCTTCAGGCGGTGATTCTCCGAGACCGCGAAGAAGTAGCCACGCACGCTATCGAGGCCGTCATGCGTCCAGCGCACCGGCGCGGCCAGCACGCCGCCCACCGGTCCGGCCACCGAATCGACCGCATGGCGGGCGGCGTCATAGGCGCCAGCCTTCACCGGGTCACGCGGATGGCTGAGCAGGATGGCGCAGGCGATGATCACGGCGATGACCAGCGCCGCGCCGGCCGACCAGGTCAGCGGAACCCTGATATCGCCGAACGGACCATCCCTGAGGGACAATCAGCGCCTCCCGGAGCCCCCGCCCCGATTGACCCTAGCTGACTAGGGTCACTCTTACTTGTCAAAGGTTGGAGCGCCTCCGGGCGCGAATGCAGCAACGCATTCGCTGGAGGCGCTCGCGAATCAACAAACTAAGTCTAAGCGAACGTCGATTCCAGGACGCCTTTGGTCCACTTGGGGTGTTCCAGGACTTTTCCGCAGCCGAGGGCGACGCAGGAGAGCGGATCGTCGGCCACGGTGACCGGCAGGCCGGTGTGATCGCGGATTTCCAGGTCGAGCCCGCGCAGCAGGGCGCCCCCGCCAGTGAGCATGATGCCCTTGTCGGCGATGTCGGCGGCGAGCTCCGGCGGCGTCGCCTCCAGCGCCACCTTCACCGCCTCGACGATCTGGGCGACCGGCTCGGAGACCGCGTCGGCGGCCTGCTTCTCGGAGATCCGCACCTCGCGCGGCACACCCTGCATCAGGTCGCGGCCCTTGACGTCGATGGCGAGGCCGTGGCCGTCCTCGGGCGTCCGGGCGGTGCCGATTTCCTTCTTGATCCGCTCGGCGGTGGTTTCGCCGATCAGCAGGTTATGGTGGCGGCGCATGTAGCTGATGATCGCCTCGTCCATGCGGTCGCCGCCGACCCGCTCGGAGCGGGTGTAGACAATGCCGGACAGCGACAGCACGGCGACCTCGGTGGTGCCGCCGCCGATGTCGACCACCATCGAGCCGGTGGGCTCGTGGATCGGCAGCCCGGCGCCGATCGCGGCGGCCATGGGCTCGTCGATCAGCCCGACCCGCCGCGCGCCGGCGTTCAGACACGAATCGTTGATCGCCCGCCGCTCCACCGCCGTCGCGCCTGACGGCACGCAGACGATCACCTTCGGGTTGGTGAAGCCGCGGCGGTTATGCACCTTGCGGATGAAGTGCTTGATCATCTCCTCGGCGACTTCGAAGTCGGCGATGACACCGTCGCGCATGGGGCGAATCGCCTCCATGTGCCCAGGCGTGCGGCCCAGCATCATCTTGGCCTCGATGCCGACGGCATGGACCTGCTTGCGCCCACCGACGGTGCGCAGCGCCACCACCGAGGGCTCGTTCAGCACGATGCCCTTGCCCTTCATGTAAATAAGGGTGTTGGCGGTGCCGAGATCGATGGCGATGTCGTTGGAGATCATGCCGAAGAGGGACGAGAACATTCAGGACTCTGATGGGATGCAGGCGGGGAACGCAAGGACTGCCGTCATTCGAGCCTCGGGACGCGATCACCGACGCCCCTCAGACGCCGATGCCACATCCTCACTTGAAGGCCTTGGCGGACAAGTCCTCGTGTGCCCAAACAAAATGGCGATTGCAAGGGCGCAAACCAGGGATGGGCGGCTGCGCGCATTCGACGCTACCCGAGCGCCGCCAGGACCACGCCTACGCTTGATAGCGCCACCGCGGCCCACTGCCAGATCGCCAGCCGTTCGCGGAAGACGCGCCGGCCCGCCACCGCGGCGATCGGCATCTCGACCATACCCACCGCCCGCACCGGCCCGGCCGCGGCATAGGCGAGCGCCGTGAACCATCCGAGCGAGGCCAAGGCGCCGCAAAGCCCCGCGCCCAGCGACTTGCGCCAGCCGGCGATGACGGCGCGCAGGGCCGCGGGCCGTCGCCAGGCAAGCACGGCGGTTAGCGTCCCAGCCTGCATCGCCTGGGCGAGCGTCACGCTGGTGATCGCCGCATAGAGGCGATGGGCCGGCTCCAGCGAGAGTTCGGCATGACGAAAGGCGTTCAGCGAGAAGCCGAAGCAGAGCCCCGAGATCAGGCCGAAGACCGCGCCGGAAAGCGGCTGCGGGCCGGTGGCGCCCTTCGGCCAGGTCAGCGCCACGAGCCCGATGGTGGTCAGCCCCACGCCCACCCACGCCGGGCTGCTCAGGCGGTCATGGAACGCCAGCAGCCCCATCACGGCCGAGAGCGGCAAGGAACTCTGCTGCAGCGCCGTGCCGATGGCGAAGCCGGCGCGCCGCATGGCCACCAGCAGGGCCGCGGAGGCCAGCAACTGGCTGAGTGCGCCGGTCGACGCCGCCAGCCAGT